>OIYX01000762.1_pt1 | contig 10716 bp, 9 predicted proteins | sample 1588431 | NCBI WGS metagenome assembly OIYX01 (sample SAMN03283241) | human gut metagenome | biome: human-associated habitat; material: feces | host: Homo sapiens | place: Peru | collected 2012
CGTTCTTCCTGGATTTCTATTTTTACATCAAACCAGTATAAAAGTTAGCATATGTTTTGGGATCAATCTGATCGATCCCGCGAGTGACCAAAAGGACTTTCCTTTTTGGAGGATCAGCGGTTATTTCCACGCCACTCACCACCTTGGCTTCCGACGGCAGTCTATCTGCCACCCTACCACATCCGATGACACCAACCTTCACCACATCTTGCGTTTCATTGCGTAGCATCGTAGAAGAGATTCCTTCAGTCCTCGGTAGATAAACGACCTCACAATATTCCTTGAGATAGTCAAACTTACCTTCCCAGTCAGAGCCTATGGCAAACACATCCACATCATATTTCTGTATGTCATCTATCTTTTGCCCCACGTAGTCTTCTATGATAACCTTGTCTGCAAAGCCAGTTGCTTTCACCGCATCGACTCGTTCCAAGACATTGTTGCGAACATTCAGCTTGCCCCTATCCCTATCAAAGCTATCATTCGTGACACCAACGATTAGGTAATCCCCTAATTCTTTGGCACGTCTCAAAAGATTGATATGCCCTTGATGAAGCAAGTCGTAGGTTCCGTATGTTATTACCTTCTTCATAGCTTTATTTTAGTATTGATTGATAAACATCTATGTATTTTCGTGCAGTAATACTCACATCATAGTGTTCGCATACATATTGGTAAGCCTCCACCACCTGTGCGTCATTTCTTCCATACTCTATGAAAGACTTCAACTTTACCGCACAATCCGCAGCACTCTCATTTTGGAAATTCAAACCTAAACGTCCACCATCAATTATTTCGAGTGGTCCCTCGATATTGCTCACCAAAACTGGTACTTTTGCTGCTATAGCCTCTGCCACCGTCAACCCGAATCCCTCATATCGTGAAGGTTGAATGAAGAGGTCATAACGGCACAGATTTTCATATATCCAAGTCTGCTCTTTTAATCCTTCAAAAATGACATGATTATCAAGATGTAATTCATGCGTCATTTTAATCAGTTGGGATTTATCCGCCCCATTTCCTACAAAGTGCATTTGAAAGTTATTTATTCCATAAATGTTTTTCAAAATACCTAATGCGTTAAGAAGAATATCTTGCCCTTTTTGCTCCACATCCAAGCGACTCACTTGAATGAAATGGAGCTTGCCATCGGTAAAAGGTGAAGACTTTTGAGAGCGAATCCTCTTGACAGGGATTCCATTTTCCGCAAGTACTGATTGAAGACCTTGATTGGCTGTAAATTCCTCTACAGCCTTGGAAATTGCTATTAACTTGTCAAACTTATGATACTCATCACAATAATTATAAGTATTGTGAATAGTCCTTACTCGCTTACCAAAAGGATAAATTACAAGATTAATCAAATGATGAGCATGAGTATGAATAACATCCGGTCTGAATTTCATCAAGAACAAATTGAGTTTAATAATAGGCCAGGGACTCTTACTCCCTTCATGCCTATTTATCAATACGACCTTCACTCTTTCTTGATTGACTTTAGTAAGAATAGAAGGCTCTACCCAGTCATTGATAATGATTAATGCCACATCGTTTGTCTTTGCCTGTTCGTTGGCAATATCAGGAAGCATCGTTTCAATGCCTCCTGTCCCAAGCGACCAGTGAATATGTGCTATTCTCATCTTATATGATTTTTTTTAAATTTCTATTTGTCTATTTCAAGACATTTTTGAATCCATTCCATAGAACTCTTTTTATATCTTTCCAGTCTTTCCCTAACTCCCTGATAATTGATTTCTTTGAATTCTATATTTTCTTTGGCATCTACCAATCTACCATCTACCCCAGCAACACCCAAGATGGTTTTAGCTCGGTCATTATTATTCTTTCTCAATATAGTGTAGAAGTTCTTCTGCATGATGAGAGAGAAAGATGTTGCATGGAAAGAATTGGTGACGATACAATCTGCATACTGAATATAACCAAGGAACTCAGCAGGAGATAACTCAGCACGTACTTCACTATGGTAGCGATGGAATGGATTCTGTACGGCGCCTATGCGAATTACCTTCTTGCCCAACTGTTGGGCTATTCTATTGGAAAATCCTAATGCATCAGGATTTCCATCAAGGATAAATAAGAGTACATACCCCTCATCCTTTGGCTTTACAGCCATAGCCTCGCACTCCTCCTTGGTAATCAGCAAAGAAGGATCGCAAACCACGTCAGAATCTCTGCCCAGCTTCTCCTTGAGAAAAGACTGCATAGTCGTTTCTCTCACAGCCAGTCCATCAAAAGAAGATATATACTTACGATATTCCGCTTCCACTTTACCCTGGAATAAATCCAGGCGTCCCATACTCACCGCATAAGTATAAAACTTAGCGTGCCCCTTTGACATCTGACCAAGATAAATTTGATCTATACCCTCATTAATAGCAGGATTCCAAATCTGGTCACTACCAAAGAAAACAACGTCATAATACTTAGGTGCATCATTCACTGAAGATACAACCGAAGATAGTTTGATGTTATCTTTCAGAAAGCGATTAAACTTACTGACTGTTTTAAATCTTGAAACAATCAGCGTCATGCAGGAAAACAAATAGCGCAACTTGGCTATGACACCCCTGCATTTCTTAAAATTCTTCCATCTGAAATACATTCTGTATGCCTCTATCGCCTCAGGACGATAATCGACAACTTCGACATCATGCCCCAATCTCTTCAGAGCAGAATACAGAGACATACACTGCAATACAGCTCCATAATTCAACGCACGATGATAGGTTACTATTCCTATTTTCATAATTACCAAACTTCTATTTCTAATCTTGGTTTAACATATAATTGATTGATGACTTCTACATAATCATCAAAACATAGATGGGCAGCAGAATCCAACCACATATAGCGATTAAGACCGAAAAGATATTTTGCCAACCCTGGCTTACCCAACCATGTCATGATCATTTTTATCTTGACATCATTTCGTTTCTTTGAAGGAACAAACATCCCTACAAAACTGGTCAGACAACGCAATGCCATTCCTAACATGGTTCTGTTAGTTATGGACAACAAGGAAGTGGTTCCTAAATTTCTCGCAGCACCAGGTTGGTTGGCCTTTCTCCAAGCATGAACCATCTGTGCCTCATCTTCTATCTTCTTTTGATCTCCCTTTATTCTTTTCAAGCGACATGACAGGATAATACCATTCAGTTCTTTTCTTTTTAATGAAGAGGAACGAAAAGAGAAATTTAATTCTTCAGGAGTAAATGTCTTTATCACACCATCCTTCAGTAATATTTTCACGTGTTGCTGAACTATACTATCTGTAGAGACACTGGCATTGCCATAGATGGCACCTCCAACCGTACCCGGCAAGTCAATCATACAAGAGTACCCTTTCATTCCATCCTTTACCATTTTTCGCACAATCTGTTTCACACTTGCACCACATTCGCAATACATGAAATCATCTTCCACATAAAATTGATGAAGCAATTTCACAGAAATCAGATGCTCAATGTTGGTATTCGGACGAATATAGATGTTTGAGGTACTTCCTACTACATAAAACTTTTCTTTCCTGTCATATAAGTCTCTACACAACTCTGTCATTTCTTCCATTGTCTCAGGAAGATAGTAATTAGCAATGATACCTTGCGAACTACTTTGATCGTATGTATTTGCCAGCCATGTAACTGAATAAGACTTGATATTCGTATATAATTTCATATCCAAGCTTTCCATTTCACTTGGATTTCAAAAGAATAAGATATCTGGTTAAAAGAGAGATAAACTTTTAATCTACAAAGTTCAATACTTGCTCTATGGATAATCGTCTGCTCTTGGCAATTCTCATTTTCTCTGTAGGCATGCCGATACCGATAAAGCAAACTGGTATCTCTGAAACTTTCATACCTGTGATTTCCCTTAGTTTTTTCTGTTTCTTAATAGACAGATGGGCATTCAGGGTACAAGCACAGATATGATAGTAATGCAATGCATAAAGGAGATTCATGGTAAAGATACCACCATCCAAATAGGCTGAGGTTCTAAAATCTGCATCCCAATCTATTTGGTTGGATGTAACAACCAGCATTTGACCGATATCCTCACCAAAGCCTCTATTACCATTCTGCAGACCTATTACCTCATCTTTCTTCTCACCAGAAACAGCATACACCTTAATACTTTGCCTGTTGCAAGCAGAAGGTGATGTTCGTGCCAAATCTATCACCTTAGAAATAAGTTCCTTATCTACAGGTTCTCCACTGTACCAGCGGCAAGTATGGCGACTATGTGCAAATTCCTTGAAATCCGAAGTTTGTTTGAATAATTCTTCTTTGTTTAACTCTAAACAATCAACTTCTCCAAGAGAATTTGCCCCCCAGATTGTCCTCTCTATTTTCGCTACCATATCTGCAGGCAGTTCATAGCCATTATCTTGATGGATTTGCAGGTATTCACGAAGGTCATCTATAGCAAATTGCAATTGTTCATTATCCGAACCATACTTTGCCATATATTTGTCGCACATAGATTGAATCAATCTCACAACACCTATACCAAAACCAAATCTTCTGTTAGGCATGGTAATGCCCTTTTCGATGATATGTCCACCCACTAACAGGCGGTTTTCCAAATCATCACGGTTTCGGCATATCATTCCATATTTGATATCACGGATAAACCAAATCCAATGGTTATATGTTGTAGAACACATCAACTGAATAACATGAGCTACTTTCTGAAATACACGTATCATACGCTATATCCTTTATTTTTTAAATATATCATTATATCTTTCATTCTCATCTCCCAAGATGCCATTTTCTTAGCAGTCTCGTAATTACGATTGACCAGTTCCTGATATTTCTCGATATTCCCTAAAATATCTGAAACTAATGGAGATGCATCATTCCCATCCCAATCAATAACAGGATTATAACCAATCAAATTGATGAGTTCTTTCGGAGCACGACCAACCATCACGATACGAGACAGCATACATTCCCAATACCTTTGAGTCAACGTTTCTATGTTGCCCGCAGTCTTCTTGTCTACATCACATCTGGGCACAGTAACTGTCACTTTAGTATCAGCAAGAGCTGCTCTAAACTCCTCGTCACTCTGGAATGTCCGTGCAAAGTTTCCGGTCTTAATATGGTTGATACCCTCAGGAAGAGGACTCTTGAAGAAATTACCATCCTTACGTCCTATCTCAAGAATATCAATTTTCCTATCAGATAATACATTTCCTGAAGAATACAAATCTATTTTAATTCCTTCCGTTATTGTCAGGACATTCATTTGGGGAAATAAATCCCTAAACACATCAGCAGTTTGAGAAGAAGTAAAAATAGCAGTTTTTACCTGATGCTTACGGAAAAACGCTGCTACACTCTCCACCTGCTTTGGCCAACAATCCCAGACAAGAGGAATCACCTCATAGAAAGCATAATCAGGGAATGTATCAAACAGGATACTATATCCAGAAACAAACCTCAACCTTGCCTCCTTCTTGCTTTTAAAGACAGAAGGCAAAGTTATTCTATATATCAAGCTATGAAGAAACTGAGGAGGATAAAAGTTTCTTGAAACCTTACCCCCTATTTTTTCCCATGCTTCACAAGGATAATATTTAAAATTACTCGCACCTTTATATATATAAGGTGGAATGGCTTTTACATGAAGTTTCAACTTTGTTGCCTGCCCCCCTTCGCATATCATACCAAAATTATGCATAATAAATTCTATTTAAATCGGAAACAACTTTAGCTAACCCTAAAGTAAACATTTATTCAATTGCTATGATACTATCATTCCATCTTTTGATTTCATGTAAAGCATCTTCTCCCAATATTGCCTTTATATGGGCACTGCTCAGATTGAATAACAAGCAAAGAATATCTCTTGCTGTTCTATGTTTTTCTGAAGTAGAGAAAAAGTCAAAAGGAGTAGTAAGAGTTTTGGTACGTTCCTCATAATGACTTTCGCCATGTAAGACTAATCGCATCATTGAATTTTTAAAATATTCCTTAGTATCCAAATGAGCCAAAAGTTCATCTAACTTTCTGATATTCGAGAAGTTTTCTGAATAATTAAAAGAAAAAAATGCTTCCAAAACTCTTCGCATAGTATTACCTATTGAATAATTTTCATCCAAAGCAGTATCATCCAAAGCAAAGTTATACACAGTAAACAACAAATTATTGTATTCATGTGCGATTTTACCATCTTTTAGATTCTGGATTTTCTTTTGGTCTAAATAAAGATACGAGATATTCTTCTTATTAGCCTTGTCTTGGAAAAGTTTTTCCAAATCCATAAATACCTGCAAGTCATGGGTTAAAAGCAATACTTTGCTATTAATATTACCTTTAAATATCTTATCAAGTTGCCATCGTAAAAAGGAAATAACGCCGACTTTGTTTTCAAAGTCAAAACTTGAAATTGGGTCATCTATAATAAGCATAAGTTCATTATCATACTTACATTCATCTTCCTTCCCTTCAAATAAAGAAGCAAAGAAATAACATAGCCCTATAATATTTCTTTCGCCAACAGACACATCTTTGGGAAGAACATCATGTCCTCTTGATTTCAAACGATAACAGCCATCGCCTTGTTCAAGAATAAGTCTGTCATTATCGTAAAAGACATATTTTAAAGACTTATTGATAAAGTCCAAAGCGATTTTAACTTGGCGTTTGCTTTGCTCCAATTCTAGAATTTTCTTTTTAGCGCCCTTAATATCTTCTTTATTCTTATCAAGTTCTTTACTATTCTTAGCTTGATTTTTAACAGCTTGATTATATTGCTTTAAAAGATCTTTGTTACGAATATAAGCCAGTTTTTTATTCAATAACAACAACTCCTTTCTTAAAGCATTATGATTATCTATTGCCAAATTATATTCATCAACCTTTTTAGCAAGCAAACTCATACAGTCATTATACTTCTTGATTGATTCTTCTACTCCTAAGTTTGAAAGGTCAAAAGTTTTCTCAGTAAATACATTAAACAGCTTTTGTTGTATGATTGTTCGTATATTTTTAAGAATCTTATTTAATGCGCCTACAGCCTCAAACGCACTTCCTAATAAGTCCGAATATAGCCCCCCAAGGAATGTAGGCAATACTGGTTCCAAATCATCAAAATAACCAAGCAAATTAGATAATCGTGCTTTATAAAGATCTGCCTCCCTATTAAAATAAGCCTTAATTCTGAGTTGCAGTTCACGTTTTTCCTCATTAGACATTGCACGCTGACAAAGAGGACAAACATCTAAATCAACATCGTCAAAAACAGTAGCTGCCTCATTTATATACTTCACGTATTTTCCTTTAGCAATATCTATTATTATTCTATCCCTTTTGGAAAGTTCAGGCTTTTCGACATGCTCATTTAATAATTGCTGTATATCAGCTAAGCAAATTGGTAGTTCGAATTTTTCAACTATCCATAATAACGGAATAGCATTTTCTGTCTGGCTATAAAGATTATATTTATCTTCTATACCATCCCGTAAGTTTGATTCTGTATCGGAAGATGCAACCCGTGTTGAATAAGAACACAATTCACCAATTAAACATTCATTAATTTTTGAATTAATTTTCGCTGACGGATTTCGAATCTTGGCATCATAAGATGCCCACTCTTTCAATTGTTCTCGTAGTAGCGAAAAATAATATAATGGAGAGATTTTATTCTTTTTATTATTATAATCCTCCTCTATTTGTTTTAAAGAATCTCTTTGCCCTTGTAACTTATTCAGTTTTTCCTTTTCTATCTCTATCTGTCTATCAACTAATACTTGATTTCCAAGCATGACAATGGTACCTACGCCGTCTCTGTCAACCAAGACTTTGTCTCGAACAAAATCTTCATTAAAGACAAATATGCTACCTCTATCAACTGGAGCATCGAAGCTTAAGGCAAATTTATGCTTTTCCTCCTCATCTTCTTTCCAATTAACATATTCTCTGATTGCACGTGATATTGTAGACTTACCACTACCATTACGCCCATAAAGCATATTCAAAGACTTTGCAAACAATGGAAAATCTGCCTCCGTCTCAAAATATCCTCCACTTATCTTAACATTTGAAACTTTTTCTAACATAGTTTTATCCTCCTAAAGATAAATCAAGATAATTATCCTTTATATTCTGCATCAATATCTTCATGACCGCCCATTATATTAAAAGGAGTGTCATTTTTAACCATATTTACCAAATCCTCATAGAGAACTTGCCGAACCTCTGTAATGTATCCAAATTTACTTTTGGAAAAATTTGAGATAAAATAAGGTTTACGTTGCACTCAAATTGCATCCAGACGGTATCTAACTTATTACTATTACTCCGTTTAGATTTATGCTTAACACAATAGAAACCTCGATGAGGTTTCTTATATCTTTTTGCAACATGAAAACGCTTAAATCATTTCTTATATAAATGATTCTTACTCATAGTTATATCCTTTATATTTTAGCCAACCAATAAGCTAAGGCTACATAATTAAGTATGGAGAAGCATGATGCCAAGCGAATACTGCCCAAAAGCATCAAGCCATTTCTGTCCTTGAAGCTTATCAGACACATACCCAAAAGGAGCATACAATTCACTAACTTGCTATACAATTGTAAATGACGCTTCATTTGATATCTACAAAAGTCTCTTCAACTTCTTTACCAACACTCTATTGCTTCCACAAACCACAGTGGTATTATCAGGAATGTCTTTGGTTATTACACAATTCTGCCCGACTACCACATTATTGCCAATCTTAACATGACCGATAATCTTTGCACCAGCACCAATGAATACGTTATCACCAATGACAGCACTACCTCCACCTGGTATTTTATGCCCAATCAACACACCAGGATATAGAGTGCAGTTCTCACCTATCACCGTCGCAGGATTAACAATGATAGGTCCCCAATGCCATATTGTCAAGCCTTTACCAGCAATATGGGGGGGTATTTGGAAACCTGTGATATGCGAATACTTACGAAGCTTCATCAAATGATAAACATAGAAAGGCAAATACAGTTTATTGCGTCTTTTTATGTTCTCATAATACTCTACCAATCTCAATGTCTTTATATATCGCCATATATATTTCTGCTCGCATATCGGATTTGCAAAGAGATTTAACCTAAATCTTTTAAGAAATCCACATTTTTGTCCTTGATAGTTTTTGCTTTCTATGTCAATACAGTCTCTCAGTTCACTTTTATTCGTTATCATATAGAGTTTATTTTATGATTTTACAATAAGTTCTGATTAACTCCGTAATAATTTTCTTCTTATCATGCCTTACCAAAGCCACTTCTTTTGCAGCCTTACCAATAGCAACATTTTCCTCCTGATTGTCAATCAATCGCTTGATGTAATAAACTGCCATATATGGATCTGTTACAGGATAAAGAAAGCCTGTCTTTCCATGCTCTACCATAGAATCTGTACCACCTACTCTACTTGCTACCACAGGAACACCCACCAATTGAGCTTCACCTACAGAGTTCGGACTATTTTCTACGTATGAAGAATGAAAATACAATGTACTTTTAAGCAATGAATCTCGTAAAACCTCAGCTGAAGCAACACCTTTAAGATTTATATTCAGTTTTTCATGCTTCAAACCTGTATGTTTCTCCATAAACTCAGGCTGTACATTACCATATACATTCCATTCGAAATCCAAACCTAACTCATTTTTCAGAATATTGGCAGTTTTTAAAATAACATCATATCCTTTATAAGTAGGAAAAGAAATAGTAGTTGTTATGACTGGCTTATCTTTCGGAATTTGACGCTTCTTCTCCTCATAAAATATATCACGAAGAATTTCTCCCCCATAGTGATACTGAGCATTAGGATTCAAAACTGCCATAGCTTGCTTATCCCATTCTGTACGTCCCAAGACATGAGGTACAGCCTTGAGAATTGCTTTCTCACGATGGACACTTCTATTCCAATATGCAAGGTACTGATAATTATGTAACTTGCCTCTCAGCCCTTTACCACTCATATAATACTGCCATTTTGAAACACTTGGAGGCAAGAATATGTGTACATAAAGAGAAAGAAGTCCCTGAATGTGTAGAACAGTAGGGATATTTCCAGTCACTCGAGCTGCCAAATGCTGATATAGTTCAGAACCAAATATTTGAATAACATCTGGTCTAAAATCTTCTATAATCTTTTTAAACTTTTCCTCATAATATGGCCAAAGTATTTCATCACGAGTAACATCATGAATTTTCCACAAATCAATTATTTTATCCTTTTTAGACTTTGAGTGATTAGGTACAGGATAGTAAGTCACGCCATCTTGAACCACTTTGGTGGGTTCACCATCTTTGCAAAAAGAGATTCCCAAAGTAAGATTGTCATGCTGCATTAACTCTTTCTGAACTGATGCAACCCATCCTCCCCCATTATAGCCACTTCTTCCTTGTTGACTTGGTACATAAAGCCCCGAGCCTCCTATCCATAAAACTCTCATATAATTATTTCTTTAAGAATTTAGCAATCCAATTCAAAAGTTTATAAATTATCAACCAATCGTATCGCTTATACATTTTGGCATAATGCTTCTTGCCATATTCTGGATAAAGTTCGCGTTCCTCCAAGAAGGTACGATAAACACACATTTTGCGCCAGAAGCCCTCTTTCGAGAAATCCAAATAAGCGAAATAATCCTCCATTACATTTTTGCGAGGATGACTTGCTTCTGCAA
>OIYX01000763.1_pt1 | contig 10698 bp, 10 predicted proteins | sample 1588431 | NCBI WGS metagenome assembly OIYX01 (sample SAMN03283241) | human gut metagenome | biome: human-associated habitat; material: feces | host: Homo sapiens | place: Peru | collected 2012
GCGCCACAAGTGGGAAAAGAAAGAAGGCATAACCTTGAGCGAGACTGAGAGAGATGTTTTGAGATTGTCTGCCCAAGGTTACACGATGAATGATATTGCCGACCGACTATGCAAATCGGTTGACACTATAAAGGCTTGCAAGCGCAACCTTTTCGCCAAGATGGGCGTGAAGAACATTGCCGAAGCGCTGTTTCATGCCACGAACTATCAGATGATATAATCGCAATCATATCTCTTCCAACAATGGCGAGAGATAGAACTTGGGGAAGTATTTCACCTCCTTGCCTTCCGCAAGGTTTGCGAGGATGTTGGCACAATAGCCGGCGGCTATGTATGCCCCGATGCCCAGTTGCGGGAAAGACTCCTTGGAATAGTGCCTGATGGCTTCATCTATCCAAGGTACAGGCATCTGCCAGAACATACCGTACTGCGAGATATACTTGCCCAGTGAGCACCGGAAATCATCCGTTTCTTTTTTCACTACTTCGCTGAATGGATAGCCTTTCGGTTTCTCTACAGCGAGAAAGGCAGCCTTGCCAAGATTGACAACATGGATAACGGGGATGCCCTGCTCCTTGCATTTCTCATCGAAAGCAAAAGAGGCTTCGTTGTCATGCAAGGTTGCATTCACCGCATACAGGATGCCCGACAAGTCGCATGCATCCACATCTTCCATCGTCAGCGTATCCTTTTCTATGCGATAGATATGAAATCTATCTTCCTGCCGAGAGCTTTCATGGAAGTCATGGTGCAAGGCACAGGAGGCTATCAAGCCTCCCATGTCTGCGCCACTAATCAACAATTTTATTGGGTTGTTCATTTATAGAGAGATTTATTGTCATTACACCATTACCGGATGCTGCAGACAGATTACATTCTGTTCTTTTGGCTTTCTCCTGCACCTGTACCCTTATACTTGCTTCTTGCAGTGTTGAACTTATATCGTACAGTAAGCGAAACTTTGCTTGTTGACAGTCCATCATACACCATTTCCTTTATTTTGCCAAAATGAGCAATCATGTGGCTATCGTTTGTCCCGAACAAATCATAGATGAAGAGCTGAAACGACAAATGGTCTTTCAAGAAAGCCTTATATGCGGAAACATTCGTGCAAAACATAGGCTTGTACAGATACTGGTTCTCCTCATGGCCTTTTGTAATATACGACATCATCAACGTAAACATTCCCAGCTTGGTGTTGAGGGTATTGTCAAAACGGAAAGAAGCCATTGGTTTATTGAGCGATTTCCCATCGTGCGTCTCCATATCAAACCATTGCTTGTCAACGGATGCTGTAAGCGAAGGATACCAGATGCCAAACGAAGGGCGCAAGTTGATGGATGCCTCTACGTCATTATACGAATTCCCATTCACAGGCTTCATCAAGCCTATTGCTGGATTATCCTTATAAGTCTCCACTGTTGGCATAATTGGATGTGAAGTATGACTGTAGGTCATGTCGAATGTCAACCATTTGTAAGCCAACTCGTAGTTGAGATTTCTGCTTATCTGAGATACCAGAAATGGATTTCCCGTTTCATACGTGTATCGGTTATCATACTGAATGCCACTGCGCAAATTATGATAGGAAGGACGATTAATGTCGGCTGCATAGCTCAGCTGCATCTGTACCTTGCCCACAGGCATCGATAAGCTGAGCGATGGGAACCAATTGCCATACGACTTGCTTTGCCCAGGCACATACTTGCCATATTCATAGTAATTGAAGTCGATGTACTCGTATCTCATACCTGCCTCCAAACTCAGATTACCGAAATCTCTTGAATAGGTCAAGAATGAAGATGTCATGCTTTCTGTAATACGGCTGTTGTCATCCGATACCAAGTTAGTTGGCACCACTTGATACTTTGAGGTACGATGGGTATTGGAATATTCACCACCCAAAGACAAATTACCTCCTAATAATGGGTAAGAAAGCACCAGTTTGGAAGCGAGCAGATGATAGTCCTTGTTAGTCAAGCTATGAGCCGTCTGGCTTTGCGCATTCATCCCCACTTCCTGGTATTGCTCTTTGGTAACATCGTTCTGGTATTCCTTCGACCATAGCCAATCTGTATTGAAATCGATGCTGAGCTTGCCAAGCTTTCCTACATAGTAAATGTTGCTTGAAAGATTATTCTTCTGCCAAAAGAAATCAGCATGACTATCAGAACTTTCAGACAAATCTCCGTCTTGCAATATCAAAGAACTCATATCGCCGTTCCATGTTTGCTTAGGATTTCTAAGAAAACCAAAGTTGGCACCTATAGAGTTGTTGGCATCCAACTGGTAGCTGGCATCCAATCGAAAGTTCATAGCTTCTATAATACCTACTTGTCTTATCTCACTTTTCTGGTTCCAAGTCTTGTCAAGATAAGTCTTCTGCTGTAAATCTTTATTGTCTGGCTGGTATTGTCTTGCTCCAAAGGCGTATGCGCCCAGCTCCAAGCCATTCTTGCGATAGCTCATATTCAATTGGCTAAACCCGCCGAAGTTTTTCTTTTCATCATATTCACCAGTAGTCTTCGCATCGAATCCGAATCCTTCGCCCTGTATCTTCTTCGTTGTGATACGGATGACCGCCTTGGTGCTGGCAGCATAACGAGCACCAGGGTTAGTGATGACTTCCACCGACTTGATGTTATCAGAATGCAAACGGTCCAGCTCGCTCTTGTCTCTCATCTGTCGTCCATTGATATAGATAACAGGCTCGCCGCGACCGAATACCTTGATGCTGCCATTCTGGGCAGATACGTTAGGGATGCGATCAAGCAGGTGCTCCATTGTTCCTGCCTTCTCAAGTACGGAGCCAGCAACGGTTGTCGTCATTCCGCCATTCTTCAGAATAGTCTTAGGCAGGGAAGACTTCACGACTACTTCACCGAGCATCTTGCTGTCTTCTTCCATCTTGATAATGCCTACATTCTCACCAGTGCAATCCTTGCAGATTGTCTTATAGCCTACGGAGGTCACCTTGATGATTCCGCCGTTGCAGGAAGAGTCGATGGCAAAGCTGCCATCCTCTTCACTCACTGCACCCTTGACGAAAGCCGAGTCTGTTCTATTCAATAATACTACATTGGCAAACGCCAAAGGTTCTCCCTTGGTGTTCATCACCTTGCCGGTGATATTCTGCGCCATCATCGGAGTCATAGCCGAGAGGCACAACGCTGTGGTAAAAATTACTTTTTCCTTCATATTGCTACAGTTTTGCTTGATTTTTTTATTTTTCTGCTGCAAAAGTATAGCTTTATAGGAAAAAGCCTTTGACACAAAAGTGTATTTCTCAAGAGTGCGGCTTGAGAATTACACTTTTGTGTATAAAAAGAAAGGATAAATAGCGTTTGGTGATAGGGGATAAATATCGAAGTTGATGCCTACCTTGGTTATTGGCTTGCCGCTTGGCACAAATCAATATGCTCCCAATACTCTCCAGTCGTCTATGAGTTTGAATAGTCGGGGCATGGCTGGCTTGTAACTGTCTGGATAGGTGAGGGAATAGACGAAGAGTATTCTGCCACTCTTGATGAATTTATCGTAATGACTGTAGCCATCTACTCTTACTCCGTTTTCAAAGACAGGACCGGAGAGGATGAATGCCTTATTCGATGCCTGCATCGTCCGCTCCGAATGAAGCTTCTGGGCTAGAGAATCGGCACAAGCCTGGAGGGTGTTGCTATAGTTGGGGGTAACGTAACTCTCCAGGATGATGTTGGCATGATTGGTGAATGAGAAGCGGGCATAGCCCTGGTATCCCGATACCGAAGTATCCTCCTGCAGGAAGAAGCAAGGATATTTGACAACGTAGCCGAAGTCTGGATCATTGTATTCCTTCATGGGCGCCATCTCTACCTTGGTCTTGAAATCCGCCATCGGTGTATGCTTCTCTTTCGTAACCTCATGGTGATAGTTGATGATGAAGTTTATCATCATCAGCAAGACAACTGCTATCAAAAAAATCTTCTTCATATCTTTGCTTCTTTTGTATTATAGCTGCAAAGGTATGAAGAAGATGAGAAACTGCCAAATAATAAGTATGACATTTGGCTGACATTTCTGAACTTATCTGATAATCAGTCGGTAAGACTTGCCTCTTTCCGACTCAATCATGAGGTTGCTATTCTGCTCAATCACCGGTTTGATACGGCGAATCAAGGTATAGAGCGTTTCGCTGGCATCCGGTTTCTTGGGCCAAAGAGCATCACAAATCTCCTGTTTGGAGAGTTGATGATGCATATTGTTGAAGAAGAGTTGCATCAGCTGGTGCTGCATCGGAGTAAACTTGATGGCTTGTCCGCTTTCCTGATTGTAGAAGGAATCCTCGTCTTGAGAATAGCATATGGTGCCGAACATATCAGCCTCATGATTCCAGGGTTGTTTTCTGCGATGATAGTATAGCGATGCAATTGCCCAAATCATAGCCATGAGGGTAAGCGTCAAAGATGTCCGCTGGTTGCTCATACTCAAAACATCTGCCATCGAACAGTTAGCATAACTTTGGATAGAATGCTCGTTGAGGAGCATCTGTTTGCTGCTGAGCAGGTTGGCCTATTTACCAACTGGGAATTGTTCTTGCCTCTTCTTCTGTCTTCCATCACATAGCAGAGATTACTGGTCGACTTCAGCAGGTCGATGCTGAGATGTGAGCGGTAGCTCTGGATGGTATCAGGCGTAATCCATTGATATTTATTTTCCTGAAGTGTCAGAGCCAAAGCTTTGTTCATATCTTGTACAATGGCATACTGTGCCTTGCGGTAGTTGCTCACGCTGGAGAATGCCGCAGACATCACAAGGATGGCGAAGATGAGGATGGAATGATATGCTTTCAGTTTCATATTATCTATTCTTTTTAAATGACATACTGTTTAAAAAATCAAATGCAAAAGTACAGAAATTCTATGAAAGATGGTATAAAACTAGATATAATTTTCGTTAATTGATAAATGTCAGACTCATGTCAGCCATATTTTTCGCTTCGGTCTTCACTTTTTGATACCTTTGCAGCAGAAAACAAGTTTTAGAAAAGTATATGATGACAATGAAGAAAAGTAAATTGTTAACAGCTATGGTGATGCTGTGGGCATTGATTTCTTGTGCAGAAATAAGTGCCCAGGAGATTCAGCAGGTATCGAATGATTCTATTGCCTTGCAAGAGGTTGTTGTGAAGGCGGCACGAGTGGTCAACAAGGAAGATGGCAAGTTGATATTCCCAAGCGATATTCAGAAACAGCGTTCTTTTTCTGGTTTTTCGCTTTTGGGAAAGTTGGCTTTGCCTCATATCAGGGTTGATGAGGCAGGCCGTTCCATTTCTGCTACCGATAATAAAGGAGAAGTGCAAGTTCGTATCAATGGTATTCTCGCCAATATGCATGACGTGCAGATGCTGGATGTAGCTTCTATTATGAGTGTAGATTATATCGACAATCCTGGCGTAAGATATGGAAAGAATATTGCATACGTGATAGATATTCATACCCGCAGGGCTTCATCGGGTGGCAGTTTGGGCTTCAACCTGACCAATGCCCTAACTACCAAGCTCGGTTCGAACGATGTCTATGCATCTGTCAATAGGGGCAAGAGCCAATTGAATATTTTATATGAGCAGACTTATGTGGATAATAAGGCATCCGAATATAATGAGGATGCTCAATATCTTCTACATGATGGTTCTGAGTATCAGATATCTCGAAAAATCATGAATGGGGCAACTCAAAATTATGATAATACATTGCAGTTGAAGTATAATCTGGCTGATTCTGCATTATATGTATTCCAGACAACGCTTACCACGGATTTCAGCAATCAGCCTTATACATCGAATGAGATGTGGTTTTCTGAATCAGGAAAGCCTGCATATCCTGTTTACAGAACCAGCAAGGGTAGGGATTTTACTCCTGCTCTCGATTTGTATTTCTATCATCAGTTGGGCAAGCATCAGTCTTTGTCGGCAGATGTTTTGGGCACTTATATCCACACCAAAGGAGCCTATTATGAAGATGAGGGCGAACCCTATCAGTATCAGGTAGATGGCAAGACCTATTCGCTCATAGCCGAGGCTATCTATGAAAACCGGTTGAAACCCTTTACATTTTCTGCAGGAACCAACTTGAACTGGAAATATATGGATAATCAGTATTTGGGTGATGTGGTTAGCGAGAATGGTATCCGTTCATTGGGTATTTATGGTTTTGCACAAATCAAGGGAAGTTTGGGACAATTCAAGGAAGGAACATCCCGTTTAACTTATGTAGCTGGCTTCGGGTTGAGTAATCAGACTTATCGACAGGGAGATGAGGATTTTAGTTTTTGGCTTTGTCGTCCGAAACTCACATTGGCTTATTGCTTGACATCTTCGTTTCAGATCCGCTTGGGAAGTGAATTATCACAGCATATTTCGCAGATAGCTATGATTTCGGATACCCGTATTCGAAAGAACAGTATGGAATGGACTGTGGGTAATCCTTCGCTTAAGCCTAACAGTATATATGAGAACTGGGTGGTATTCTCTTTCAGTAAACCAAGGATAAATACTGATTTTACCTTGAATTATCGCATCAATCGTCATTGTAATTTGGCGAAATACACCCGCACGGAAGATGATCAGTTTCTTTATACCCAGGCGAATCAGCCCCATTGTAATATGTTGTATCTTACGAATGATACCCGGTTTGACATTATCCCCGACCACCTTATATTATCTGTGAACGCAGGTATTTACCGTTTTTTCAATAAGGGCGATGAGTACAGTCATTGTTATACCGCTTATAATTATGGTGGAACATTACAGGGATATTGGGGAAAATGGACTGTGATGCTGTATGCTGATAACGGTTGGAACTTTATGGAGGGAGAGAACATCGGGCATAATCCTCCTTCATTGGCAGCCTCAGCCAGTTATCATATGGGTGATTTCGATTTTACGCTCTATATGCATAATCCGTTTATGGCTCATCCGAAATCCTATTCTGCAGAAATCGTCAACGCCTTGCTCCGTAAGCAGGTTCGCGGTTATGACAATTCGGGAGGTAATTTGTTCCGTATCGGTGTTGCCTGGAATATCAATCGGGGAAAGGAATACCGTAAGATACAGCGGAATATCAACAATGAGGAGCGCGAAACGGGTATCTTGAAATAGGTGGCTTTGCTTTCTATATGGGTTGCATGGGCAACAGCCGGAATTTATTTCTTCCCTTTATTGATGATATAAATTCCGGCAGTAGCCAATGCGCCTGCTATCAGATACTTCCAGTAGAAGGTTTCGCCAAGACAGAGGCAGGAGGTTATGGCTCCTACTACGGGGATGAGCGAATTGTATATCGCTACCTTTCCTACGGGATTGCAGCTCAATAATTTGTTGTAGAGAGCGAAACTGATGGTTGAGATGGCGATGAGCAGCAGAAGGATAGTGATGCCCCAGAGGCTGATGACTGGCAGATAGCCACCCATTAACAATGCAGGAATCACCAGCAAGGCTCCACCGATGCTCAGCGAATAACCGGTTCCTACGAAAACATCCACCCTCTTGCTCAAGCCTCGGGTCAGCAGGGAAGCACTGGCTCCACACAGGGCGTTGAGGATAATCATACCATCGCCCAGGAATGTGAAACTTCCGCTTTCCTTTCCGCCAAGGTTCAAGGCAAGGATGCCCAGGAAGCCGATGATGCAGCCCAAAGCCTTTCGCCACGTCATCCTGTCGCTCTTGAAGAAGATGCATGCAAGGATAACCACCGTGAAGACGCTCATAGAATTGAGTATCGCCGAACGTGCTCCTGCATTATGCGAGAGTCCGAAATAAAAAAAGGCATAATGTAGGGTGGTGTTGAGGAGTGCATAGAGGAGAAGGAACCAGACATTCTCTTGAACAGCTTTCTTCTTGAATCCGAATTTACGATGCGAGCTTCTGGCGATGGCAAGGATGATGATGCCGGAGATGAAGAAGCGGATGCCTGCAAAAAGCATTTTGCTTCCGGTCATGTCTGCTGTAATCTGATATTCCTCCATTCCCATTTTTATCAATGGGTAAGCCCATCCCCACGAGATAGCAGCCGTAAGTGCGAACAGGCTTACCCATACCGGGCGCTGAAATATACTGAGTGTATTTGTTTCTTTCTTTTCCATTATAACTTAATTGGTATTCCCTTGCTTCTGTGTTTGCTAAATGGCAATCTACAAGTCCCCCAGATGCCTTTCTATAGGAATTCCTCGGTTCTTGTCCTTGTCATCCTTGTTGATGTCTATCCAGTTGCGCAGGGTATCCATGGCGATGCGGGTGGCATGGCGAAGATGATCGCCATCCTTCAGTCTGCCCACGATGATGCTGGAGAAGATGTCGCCGGTGCCCGGGAACTGAACAGGGATTTCTTCGTAGGGCAGGAGGAAATACTCTTCTGTAAGATGATTGAAGCCTACCACGGCATGCTGACCCTCTACGATGCACGAGGTGATGAGCACGGAGTGGGAACCGATGGCTCTCAGTTTATCTATCAGTTCATAGGCTTCCTTCTCCGAGATTCCCTCTTCCTTGTATTCCGAATCCGTCAGCAGGCAAGCCTCGGTATAGTTGGGAAAACAGAGATGCGATACGCTCAGCATCTCCTTCATGCATCTCACGGTACTCTCACTGGCTCCACCATAGAGCTTGCCGTAATCGCCCATCACGGGATCCACATAGATGTCGGTGCCCAGCGCTGCCTGTTCTCTGCAATAACGTGCCACCAGCTTAGCCTGACGCTCCGAAGCCATGAAACCCGTGGTGATGGCATCGAAGTGAATGCCCAGTTCGTTCCACTTTTGCAAGGCTTCCTCGATATACGAAGTGCATTCCAGAATGGCGTACTTGCCGTATGGGAAGGTGTTGCTGATGAGCATGGTGGGCAGATTGAACACATCGAGTCCCATATAAGAGAGGATGGGCATCTGAACTGCGGCTGATACCTTACCGTAACCACACATGTCGCTGATAATAAGGATATTACTTTTTGCTTTCATCGTTTTTTTCTTCTTTCTTTTTTTTGTTCTTCTTTGCTTCATCGCAAGTCTTTAACAAATATCAAATCCTAATTATCTTTTAATAAGAGGCTGTACACTTGATGCCCAATGCTTCTACTCGTTCCTTGATGGCATCGAGTACTTCCTTTGGTGCCTTTTCCAGCAACTTGTCTGGTGTTTCGCGGGCGATGGTATAAACCATTACCTGCTGAGGCTGGATGTCTTTCACTGCCTCCAGCCAAGGAGCTACGAAGTGTTCGCTGGTATTGTCCAAACCGTCACCTCTCAGGAACATGGTCTGGATGATGACGTGCCCCTTGAACATCTTCAGATATTTAATTACATCCTGCACGTCGTAGTTAGGCTGCTGAGGGCGGTCCAACTTTTTGATGTAGTCCATATCCACGGTATCCAGTTTCAGGATGTTGTTATCCACGAGCATCAGCGCCTCTCTCACTTCCTCCTTATATATATAGGTGGCGTTGCTGAGTACGGAAACCTGTACTCCTGGGAAATACTTCTTGCAGAGTTCCATCGTATCTTCCACGATTCCCTTGAAGTCTGGATGCCCCGTTGGTTCACCGTTTCCTGCGAAGGTGATGTCGTCCAAAGGCTGGTTGTTGTCGTGGCGCTCTTTCAGAACCTTCTCCAATCCTTCTCTTACCTCCTCGCGGGTAGGGCGCTTCTTCTTGGGACGGAAGTCGGCGTTGAATCCGCATTCGCAATAAACGCAGTCGAATGAACAGACCTTGCCATCAGATGGCATGAGGTTGATGCCCAATGAAACTCCCAGACGGCGGGAATTCACGGGTCCGAATATCGGTGATGGATAAATAATCGTTGACATATTCTTATTTTCCTTTATCTAATCTATTCTTTATTTTATCTTGGTAATACCTATTTTATACCAATCTTATTTACTTGTTCGTAATTTGGTGGGCAAAAGTACTAAAAAATGTTGGAATGAACAAATAAATCAACAGAAAATCGATTTATCCTTACCATTTGTCTTCTATCTCCGATAGATTGTGTACTTTTGTATTCCAATCCGGGGAGAATCTTGGTGATTTCGATTCGGATTTAAAGGAAAAAACAAAAAAGTTGATGTTTTGCTTAGTTTTTCGCTTGGCTCAACTGTATAGATAGTATATGAACAGAAAAAAGGACATAGAACAGTTATTCCGTCAGCATTACGCGAAGATGTACAATCTGGCCAGATGCATTCTTTCGGATGATGACGAGAGCAAGGATGTGGTGAGCGAAGTATTCGCCCAGATTCTTGCCGATGATGTGGTTCTGGTGCCTGGGAGTGAGGATGGTTACTTGATGCGGAGCGTCCGCAACCACTGTCTCAACCTGATAGCTCATAAGAGCGTGAAGGAAAGGGTGGCGAAGCTGCTGCTGGATGATGCCGACGTGATTCTCTCGGAAGAGACCGATGAACGGCTCGACCGACTGATGCTTCTCAAAACGGCGGACGTGATTCTCTCAGAAGAGACCGATGAACGGCTCGACCGACTGATGCTTCTCATCGAAGACCTGGAACCGCCTATCCGGCAACTCATTTTCCGTCTGCGCTATCTTCAGGAGAAATCTTATCAGGAGGTGGCTGATGAAGTGGGAGTGAGCAAGGTGACGGTATTCAACCATCTCTCGAAGGCGATGGACTGGATTAAGGAACAATTTAAATGAGCAAGACAATGACAAACA
>OIYX01000764.1_pt1 | contig 10695 bp, 10 predicted proteins | sample 1588431 | NCBI WGS metagenome assembly OIYX01 (sample SAMN03283241) | human gut metagenome | biome: human-associated habitat; material: feces | host: Homo sapiens | place: Peru | collected 2012
AAGCCAGCGCCAGCTGATCTTGGGCAGACGCTTACCCATGCCGCGCTCGATGTAGTAGAACGGGCCGCCGAGGACGTGGCCGGTCTTCTCGTCGTGCTCGCGGTACTTGACGGCGAGCAGGCCTTCGGAGTACTTCGTCGCCATGCCGAAGAGCGCGGCGAGCCACATCCAGAAGATCGCGCCGGGGCCGCCCGCGACGTAGGCCGTCGCGACGCCGACGATGTTGCCCGTGCCGATCGTCGCCGAAAGGGCCGTGCAGAGCGCGCCGAAGCTCGAGACCTCGCCTTTCGCGCCATGTTCGACCTTCTCGTTTTTGAACATATACTTGAGCGCGCGCGGCAGCTGGATGAACTGCATGCCGCCGAGGCGGATCGTCAGCCAGATCCCTCCGAAGAGGATCAGGATAATCAGGAGGGGGACCGGAAACCCGGCGATCTCGAAGGACGTGCCCCAGACCTTGTCGTCAACCAAGTTCACGAAGTCCGTGAACGTATCCAGCCACGTGGCTGCCTGCATCATGTTTCTTTTCCTTTCCGTCCTTTTGCCTGAGAGATCGTCCCCGACCCTTTCGGGGAGTTACACCTTCGGCACTCCGCACCGTGCGGAGCTTCTCCGGACCCGCCCAAAGGCGGTAAAAGTGCGCGTATTATACCATATTAGGAGATGGCCCACATGACGAGGCTCATCGCGACGCCGACGACGGCGCCGATCACGCCGCCCCAGAGCGTGACGCCGCGCAGCTCGCGGTTCGCCACCTGGCGCGTGAGAAGCACGAGCTTCTGCTCGTCGTAGCTCATGATCGTCTCGTAGACGATGTTCCAGATGTCCGTCTCCTCGATCAGCTGCGGCAGGTGCCCGGCGAGGTAGGCCGACATCTGGTTCGCGCAGATGCGCGCCACCGTCGCCCGCAGGTCGTCGTCGAAGAGGTCGGCGACCTTGGCAAAGGCGCGCACCTCCTCCTTCAGCAAGTCGGGAAGGGCCGCCCCGACGCCCTTGCCGACGTTGCCCAGGACGGACTTCGCCGTGTCGCCGAGGTCATCCAGCTGTCGGCGGACGTCCCGCTCCAGCGCGGCCTTCACGTCCGGCGACGACAGTTTCGCCACGATCTTCTCGGACGTCATCAGCTCGTTGCAGATGACCTCCTTCGTGTTCTCGGCGATCAGCTTCTTCTTTTTCGTGAAGAGGGCGTTGAACACCCATCGGATCGCCAGGTCGTTCGTCCCGGCGCCGATGGCGAATCCAACCGCCCCCTGGATGGCCATCTGGGCCAGCAGCGTCATGACGCCGCTTCAGCCGTCGGCTGCGCGTCCGTCGGCGTCGCTGCCGGCGCTTCCTGCGCCTCGGCGATGCCGAGCGCCTTCGCCGCGCGCACAAGGCCCTCGTCGTCGCTCGCGAGGACGCATTTCACGCCGTGGACGGCTTCGAGTTCCTGCATCGTCGCGAGGTGGATCGCCTGCAGCGTGCCGACTTCGACCGGATAGGCCTCGGCCGCGCGCTTCAGCACCGCGTCCGTCACGGGAATCTGCGTGACGGCGCCGCAGACCGTTTCGATCCAGCCGCCCAGGCGCGCGCGCCCGGCATCGTCGAGCTTGCCGCTGAGACGCAGGTGGTTGGCGGCGCGGCAGCACTCGGTGCGCATGAGCGTCGAGGCGTACGCCTTCTCCCACTTGCCCCAGAACGCGGCCGACGGGCCGACGCCGAGCAGACGGCGAATCACAAAGGACGAATCGAGATAGACGATCATCGTGCGCTCCTTTCCTTTTGCATCTCGTTCAGCGGATCCTCCCCAAAGCCGAAGCCGCCGATGTCCGCCACGGCGGACGCCGGCAAGGTCGGTTCGCGGAGCGGAAGGCGGCTGTCGCCGTCCTCCCCCAAGAGCCGCGCGACAATGCGCTTGTGGCTCGTGATCAGCACATCTTTCCCCTGGTGGGCCAGACCAAGATAATGGCTGAGCTGCTGTTTCAGCGTGGCCGTGTTAACTGTTATGGTCATGATGTGGACATATGATAGACTTTTATTTCCGTCTTGTCAACCCGCCACCAGGCCTATCCTTCATCTCGGGTTTTCTGCGCCCGCGCGCGGGGAAAAGGCGGAGAAAAACAGCTCCGTCGCTGACATAGGGTTGTGGTGTGGGGATAGGGTGGGCGATACTGGACTCGGACCAGTGACCCCTACCGTGTGAAGGTAATGCTCTAACCAACTGAGCTAATCGCCCGAACAGATGAGAAGTATACCAAAACGGGCGGCGCTCTGTCAACGCCGCCCGTCGCCTTTACAGAATTGGAATCTGCGTTGGCTTGGACTCGGCCCGTTTCTTGACGACGACCGTGAGGACGCCGTTCTCAAGCTTAGCCGTGAGCGTCTTCGGGTCGGCCATCTCGGGCAGGTCGGCGCTGATCGCGTAGTTCGGACGCTCGAACTCCTTGGCGACTTCGCGGAAGCCGGCCGGGTTCTGGTACTTCGCGTGCGTCTTCAGCGTGAGGGTCTTCCCGTCCATGTGGAGGTCCGCGTCTTCCTTGCCGACGCCGGGAACCTCGACCTTCAGCTCGTACTCCTCCGGCTTCTCGGTCAGGGTCGCCGTCGGAACGACAAACTTCTCTTCGTTCATTTTCATTGCCTCCCAGTTTCTTCGTGTTGTTTTATTGAATGGCGATCTTGTGGACGCCCGTCGCCTCGGCCTTCGGCAGCTCGATGCGCAGAATGCCGTTGGTGAACTTGGCGTTCGCCTTTTCCGTGCTGACGCGGAACGGCAGCTCCAGCCGGCGGCTCCAGGCGTGTGCCTTGCCGTCCTCCGGCTTGTCGGCGATGATGACGGCCTGCGGTTCGAGCGTCAGGTCAACGTCCTTTGCGGAACGCCCCGGCAGCTCCACGTCAATCAGGATGGCATCATCGTCCAGAAACACGTTCACGGGCGGAAACCGTCCGGCGGCGCGCGCCCGCATGTTCCTGAAAGTCCGGCTTCCCGTATCGAGGAGGTCGTCCAGAAAGCCCCACGGATCCATATTCATCAGTGTGTTCATGTCTTGTTTCCTTTCGTTTGCCAACGCCCTTGGAACTGCAAAGAGCGTGCCACCGCCTGAATGGGCCGCCGCCGTCGTGCCTGCGGGTCATCCTGTCGCAGGACGGGAAAAAGTGCCCACCTCCGTCTCCCCTCCCGCTCTCGCGTTCCTTGTCCTGAAGGTCCCGCTCGCGGGGCCGTTTCCCCAACGCCCTGAAATTTTGGTAGAATACCCGTTGTCGATGGGCGATTACGCGGGCAAGAAGGAGATTCGTCGCTTTCGACGCTTTCACGGCTATGACTATTCCCGTGGCGCGGCGTTTTTCATCTCGATTGTCACGAACCCGCGCCGACGGCTCTTCGGCGAGATCGGTCGGCTCGACGATGCTCGTGCCGGAGCCGACGGGCGGCCTCCTGACGCTGCTTGGACTGGCGGTGCTGGCGCTTCGCCGCAAGCAGAAGGTCGCGTAAGGAAATTCCGCACAAAGTTCTCATTTCAGGAAGGAACGGGTAAGGACATGAAGAAGATTCTGGCAATGACGGCGCTGATGGCGTCCGTCTCGACATTCGCGGCGGTCAACGACCTGGTGCTGACGTTCTCGTCGGCGGGCCCGGACACGTATGCGGACGGCACGCAGGTGCTGGACGGCGAGTGCTACGCGCTCGTGTGGCTGCCGGACGGCTCGACGGGGTTTGCGCTTGCGGCGGACGGCACGGTGGCCGATCCGTCGCAGGGCGAGGTGATTCTCACCGTGCCGGCGGCGAAGGGCGGGAAGTGCCCGACGGTCGTCTTTGAACTCGACGCGGCGTTTGCGGCGACGCACACGGCCGGCACGTGGGGGCTCTATCTCCTCGACACGCGCACGTCGGCGGCGGACGGCACGGTGGCGCTTGCGGACGCGACGGGCGGGCGCGTCCGGGCGGTGAACGCGGTCGGCTCGGTTGCGGGCGCGTCGGTTCGCGTGCAGGCGAAGGCGGACGGCTTCTCGGCCTTTGCTCCTGTGACGGCGACGGCGGACGGCGCGACGGTTGCCGCGACGGCCTCGGCGTTGCCGAAGGACGTGCCGCAGCCGAAGATCAAGGGCATCCGCGTCGAAGGCGGCTTCGTCTACGTGACGGTCGAGAACACCGTGCCGTATCTGCGCTATAACCTCGCGGCGGGGACAGACCCCGCGACCATGCGGGCGGAGCGGCCGTGTGGCGAGCGCCACGGGTGTCGCCCGAGAAAGCTCGGAACGAGCTGATCCCCGCGCCGTAGCGGTGGCCAGCGGGGCTAACAGGGTGTCTCTTCAGCGACGGCCCGCCTCAGTGTTCAGATCGTGTAGTGGCGGAGGGCGTGGCCGTCGAAATAGCCGAACGAGCGCGACGTGCCGCCCTTGGGCAGCGAGACCGAGCCCGGATTGAAGATCGTCAGGCCGCAGGGAAGTTTCTTCAGTTCGGAGATGTGCGTGTGCCCGTGCGCCAGCACCGTGCCGAGCCCGAGCGGCGGCAGGCGGTTCTCGTTCCAGAGGTGCCCGTGTGTGCAGAAGAACGTCTCCGCGCCCGCCTCGACAACGGCGTAGTCGGCCATCATCGGGAACTCGAACATCATCTGGTCGACCTCGGCGTCGCAGTTGCCGCGCACCGCGATGATGCGGTCTTTGCGGGCGTTGAGCATCCGCGCGACCTTCACGGGATCGTAGAAGTCGGGCACGCCGTTGCGCGGCCCGTGGTAGAGGAGGTCGCCGAGAAGGACGATTCGGTCGTAGCCGAGTGTGTCGGCGGCGGCAAAGGCCGCCTCCAGCGTCGAGGGGACGCCATGGATGTCGCTGAGGAAGAGTATTTTCATAGGCTTGCGCTCCGTCGCATATGATACCATTTTCCGGCGCGGTTTGGCGTTGGCATCCCTTGATCCCCGCTTCCGTTCGGCGGGTGCTGGGCGGATATGGTATAATACGAATTAACTGTACCGATTTCCAAACAGATTCCAAGGAGACTTGAGGACGATGAAGACAACGAACGAGCAGTTGAAGCTGGCGGCGGACACGGTCCGCTGCCTGTGTGCGGACATGGTCGAGAAGGCCAACTCCGGCCATCCGGGCGCGGCGATGGGCCTCGCCGACCTCGCGGTGGCGCTGTACCTTCGGCATCTGCGCGTCGATCCGGCCGACACGGCGTGGAAGAACCGCGACCGGCTCGTCTTTTCGGGCGGGCACGCCTCCGCGCTCGTCTATGCGCTCGCCCACCTGTCCGGCACGGGCGGCGTCACGATGGACGAGCTCCAGACGTTCCGCCAGCTTGGCTCGCGCTGCGCGGGCCACCCCGAGCGCGGCGTCATGCCGGGCGTCGAGGTGACGACCGGCCCGCTCGGCCAGGGCTTCGCGATGGCGGTCGGCCTCGCGCTCGGCGCGAAGATGAAGAAGCGTCCGAACCACACGTGGGTCTTCCTGGGCGACGGCGACATGGAGGAAGGCATCAGCCACGAGGCGGCCTCCCTCGCCGGCACGCTGAAGCTTGGCGGGCTCACGGCGATCTACGACTTCAACGGCATCCAGATCGAGGGTTCCGTCACGGACACGAACCGCGACGATGCGAAGAAGCGCTTCGAGGCGTATGGCTGGAAGGTCTTCGAGGCCGACGGCCATGACTTCGACCAGATCCAGCGCGCCTACCTGAAGGCGCAGAAGGTGACGGACGCCCCGGTGCTCATCATCGCGCGGACGGTCATCGGCAAGGGCGCGCCCACGAAGGCCGGCACGGCCGGCTGCCATGGCGCGCCGCTCGGCGCCGAGGAGGTCGCCGCGACGAAGGTCGCGCTCGGCTTTGATCCCGCGAAGAGCTTCTTCGTGCCGCAGGAGGTCTACGACCTCTTCGCCGCGCGCGCGGCCCTCTGCCACCGCTGGCGCAACAGGGACGTCAAGGACGAGAAGGCCGCCCTCAAGGCGGCGGGCGGGCCGGCCGCGCCGGAGACGGAGGACGCGTTGCGCGCGCGCCTCCTCGCGGCGCTGCCGACGTTCGACCCGGAGAAGCCCCTCGCGACGCGCGCGGCGAACGGCGCCGTCCTGAATGCGCTGGCTGACGTCTTTCCGACGCTCGTCGGCGGCTCGGCCGACCTCGAGGGCTCGAACAAGACGGGACTCAAGAAGTACGGCTGGATCTCCGCCGAGGACTTCTCGGGCCGCAATTTCCACTGGGGCGTGCGCGAGCTCGCGATGTCCGCCGTCGTGAACGGGCTGACGGCCTACGAGGACTTCCGCGCGTTCGGCGCGACGTTCTTCGTCTTCTCCGACTACTGCCGTCCGGCGATTCGCCTTGCGGCGATCATGAACCTGCCCTCGATCTTCGTCTTCTCGCACGACAGCTTCTACGTCGGCGAGGACGGCCCGACGCACGAGCCGATCGAGCAGCTCGCGGCGATCCGGACGATGCCGAACGTGACGACGTTCCGGCCGGCGGACGCGAACGAGACGGGCTACGCCTGGGTCGAGATGCTCCTCAACAAGAAAGGCCCGAGCTGCATTCTGACGACGCGGCAGAATCTGCCCGTCCTTGAGGGGACGCGCGCGGAGGGCGTCGCGAAGGGGGCCTATTCGATCTGGCAGGCCGGGCCGCAGACGAAGGACACGGTGCTGTTCCTCGCGTCGGGCAGCGAAGTCTCGCTCTGCGTCGCCGCCGCGCAGCGGATGTGGGACGAGAGCGACGGCCGGCAGTCCGTGCGCGTCGTCTCGATGCCGTCGATGGAGCGCTTCCTCGCGCAGAAGTGCACGTACCGCGACTACGTCGTGCCGGAGACGATGACGAAGCGCGTCATCGTCGAGGCCGGCTCGCGGTTCGGCTGGGACCGCTTCCGCCTGGACTTCAAGACGACGCGGTTCGTGACGAAGGACGACTTCGGCGCGTCCGCGCCCTACAAGGTTCTCGCGCAGGCGTTTGGCTTCACGGTCGAGAACGTGCTCGCGAAGGCGCGGGAACTCGTCTAGTCGAAAGGATCGCCGAACCATGATGAACGCCCTTGTCCTCGCGGCCGCCTCCGCCGCTTCGCTCCTCGGCTCGGTCGCGGAGGAGGCGCGTTCCCGTGAGATGTCCTTCACGGCCGACCGCATCGCGGTCGACAACGTGACGAAGGCCGCCGTCGCGAGCGGCCACGTCGTCGCGGTCTCCGCGCCCTACACGCTGCGCAGCGACTACCTGGAGAAGACGGCGGGCGGCACGTTCCTCTTCGGCGACCCGACGTGCGCGACGACGTGCACGAATGCCGTCGGCCACACGCACTGGAACGTGACGGGCGAACTGGAGTACCGGGAGCACGAGGCCGTCATCCTCCGCAATGCCTGGCTGCGGTTCTATGAAGTCCCGATTTTCTGGCTGCCGTACCTGTACTATCCGCTTGAGACGGACTGCGGGTTCAGCTGGATGCCGGGCTACCTGGGGCGCTGGGGCGCCTTCCTCCTGACGAAGACGCGCTATCATCTCGCCGGCGATCCGGGCCATGCGGACAACACCTGGTGGCTGAAGGGGGCGACGCGCCTCGACCTGCGCTACAAGAACGGCGTCGCGCTCGGCGAGGATCTCAAGTGGAATCTCGGCACGTTCGGCACGGGGTCGTTCAATTCGTACTATGCGTGGGACCAGGATGCGGACGACCAGTACGGGGCCAAGGCGGACTGGGACTCGGGGCACTGGGGCAGCGACGTCAAGGAAGACCGCTATCTCTTTTCCGTCCGCCACCGCTGGGAGGCGACCGAGCGGGACGTCGTGCGCCTGCGCGCGACCTATCTCTCCGACTCGTTCTTCCTGACGGACTTCCAGCGGAAGTCGCTGTTCAACCGGAAGGGCCAGTGGCTGGCGCAGGACAACAGCGGCGCGTTCTGGGAGCATCTGGAGGACGCCTTCTCCTTCGGTGTCGAGGCGTCGGGGCGGCTGAACGACTTCTATGCGATGACGGGCCGTCTGCCGGAGCTCTACCTGGACGTCAACCCGATGCCGCTCTGGGGCCTTCCCGTCAACTACGAGTCGGCGAACCGGCTGGGCTACCTGACGCGCGACTACGCCGAGTACGGCGTGGGCACACGCTCGGTCTTCGGCTCGAATCCAGGCCTCTGGGCCAAGTACGAGGCCCTGCGGTTCGACACCTACCATCGCCTGACGGCGCCGTTGCGCGTGGCGGACGACCTCGTGTCCGTCGTGCCGCGCGTCGGCTACCGGGGCACGTACTGGGGGGAGACCGGGCAGACGGACGTGACGGGCTGGCGGACGGCGGCGGACGCGGGCGAGTCGTTCCGCTCGATCGGCGAATTCGGCGTGACGCTTGCCGCGCGCGGCATGGCGTGGGTCAACGACGGCTGGCGGCATCTGACGGAGCCCTACCTGGACGTCCTCGCGCAGGAAGCCTGGTACAATGGGCTGGGCACGGGCGCGCGTCCGTATGTCTTTGACGGGCTGGACGCCTCGTCCACGTGGGAAGACCAGTTCGCGGGCCGTTCGCGCAACCTCCCGTATTCCTACTACGGCATCACGCCCGGCTGGCGCAACGTCTGGAGCGCGGCGGACGAGAAGGGCAACCTGCGGGACGTGCTGGATCTGGACGTCTACGTGGCCGCCCAGTTCAATTCGGCGACCTTCACGACGGGGAACGACGCCCACCGCCTCGCGCAGGCCGGCGACCCGAACTACGGAAAGCACGACGGCGAGCTCGTCCCGGGCGCGCGGCTTCTCTGGCGGCCCGACGACGACATCTCGCTGGGGCTTCGCGGCGAATACGACTCCGACCGCAACCGCTTCGCCTACGTGCGCCTCTTCGCGAACCAGCGCCTGTCGAAGGACTTCTCGTATGCCGTCGGCTACACGCTCCGCGACCATCGCTACTGGGACTTCTCCTCGCATCCGTACAGTCCGGCGGAGATGCAGAGCGACGAGATGGGCATGGCCCGCATGCAGATCGTCGACCTCTCCGCGACGCACCAGGTCTGCGACTGGCTCGCCTGGGGCCCGCACATCCGCTGGGACGCCCGCGAGAACGAGCTCGACACGGTCGGCTGCTGGATCGACTACCTGACGGACTGCCTTGGCTTTCGCCTGATCGTCGAGTACGACAACGACTACACGACGATTGACGGGTACACGGTCGAGGACGACTGGTCCATCGGCTTCTACGTCTATCTGCGGGCCTTGGGCGCGAGCAGCGGGGACGTGTTCGGGCGCTGACGGAACAATGCGCAAGGCACGGCAGAGCGGATTTGAGCGGCTTGAGAGTTCGCTCGTCAAGCTGATTCAGGAGAAGGGCGCCGACCGCGACCAGCCGGGCGGCGTCCGCGCGCTTCTCGGCCTTCTCAAGGCCCTGAGCCTCGTCTTCGGCGGGATTGTCGCCGTGCGCGGCTTCCTCTACCGGACGGGCGTCCTCCGCCGCTTTCCCCTGGGCATCCAGGTCATCTCGATCGGCAACGTCACGGCGGGCGGCACGGGCAAGACGCCCGTCACGGAGATCTTCGCCCGGACGCTGGCGGCCGAGGGGCGCAAGGTCGCGATTCTCTCGCGCGGCTACCGCCGCAAGGAAGCGCCGTTCTGGGTGCGGCTGTTCACGCAGGTCGTCTCGAAGCCGCTCGTCGTCTCGGACGGCAAGCGCGTCCTCCTCGACGCGGCGACGGGCGGCGACGAACCGTACATGCTCGCGTCCAACCTGCCGGGGGTCGTCGTCGTCGTCGACCGCGACCGCGTGAAGGCGGGCCGCTACGCCATCCAGCGGCTTGGCTGCGACACGATCATCCTGGACGACGGCTTCCAGTACCAGAAGCTCAAGCACTCGATCGAGGTCGTGCTCGTCGATTCGACGAATCCGTTCGGCAACGGCCATCTGCTGCCGCGCGGCATCCTGCGCGAATCGGCGCGGCACCTGAAGCGCGCGGACATCATCTTCCTGACGAAGTGCCGGGGAGACGTCTCGGCCGTCCGGGAGGAAGTCCGCCGCTACAACCGGACGGCGGAGATCGTCGAATGCAACCATGCGCCGAAGGTCTTGAAGGACGTCTGGAGCCGCGAGGAGTTTCCGCTCGACTGGCTGAAGGGGAAGACGACGTGCACGCTGTCGGGCATCGCGTCGCCGAAGGGCTTCGAGAACTCCCTGCGCCATCTCGGCGCGAAGGTCGTCTGGTGCGAGCGCTACGCCGACCACCACCGCTATGACGCCTCGGAAGTCCTCTACGCGCTCAACCGCACGGCAGACATGGGGGCGGACGCGCTCGTCACGACGGAAAAGGACGCCGTGCGCTTCCCGCGCCTTGAGACGACGCCCGTTCGCTGCCTCTACCTGCGCATTGCCATCGAGATCCTCTCGGGCGCGGAGAGCTTCCGGGCGATCATCGACCGCATCTGCTTCAAGAAATGACGGCGAAGCGCCGGGGGCCTTTTCGGGGGGCAGGCAGGAAGCGCCACGGCGCATTTGAAGTCGGCGGCGCGTTTGTGGTATAATTGGACTCATGTTCAACAACAAGGTGTACCATAAGATCGACGCCCTCTCGGGCTCGGTCGCGACGCTTCGCGCCGAGGGCGTGAAGTACAACGAGATCGCCGAGGTCGAGTCGCGCGCGGGCACGTCGCTCGCGCAGGTGATCAAGCTCGACGGGCCGAACGTGACGCTCCAGATCTTCGCGGGCGCACGTGGCGTCGACACCGCCGCGCGCGCGTTCGGCCTCGGGCGGGCGACGGGCATCGACCTCGGCGGC
>OIYX01000766.1_pt1 | contig 10683 bp, 6 predicted proteins | sample 1588431 | NCBI WGS metagenome assembly OIYX01 (sample SAMN03283241) | human gut metagenome | biome: human-associated habitat; material: feces | host: Homo sapiens | place: Peru | collected 2012
CTAGCCGATATACGAATGCGCCATTCTTTAGCGACTCAGCGCGAACTAAAGTCGCAGAGGTTAAGCGTAGTTACTTAATTAAGCAACGCCCAATTTATTCACATAAAGAGCAAGTTTTGACTTCAAGTTAGAAGCTTTGTTCTTGCTGATTACGTTCTTGCGAGCCAACTTGTCGAGCATAGAAGAAACCTTCTTGTAATCTTCAGCAGCCTTCACCTTGTCAGTTTCAGCACGCAATTTGCGTACTGCATTGCGCATAGTCTTTGCATAGTAACGGTTACGGAGATTACGAGTCTCAGTTTGGCGAATTCTCTTAATTGCTGATTTATGGTTTGCCATAATTATTTTAAATCTTTATAATTTTCGTTGTTATTATTTGTAGCGCATAGGGGAGTCGAACCCCTCTTGCAAGAATGAAAATCTTGAGTACTAACCGATATACGAATGCGCCATTCTCAGCACTTGGGTGCTAAAGCGAGTGCAAAGTTATGAATCATTTTTGAAATGACAAAATTTTTCGGTCACAAATCGCTAAAAAATCGTGTTTTTCTTGATTTTTATTGTTTTATCTGCCACATTTTCACTAATTTCGTGAAAAAATCAGGCGTCGGCACGCCACAAAAAATTACGAACAGCATGTATGAATCGCTCCACGGAATAGTGCTCAACACTATTAAATACAACGACCGCCACAACATCACCCACATCTACACCGACCGACGTGGGCGCATGTCGTTTTTAGTGGCGCAGGGCAACACCGCCGCCGCCCGAATGCGTGCAGCTATGTTTATGCCGCTGGGGCTGCTGCAGTTTGAGGCGCGCATCGTACCAGGGAAGGATTTATGTACGCTACACGATGTGCGACGCACCCACGCGCTGCACAGCCTTTACGCCGACCCTGCGAAAAATGCCATCGCCATGTTTATCAGCGAACTCCTCTCTCACTCCATTCAGGAATGTGAGCAAAACGATGGCCTGTATCAATACATCGCCACTTCGGTGCAACTGCTCGACACTATGACCGACGGCGTGGCAAACTTCCACATCTGCTTCCTTTATCATCTGGGCAGTTTTCTCGGCATTGAGCCCGACATGAGCGACTACCAGGAGGGTTATTGGTTCAACATGATGGACGGCACATTCCACTCGCGCCCTTCGGCGGGTGGGCATAATCTGCGCCCAGAGCAGGCGAAGGTTATCTATCTGCTGTCGAGAATGACGTTCAGCAACCTCCATATTTTCCGTTTCAACCGCGAGGAACGTAACCAGATGCTCGACACCATCCTCACCTACTACCGCCTCCACAATTCCACCCTCGGTGCCCTCCGCTCCCCCGAAATCCTCAAGCAGCTCTTCATCTAACGCACCCCACACAAATAGCGAATCGACGCCATCAAAACATGCCAAAGGCATGCCCCTACGTTTTGCACCCACCTCCCTCTATGCCAACTACAAAGGGAAGCCGGATTGGGGCTTCCCTTTGTTGGATAATCTTATGCGTGGTGATTATTGGAGAATCTGGTTGATGAGTTGAGTAACGTCGCTCACGTTAATCTCGCCGTCGCCATTGATGTCGCACACTTCGTCGGTGTAGTCGCTTGCGCCGAGAATCTTGTTGATAAGGGCGGTAACGTCGCTCACATCCACTGTGCCGTCGCCATTGATGTCGCCTTCCTCACCTGCTTCTTTATAGTAAGAGAAACTGATATTGTCAACATACACTTTAGCGGTGGTGCTGCCTCCCACTTGAGATACACGGAAGTAGGCTGGTTCGCTGATTGTAGGCATCTTAAACGATGCCTTGCCCTCTGTCGATGTTTGCACATTCACTTCGCCAAGATCCTCCCACTCGGTTTTGTCGATGCTGTATTGCACTTTGAATTTCGCTGTTGTGGAGGTTGGATTGAAGAAGTAAACCGAAATCATAAATGGGTTGATGGTGATAGGCTCGGCTGTGGTGATAGCGCTTGGTTTTTTCATTGCCACAGAATAAGTGCCGTCGCAAGCATCTTTGCCAGGAGCCGCCACTCCACACTTGGTGAAATTCCACGAGCAGAAGCGTCCACGCACATTGGTGGAGCCTGTGGCACTGGTGGATCCCATCGTTTCAAAGTCTTCCACAAGCATTTCCACATTGCCTTCCTTGTTCACCTTGAAATTGATCACACCATTGGTTTCGGCGATTTCCGACAAGCCGAAAGTGTTGTAAGTGCCATTCCAAGTGCAAAGGCTTGGAGTGGTGGAGTTGTTGAGCGTCATTATATTTGATGTGCCGGGGAATGGGTCGGAGGTTTGTGCGCCCGATGTGCTGTTTCCGGCACGGAGCAACTCGTAATAGTTGTGCGAAGGAGTGGCGTTCACCCTGTTGGTTTCCCACACTTCCAGATTTGTGGAATCGACACGGAACACCAGCATACCATGACCTGGCAACATCGCATCCCAACCCGATTGCTGACGGTTTTCGAGCAAGAAGAACTCTTTATCCACTGGAGTTTTCAGCATATAAGCCTCATTGCTTTCCTGCATCGGGTTTAGTTCAAATTTGCCTGTGCTGGTAATCACTTTTGGGGTGAGGAAGCCAGAGGCATAACGCTGGAAGGCAGAATAGCCCACAGGCAAGCGACCAAGTTGAGAATAACTGCCGCCAGCCATCACACTCCATTGGCCTGGGTCGTGGCTTTGACCGCCAGCCTCGTAGTCGGTGTCGTATTCGTCAGGCAAGCCGAGCACGTGCGAAAACTCGTGGCATACGGTGCCGATGCCATCAAGAATTGTTTGCTGGTTCGACTCCCAACCGTAAAGTTCAACAGAGCAGGCATACTTGCCCATTCGCTTACCATTGTATCTTGGAATATCCACATATTCAAGCGACCATTTGTGTGGCCACAAGTATGCGCTGCTGTTGCCGCTATAATTTGCGCCATAACCAGCCACAATGAAGTACATCATGTCCACAACTCCATCGCCGTCGGCATCATACTTGCTGAAATCGACGGTGGAACTGAGGTTGGCGATAGCCTGCGCAAACACAACCCATGCATTTTTATTGCCATTCACTTCGGTGCTCTTCATATCCACTTCCACAGGACCTACCACATCGAACTGTGGGGCGAACTTGCCCATACTGTTTTGGCTGAAATAGTCGCGCACGCCACCGATAAACATTGAGCCGTAGCGATTGCTTGTTCCGTTTTCGTTCTTATAGCCCTTGTAGTTCACATCGTTGAACATGTGGTCATACACCGAGTGGGCATCTGAGCGCGAGAATTTCCTGTCAGAGAAATTGATAAGTATCACCAATCCACGGAAATTCTTGTAGTAACTGTCGCTTTCTTTAGTTGCCACTTTGCGGCGTGACTTGCGCGCGCCATCGTTGTTTGCCTTTTCAATGAGCATTTTTCCTGTGGCCTCGAGGAACGATACATCATTGGCAGTACGCTCCGCTTGGTTGCGGGCAATACGGTCGGTGGGGGTCAAACGATTGTTCTGCAACTGTGCGTACACGTAGTAGCCGGCATCGTTCTTCACAATGGTGTAGCCATCCGCTGTGGTGGTAAAGTGATAAAACTCATCACCGTGGCCTTGAATCACGAGCGTGGAGCCATCGGGCTGTGTAACAGTCACTGGATAGGGGTATGCTGGCACTGCCGATGCGCGAAACATCGCCATCAGGCAGATAAGCAGCAGAGCAAATTTCTTCATTGTTGGTGGGTCAAATTTTTTTGGTTATTATATATTTAAACCCAAGCCCGTCAGCATGACGGGCTTGGGTTTAAGATTGTCTCAATTATTTCAAAATTTGGTTGATAAGAGCAGTGACATCGCTCACGTTGATTTCGCCGTCGCCATTGATGTCGCACACTGCGTCGGAATAGTCGCTTGTGCCGAGAATCTTGTTGATAAGAGCAGTAACGTCGCTCACGTTCACTTCACCGTCGCTGTTGATGTCGCCTGGGAGAGCGGTTTGCTGTCCCTTTTCGGTGTAGTAGATCGACACATTGTCGATGTATGAGGCAACTGTCTTACTACCCGACACCATACCGATGCGATACATCACTGCGTCGCGGCGTGATATGCTCACTGGCCAGTAGAGGGTGATAGTGGTTTTGCCCGCCACAGTTTGTGAAGTTTCGTTCATGAATTTCACTGGGGTCCAAGTTGTGCCATTGTCCTTTGAAATGCTCAACGCAAACTTTGCTGCGGTTGAGCCTGGGTTAAACACCTTCGCGCTCACTTGATAAGCATCGTAATAAGTGGCTCCACTGGTCATTTGGCTTGGGAGTTTCATCTGCACAGAGTGTGTGCCGTCGGCCTTAGTGGCTGAGCCTGGGGCTGCCACGTTACACTTGGTGAATGTCCAACTTGTGAATTTTCCTTCATTGTCCTTTGAACCGCTTGTTGCAGTCACAGGCATAGCCTCGAAGTCTTCCACATCTGCCACGATGCTGCCGTCAGAGACCACACGGAATGAAATCACGCCATTTTCCTCTTGAATACCGGTAAGGTTCCATGGGTTGCGAGTGCCGTTGAAAGTCTTGAGGTGAGCCTCGGTGTCGTTGGTAATCATAGGAATACCACGAGTGCCAGGGAACGCGTCGCTTGCATCACCTTCGCCACTCATCACACGGCCAGCGCGAAGCAGTTCGTAGTAGAGGCGAGCAGGGTTGTTGTTCACGGAGTTGCCTGTCCACACGCTCACATTAGAAGAGTCGACGCGTGCCACCAGCAAACCATGACCTGGGATGTGAGCGTCCCAACGCGTCTGCTGACGGTTTTCAAGCAAGAAGAATTCTTTGCTCAAAGGCGACTTTATCATCATGATTTGATTGCTTTCGCCCAATGCTGGAAGTTGGTATTCGCCAGGTGCATTGATTACAGTTGGCGTAGCGAAGCCCGAAGCGTAGCGGTCGTAAGCAGAGTAGGCTGCTGGCGTGCGGCCGTAGTTGTTGTAACTGCCGCCCGACATGATTTCCCAGTCACCAGGATGTTGCGCCTGACCCCCCGAGCCTTCATAGTCGGTGTCGTAAAGGTCGGGCAAACCAAGCACGTGAGAGAACTCGTGGCAAATAGTGCCAATGCCATCGAGAATACCGCTACTTTCAGAGTAGTATTCGCAAGAGCAAGCATAGGTGCGCCAGCGCTTGTAGTACATTGTCGATTTATGAGGCCAAATATGGTCATCAGCCTCACCAGTGTTAGCACCCACACCTGCAAAAATCATATAGAACATATCCACATAACCATCGCCATCGTTGTCGTAATCCTTGTAGTCCACACCATAAGTGGAAACAGCCTGCTCGAGGGCGTTACGCATCAGCGCAGTTTGTGTGTTTTTTGAGTTTTTGATTGAGTAAGGCACGGTGATAGGGCCAATCACGTCGAAAGTGGGAGCAAACTGCCCCTTACTGTTGTCTTCGTAGTAGTCGCGTACGCTACCAGTGAACTCGCCCCAGCGGGTAGCAGAGCCGTCGGGGTTGGTGAAACCGGTGTAACCTTTCTTGTTGATCATATCGGTGTAGAACTGGTTAGCATCGGAGCGAGAGAAAGAATAGTCGTTGAATTGCACCAAGAGAATCAAACCACGGAACTTGCTGTAGTCGATACGTGCTTTTGGAGCAGCGTCACGTTTCACTTTAGCCGACTTGGCAACAGCCACTTCAGTCTTGTCGATCATACCCTTTGCCACGGTGCTGAGATACAGATTGTCGGCTTCTGAACGCTCGCTGATGTTGCGGGCCACCATAGCGGTAGGCTTCAGCTTGCCTTCGGCACGCTGAGCGTAGGTGAAGAAGCCCATCTCGTTTTTCACAATGGTGTAGCCATCTTCTGTGGTGTAGAAGTGGTAAAATTCATCACCATTCAAACGCACGGTGAGTTCACGACCGTCGGGTTGAGTAACTTTCACAGGATAAGGTGTTGCAGGAACAGCCAGCAACTGAGTGGCTGTCAACAATGTTGCAACTAAAGCAAAAAAGAACTTTCTCATATTTTATATTAAAAACATTATATTTTTTTGGTCAAAACACGGTTTGCAGTTAAGCCAACAAACCAAAGTGTGCAAATATCGCCATTTTTCCTCATCAAAACAAGAAAATCCGAATTTTTTCTCACACTTTCATAAATAACCACAATTCTTCACCAACAACGGCGGTAAATTCACACCGCATTCTCTAAGTACAAACCATTAATACCCAACACTGTGCACATGTCATTGGGTTACATCCATGGCGCCATATAGAGAGGTAGATAGGTGATGCCTTCCTTCACTTTAAGGTCGGCGGTATGAAGCACGGTGGGCGTGGTGATATACTCACCAAATTTTGCCACGCATTTATTAAGCGAGGTGAGGGTGTATTTTTTAGTTGACTTCACCTCTATTGGAATGATGTTGTGCCTTGATGTAATCGACGACTTCGTGATCAGAAAATCTATCTCCATTCGCTCTGAGGGGTCTTCACGACTCGACTTGCTGTAGAAGTAGAGTTTATATCCTCTCGCCTTGAGCATCTGTGCCACAATATTTTCCATCAGCATTCCCTCATTCACTTCAAGCGAGCCTCGCAAAAGCGCTTTATAGAGTTCGACTGGAGTTTTCCCATTTTCATCAAAAGCATGACTGATGAGCAGACCGGTATCAGCCATATAGCACTTCAGCGTGGTTCGCTCCATGTTTAAGCGAAGCCCGATATTTGGTGCCGTACAACCGTAGCAAACGTTCACAATGCGAGAATCAGAGAGCCAGAAAAAGGCATTGTCGTAGTCGCGGTACGATGTGCCAGGCTTGATAGCCGAAGGACTGAATTTCTTCTCTCCCCTTTGGAGCATGGCAGGAATTTCATCGAATATGCTCTGAGCCTTAAGTTCGCTTCCTGTGGCGTATTTGGCAATATCATTACGATAAACACTTAAAATGGCACGTTTTGCGGCATCGGCCTTGTCGTAATCTTTCGTTTCCACATATTTAAGTAGGGCTTGCGGCATACCTCCCACTATCATATAGTCGCGAAACAGATTCATGGCTTTGCGATGCAGACCTTCCATCGGCTTTTTCTTTTCACAGCACTCTTTAATGCGCTCTACCAACAAATCCTCACCCATCGCCCAAAGAAACTCCTCAAAGTCCATCGGATTCATCTCAATAGCCATTTCTTCGGAAGGGATAGTGATATCTTTCACATTCTTCTTAATGCTCACCAAAGAACCGGTTTCGATATAGTGAAAGCGTCCATCTGCCACCAAATATTTAATGGCGGCACGAGCGCGAGGGCACATTTGCACTTCATCGAAAACAATGCACGACTCGTGCGGCGTGAGTTTCACTCCGTATTCAATCTGTAAATTCAGCAAAAGGGTGTCGATGTCGCCGAGATACTCGTCGAACCACCCTTTCACTACCGATGAAGCATTATTAAAATCAATTAAAAGGTGTGATTTGTACTCGTTTTTTGCAAAGGTTTCAACTATAAAACTTTTACCAATTCTTCTCGCACCTTCTACGAGTAAAGCACTATCACTCCTATTTTGCTTCCAATCAAGTAGTTGATTGTATATTTTACGCCTAAATATTTTCACTTTCACAGTTTTTCAAGAGATTTTACACCGCAAATTTACAACTTTTCAAGAGATTTTCAAAGCTGTTTTTACAACTTTTCAAGAGTTTTTTGTGGTGGATTTTACAACTTTTCAAGGGATTTTTGGTGAAAAGCAGTGGTTTTTGTGGGGGTGATGGGTGGTGGGGCTTAACAGTTGTGGGGTGGTTTGTGGAATTTTTGGTGGCGGAGTTGGCAGGTGGAGGCTTTGTCGCAGCAGGAGCAGGTGCCTTTGCCCGACTTTTGGTTTTTCCACACACGCCGCACCGACAGCCCCACTGCCAGCAACACCAATATCAATATAATCCAACTTTGTATGTTCATTGCTTCAAAATCCACTGAACTCGGAGAGCTCCGAGAACTCCGATTTTCTAATTTCTAACTTCTAATATCTAATTTCTCTACATAAAGCACTCCAGCAGGAGCTTGACGGCAAACGACACGAGCCATGCCACGACGCATTGCCATACGACCATCGCCCAGGCGTGACGGTTGCCCAACTCGTGGCGCACGGTGGCGATAGTTGCCACACATGGGGTGTAGAGCAAGCAGAACACAAGCAGAGCGTAGGCTGATGCCACGCCGAGAACCGAGGAAATCGACACGCCGCTGCCAAACAGCACGGTGAGGGTTGACACCACACTCTCCTTCGCCATAAAGCCCGAAATGAGCGAGGTGGTGATGCGCCAGTCGGCAAATCCGAGTGGTTCGAAGATTGGACTTATCACGCTTGCCAAGCTTGCCAAGATGCTGTTTTGCGGATCAGCCACAAGCGAGAGGTGGAAGTCGAACGATTGCAAGAACCATACCACGATGGTGGCGATGAATATCACAGAGAATGCCCTCTGCATAAAGTCTTTACCCTTATCCCAAATCAGGCGCAGCACGCTCATTGCCGTAGGTATGCGGTAGTTTGGCAGTTCCATCACAAATGGCACAGGCTCGCCGCGATAGATGGTGTTTTTCAGCACAAGCGCCACGATAATTGCCATCAGAATGCCCAACAGATAGAGCGAAATCATCACGAGCGCGCCATTATCAGGGAAAAACAGTTGGGTGAAGAATGCATAAATCGGCAACTTTGCCGTGCAACTCATAAATGGCGTGAGCATAACGGTGAGTTGACGGTCGCGTGCCGACGGCAGTGTGCGGCTTGCCATCACACTTGGCACCGAGCAGCCAAATCCCATCAGCAATGGCACAATGGAGCGGCCTGAAAGTCCGATGCGGCGAAGCGACTTGTCGGTGACAAACGCAATACGCGCCATATATCCGCTATCTTCCAGTATGGAGAGGAAGAAAAACAGCGTGAGAATGATAGGAATGAAGCTCACCACGGCACCCACACCACTAAACACACCGTCGATAATCAGCGCGTGCACCACATCGCTCACATTCCACGATTGAAGCAAGGCGTCGGTTTGCGCCGTAATCCACTGGATGCCCTCGTCGAGCCATTCTTGCATGGTGCCGCCTATCACATCAAATGTGAGCCAAAACATCAAGCACATAAACAACAGGAATGCCGGTATAGCGGTCCAGCGACCAGTGAGCACCTCATCGATTCGGCGGCTGCGCTTATGCTCCACACTTTCAACTGGTTTCACCACCGAGCGGCCGCAAATTCGCTTAATGTAGGAATATCGCATATCTGCCATTGAAGCGGCAGGGTCGAGGCCACGCTCGGCTTCGAGTTGTTTCAAAATGTGGTCGATGGTGTCGCGCTCATTATCGGCCAGGTGAAGCGCTTCAATCACTCTCGCATCGCCTTCCACCACCTTGCACGCCGCAAAACGCAGCGGTATGCCCGCCGCCTGCGCATGGTCTTCAATCAAGTGCACCACCGCATGAATGCAACGGTGCACGGCACCTCCATGGTCGGTAGGGTTACAGAAGTCGGCACGACGTGGTCCCTCTTGGTAGCGTGCCACATGAATGGCGTGATCCACCAGTTCCTCCACTCCTTCGTTTTTGGCTGCCGAAATCGGCACAACTGGTATTCCGAGGGTGGTTTCAAGCTCATTGATGTCGATAGTGCCGCCATTGTTGCGCACCTCGTCCATCATATTCAGAGCAAGCACCATAGGTATGCCCAATTCCATCAGTTGCATGGTCAGATACAGATTACGCTCAATGTTGGTGGCGTCCACAATGTTGATGATGCCCTGTGGCTTGGAATTGAAAATGAACTGGCGCGACACTATTTCCTCGCTCGTGTAAGGCGAAAGCGAATAGATGCCGGGCAGGTCCACCACTTCGGTATCGGGGTGTCCTTTAATCACGCCCGACTTGCGGTCGACGGTCACGCCCGGAAAATTACCCACATGCTGATTCGAACCAGTGAGCGCATTAAACAGCGTGGTCTTGCCGCAGTTCTGATTACCCACAAGTGCGAAAGTGATTTTGCCGGTAATGGGGGCTGGATTTTCCTCGCTTTCGGTATGGTAGCGGCCTTCCTCGCCCAAACCGGGGTGCTCTGTGCGTGCCGAGGATTGTTCGTCAGGCTGATGTGGCTCACCGCCTTCGCATGTGGGGCAAATGTCGATGTCGATTTTCGCCGCATCGTCTTTGCGTAGCGTCAGTTCGTAGCCGTGGATAAGAAGTTGCATCGGGTCGCCCATCGGTGCGAATTTCACCAAAGTGAGTTCGCTGCCAGGAATCACACCCATATCAAGGAAGTGCTGACGGAGTGCGCCGTCACCTCCCACCTTAGTAATAATGGCCGATTGGCCAATTTTCAATTCATCTAATGTCATAACACCTTATATATATAATATAGCCTCCATTTTGCGCGCCACCATAAGCATAAAAAAGTGCATCAGTGGCAACTGCAAAAAAGTAAGCCTTACGCCTAATTTTCCAAGGTGCAAAATAACAACAAATTCACCAATTTTTCAATACCTACTTTTAGGTATTTTTCACTAAAAAAGTCACTAAAAAAGTCTACAAGTCTACAAGTCAACGGGTCAACGAGTAATTCCATACCTCCATGATGAAAAAACACACCCTAACTTTGCGACATCAATCTTTAAGAGAAGAAAAAAAAGAAAATAGAACGGTAATTCTTACCTTTGTTGTATTAAGGAAAGATTGA
>OIYX01000768.1_pt1 | contig 10668 bp, 2 predicted proteins | sample 1588431 | NCBI WGS metagenome assembly OIYX01 (sample SAMN03283241) | human gut metagenome | biome: human-associated habitat; material: feces | host: Homo sapiens | place: Peru | collected 2012
ATACTGATTCTTGATTCAAATATTGAATCAAGAATCCCGTGTGCTTTGCACACTCGCATCGTGCGAATGCACGCTGCGCCGTCTCATGCAGAATCTGACGCGCCGCTGGCGCTATAAAAAGCTCTTTAAGCTTTTTAACAGATTCTAGGGAAGCTCTGATTCAATCGCAAGAGCGGTCAGCGAGGGATTTTGTTCCAAATTGAGGTTTGGAAATTGCAGGAATCCTTTTCGGATTTCAAGATTTTCAAACCGATAAGTTGGGGCAAAAGACCCGCTGAGCGCCGCAGCCGATTGATTCAGAGGTTCCCTAGTATGATACTGATTCTTGATTCGATCGGGAGGCGGCATGAAAGCGCCCCGATACGGCAATGTGGAAGCCTTTCGGCTTCCACATCACGCATGGTCAGGAGCCGAAGACGAACTCCGTCCCGACCTCGAAGGGGTCCATGAAATAGTCGCAGGTCATCACCGTGTCGGCTGTGAAGATATTCACGCCGAAGCCTTCGGCATCATACCAAGAGCACTGGCTCGGGTCGCCCTGCTGTGCCGTTACCTTGCACGCCGTGATTGCCTCCATGAGGGAGAAGTTCTCAAAGAAAAGTTCGGGTTTCTGATACATTTTTTTCATTGTACGTCACCTGCTCATTCTCTTAACATAGCATATCACAGAACTTATTCATTTGCAAGCAAATTCTTGCTGCGCATGAAAATCGTTGCGATCTGGGCTCTCGTTGCGCCCTCCGTCGGGTCGAGGTAGTTGACGCTGCCGACGCGATTGCCGCCGATGACGCCGTGCTCGACCGCCCACGCGAGGGCCGTGCGCGCATAGCCGGAGACCTTCTGCGCGTCGGGGAAGCCCTCAAGGCTCTGCTTGGAGTCGGGCTGCCCGGCATAGCGCCAGAGGAAGGTCACCATCTGCTCGCGCGTGACCGCCTCGTCCGGCGCGAAGCGCGTCTCGCTGACGCCGTTGGTCAGGCCGGTCTCCGCCGCCCACGCGACCGCGTCGCTGTACCAGCAGCCGTCGGGGACGTCGGTGAAGCGGTGCGCCGTCTTCACGTCCGGCTCACCGGCCAGACGGTAGAGCACCGTGACGAGCATCGCGCGCGTGAGGGTGCCGTCCGGCTCAAAGGTGGTCTCGGAGGTGCCGCGCATCAGCCCGGCCTCAACGGCGTATCGCACGCCCGCCTCGTACCAAGCGCCCTCGTCCAGATCCGTGAACTTCGGCATCGGCTTCGGGTCGACCGGATCGGGGGTCGGCTCGACCGGATCGGGCTTCGGCTCGACCGGATCGGGCTTCGGCTCGACCGGATCGGGAGTCGGTTCGACCGGATCGGGCTTCGGCTCGACCGGATCGGGAGTCGGTTCGACCGGGTCGGGGGTCGGCTCAATGGGATCGGGCTTCGGGCTGCTGTCCACCACGGTGACGTAGCCGTCCGCGCCATAGACCATCGAGCCGTCGGCCACGCGGGTCATGATCGACTGCGCCACGTTGGTGATGCCCTTATTGATCTGCATTCTGACGGCGGCGCTGCTGCGCAGGTTCGTCAGCGCCAGAACGCCGTCTCCGGTGTTGGCGACAAGGATCGCGCAGGAGGTGCCCTGATCCCACGTCAGGTCGGCGCCGATCTCATAGTACATCTCGGTCGCCGTGGCAAGCGGCTTTTGCAGGGTCTGCGTCGCGCCGCCCGCGCTGCTGCTCTTGAGGGTGATGACCGTCAGCCCGGCTGCGGTGCCGTTGACCGCCTTGGCGCCGATCTGCACGTCCTGTCCGGCCTTGCCGTTTTCCAGATAGAAGACGACCGCCTGATTCTTCGCGAGGTAGACCTCGGTCTTCGGGCCGTACTTCTCGAAATCCGCCATGCTGAAGGAGCTGCCCATGCCGTCGATGATCGCCGAGCCGGTCACGCCGTTGACGATGTCCGTCGGCGTGACGCCGCGCTTCGCCGGTGCGGCTTCCGTCGCGGCGGCCGTGCGGACGGCGCCGGTCACGGTGATGCTCTTGTAGCCGTACTTCGTCGTGCCGTCCGGCAGGGTGTAGGTCGCGCGCACCTGCGTCGTGCCTGCGGCAACGCCCTTGACGGTGCAGATGTTGCCGGCCGTTTCCATGGTAGCCACCGTGTTCTTGGAGTTCGTCCACGCGGGAACCGCGCCGTTGACCGCTACGCCGTCTGCATAGAGGGTCGCCCCGAGATATGCCTCTTCGCCGACTGTGATCGTGGTCTGCTCTGCCGTTACAGAGACGGTATAGACCACGGGGGCTGCCGGAGCGGCGTCGCCGGTGGTGTAGTAGGTGGTCGTCGTGCCGGAGCCGGACTGGCGATAGAGCTGCGGCAGGAGCATGCTATTGGAAAGAGCAGAGGTGTAATTCAAAAATCTGGGGCTGTTCACATTATAGAGAATGCGTCCGTAGCTGCTGGCCGTGTTCTGAATGGTGGCACTACCGTCGGAGGCAATGGAGATTGTCCACGTAGTCGTTCCCTTGTCCCAAGCCATCTTCTTAACAGCCGTTGCGCCCAAAAGCTTGCTGCTTTCGTTTGTCAGCGTCCATGCGCCGCTCTGGCCGCCCAGCGTCAACACCGCTGCGCCGTCCGGCTTAGTCACGGTGTTTTTGTCCGCCGAGAAAACAGCTTCTATCCGTTCCATGTAATCCTTTGTAATCGTTCCCGCCACAGAGTCGTTCGTGTTGGAGGCGATCAGAAGGCGATCTCCCGCTTGCAGGGTAGAGCCGTCCGTCACCAGCATCCAATCACCGCTTCCGCTGGAGACGACGTCATAGGTATAGCAGGCATACAGCTCGGTATCCTTGCTGAATTCGTAAGTGCTCCCAGCCGTGTAGAGCGTCGGGGCGGTCGTGGTCGCCGCGGTCACCGCCGCGACCCAGCCGACAAAGCGGTAGTTGACGTCGCCGGCGGTATAGTCGCTCATGGCGGGCAGCGTTGCGGAGGTTCCGGTCGCCGCCGCAGGCGCGGTCTGCGTGGAGGGAACAAGATAGGTCAGCGTGCAGCTGCTCACGGTCTCAGTCTTCTGGTAGCCGCACTTGGTGCAGGTATAAGTAAGCGTGTTTCCGGAGGTCACACCTGCATCGAACGTGTGCGGCTCTTCGATGACGTTGCCGCAAGCGCAGGAAGCGTAGTGCGTCAACGCGTCATTTTTCGTGTACCCTGCCGTGTAGCTGTGCGTATGCACCGCGTCGCCCGACACGTAACCGCAGACGGAGCAAACGCTCTTTCCCGTCGTCTCGTTGTAGACCAAGGTATGCGGCGCCTTGTCTGCGATCTCGTTGCAGCGCGTGCAGAGGTGCCAATGCTCCTCGGCGTCGTACGTCCAGCCGCTGTAGCTGTGCCCCAGCGCGGCGACGACCTCGGTCTTGGTCTTGTCGCAGGCCGAACCGTCGAGCCTCGTGGCAGTGCAGCGATAGGTGCGCACGCCCGTCGCGGTGCAGGTCGGCTGCGTCGTGACGGAGGAGCTGCCCCAGACGTGCGTATGGCCGCTCACGGTGATGTCTCCGGTGTGGATCGCCGAGGCATAGACCTTGCCGTCGCTTCCGGTGAGCTGGAGCGTGACATACGTCGTGCCCGCGCCGGCTGCATAGGCAACGTTCGCGTTGTTATAGCAATTGACGATGTTGGCGTTGTTGCTCTTCCAGAATTCGGTGAAGGTCAGCGCGTTGAAGAAGGTCTTCGCAGCCGCAGGCGCGGCGCTGTCGACCGCGATCTGATAGGTCAGGGTGCTGCGGTCGTTCTCCGCCTCGGTGCTCAGCGCGGTCGTCGCCGCCGTGGCAGTGACATAGAAGTAGGCCGTGTTCATCACGTTTCCGCAGATGTCGCACTTCTCGACGAGCTTGCCTCTGCCGTCGAGGGTCGCCGACGCGTTATAGGTCGCCTTCGCGCCCAGCTCCCAATGCGAGGAGCCGGTGTGCCCGCAGGGCTGCGCCGTGGCCGAGCCGAATGCGCCGGCCTCAAGGATGGCGTCGCGAATGGAGAGATAGTGGAGCTTGCTCTCGTTTTGGATCGGGTCGTGGATGCGAACGGCGTCGAAATAGAAGTCGTACTCGCCGTCCTCGCGGATGTCGAACGCAGCGGAGTAGGCCGCCGTGAGCTTGACGTGATACAGGCCGTAGTCCAGACCGATGACCTTGAGCACGGGGATCTGGTAATAATCCAGCGTCGCCGCGTCGTCCACCGGGCGCCAGTAGTGCGTTTCCACGCGCTTGACATAGAACGGGGCGACCGCGCCGTCCGCTGCGGCGACGTAGCCCTCGCCGCTTCTGACGAAGAAGCCCTCCGGCTCATAGCGCACCTCGAAGCCGCCGTTGGCATCGATGATGAGCTTGGAATACGCGCCGGAGGCGTTCTCGGTGCCGTCCCGGTCGCAGCGGATGGTCTCCTGATAAGCCACGCTCTCGAAGCCGTCCTTCACATATTCATAGCCGCGATAGGTGGAGATGACCTTGTTGACAACGCTCTTGCCGGCCGCATTGGTGACCTGAACCATGAACGCGCCGGTGTTGTTCGAGGTGACGGAGACGACGTCGAAGCCGGTGCCCGCGAAATCGAACTCGACGAGCGGGTTCTTCACGGACGCGGGCGGCTGCGTCTCGTCCTTGGTCACGTTGACCCTGTGGATGCTCCCGGCGGAATACTGCGCATAGACGCCGTCATAGTTCGCGTCGTATTCCACGATGTCGGAGGCCGTCAGGCTGGAGGTCTGCTCCGCGATCGTCTCGGAGCCGAGCGTCGTCCACGCGCCGTGTCTGCCGTCGGTATAGGTAAAGGCGGAGTTGGAGTCCTCATAATAGACGGCGGAGGCGGGCTTGACGGTGATGGTTGCCGAGGCGGTCTTGCCGTTTGCCGCCGTGACGGTATAGGTGCAGCTGACCGCAGCGCTGAGGAAGCCGTCGGGCGTATAGGTGACGGTCATGTCGCCGTTCACGGTAAAGTCGGCCTGTGCACCGTTCAGAACCACGCTTGCCGCAGCGGTGTTTGTAAAGACGTCGTTTGCGAGGATGTTGAAGGTCACGGGGCGGTCAAAGTCCACGATGACGGTGTCGTTATTGGCGACCACGTCCGTCGACTGCTCGCCGACGGTGACCTTGACGGAGGCTCTCGGGACGTCCGCCGTCTGGCCGCTTTTCGTGTCGGTCGCCTTCATGCCGGAGACATAGACGGTGATGACCGTTCCGGCGGCAAGGCCGGAGACGTTGAGGCTGGCCGAGCCGTCGGCGTTCTTTGTGACGGTTGCGCCCGGGTTGTTGGTCGCCCAGACGAGCTTCGTTTCGTCGACCGTGAAGCCGTTCCCGGCCGTTTCGCCCGCGGCGTTTCTCACGAGCTTGCCGAGCGGGTAGGCCGCAGAGCCGAAGGGAACGGTGAAGTCGCCGGTCGTGCCGCCGTTATGGGTGATCTGCGCGGTGTAGGAGAACCACTTGACATAGACCTTGTAGGTCGCCTTGCTCGCGGCCGTGCCGTCTCCGGTCAGGCCGGTGAGGGTCACGGTGAGGATGGAGTCCTTCGTGACGTTGGCATAATTCAGCTTGCCGTCTGCTCCGATGCTGACGGTCTCGGCGGCGTCGGTGTTGTTCACAACGCTCCACGCGGCGCTGCCGCCCTTGACGACGCTGCCGGTCTTGCTGTTTTCGTCCGTCAGATCGTTGACAACATAGGCGTCAAGCGGGAGGACGCACTCTGCGGCGGTCGTGCCCGCGGTCTTGTAGACCGTGTACTGAACCTCGGTGTCCGCGCCGGAGGCCGTCTCGTAGATCACGGTGGAATAGGTGGCAACGGGCGCGCCGACGACCACCTTTGCCTGCGTGGAAACCGTGTGGTCGACGTTGTTCAGCTCGTCATGGACGACGTAGCTGACCTGCACCAGCGCATAGGTGCTGGAAGCCGAGCCGTTGGTCGTGAGCACGCCGGTGCTCGGGTCGATGGTCATGGCGTTGTTTTTCTCAACGATGCTCCACGTCGGCTGGCCGACCTGCGACCAGTTGGGGTAGTCCTCGATGTTGGGGGCGAGCGCGCTGGTCAGCGTTGCGGTCGCCTTGCCGTAAGGAATTTCGCCCGCGTTGGAGATCGTGATCTGCTCGCCGGTGTAATAGATCTGCGCGCGGAACGGGTTGGGGTTGCCAAACAGGAAGAGGTTATAGCAAGTACCGGAGCCGTAAGAGCCGGCATTTAGATTGCTGCTGTAGGCGCCGTTGCCATAAACACGGAAGCGGGCGTTCTCCACGTTTCCCGTCGATCCCCAGAACAGCGTGTTAAACAGGATGCTTCTGTTCGAGCTGTATACGCTTTGGATGTTTACCACATCCGCCTGATAGCCGTTGACGGTTTCCACGCCCGTATGCCAGCTGATCGTCCAGAGCGCCTTGGTGTCGCTTGTCGACGCATCGAGCACATAGCCGAACTCGTTGTTGCCTGTCGTAGACGAATAGCTGTTTGCAAGGTAGTAGTTCGTGCCCTTGATGCGGATGGTGTAGTAGTGGTTCACGTCGTCGACCTGCTCGATGGTGAAGGCGAAGCCGTCGTCGATGTCCGTGATTTGGTCAAAGATGGGCGTGCCGTTGACCAAGGTGTCCCCGGTCTTTTCCATTGCGATAACGGAGCCGTTTGCCGTTGCGCCGGAGCTATAGGCCGTTGCGAGCGTGCCGGAGCCGGAGGCGTCAATGCTGGCGATGGAGGCGTTGTTCTGAGCCTTGCCAATGCCTCCCTTACTTCCGCCGTCCTCAATGAGAACGTCGTAAGTCTTGCTGTCGATCGTCTGTCCCCACGCCGGGGTCAAAATCTGATAGTCATTGACGTCGACCACATATCCGCTCTTTCTGCCGGCGAGGATATAATCGCCCGACCAGTCAAAATTGGGGTTGTTGGCGGTCGTGTTCGCCTTGGTCATGAGCATGTAGCCGCCGCTTGCCGCCTCGGTGACGGCGACCGTCTTGGTCGCGGTGGCGACGACCGTTCCGTCGGCGTTCTTGAAGGAGACGGTGATCGTCGCGCTGCCCTGCGCCATGCCGGTGAGCATGCCGGTATTGTCTACGCTCACGGTCGCCGGAGCATCGGACTGCCACTCGGCCGTGTAACCGCTGACGTCCTTTTCCGGTGTCGCGGTCAGCGTCGCCGTCAGCGTCGCGGTCTTGCCGACGCGGACGGAGTCTGCGCCGCCGATCGCCGCGGCATAGCTGTAGGTGCCGGAGGTGAACACGGGGTAAAAGTCCATGTCGGACGTGCCCATTGCGCCGAGGTCGGCCAGCGGGGCGGTCGCCGAGGCGGTCTTCGCCCAGCCCGCAAAGGCATAGTAGGTCTCGCCCTCGTCGCTCTTGACAGGGCTGCTGCTCGGCGCAGTGATGGCCTGCCCCTCCTTCACGGACGTGGTCAGGAAGGTGCTGCCGTCGGCGTTGTGCCACGTGACGGTGTGGCTGTTCGCCACAACGGGGTTCGTGGTGTAGCCGGTGTAGGAGGTTCCGGCCTGCTCTGCGTAGTAGAGAAAGGTCTGTCCATCAATATTCGTGCCTGTGCTTGTATAGCAGCGCCAATCGCTGTTGTTATAGACCCCGATGAAGCGAGACGTCGCCTTGTTTTTTAGATATCCGCTTGTGTCGACGGTAAAAACGTTGTTCGAGTTTGTACCGACCCTGACGCCATTGTTCGCGTTGGTGCAGTACAGATAGTTCGTCCCGCTCTTAAAGCGATAGCCCTCTGCGGACTTTTCCAGCGTCCAGACGATCGTTTCGGCCGGGTCAGAGGCCAAGCTCGTCCCCGATGCCGTCACGGAGACGGCGGAAGGTGCGCTGCTCGTGCCTTTGTCATTTGACAGGGCGCGTCGGGAGGATCCCTTGCTGCTGACAATCACAAGGCGCGTGCCGTCTGCAATCGCGCTCAGCTCCGTCTCCGTCCAACCGCCGCTTCCTCCGCCCTCGCCTGCCTTTGCATAAACTGCGTAGAGGGTGCAGTACTCCGTCGGAAGGGTATAGGGATCCCCCACCCGAAGCAGCCCCGTCGGTGCGGTGTCGCTGGTGGCGTAGTTCGTGGGCAGCCAGCCCATGAAGGTGTAGTCTTCGGGCGCGGCGTTCTGCGGCGCAGGCAGCGTTACGCTGTCTCCGACGTAGGCGATCTCCTCATGGGTCGCGCCGTTCTCGGAATAGGTCAGCACCGCCGTTGTTTTCTGCTTGAACTCGATGACAACCTCGCCGCTTGCTGTTGCGTTAAAGGTAAATTTGTTGTCGCCGTTGTAGGTCACGCTGATGCCGGTGTCGGCAGTATACTCGCCGCTGACATAGTAGCCCTCGCTCGGCACGGCGGTGATGGTGTTGCCGCTGACGGTCACAGTGCCGCCCGCTGCGGGAGAAGCAGAAGCGGTGACGGTGTAGGAAGCAGCCTTTTTGGCCAAGTAAATCGGATCGCCGGTTTTATCACCATAGGAGCGGAAAGAAGAATTGCTATAGGCGCGGAAATACGCCTGCTTCCCGCTCGCTTGATACTGCGCATCAAACGAGTTGGTGCCGGAAGCAGTGAACTTCCAGCCGTAGGTATCCGAAGTTACTAAGTCAAAGTTTTTTGTCTTTGCAGCTTTTGCCGTAATGTATTTTCCGTTTGCGTCCTTCAAAAGGTAAACCTTATCCGTCCCCGTAGACTCAAACGTGACCTCCACCGCACCGGCTGGGACGCTGGTAAAAGTCGTCCCGGAAAGGACGGCCGCCGTTGTGTCTGTCTGTAAATGGCCGTTGGACACCTTGCCATTATAGGCTTTGTATGTGGGGGTCAGGATCAGGTAACTGTCACCCGCAGTAATATCCGCGAGATCGGTAACCAGCTGCCACGTGGCCGTGGTGTCCGCTGCGCTTGCGGTCAATGCGACTGCGGGCAGCATAGAGAAAATCATGCAGACCAGCAGCAGCATTGCCAAAAGACGGTTTTTCAATCTCATAAAACAACATCCTCCTTTATGTTCGCGATCTGTTCAAAAGCCGCACTGCTCCGGCGCAGCGCAAAGGCGCGTCGCTTTACGGCATATGTGCGTGTAATGTTACACTTGTTCTTATACCAATCTTAGTATATCATTCTCATACCCGGTTGACAAGTATTTTTTGCACCTCTGAGGAAAAATTTTTGTCTATTTTGCTCGTTTTTTTCCCGGACGCAGCGCCTCGGGCGAAGCAGCCGTTTTCATGCTGATTCTTGATTAAAATATTGAATCAAGGGAACCTCTGATCCTGATTCTTGATTCAATAATTGAATCAAGAATCAGGATCAGAGGTTTCCAAGCATGATCACGAAATACAAAGCCTTCGATTCGCAATCAGCAAGCAGCCAAACACGGCAGAAAATAAACAACGCCGGAAGCCCTTGAAAACAAAGGCTTTCGGCGTTGCTTGTGGCGCGCCAGAAGGAACTCGAATCCCCGACCTTCCGCTTAGGAGGCGGACGCTCTATCCAACTGAGCTACTGGCGCATATTTCATTTTAAGGGCGACCGCCCCTCTGGCGGGGGGACACCCTCGGTTCTCTCAGGAGGCAAGCTCCGGCAGACATAGCGTCTGATCGTTTTTCGGCGGCGAGGCTATGCGTGGGGACACGGCGGCGCGTCCGGGGTGCGGACACGCCGCCGTTATGCATCGTGGGACCGGCTCCATTGGTTGGGGGCATTGCTTCAGCACGCATTGCTTGAGCGGCTTTTTTCAGTCTGCTTGCATCGCTTCGCGGCTTTTCTGCGGTCTGCCGGCCGGGGCACGCGGAGTCGAGCTTGTTACTCGTCTTTCTCCGGCTTGGCGTCCGGCTGCGGCGCAGGGGCCGCTTGAGACGTGCGCTCGAAGAAGCTCTCGCGCTGCTCGGGGATCGGCTCGCCCCTCATGCAAGCCTCGAACTGCTTGCGGGTCATCGTCTCGTTTTGCAGCAGGAAGTCCGCAACGGCGTGAAGCTTCTCGCCGTCCGCGCGAAGCAGCTCCGTGCAGCGGCAATAGGCCTCGTCAATGACGCGGCGCATTTCCTCGTCAATAACGGCGCCGGTGTGCTCGGAATAGGGCTTGGTGCGCTCATAGCTGCGCCCGACGAAGATCTCGTCGCCGCTGTCGAAGGACACGGCGCCGAGGCGGTCGCTCATGCCGAAGCGAGCGATCATCTCGTGGGCAAGGTGGCTGGCGCGCTGCAGATCGCTTGACGCGCCGGTGGAAATATCGTCAAAAATCAACTGCTCTGCGACACGGCCGCCCAGAAGCGTGACGATCTCCTCGCGCATCTGGTTGCGGGTCATGTTCAGGCGCTCCTCCTCGGGGAGCTGCACCGTCAGGCCGAGCGCGTTGCCGCGCGGCACGATGGTGATCTGCTGCACCGGCTCCTGCGTGCTCTGGCGATAAGCCGCAATGGCGTGACCCGCCTCGTGGAAGGCCGTGTTGCGGCGCTCGCGCTCGGAAATCACCTTGCTGCGCTTCTGCGGCCCGGCAATGACCTTCATGATGGCCTCCTCCATGGTCTGCATCGTGATGCAGGGGAGGCTCCGCTTGGCTGCCGAGAGCGCCGCCTCGTTGAGCAAGTTCTCCAGATCGGCGCCGGTGAAGCCGGCGGTCGCCTGAGAGACGGTTCGCAGATCGACATCGTCGCCGAGGCGCTTGTTGCGCGCGTGGACGCGCAGGATCTCCTCGCGCCCCTTGATATCGGGCGGATTGACATAGATACGGCGG
>OIYX01000769.1_pt1 | contig 10661 bp, 17 predicted proteins | sample 1588431 | NCBI WGS metagenome assembly OIYX01 (sample SAMN03283241) | human gut metagenome | biome: human-associated habitat; material: feces | host: Homo sapiens | place: Peru | collected 2012
ATGCTATATACTCTAATTCTTTCTCATCTTGTATTTTGGCAAATACAATACGATTAGGAATACTAACAACACGCTTATGTCTTCTACGCGATTTTTTCTTAATGGGAATTATTGGGGTATTATTATTGGGAACAGGAACTGAGACCGAGTGGGATTGTGTTTGTTCTAACACTATGCTATTTCTACCTATTTTAGCAGATAACGTATCTAACTGATATAAGATGGAACGTACTTTCTGCGATTTACTGTCATTGCGTTTGCTCAGATATATAAGAGCTTTTTCTAAATTTTTCTTGCGGGATTGGTATTTGCTAAACCATTTATCTTTGGTTGTTTCACTCCATTGCGCAGCGGGCTTACGTAGATTGTCTTCCCAGTGTAGTAGGTATTCTGCTGAAGTAATGCAGTTATCTATGCCTGTGTTCATTGTTTAGATAAAAAAAGTGCGTACTATGTATATTGCTTTATTTCCGTGGTTCTACCAAAACCTATCCACTAAAACAAGACACATAGCACACACCTGTCGGCGTGAACCATTAGCCCGCTCTCTGTGGATTTGAAATTTGGTAGATTTCGGAAAAGAGAACAAGAGCATTTGCTCACAACGGAATTGATTTCTCCCAATTCCGCTTGCAAAGGTATAGAGATTTATGCAATAAAACAAGAAAATGCCATGTTGTAAATTTCCGTATTGATATTTACTGCTATGTGAAATGTTGTCATTTCGTACACAAAACGTTGTCAAAATGGCAACATTTGCAAAATATAACTCTCTCATTATAAGGCACATAAGTATTTCTCCTTTATATCTTATCTATGTACCTGTTATATATCGATATTTCTGATACCTATTCTGAAAATTTTTCTGACTTAACATCCTCATCAGAAAGCCTACATAATCCATTTGTACCCCCTCCCTCGATTTGCCCACTCCAAAGGCTATGCCTCGCGCGTGCGCGAACAAGGAGCGATTTCTATGCGTAACTCCGTGAGTTTCACATAAGTATATACCCCTATCCATACTCATACCCATCATCGTTGTGTCCCCCTCTCTCTTTTCGTTTCGTCTTCGGCTTGATGTGTGGTTGAGATTGCTGCGAGAAAAAAGTAACTTATTGTTTTACAATAAGTTGAGTTGTTGTTGTCTTGCGTGCGCATTAAACCATAATACCCTTGTCGTGGGTTTGTGGTCGTGGGGTTTGTGTGGGTCTATATAGTTGATGTCGAAAGGACAACGGCAAGAGAGCCGCCCCCCGACAAATGTTCCTTGATTTATTGCAGTAAACGAAAGACAAACCGCGATAAATGTGTATGGTGTACTATATCCGTAAGTATTCATACTACGTTTATACGTACTATCTATGTGGGTTTATTGTAGGTGTTTTTTATGACTGAATGCGTTGTGTAGTATAGACGAAATAGGTGGACTATGTAGGACGACAGAGGCACAACAAAAAGCACCATCACCCGACACAGGGATGTTTGAGGGCTACTGTATGCAAATCGTACAGACGTGGGGAAACTATGTTTGAATAATAGTATGCATAGTGTTTGTTCGCACGTGTTACATTGACTATGTAGCAAAAAGAAAACCAAATTTTCGGGTGTGGGGTATTGGTTTACCTTGCACTCACAAAACAACTATCAATAACTTAAAGCAGCAGCAGAGCCGCTCTTGTGTGGGGGTCTGTGTATATTATGACAAACGCAAAAATGCAAGCAAAATGTCTGTGCAACGCAAGTGCAAAGCAGGAAATGTTTAGTCTGAAACAAGCATTGGCGGCGGTGAAAAATGCGTATGACGCAAAGGCGGACGGTGTTCGTGAATACATCACGGATACGCTGGGTATCGGTGCAAAACGTCTCAAAGACCTGAAATGGTCTGACTTGCAGGAGTATGCGAAAGCGGGTAATACGGGTCGTTATAGCACGTGGGCGGTACTAAATGCACTGCCGAAATGGTATGCGGCTGTTGGCGGTAACTTGGAAAAAGAGGCGGTACTATTGGCTGCAAGCCGCAAGGCAAACGTCGCAAAGAAAGCGGCGAAAGCAAAAGACGAAAAGGCGGCGTAATCTTTCTTTTGGGTGTGGGATATTGGGTTATCTCACATTCACAATGCCCGCGATGTAGCGGTTTTCTTTGTTTAATGTATTAAAACCTTGCGGGGTATAGGCAACCGCATACGATTATGAAAAAGTTTATTGTAGCCGTGGCAGTGGTATTGGCAGCAGTGGCAAGTGCAAAGGCAGAAGTTGTGGCACGTGATACGGTGGCGTACACGGGCGAGTATCGGCTGGAAAAGATTGAGAAAGCGAATGAGTACGGCGAAGTGAGTGTGCGCTATGTAGCGTACTTGTCTGACGTGGTAAACAAAAAGGGCGAGCCGCGCAAAGTAACCATCACCAAAGCCACTTATCAGAGCGGGAAAGTTGATGCGCTGGTGTATAATACCAACGACAGCGGTAGCAAAAAGATTGCCAAAGCCATCAATACCAAAGCGGGTAAATGAGACCCGACCGAGCGGGTATAAACAGGCATCAGGCTCGGTGCGTCCGTCCGTGAAAGCGGGCGGGGTTGTGTTTAATTAAAACCTCGCTATGTATAGGCAATAGCATACAATTATGGCAAAGGCTATGGAACTGACATTCGCATTTGAGCGCGAGACAAAAAACACCATTCGTTTCACGGAGCAGGTAGCAGACCAACTCGACACTCCTCAAATCGGGACTATCTATGTGGCAAAGGCTGCGCTGAAAAGCCTCGGCTGGAAACAAGGCAACACGCTGAAAGCAAACATCAAACTCGGCTAAGATGACGGAACATCGAAAAGCAGAAGCCCGCTTGCGTAATACGTTGGCGGGCTTTGCCGTTGTTGGCTTGTGCGTCATCAGTCTTGGCGTAGTGGTCGAAATGTTTTGGGTGTGCGTGGTCGGATTGGTGTCGCTTGTATTGGCGGCACTGACATCGGCTTGTATCATAGCACTACCCGCATTTACGGACGAAGAACTAAAAAAGATTTTCAAAAACAAATAGGATATGAGTTACAGAAAGTATTTGAAAATGGCGGGCTGCGAAAGAGAGTTCGCCAAATCTATCGTGATGGATATTGCGGCGCACACAGACGAAAGAAAGCAGTATGCCCGCACCAACAAACAGGACGTAGAACGTGCGGAGTTGTCGTGGTTTGAAGACCTCGACCACGGCGGCTGCCAAAGCGGACTTGTCGGTATGTTTGTCTATCATTCCGACTGCCGTGCGTTCTACCAGAAACACGCCGCCGATATGGAGGAGTGGCTGCGCGAAATGGAAGACGAGACAGGCGAACCTATCCATGCCGACCGTGAACTGCCGCGATACACGTGGCTGTGCTGGCTTTGCTACGAATGGATAGCAAATAACATCTACAATAAACTGACGGAACTATGAGATACATCAAAGGCATTGCCTCGGATATGCCGGAGGTATGGCGAGGCAGAGATGTAGTAGTCAAGAGCGACTACTATGACATCGAGAAAGCGTGGGTGAACGACAAGGGCGTTCTATGCGTTGAGTTCAATGACATCGACACTCTCCAAGAGTGGAACAAGGCGTGGCGCACGCGTCCCGAGAAACATGCCTCTATGTTGCAGACCATGCGGTTTAGTACGGCGGTCTATCAGCAGCAAATCTACCTGTTTGATACCGACGACTACGGCGTATGCGACGGCTGCGGAGAGGTAGTGCAGAACACAGCACTCACTATGGTATCCGGCGGAGACCGCGTGTGTGAATACTGCTTGGAGAACGACTATTCCTATTGCGAGCATTGCGACACGTGGCACCCCGACTGTGATATGGTAAAGATACACACGGACACATACAGCAGTTGCGACCACCCGTATTATGTATGCGAGAACTGCGCCGAAGATGTAGCGCATTGTTGCGAACGCTGCGGCAATTGGTACGAGAAACAATGCTGTCGGTTGGGCGCAGACGACAACTGGTACTGCGAAGACTGTTGGGAAACTGATTTCGTAACATGCGAAGACTGCGGCGAGATATTGTGGCGGGACGATGCCTACTACGATGAAGACAGCGGGAACTGGTACTGCGAAGACTGCTACAACCAACATGCCGGCAGCGTGCGCAGTTACCACAACAACCCGCAACGGGTGTACCACGGTGCGGAAACGGATATGGCGGGAGAGAACAAGTATATCGGTACGGAGATAGAGACCGAGAAGGGCGACTACCAAAAACGGATTGATATAACCAATGATTACGGACACGAGGAGGATGACATCTACCAGATGCACGACGGGTCATTGGACGACAGCGGTATCGAATGTATCACACAGCCGATGACAAAGATGTACTGGGACGATTTCGATTTCGAGGGGTGGATGAAGGCTTTGTCGAACGCCGGCGCACGCTCTCACGACACGGACGACTGCGGACTGCACGTACACCTCAGTCGCACGTGGTTGGGTACAAACGACCAAGACGAGCAAGCCGTTCTCGTGGCACGCATGAGGCAGTTCATAGCCGACAACCAAGCGTATGTGGAACGCTTTGCCAGACGCGGAGCCAACCGATGGTGCGTGTACTCAAAGACCTTCGAGGACAAGTGCGACAAGGAACACTACGACAAGGAGGTGCGTAAAGACCTGCACAAAAAGAAAGGTTACTCAGGCGACCGCTATCAGAGTGTGAACAACGAGAACCGGGACACGATAGAGTTCCGCATCTTTCGCGGAACGCTTAGAGCCAGCACCTATCGGGCAAGCGTCGAATTCTGCCTGCGTCTGGTGGACTACATCGCCACGCACGAGGACGGCACGGAGACATGGCAGGAGTTTATCACTTACAAACCGCTGCCGGTGTTAATGGAAATATATATGAAAGAGAGGTATATGCAAACAACATTCTAATCAAAAACAATCATGTGTATAATAGCAATCAAACCTGCGGGTGTGAAACGCCCGACCAAAGACCAACTCGAAGCAATGTGTACGGCTAACCCGGACGGCTTCGGATATATGACGTGGAGCAAAAAGAAAGGACTGCAAGTGCGCAAGACAATGAACGAAGAGCAGTTCCTAAAATGGGTGCAGAAAATACCCGACACGCAACCCGTGGTGTACCACGCACGTATCGCCACGCATGGCAGTGTGAACGTGCGCAACTGCCACCCGTTCTTATCCGACGACAAGCAATGGGCGTTTGCGCACAATGGTATTCTGCGCATACAGAACGAGCGGGATATGACCGACAGTGAAACGTTCTTCCGCCGCATAGCAATGCCTATGCTCAGGGCGGGCTACAAGCCAAACGACAAAGGCGACTTCGATGCAATGGTCAATACGATTATCGACGGCAGCAAGTTCGCCTTTATGGACGGCAACGGAAACATCTACACCTATGGAAACTACATCAAGGACAACGGACTGCTGTTCTCCAATGGGTCATATCAGCCTTTCAAGCAACGCTGGGGGTGGCGCGACTACCCGCAGTTCCACGACGAGTGGGAGACAGAGGACATGCCTACGGACTATACGGACAGCGATGCCGTCTTCGACAACCTCGTGGAACGGCTGGCGCAGGATATGGAAAACGACCCTGAAATATGGGAAAAGAGTACGGCTGAACTCTACGACAAGTACAAAGCCTACTACCCGGTATCATGGAACGACTTTGTAGAAGCGTTCGATTTCGCACAGATGTTTACCTAAAAATATACAACAATGAAAGAGACAGAGTATTACTATCCCGTTGTGGATTGCGAACACGAAGGCGACATGCGAAGTGCCGTCCGTGAAGTGGAGAGCGCAGGCGGTATCGTTGTCCGAACCGAATGGGACGGACGGGACTGCGGCGAAGCATACATAGTATTCCGTATCCCGCAAGGGCAAACCAAACAGGATATGGAACAGAAACTCGGAACATTTTATATGTAGCAGTATGACAGAGAATGACCAACGCCTCGTAGCCGAGGCAAAGAAAGCCCAATGGTGGTATGAAGTACCGGACGAAGAACTCGCCGACACGCCCGAAGCACGAGAGATACTTCACCAAACAAGTTCCGCTCTCTACCATAGAGAGGAAGGAGAATATATCTAACACAACAAACACACGACAATATGAAATCTTTTGAAGACCGACTAACGGCACTCATACAGGAGTGCTATAATCACATCGCAGAAACAGCCATTATCCATGGCAAGTTGGAATGGTACGACTACAACACCAAAGGCATACGCCACTACACATTAACGCTGCCACAAGTCGTTGTATTGAGCGACAACTCCGGTGTAACGTCCGTCCGATACGATGCCTTCGACGACACCTGCCACAACGGGACGATTGTCGTTAGCACAATCAGACAAAGCAGTATCATCACAAGCAGTGCGGACACGGCTATCGAGGACTTGCCTGACGAGGACGTGATTACTCTTGCCGACTCGTTACAAAAAACCTATACTACACCGCCAGCCGAGACTGTATTCGTTGTTGTTCATTCTTCAGCCAAAGACTGCGAGCAGGAATTGCAAATAAGAGTGTTCGATACCTACGACAAGGCGGCAGCGTGCAGCCGGATGCTTATCCAAAAAGCCCTTGCAGATTGGAAGGAGAGTATATCGGACGAACTCACAGAGTACGACAGTAATCGGGAATACAAAGACGATGAAGTCCTTTACGAAATCTACGACAAAGGCAATGCGTGCGACATCTTTGTGAACCACAGAGAGTTCGAGAACAGCGAAAGCATACACATCTCCGAACACGTGGTGGAATAACCAACCAAAACAAACAACCGGGCAGGGCAAACAACCCTGCCTTTTTTATATCAACCCGTTATCAACGGCATACAGATAGCCGAAGTGGAACTGCCCAACAGAGGTTAATAGTCGGTCTCCACTTCCCACACACTCGGCAATTCGTGGCGCGGCTCAAACTTATTCCACCCCTTGCGGCGGAGTACCTCACTTACGATACGCTCCGACGGCAGACATCCGTACTTCATCGTGGCGCATACCTTATCCAGATTTAGGTCTGCCATCTTCTCCTCGCGGGCTACCATTCTTATCATCGTAGTCTCTTGGAAGAACTTGCCGTGCTTGTCCCGGACTACGGCGGGGAGTACGTATCTCTCACGCAGGCAGCGCACGTCTCGTATGCCGCACGTCAAATACCCGTCGTGGTGGGTTGTGCTGTTTTGCAATCCTGCAATACGATTTTTTAGACGCAAGAGTATTTCTTCTTTTGTCGACTCACCTATCTCATTGCAATACAGGTGCTTACGCATACCCACAAGGCGTTGCCGACTCATCTGCAACAGGGGGGCGTACTCGCTGTGGCGACTCAGCCACATCAATATCTCGTTGCTTGTTCCAATCATATATGTAGCAGTGGTTTGGAATATAGAAACACGCTACAAAATTACTAAAACATTTTCACTTATGCAACTTGCAGTTATTCAAATGACAGAAGAGCGGCTGCGCGAACACCTCACACACGCCGCACAACTCGGAGCGCACACCGCTCTCCGAAATGCGGGACTGCCTATCAAGGAGTATTACACCCGCAAAGAGATGTGCAAACGGCACGGAACAGCACGTGTCAATGGTCTCATCAGTTGCGGAAAACTCCGCCCGCACAAGTATCCATCGCCCTCAGGAGCAAAGGCACACATCGTCTATTCCGAAACGGAACTCTTATCACAAATAATATAACACTCAACTCTCAGCTAATATGGAAACAACAAAAAAACGGAGCGTATTCGATACGCTCAATGCAATCAATGTGAACGAACACACCGAGAAGAAAGGCAATCTCACCTATCTCTCTTGGGCATGGGCTTGGCAAGAGGTAAAGAAAGCCTATCCCGATGCCACCTACACCATCTACGAAAACCAACAGGGCTGGAACTATTTTACCGACGGACGAACCTGCTGGGTAAAGACAGGTGTTATCATCAACGGTATAGAACATATCGAGTACCTGCCCGTGATGGACAACCGCAACAACTCCCTGCCGCTGGAGCGTGTAACTTCTTTCTCGGTGAACACTGCTATCCAACGCTCGCTTACCAAAGCCTGCGCACGACACGGTTTGGGGCTGTATATCTATGCCGGTGAAGACCTGCCGCAGGGAGAAGCCGAGGCACAGGCGGCTGCCAAGAAAGAAGCGAAAGACAAGTACCTGTCAGACGCACTCGCTGCCGTGGAGAGCAGCACCACATCGCAGGCGGTGAAGGACTTATGGAGCGAGTACAAGAGCCTGCAAACCAACGCCGCTTTCAAGCAAGCAGTCATCAACCGCGGCAAGCAACTGCAACAATACGAAAACGCAACCAACACTCAACGCTAAACTCTCAACACTAAACTCAAATGAAACTAAACAACTCACCTGTGCTGTTCAACGAGGTTGAACACACTTACACCTGCGAGGGCAAGACACTCTCAGGTATTACATCTATCATTCACAAACTTATCTTCCCCGACTTGTACAGCGGGGTCAGTCAGTCCACGCTTGCGCAGGCTGCGGAGCGCGGTACACGTATGCACAATTTTGTGCAACTATACGTGTCGGATATGCTAAACGAGGAAGACAAAGCCGAGTTGCAGCCGTTCATCAACGCTACCAAAGGTATCGAATGGGTAGCGTCGGAGTACCTCGTGAGCGATTGCCAGACAGTGGCGTCGTCCATTGACCTTGTCGGGAACGAGAACGGCAACCTCTGCTTGTATGATTTGAAGACCACAGCCGTACTCAATACCGAATACTTGCGTTGGCAACTATCCATCTATAAACATCTGTTCGAGAAACAGAACTGCGACTGCCACGTGGTCGGGCTGAGGGCTATCCATCTACGGGACGGCAAGTGCGCGGTCGTGGATATAGAACCGCTGCCGACGGAGTATGTCGAAGCATTACTCGCAGCCTACATCAACGGCGACGAGACTTTCGACAACCCGCTGCACCACATACCCGACGACCTCAACGACCTGCTGAAGGAGTACGCTGACAACGAAGCCGCCCTCTCGGAGATAGATATAGTGCGCAAACCGTTGGAAGAACGCAAAAAGAATTTACAGGAAGCCGTCATATCTTCGCTACAATCGCACAATATGTCGTCGGTGGAGAATGATACCGCTAAGGTTACAATCGGCAAAGACAGCGAAAGAAAAACATTCGACCTCAAATCGTTTATGTCTTCGGATATATACAAGCAGGCAGCGGAGAGTTACGCGCCCTTTGTCAAGACCACTACCACCAAAGGCAGACTGACCATTACACTCCGATGAAACGTATCACATTTGTCAAGTTGCCACAGGGCGACAACCGTACCAATACCCTCGGTACAATTGGGATATGGATGCAGGCGGCGGCAAACGGCGAGTACACTATCACGATGGAGCGGGTGCGCAAGCAGCGTACAATCTCGCAGAACCAACTGATGTGGCTGTGGTTCAAGTGCATAGCCGAAGCGTGGACGCAAGCCACAGGCTATGTCTATACCAAAGACGATGTACACGACGCCTACTGCCTGCTGTTCCTGCCTGTCGATACACCCAAAGGACGTATAGCAGGACGTACAAAAGGACTGACCACAGAGCAGATGACGGACTTTCTCAACCGAGTGCAGGCGGATGCCGCAACCGAGTATGGTATTACGCTGCCGCACCCCGAAGACCAATTCTTCGAGGCGTGGGCAAACGAATATGCTGACAGATAAAAACAAACTTAATTCTAATTTTTAATTCAAAATTCAAATGGCTGAAATGAAAATTTACGGACGAGTATCGGATATATACTCTCCGAGAACAGGCACATCACGAGACGGAAATCAGTGGTCGTTGCAAGACATCGTCGTTACGGAACCCGACGACAAGTTTCCCGTTACCATCGCTTCTACTATCGACAACTACCGCACCTCGCCTGAAGAGAGCAGGTTGCTCGTGGAGAGTTTGCAGACAGGTAAGTTAATCACACTCTCCTGCGCTGTAAGCAGCAAACAGTACACTGCCAAAGACGGACGCACGGGCTACGCCACCAACATCAAGTGCTTCCGCGTGGAAGAAGGCGACACAAGAAACGCCGTCAAACATACGACAACACGCAATGCAGAACCATGCATTGTATCGGTGGAAGCACCTGCGCAAGCACCCGCACAGCAGGCTGATGACCAACTGCCGTGGGAATAACTAATCATTAACCCGCTCGGGAGAGTAGAGTATAACACACATACTCTCCCGGGTATTAAACCAAACAAAACAAATGAAAACGATGAAAAAAGAAATCGTTACAGGATACATCACCGATTTCGGTACAAGATTTTCCGACGAAGACCTTTGCGTAAAATGTGAAAACCAAGAGTATAAGGAAGTCTTTACTTCGCTGTACAACATTGCAAATGACAAGCAGAAAGTACTGCTTAACGTTATGATAAAGGAGTTGGATGAATATTACACTCGAAACTATCATCGAGAACCGGGTGTTGAAACTTGCAGCCTTACACATCTCATTGAAAGTTTAGAAGATGTAATACATTATGGAAAACCACTTTAATATTCACCTTCCTGCAATGACATCGGAACAATATGTAAAAGCCTATCTTGCGCAGGACGCATATCTTGTAGTGAACAAGGCTTTCGTACAGACGTTAGGACTGACAGAG
>OIYX01000774.1_pt1 | contig 10619 bp, 17 predicted proteins | sample 1588431 | NCBI WGS metagenome assembly OIYX01 (sample SAMN03283241) | human gut metagenome | biome: human-associated habitat; material: feces | host: Homo sapiens | place: Peru | collected 2012
TGTATATTGTACTCATCGTGATGGGCGGAATTTTCATCATCAAGAAAAAAATCACCGTTGCCGATTATGCCGCGTATCTGCTTTATATCGCAATGCTCATCGCCGCAGTCAAGCGCATTGTTGAATTCACCGAACAGTTTGAAAAGGGAATTACCGGAGTGGAACGCTTTGCCGAGGTAATGGAGGAGCAATGCGAAAATTATGAAGGCGAAGGCGAAACTCTTTCGGAAGATGCCGGTGACATTGAGTTCAAAGACGTTTCCTTCAGCTATGACAAGGAGAAGGGCGACGTTCTTGAGCATATAAGCTTCCTGGTCAAAAAAGGCGAGAGCATTGCCGTTGTCGGCCCTTCGGGAAGCGGAAAAACAACCATGTGCAGTCTTCTTTCAAGGTTCTATGACGTTCAGGAGGGAAAGGTGCTCGTTGACGGAAGGGATATCCGTTCGTTTGACCTGGCTTCTCTCAGAAATGCGGTGGGCGTTGTTGAACAGGACATCTATCTATTCTCCGGCACGGTTATGGAAAATATTCTTTACGGAAAGCCGGGTGCTACGCGCGAAGAGGCAATCGAGGCGGCCAAAAAGGCCGGGGCGGATGAATTCATTTCAGCCCTGCCGCAAGGCTACGACACCTTTATAGGCGAAAGGGGAGCGATGCTTTCCGGCGGCCAGAAGCAACGCCTTTGCATTGCAAGGGTCTTTGTGAAGGACCCGCCCGTTCTTGTCCTTGACGAAGCGACGAGTGCACTCGACAACGAAAGCGAGCAGCTTGTCAAGCATTCGCTCGCCGCGCTTTCAAAGGGAAGAACGGTGTTCACAATCGCTCACCGCCTTTCAACCGTCAGAAACGCTTCAAGAATCTTTGTTTTGACAAAGAACGGCATTGAAGAAGAGGGTACGCACGAGCAGCTTCTTTCAAAGGGCGGCGTTTATGCCAAACTTTACGGCTCAGAGGAATAAAAGCTTTACGTTTTGAACATTTCTTCGGCTTGACAAGATGTAACAGCTCATGATAGAATAAAACAGCATGGTTTGCGGGCCGTGCTGTTTTTATGCCCTCCCGGGCTTTCACGGCCGCATAACACACACTTTTCCGAAGGAGGACAAGACAATGAAAAAAGACGTTGTAATCATTGGCGCAGGCCCGGCAGGTATTTTTACTGCCCTTGAGATGAAAAGGGTTCAAAAAAGAACATTCTGATCGTTGAAAAGGGTCAGGCAGTTGAAAACAGACATTGCCCGAAGGACAAAACAAAGGTCTGCGTTTCCTGCAAGCCCTATTGCCATATTACGACCGGTTTTTCCGGTGCAGGTGCTTTTTCCGACGGAAAGCTTTCGCTTTGCTATGAAGTCGGCGGCGACCTTCCGACACTTATCGGCGCTCAGAAGGCTCAGGAAACGATTGATTACACCGATAAGATCTATCTTGAGTTCGGTGCGGATGAACACATTGAAGGTCTTGAGGATACCCTCGGAAAAAAGGAAATTCGCATAAAGGCCATTCAGGCCGGCCTGAAGCTCGTTGACTGTCCTATCCGCCACATGGGTACGGAAAAGGCTCAGGGAATCTACTATGCAATTGAGCAGTACCTTTTGAAGGCCGGCGTTGAGCTGATGTTCGGCTATGAATGCTATGACCTCATCCTTGAAAACGGCGAGTGCAAGGGCGTCCGCCTCAAAAACAGCCACGGCGGCAGCGACATGGAAATTTTTGCCGACAATACCGTTGTTGCAACGGGCAGAAGGGGAGCGGAGTGGCTTGAGACTCTCTGCGCCGAATATTCGATTGCCCATCAGCCGGGAACGGTTGACATCGGCGTTCGCGTTGAGGTGCGCAACGAGATTATGGAAAAGGTCAACGAAACCCTCTATGAATCAAAGCTCATCGGCTATCCTCAGCCGTTCAAAAACAAGGTCAGAACCTTCTGCCAGAATCCCGGCGGCTTTGTCAGCCAGGAGAACTATGACAATGACCTTGCCGTTGTTAACGGACACTCCTTCAAGGAGCTCAAGAGCAACAACACCAACCTTGCAATTCTCTGCTCCCACAACTTCAGCTATCCGTTCAATCAGCCGATCGCCTACGCTCAGAAGGTCGGCGAGCTGACAAATATGCTCGGAACGGGACACATTCTGGTTCAGCGCTTCGGCGATATCCTCGACGGAAAGCGCACCTGGGAAAAGGAGCTTATGCAGTCCAACGTCCGTCCCACTCTTCCGGACGCGGTTGCAGGCGACATCACCGCCGCAATGCCGTACAGAGCGATGACGAACATCATCAACTTCATCAAGGCGATGGACCACGTTGTTGAAGGCTTTGCTTCAACGGAAACGCTGCTTTATTCTCCGGAGCTGAAATTTTACAGCAACCGCGTCAAGATGGACGAGGATTTCAACACGAGCATCAAGGGCCTTCACTGCCTCGGCGACTCAAGCGGCTGGACACGCGGCCTTATGATGGCATCGGTCATGGGCGTGCTCATGGGCAGAAAACTGGTGTAAGATAACTGTATGGGGCTGTCGCATTTAGCGCAGAGCAAAGAGCAAAACAAAAAGAAAAAGACTATATTTCACGAAGCTTATCAAAACCGAGGCTTCCTATGAAATATAGTCTTTGTTTATTGATGGAATCTAAAAATAATTTTGCTCTTTTAAGCGTTTTTTGACGTTGCTGCAAATAAAAAGGACTCTTTTGCAAGATGGGGAGGAGCTATTGACCACAACATATAGTGTCCTCACTGCCGAGTGTTTGCTTATCTTGAAAAGGAGAGAGAAGCGGCAAAAAATCTGCGATTTTCACAAACTTTTTCTTTTAAAATCGTTGACTTTTTACAAATGATATGTTAAGATAATCAAGCGTGTGTTGGGCGTAGGTGGGTATAACTATGCCTTGACACAACATATACGATATGCGATGATGCGGGAGGTGGCTGCCCTTTTGAGGCAGGAAATTTCCGCGGAGTATGTCCGATTTTAAACCGGGCGATCTATATTCATGAAGTGCGCCGTCTCTTGCGTGGGCTTTGCTCAACGGTGCATTTGTGTGAACTTGCGCTTTCACGGCTGCGGTTCCGCTTTGGGCGGACTGTGCCCTGAGGCCTTTGACCGGGATCTTCAGTTTCCGGTTTTTAAAATGGGAGACTTGAAAACACCCGGAAAGGTTGACGAAAGCGTTGCCCGCCAAATTTTTTAGGAGGCGTAATCAATGGCAGTAAAGGAAAAGATCCGTATCAGACTTAAAGGATACGACCACAACCTCGTTGACAAGGCGGCGGAAATGATTGTTGAAGCGGCAAAGCGCACCAATGCAACCGTTTCAGGTCCGATCCCCCTTCCCACCGAGAAGGAGATTGTCACTATCCTTCGCGCTGTTCATAAGTATAAGGACAGCCGTGAACAGTTTGAACAGAGAACCCACAAAAGACTCATTGACATCATCAGACCTACACCCAAGACCGTGGAGGCTCTGACAAATCTTGAAATTCCGGCAAGCGTTGAAATTGAAATCAAGAGATAACCTCTCTTTCAATAATATATACCCGCACGCTTAACCGAAAGGTCACGTTGGCAAAAGGTCCAACCAATAACCAAAGGAGGATAACCAAATGAAAAAAGGTCTTATCGGCAAGAAACTCGGAATGACCCAGATCTTTGACGAAAAAGGAAATGTCGTTCCCGTAACAGTCGTTGAACTCGGACCGTGTGCAGTTGTTCAGAAGAAGACTGCTGAAAACGACGGCTATGAAGCTGTTCAGCTCGGCTATGACGACGTCAAGGTCAACAGGGTAAACAAGCCCATGAAGGGTCACTTCGACAAAGCAAACGTTGCTCCCAAGAGAATTCTTCGCGAATTCAGACTTGAAGACTGCGCCGCTCTCAACGTTGGCGACATTCTCAAGGCTGACGTTTTCGCCGCAGGCGAAAAGGTTGACGTTGTCGGCACCAGCAAAGGTAAGGGTACCGCAGGCGCAATCAAGCGTTGGAACTTCTCAAGACTTAAAGAATCCCACGGTACCGGCCCCGTTGCAAGACACGCCGGCTCCCTCGGCGCCTGCTCCGATCCCTCAAGAGTTTACAAGGGAAAGAAGCTCGCCGGTCACCTCGGCGCAGAACGCGTCACTGTTCAGAATCTTGACGTTGTCAAGGTTGACGCAGAAAACAACCTTATCGCTATCAAGGGTGCAATCCCCGGCCCGAAGAAGGGTATCGTTATGGTAGTGAACAGCGTTAAAAAAGCGTAAGAAAGGAGTTGCTCTAAATGCCTAACGTATCAGTATTCGACGTAAGCGGAAAGAAAGTTTCCGACCTCGAGCTTTCCGAAGGTATCTTCGGCATAGTTCCCAACACGTCAGCAATGCACATCGTTGTTGTCAATTATCTGGCAAATCAGCGTCAGGGCACACAGTCAACCCTGACACGCTCGGAAGTTTCCGGCGGCGGAAAGAAGCCGTGGAAGCAAAAAGGTTCAGGCCGCGCAAGACAGGGCTCAACAAGAGCTCCGCAGTGGTATCACGGCGGCATTGCACACGGCCCCAAGCCCAGAAGCTACGGCTTCGCAGTCAACAGGAAGGTCAGAAGACTCGCTATGAAGTCTGCTCTTTCTTCAAAGGTTGCAGCAAGCGAGATGGTCGTTCTCGATTCACTCAAGCTTGAAGCAATCAAGACCAAGGAGATCGTTAAGGTCCTCTCCGCTCTTGAAACCGGCAAGAAGGTTCTTCTTGTCCTTCCCGAAAAGGACGATATCGTTTACAGAAGCGCAAGGAACATTGCAGGCGTAAAGGTTGCGCTTGTCAATACTCTCAGCGTTTACGATATTCTTAACTGCAACACCCTCGTCGTCCTCAAGGACGCAGTTGCAAAGATTGAGGAGGTATATGCATAATGAGTAAGTTGGCACATGACATCATCCTCAAGCCCATCATCACCGAAGAGAGCATGATGGGAACAGCGTTCAAAAAGTATACCTTCAAGGTTGCAAAGGACGCAAACAAGCCCGAGATCGCCAAGGCTGTTGAAGAAGCCTTCGGCGTAAAGGTAGCTAAGGTCAACACCGTCAGCTGCAAGGGTCACCTCAGAAGATACGGCCGCTATGAAGGCTACACCGCTTCATGGAAAAAGGCAATCGTCACCCTCACCGAGGATTCAGAGACGATCGACTTCTTCGACGGACTTCTTTAATCGGTGACCGACGGCGTTCACCTGTTGAATTGCCCGTTGGCCACAAACGGTGTTCTTCAGGAACGCTGAGGTAACTTTTCTAAAATCCGGCGGTAATGTATGGAGGTTGACAATCCTCCGCTAAACCGCTTTAAGGAGTGTAATAAAATGTCAATTCGTTTTATGAAGCCTGTAACAAACGGCACCCGTAATATGTCGTATACAGACTACTCCGCACTTTCAAAGTGCGGCCCGGAGAGAAGCCTTCTTGCTCCTCTCAACAAAAAGAGCGGCCGTAACAGCTACGGACGCATCACTGTTCGCCACCGCGGCGGCGGAAACAGAAGAAAATACCGCATCATCGACTTCAAGAGAGATAAGTTCGATGATGCGGTATTTGTTAAGACTCTTGAGTACGATCCCAACAGATCCGCTCACATCGCCCTTCTTGAATATGAAGACGGCGAAAAGAGATACATCCTCGCTCCCGAAGGTCTCAAGGTAGGCGACAGGGTTGAAGCAGGCGCAGGCGCCGACATCAAGCCGGGCAACGCTCTTCCCCTCGTCAACATCCCCACCGGTACCTTCATTCACAACGTTGAGCTTTATCCGGGCAGAGGCGGTCAGCTTGCAAGAGCAGCCGGCAATGCCGCTCAGCTCATGGCTAAGGAGGGCGGCTTCGCTCTTCTCAGACTTCCGTCCAGCGAGCTTCGCAAGGTTTCCGAAAAGTGCATGGCAACCATCGGTGTTGTTGGCAACGGCGACCACGAGAACGTCAAGATCGGTAAGGCAGGACGCACCCGTCATCTCGGTATCAGACCTACAGTCCGCGGTTCGGTCATGAACCCGTGCGACCACCCGCACGGCGGTGGTGAAGGTAAGTCACCGATCGGTCGTCCCGGCCCTGTTACCCCGTGGGGCAAGCCTGCTCTCGGCTACAAGACTCGCGCTAAGAAGAATCGTTCCGACAAGCTTATTGTTAAGCGTCGCAACGACAGATAACGGTCGATGAAAGGAGCTATGAATAATGAGCAGAAGCACTAAGAAAGGACCTTTCGTGCAGGAAAAGCTGTATGACAGAGTCATCAAGATGAATGAAAAGGGCGAAAAGATCGTTCTTAAAACATGGAGCCGCAGCTCCACCATCTTCCCCGATTTCGTCGGCCACACCTTTGCCGTTCATGACGGACGCAAGCACGTTCCCGTTTATGTAACCGAAGATATGGTTGGTCACAAGCTCGGTGAATTTGCCCCGACGAGAACCTTCAGAGGTCACGCCGGTTCAAAAACCTCAAACAACGGTAAATAATCAGTCGAAAGGAGTGTATTACAATGGAAGCAACAGCAAAAGTAACTTTTGTGCGTATTGCGCCGCGTAAGGTCAAGATTATTCTCGACCTTATCCGTAACCAGCCTGCTGACAAAGCCATGGCAATTCTTAAATACACGCCCAAGGCTGCGTGTGAGGTTGTTTCAAAGCTTTTGAAGTCCGCAATGGCTAACGCGGAAAACAAAGATATGGACACTTCAAGACTCTATGTGGCCGAGTGCTATGTAGGTCAGGGTCCGACACTTAAGAGAATCCGTCCGAGAGCTCAGGGCCGTGCATACAGGATCAACAAGAAATCCTCGCACATCACCCTTGTTCTCAGGGAAGCAGAATAATCAAGGAGGAGGTAATACTATGGGCCAGAAAGTTAATCCTAACGGCTTGAGAGTCGGTGTTATTAAGGACTGGGAATCTCGTTGGTATGCTAAAAAGCATGACTTCGGCGACACACTCGTTGAAGACTACAACCTCCGCGAATATCTCCTTGAAACGCTTGCTCCCGCCGGAGTACCCAAGGTTGAAATCGAGCGCAGCGCAAGCCGCGTAAGAATCAACATCCACGTTGCAAAGCCCGGCATGGTTATCGGCCGCGGCGGCGCAGAGATCGAAAAGCTCAAGGCTACGCTTGAAAAGAAGCTCGGCAAGAGCGTTTCGCTCAACATCGTTGAAATCAAGAACCCGGACGTCAACGCTCAGCTCGTTGCAGAAAACATTGCCGCTCAGCTCGAAAGAAGAATTTCCTTCCGCCGCGCTCTTAAGCAGGCAATCGGCAGAGCTATGAAGCTCGGCGCAAAGGGTATCAAGTGCCAGGCTTCGGGCCGTCTCGGCGGTGCCGAAATCGCAAGAAGCGAAACCTACAAGGAAGGCACTATTCCGCTTCAGACCATCCGTGCCGACATCGACTACGGTTTTGCTGAAGCAAAGACCACCTACGGACGCATCGGTGTTAAGGTTTGGATCTACACCGGCGAGGTTCTTCAGGTTTCCAACAACGAAGAACGCCGCAGACCCGAACGCCGCCGTCCCAGACAGCGTAAGGAAGGAGGAGCAAGATAATGTTAATGCCTAAACGTGTTAAACGCCGTAAAGTTCAGCGCGGCCGTCTTAAGGGCGCAGCCCACAAGGGCAATCAGGTTACTTACGGTGATTACGGTCTTGTTGCTCTTGAGCCCGCGTGGATCACTTCAAGACAGATCGAAGCAGCCCGTATCGCAATGACCCGTTACATTAAGCGTGGCGGATCAAGATCTTCCCCGATAAGCCCATTACTCAGAAGCCGGCTGAAACCCGAATGGGTTCCGGTAAAGGCTCGCCCGAATACTGGGTTGCAGTTGTTAAGCCCGGCAGAGTTATGTTTGAAATCGCCGGCGTTGACGAGGCTCTCGCTCGTGAGGCTATGCGTCTTGCAGCCAACAAGCTCCCCATCAAGTGCAAGTTTGCCGTTAAGGCTGACCAGGAAAAGGATGGTGAACAGTAATGAAAGCAAATGAAATCAGAAAACTGTCCGCCGCTGAGATGGACGCAAAGCTCGCAGAGCTCAAGAAGGAGCTTTTCAATCTTCGCTTTCAGCAGGCTGTTAATCAGCTCGACAACCCGATGAGAATCAGCGCAGTTAAGAAGGATATCGCAAGAATCAAGACTGTTCAGCGTGATATCGAGCTTCACGGCACAAATTCTTGAGGAAAGGGAGGTTAAAACAAAATGGAAAGAAACCTTCGTAAAACACAGGTTGGAATCGTTACCAGCGACAAGATGAGCAAAACCGTCGTTGTTACGATCAAGGATAAGGTCAGACACCCGCTCTACAAGAAGATCGTTAACCGCACCGTTAAGGTCAAGGCTCACGACGAAAAGGAAGAGTGCGGAATCGGCGACCGCGTGCTTATTATGGAGACCCGCCCGATCTCAAAGGACAAGAGATGGCGTGTCGTTGAAATTATCGAAAAAGCCAAATAATTGGTGCAGCTTAAAGGAGGCCAAACACAATGATCCAACAGCAAACTTATCTTAAGGTTGCCGACAATACCGGAGCTAAGGAGCTTATGTGCATCCGTGTTCTCGGCGGTACCGGCAGAAGATATGCTAATATCGGTGACGTCATTGTTGCTTCTGTCAAGAAGGCAGCACCGGGTGGCGTCGTAAAGAAGGGCGACGTTGTTAAGGCAGTAGTTGTTCGTACTGCAACAGGCGTTCGCCGCGATGACGGAACTTACATTCGCTTTGACGAAAACGCCGCCGTCATCATCAAGGAAGACAAAAATCCCAAGGGTACCCGTATCTTTGGGCCGGTTGCAAGAGAGCTTCGTGAAAAGGATTACCTCAAAATCCTCTCCCTCGCTCCGGAAGTTCTTTAAGGAGGTGTCACGATGAGTAAGGTACACGTTAAAACAGGCGACCAGGTCGTTGTCATCAACGGCAAGGATCGTGGCGCCAGGGGCAAGGTTCTTCAGGTCAGCCCTTCCGAAGGAAAGGTCATCGTTGAGGGCATCAACGTTGTTTCAAAGCACGTTAAGCCCCGCAAGATGGGTGAACCCGGCGGAATCATCAAGGCTGAGAGTGCTCTTTATGCCTCAAAGGTTCAGCTTATCTGCCCGAAATGCGGCCGCCCCACGAGAGTAGGCCACGTTGTTGAAGAGGTTAAGGGCAAGAAAAAGAAAATGCGCGTATGCAAAAAAGACGGCTGCGGCGCAAAGTTTGAATAAGGGAGGAACATGACATGGCAAGACTGAAAGAAGCCTACGTTAATGAGGTTGCACCTGCTCTCATGAAGAAGTTCGGCTATAAAAGCGTTATGCAAATCCCGAAAATCGACAAAGTTGTTGTCAATGTTGCCTGCGGCGAAGCAAGAGACAACTCAAAGGTTCTCGACGCTGTCGTTTCAGACATCAGACAAATAACAGGTCAGCAGCCCGTTCTCTGCAAGGCAAAAAAATCCGTCGCTAACTTCAAGCTCCGTGAGGGCATGGTTATCGGCGTAAAGGTTACCCTCCGCGGTGAAAAGATGTATGAGTTCGTCGACAGATTCTTCAACCTCGCTCTCCCGAGAGTCCGCGACTTCAGAGGAATCAATCCGAACGCATTCGACGGCAGAGGCAACTACACTGTCGGTATCAAGGAACAGCTTATCTTCCCTGAAATCGACTATGATAAGATCGACAAGGTTCGCGGCATGGACATCTGCTTCGTAACCACCGCAAACACTGACGAAGAAGCAAGAGAGCTGCTCACTCTTATGGGTGCTCCTTTCGAAAGACAATAAGGAGGAGGAATAACTTATGGCAAAGACTTCAATGAAAGTAAAGCAGAAAAGACCCGCTAAGTATTCCACAAGGCAGTATAACCGCTGCAAGATCTGCGGCAGACCTCATGCCTATCTTCGTAAGTACGGAGTTTGCAGAATCTGCTTCAGAGAGCTTGCTCACGCAGGTCAGATCCCCGGCGTGAAGAAGGCAAGCTGGTAAGTAATTGTCAAGGAGGTAAAGGAATAATGCAAGTAACAGACGCAATCGCTGATATGCTTACGAGAATCCGTAATGCAAGCGCAGCTAAACACGATTCAGTTAAAATTCCTGCATCCAACACCAAGAAGGCAATTGCTCAGATTCTTGTGGATGAAGGATACATCAAGAGCTTCACCGTTGAAGAAGACGGTAAGCAGGGAATTATGGAAGTACAGCTTAAGTACGGCCCCGGAAAGACCCGTGTTATCACCGGTCTGAGAAGAGTTTCAAAGCCGGGTCTCAGAATTTACACAAGCTGTGAGGATATGCCCAAGGTTATGAAGGGTCTCGGAATCGCGATTCTTTCAACCTCAAAGGGCATCATGACCGACAAGGAAGCCCGCAAAGCCAATGTTGGCGGCGAGGTCCTTGCGTTCATTTGGTAAGGGGGTGCTGAAATGTCACGTATAGGAAGAAAGCCCATTGCTGTTCCCGCAGGAGTGGAGGTTACGATTGACGGCAGCACCGTTACCGTCAAGGGCGCAAAGGGTACTTTGACCCACACCGTCCATGAAAATATGTCTGTCACAAAGGAAGGCGACGAAATCATCGTTGCCCGTCCGAATGATGACAAGGAATACAGATCACTTCACGGTCTTACCCGCACGATCATTGCAAACATGATTGAGGGCG
>OIYX01000775.1_pt1 | contig 10614 bp, 12 predicted proteins | sample 1588431 | NCBI WGS metagenome assembly OIYX01 (sample SAMN03283241) | human gut metagenome | biome: human-associated habitat; material: feces | host: Homo sapiens | place: Peru | collected 2012
CGCAGCGTGCATTTGCACGATGCGAGTGTGCGCAGCACACGGGATTCTTGATTCAATATTTTAATCAAGAATCAGTATTAGACCTTGATGTCCAGCGGGATATCATTTATCCCGAGCCGCGAGGCCTTCTACGCTTTTTTTGAACCGGCCGTTTACACATCGAATCGATCTCAAGCCGTCTGACGCAGACTGTATCGCTTTTGAGGATAAATTACATTGACGCGTATTGTTTTACATGGTATAATAAAATCAAAGTAAAAACACGGAAATATCAGAAATCGGAGGATACATCGCTGAAAATACCCAATTTACTTATTATTGATCCGATCTACATTTGCTAACGATATCCCGTGCTAACTGCGCGGGATCATATGATACAAAAACTGCTCAGCAAATACAGACAAAAATTTGATTTATGGGTGTTGCGCGATGATAGTTTTTCAGGTGAGCGCTCCCGAAGCGGGAATCCGGAACGGCGGGGATGGGCATCGTATCGTTCGGAGCAATGAGCAATTTTTCAAATGGTATTCTGATTAGAGGGTGCTCGATTAATGAACAATAAGAGATTATCAAAATGGCTCGGAATTGCGGGCGCGGCAATCGTTTTGGGTGCGTTTGTCGTCTTCCTGTGTGTTAAAACAAAAAACAGTGCAGTGGCTGAAACTGAGACAAGTGAAAGCATTTCATTACCAATTATTACAGTCAACGAGAATTCAGAGCTTCCTTCCGAATTTGCGACCTTTCCGCTCGGGCCGTGGCCGGATGGGGACGTGAGTCCGGAACAGCTGCTTCCAGAGGAAGAGCCTCAGCCATAGATACCATGGGATACGGAGCTTTTTATGCCGGGTGTGGAGACGAGGCGGCGCGATGGCAGAGAAAAAGCACTCCGGATAAAAACATGATGATGAGGTGGTGGAATGAATTATGAAGGGAATGCTTCGCTCTGCACTGCAAGTGCTCATCCATACAGCAATAAATATATTTATTCAGGCAATTTTATGGTCTATGATTATCTGGTATTACGATTTGAGCATTCGGTATTATGCTATGTCATGTACTTTGACGGCCGTTTGTATCGTACTTGACCTTTTGGTATGCAAAATCTTCAAAGCCTATCCCCTGGGGATACTTCACCTTGCGGGGTTACTTTTTATTCTTCCGTCATTTGTCTTTGTCATTATTCAGGTGATACATGGCAGTATGCGGCCGGAAGCCATTGTAGTCGGCACGTTGGACGTGATTGTTGCCGTCGAGAAGGGATTTCTTGCAATAGGTAAGTGATTATGGATCCGGCTCTGCCGGTGAAACTTTATACTAGGGAACCTCTGAATCAATCGGCTGCGGCGCTCAGCGGGTCTTTTGCCCCAACTGATCGGTTTGAAAATCTTGAAATACGAAAAGGATTCCTGCGATTTCCAAACCTCAATTTGGAACAAAATCCCTCGCTGACCGCTCTTGCGATTGAATCAGAGCTTCCCTAACTGACCGGGAGCCGAGTCCGTATTCCATCACCGTCAAGACCGGCTACAATCCCGCCAGCCTGCAAGCGGACGGCATCAAGGTCTATACGGTCATGGAATCCATCCGCAGCCTATATGAGCTGGCGTGGGAGTAATAGAGCAGCAAATCGATATTTGTCACAATAAAGGCGCAATTATCAATGCTGTATATCAGTAAGTAAGGAAGCAGAGCGATGAGCAGGCAAATACTAAAAAAAGAACGTATCATTACAGAAAGATTGACATTAGGTCCTTATCGTAAAGAAGACAGGGATCGTCTCGCAGAAATGATGCGTAATCCGGAGATTACGGCAACATTTATGGTGCCCGATTATTCCGAAGAAGTACAGTTTTATGCGTTGGCTGACAAACTGATCGAATTCAGTCAGATTAATGATACGACCCATCTCGAATATGGCGTCTATCTGGACGGTTATATGATTGGATTTGTCAACGATTGCGGTTATGACGATGAGGCTATTGAATTGGGATATATCATTGACCCGGCTTTTAAGGGGCGGGGATTTGCAACGGAAGCGGTGAATGCAGTAATAAACGAATTACATGAGATGGGTTTTAAGAAGGTCGTGGCTGGCTTTTTTGAAGGAAATATCGGCAGCAGAAAAGTGATGGAAAAGTGCGGCATGCATCTAAACGGAAACTCAGATTATGAGGAATACCACGGAAAGAAATATAAGTGCTATGAGTGTGAAATGGAGCTCTAAAGAATTGGTGAATCCCCGAGCACTTTCGGTAATATATGATGGGGAACCTATAACTTCCAGTTTAACGAACAGGAGATGATGATCGCATGAAGATTCTATATGAACTATCTTGGCTAATCACATCAGCTTCAATGCCGTGAACTATGTGGACTTCCATGCCTACCGGAGCAATAAGAGAACCTATCGGGAGCTGCGTCAGCTCAGCGATGAGATATGCAAGGAACACGGATTGTCTGTGATCCCTCCGTCGCAAAACAAGGGCATGGACTACAAGGGAACCTCTGATTCAATCGCAAGAGCGGTCAGCGAGGGATTTTGTTTCCAAATTGAGGTTTGAAAATCGCAGGAATCCTTTTCGTATTTCAAGATTTTCAAACCAATCAGTTGGGGCAAAAGACCCGCTGAGCGCCGCAGCCGATTGATTCAGAGATTCCCTAGAATCTGTTAAAAGGTTCCGCTGCTCTGCCAAGGGTGATTGCTCCAAAGGCCTCCGGCATAATGCTTTGCGTGCAACGGGCGCCTCACCGATCGGCGAGGCGCCCGTTGCGCGTTATATTATGGAGATTTATGCTTTAGGGAGCGCGGAAGCGCACCCGGATCAGTCAATATTTTCGATCAGGCCATAGCCGCCGTCGTTTCTTTTGTAGACGACCGCAAACGCACCGTGATTTTCCTCGTCTTTGAAGGCAAAGAAGGTATGCTCCAGCAGATTCATCTGGAGAATGGCCTCCTCACGAGCCATCGGCTTCATCGGGAATTCCTTGAAGCGGACGATCTCAAAGGTGGGTTCCTCTTCCTCCGGGGCGAAGGAGGTGACCTCCGGCGTGCGCACGAAGGCGTCCTGACGCAGACGGCGAGCCAGACGGGTCTTGTTCTTGCGGATCTGACGCTCGATCGTGGAGACGGCGGCGTCGATCGAGGCGAACATATCGCTCGTGGCCTCGCTTGCGCGGAAATAGGTGTTTGCGGCGTGGACCGTAATCTCGACCTGATTACGACCCTTTTCTACGGAAAAGGCGACAAGAGCATCGGCATCGTCCTTGAAGAAGCGCTCCAGCTTCATGACCTTTTTCTCGGCATAAGCATGGACGTTCTCGGGAAGGCTGACTTTCTTTTCGGTAAACTGGAATTTCATGGTAGTCGCTCCTTTCGTGTTGTGGAACGCAAGAGCGCCGGCTTGGGAGCTCTCCTGCTGGTTATATTATACCACAAAATTCCGAAATATCAACCCTCGTTTTTCGGCTTGGCGAGAAGCTGATCCATAATGACCTTATAGACGACCTCCGCCTTCTCGGAAAACGCCGTTGCCAGACGGTGCGCCTGCCGCTGCGTGGGCGCCATCAGCTCGAGCCGGAGCAGCTCGCTGACCTCGTCGTTGAAGGTCATGCGGACGGTGAAATCCCCGGCCTCGCGCCGGATCAGCTCGGTTTTCACAAAGCTGCTGCGCCGCATCTCGCGGTTGTAGCGGTCGACCGCCGCCTGCGCGCGCTGCATTACGGGGAAGGCCACGGCGTCCTCCGTCACGGCGCAGGCCTCGCGCCCCTTCTCGGTGATGAGATAGCGCTTGCCCTCCGTTTCCTCGAGATGTCCGCTTTCGACCATGTCCGGCACGGCCTGCGCCAGATCGAAATAGCTCAGCGTATCGTCCTGATAGGCCAGCTCGTAAATTTTTTGAAGATCGACCGGGTAATTCACCCGCGCCATGATATATAAAATCAAAACTTTGACATCCAACATGTCGTGAATAAAGCCGTATTCCATGCAGCTTCCCTCTTTTCTCCGCGTCGCTTCCTCATAATTATTATATATTATACAGAACTCGAGCCGTCTTGACAAGCCGCATTCGGAAATTTCTTTGAAAACTTCGCGCCGAGCCTCCGGCAGAGGGGAACCGGCGGCCGCCTTGCGGCATAGTCTGGGTGGAGGGGGTGAGCAGATGGAGCTTTGGATGCTGGGCGGCGACCGGCGCAGTTTTTGGACGGCGCGGGCGCTGCAGGCCGAGGGGCACGCCGTGCATACGTTCTGCGTGCCCGGACGAACCGACGAGCCGCTGCCGGAGACGGTGCGGCATATGATCCTGCCGATGCCCTGCCTGCGCGAGGGAAAGATCCCGGCGACCGAGCCGTTCGCGCCCGCCGCGGCGCTCAGCCGTCTTAGCAGCGGCAGCTTCGTGTGCGGCGGGCTGCTCGAGCGGCTCGGACTGCCTGCGGACGTGCGCGCAGCGGAGCTGTACGGCGCCGAGCCGATGACGACGCAGAACGCCGTGGCGACGGCTGAGGGCGCGCTTGCCGAGGCGATCGTGCACACGGACGGGACGCTGCACGCCTCGCGCTGCCTTGTGCTCGGCTTCGGCCGCGTCGGGCTGGCGCTGGCGCAGAGGCTGCGCGGGCTTTCGGCACGCGTGACGGTCGCGGCGCGGCGCACGGCGGCGCGGGCGCAGGCCGAGGCGCTGGGCTTTGCCTCCGACGTGCTCGGAAGCTACGGCCGCGGGCTGGCGTATGACTATGTGTTCAACACCGTGCCCGCGCCGGTGCTGTCGGCGCGGCAGCTTGCCTGCCTGCCCTCCGACTGCCTGTTGCTCGAGCTGGCGTCCGCGCCCGGCGGCTTTTCGCGCGAGGAAGCGCAGCGGTTGGGGCTGCGGACGGTATATGCGCCGGGGCTTCCGGCGCGCTGCTGTCCGCGGACGGCGGGCGCCGCCTACGCGCAGGCAATTTTGAATGTGTTGGAGGAGGAAGCATGAAACCGACGATCGGCTTTGCCATGTGCGGCTCGTTCTGCACCTTTCGCGCGGCGCTCGACGCATTGCGCGTGCTCGCCGAGCGCTACCGGGTGATCCCGATTTTTTCCGAGGCGGCGGCGTCCGTTGACAGCCGCTTCGGAACGGCGCGGGATTTTCTGGCGCGGGCGGAGGGCATCTGCGGCTGTGAGGCGCTGCGCACGCTTGCCGGTGTGGAGCCGCTGGGGCCGAAAAAGCAGCTCGACCTGCTCGCAGTCGCGCCCTGCACGGGCAATACGCTCGGAAAGCTGGCCTGCGGGATCGCCGACGGTGCGGTGCCCTTTGCCTGCAAGGCGCATTTGCGCAACGCCCGCCCGCTCGTGCTCGCGCTGGCCACGAACGACGGCCTTTGCGGCAGCGCCGAGAGCCTCGGCAAGCTGCTGCGGCGCAGACACTATTATTTTGTGCCGTTTCGGCAGGACGACCCGCAGAAAAAGCCCTACAGCCTTGTGGCGGATTATGCGCTGCTGCCGCAGACCGTCGAGACGGCGCTCGAGGGGCGGCAGCTTCAGCCGCTGCTGTGCCGCGACCCCGCGCCGGGACAGAGAGCCTGAGCGGCGCGGCACCGAGCAAAAATTCATTCTTCCGGGCATTGCCCGGAAGCGTTTTTTATGATACAATAAAATTGATTGAAACTGATAAAAAAGCCCGCAGGCTTTTTATCGCACCGACCGAAACTTAAGGAGGCGAACGCCGTGCCGCGTTTCAGCTTGATCGTCCCGGTCTACCGGGTCGAGGAATATCTGCCCAAGTGCGTCGATTCCGTCCGCGCGCAGGAATGTCAGGATTTTGAGCTGCTGCTCGTGGACGACGGCTCTCCGGATCGCTGCCCTGCGCTCTGCGATGCCTATGCCGCCGAGGATCCGCAGCATATCCGCGTGATCCATCAGGAAAACGCCGGCCCCGGCGCGGCGCGCAACCGCGGAATTGACGAGGCGAGGGGGGACTACCTCGTATTTCTTGACAGCGACGACTATCTCTCGCCCGAGACGCTCGCGGAGCTGTCCAAGGCCATCGACCAAACCAATGCCGATCTTTACCATTTCGGCGCCTTTGTCGAGCGAAACGGCCGCGTGCTCGGCCGAGCGCAGGAGCAGGTCGCGCCGAACCGCGTCACGGATCTGCGTCATGCGCCGCGCTACTTCTTCGGCACCATGGCGCCGTGGGGCAAGGCCTACCGCCGCGCCCTGTTTTCGGACAAGACGCTGCGCTACCCGCCGAGGGTGCGCTACGAGGACATTCGCCTGTCGGTCAAGCTGCTGGCGCGCTGCGAGCGCATCGTCACGTTGGAGGGAACGTACTACCACTATTTGCAGCGCGACGACAGCGCGATGCGCAACCGCAACGCCGACCGCAACGCCGAGCTGCTGCTCGCCTTTGACGACATTCTCTCGTGGTACCGCGAAAACGGTCTGTTCGAGGAATATCGCGACGAGCTTTGCGCGCTGGCCGTGGAGCATATTTTCCTCTCGGCGACGGTGCGCGTGCTGCTGATCGACCCGCACCACCGCCTGATCGGGGAGTTCCGCGCCTATATGGAGCGCGAATTCCCGGACTACGCCGCCAACCGCTATGTCGCCGAGCTGCCCCGCGCGCGGGCGCTGGCCTTCCGCCTGCTGCAAAAGAAGCGCTACGGCACGGTGCGTCTGCTCTTCGGCATAAAGGAGCGCCTCGGGAAATAAACGGCTCTCTGGAACCGTCAAAATCAGTCAACAAATAAAAACGTTTTACGGAATCCGAAGAGTGGATTTTGCGTTCCGTGTTTTCGATCAAGCCTACCGATTCTGTCATTGCGAGGAGGGCGCGTGCGCCCGACGCGGCAATCTTTAACGATGCGATTTGTCATCCCGAAACGAAATATGGTTGAGCGGAATGAAGCGGCAAATTTCATTTTTTGCAATCAGTATTCCATCTTGTTTGTACTCCCGTGCTTTGCCACGGGATGCCATACCATTAACTTTCAGATTGCCACGGCCGCGCTGCGGCCTCGCAATGACACGAAATTGAGACGCGTCTAGGGTAAACATAGCTTGCTTTGCAAGGATCGACTTTGCCCCCTGCCGTATTTTCATACGCCGGCGGGTGCCCCGAATATTTTTGCAGTCTGCCAGCGTGTCAAAAAAGGTTTTTGGCTCTCTGGAACCCCTCTGCCGTGCGGAGGGGTTTCTTTTTCCCCCTAACGGGTTATACTTTCCATGAACCCGCCGAAAAATCGGGCTGTCGGTTAAAATTCAAAAATTATTCATGGACATTCCGTATGGAATCGGCTAAAATAGAACCAAACGATGGGACACCGGAGCTTGCATCAACGCGCGCAAGCTTTTTATCGCACCGAGGGTGCGTCAATTTCTGCATAAGACGTCCAAGGAGACTGAGAATGAGTAATTTCAAACGTGATTGGAACCGCTTTTGCCTGCGCAACCGGAACAAGGGCATCCCGAACCTGATGCTCTGGGTCTCCATGACCAATTTGGTGGTCTATCTGCTGTCCCTGTTCGGGCTGCAGAACGAGGTGCTCGGCGTGCTGTGCTTCGACGCAGAGAAAATCCTGCACGGGCAGGTCTGGCGCATGGTCAGCTTTATGTTCGTCGACGCCGTGGGCTATTCCTCGCGCCGGCTCGGGCTGCTGTTTTTCGTGCTGTTCCTTTATTTTTATTATTGGCTCGGGCGTCTGCTCGAAAACACATGGGGGACGTTCCGCTTCAACCGCTATTATTTCTCGGGCATCCTGCTGACGTCGGTCGCGGCGCTGCTGGTTTACGTCATTTTTGGCGTGGACGCGCTCGTGATGCCGTATTACATCAACCTCTCGCTCTTCCTCGCCGTGGCCTGCCTGATTCCGGAGCAGCGCGTGCTGGTGCTCTTTATCATCCCGGTCAAAATGCGAATTATGGCGCTGGTCAATCTGGTGCTGATCGTGCTGGAGCTGGCGCAGCTCTATTATCTGTTCCACGCCGTCCTTCCCGTGGGGCTCCTGACGGCAATGCTGTGCGTCGCGCCGCTGGTCGCGCTGCTGAATTTCCTGCTGTTTTTGCGCGGGGACGTGCGCAATCTCTCGCCGCGCTTCGCCGGACGACGGGTGCGCAAGCGCGACTTCGTTCAGACGGACGCGCGCTTCACCGACGAGGATCGCCGCCGCGCCGAGTCCCGCAGCAGAACGGAGCAGCCGAACGCCGACTGGGCGAAGAACTATCGCAGCGCCGACGGCGAAAAGCCCTATCACCACAAGTGCACGGTCTGCGGGCGCACGGACACGAGCTGCCCGGGGCTGGAATTCCGCTATTGCTCGAAATGCAAGGGCTATTTCTGCTATTGCATCGACCACATCAATAACCACACGCATATTCAATGATCCGTTGCATCCTGCGTGCCTGCGCGCAGGCTTCCCCAAAACAGAAAGAGATTTAGGAGGAGACGACTATGGCAAAAACCGTGCTGATCGTTGAGGACGATCGCAACATCGCCGATCTTTTGCGGCTGTATCTGGAAAAGGAGGGCTACGAGGTCGTGATCGCGAACGACGGCCTGCGTGGCGTGGAGCTGTTCAAAAGCAGCCAGCCGAGTCTGGTGCTGCTGGACGTGATGCTGCCCGGAATGGACGGCTGGGGTGTCTGCCGCGCCATTCGCAGCGAGTCCAAAACGCCGATCATCATGCTCACCGCGAAGAGCGAGACGGAGGACAAGGTCAACGGCCTGAAGCAGGGCGCGGACGATTACATCACCAAGCCCTTTGAGATGAAGGAGGTCCTCGCGCGCATCGAGGCGGTGCTCCGCCGCAGCGGCATCGAGCCGGAGAAGGCCAGCCGCCGCCTGACCTTCGACAAGCTCATCATCGACATGGACGCCTTTGAGCTGACGGTCGACGGCAAGAAGGTGCCGACGCCGCCGAAGGAGATGGAGCTGCTGTATCATCTGGCCTCCGCGCCGAACCGCGTTTTCACGCGCAACCAGCTCCTCGACGAGGTCTGGGGCTTCGATTATTTCGGCGACACCCGCACGGTCGACGTGCACGTCAAGCGCCTGCGCGAGAAGCTCGAGGGCGTCTCGGATCAGTGGGAGCTGAAAACGGTCTGGTCGGTGGGCTATAAATTCGAGGTCAACGAGAAATGAAAACCACCTACCGCAGACAGTTCACCATGATCCTGTGCCTGCTTGTTGCGGCGATCTTGGTGATCGGTCTGTCCTTCCTGTATCTGTTCGACCGCTATGTGCAGTCGCATCAGAAGCAGTCGCTCGGCGACACGGCGCAGTCCGTGACGGAGCTGGTGCAGTCTTACTCCGCGACCTATCTCAATAGCTGGGAATTCCGGACGAATCTGTCCGTTGCGGCGCGCGCCTCCAACAACGACATCCTGATCTGCAACGACGATGGCGTCGTCTGCATCTGCTCGGAGCGCAGCGTCTGCGAGCATCTGGGCAAGAGCCTGCCCCGGAAGATCGTCGACACGCTGTTTGCCGGGGAACGGAAGGGGCTGAGCAGCGCGGTCTCCGCGCTCTACGGCGACGAGCGGCTTGCCTCGGCCGTGGCCGTGCTCAATGCCGACGGCAGCCGCCTGTGCATCGTGGTCGCCTCGGTGGAGCGGGCGGAGACCTCCGCGCTGACGGTGCGAATGGTGCGCGTGTTCCTCTTCGCCGCCCTGCTGGTGCTCGTCGTCTCGCTGCTGGCCATTCCGTTCTTCACGCGCCGCGAGGTGCGCCCCATTCAGGAAATGGCGGCGGCGGCGCGCCGGATCGCCCACGGCGACCTGGACGTCCGCGTGCCGACCGGCAACGAGAACGAGGAGATGGAGGAGCTGGCCGTCGCGTTCAACAACATGACGCTGGCGCTGAAAAATTCCGACACCATCCGCAACGAATTCGTCGCCAACATCAGCCACGAGCTGAAGACCCCGATGACGACCATCGCAGGCTATCTCGACGGAATGCTCGACGGCACGATCCCGCCGGAAAAATACCGCTATTACATGGAGCTGGTCAGCACCGAGGCGCGCCGTCTGTCGCGTCTGGTGCGCAGTATGCTGGATATTTCGCGCCTGCGCGACCAAGGCATCCCGGCCGACCAAAAGACGAATTTCGACATTTGCGAGGCCGCCGGTCAGGCGCTGCTGTGCTTTGAGCAGCGCATCAACCAGAAAAAGCTGAACGTGCAGATCCACATGCCCGACGAGGGGCTTATGATCCACGCGGCGCAGGATTCCGTGACGCAGGTGCTCTATAATCTGATCGACAACGCGGTGAAATTCGTCAACGAGGAGGGCACGCTGTCCGTGCACATCCGGCAGCAGGGGAACAGCGCCCTGATCTCCGTCGGAAACACCGGAAAGACCATTCCGCCCGACGAGCTGCCCCTCGTTTTCGACCGCTTCCACAAGACCGACAAGAGCCGCTCGGACGATCGCGACGGCTGGGGGCTTGGCCTGTATATCGTCAAGACCATCGTGCTGGCGCACGGCGAGGACGTCTACGTCACGAGCCAGAACGGAAAAACCGAGTTCACCTTCACCATGAGCCTTGCAAGATGACGCCGGAGAGGAGGATGCCGCATGGCGGATAAACGCGCGCGCGACGGGCACATGCCCGACCAGCGCTGCTATTACGGGACCGGCAGGCGTCC
>OIYX01000776.1_pt1 | contig 10604 bp, 6 predicted proteins | sample 1588431 | NCBI WGS metagenome assembly OIYX01 (sample SAMN03283241) | human gut metagenome | biome: human-associated habitat; material: feces | host: Homo sapiens | place: Peru | collected 2012
AAGAGTCGTCGTCCCCGGTACAGGGCATCCTGTTGGTGTTCCTTACTTCCAGGTGTGTAAAACCCTACGCACCTGAAACGCCATCCGTTGGATAGTACACAAACCGTACTGAACTATTACGAGTTGGCGACACCAGCATTTTGTGAATGTGGCGGCACGCAAACACGCCCTAAGTGCGACGAGATGCCCGCGGATATGCCGCCTACCGATCTGGAAACCATAGGCGGCATACTACCGTGTCTCACTATGGCGTAGAAGCGTGATCGTATGCCGCTATTTTACAAAATGGCAATACATTAGTCCTTTGAAAAGGCAACCATGCTCGGAGCGCTTGCCGGATGTTGCGACTGACAGGAACGGGCAGCGAAATGCGATCAAACTTCAATGGGAACAGACGTAATGTGTAAGAGTAGTCAACTCGTATATAATTACCTTAATTTTTCCTAAACGAGGTATCATTTCAGCTCCACAACCAACGCAATAGCCCGTTCAATAGAAGACACATCGTTAATATTTATGACCTGCTTACTTTCATCATACGCATAGTGATATTTGATTAGTGCCATCTCTGCCATATACTTAAATTAAACAAATATAAGCATATATGTCATATATTCATCAATTGTGATGCAAGAAAAAAATTCAATAATATCATATGCTTTATCATTCGGATGCATAAAGAAAAATATTTCTGTTTTTTAAGACGAATTTTCTGTTTCTTTTCAATTTTTACGTTTAGTGTACCGATATTGCAGACGTGTCTCTGAACAGTTCGGAGACGAATGTATTTAACTTCAACATATCAAACTATGAAAGATTCAGACAAACTATGCGTTGTTAATGACACGGCTGCTGAGACAACAGCTGTTGATGGCAGCAAGGGAAGCGGCACAGACTTAAGCGCCGAGGAGATGTTCAGGATGAGGTATGTCCTTTGTCGTGAGCTGATGGAAGAAAAAGATCGGTACAGGAACCTTCCTGAGGTGGAGAAGGATGCGATCGCACAGCGGCTCTCACAATCACAATACCTCAATCTCACCAGTGATTGGGCTTTCAAACACCTGTTCTACAATCACAAAGATCTGTTGGTTCTGCTGCTTAATGACATTCTTGACGAGACTATAACCAACGTTGAGTTTCGCGAGTCTGAGCTAACGAAAGTGTTTGAGAACGACAAGACTGTTGTATTCGATCTGTGGTGCAGGACAAGCGATGGCAGAGAACTGATTGTTGAAATGCAGAAGACATATAGAAAGGATCAGCGGGATCGTCTGTTCTACTATGGGGCTTCATTGATCCGCAATCAGTTGAAATCAGGGGGTAAGACGTATCACGTTAACCCGGTCAAGATCATTTGCATAATGAACTATGAGGAACCTCATACGACGGTACCGGATGGCAAGATCATATTCCAATATCGCACAACAGAAGTTGAGACCGGAGAATTATATGGGAATCAAATGTCAATCTATTTCTTTGAACTTCCAAGAGTTATGCGACTTACGAAAAATTTTGAAAGTCCGGTGGCAGGATGGTGCGGAATATTCAGAAATATAACTAACTTTGTCACATTGAGAAACGGAGACTACGGTCATTTCCAACGAGTTGTGGAGGCGATGACTATCCGCTCACTCAGCAAACAGGAAATTAAAGAATATTTCAGCGATATGATGACTCTTGAAGATATGGAGCCTTACATCGAAGGCGGACACGAACTTGGCTACCGTAAAGGTCTGGCCGAAGGGCTTGAGAAAGGCGAGAAAGAAAAAGTCGCATTTATCAAAGGTTTGCATAAGGCCGGAGTTTCAGCGGAAGTCATCGCATCCGCCGCCGGACAGAGTATTGAATATATTCAGAAAATACTTGAAGTAAGCGAGTAACGGATATACCAATACGTGTCACAATAAAAACCTTTGGGATAACAGAATATGTATTCTGTGCCCAAAGGTTTTATTCTATCTTTCTTTCACCCCTTTCAAGGATCAGATGAAGGAGTGAATACTTTAGTTCACCACAATCTCGTCGATGAAGATGAAGGCGTGGTTGCGGTTCTTGGTTATGTCGTCGCGGACGGCTTTGTACTTGATGTAGCGGGCCTTGGCGTTGACTGCTGTGCCTAGGGTGTTCAGAAGGGCGCAGGAGTCGGTGTCCGGGACCTGCAGCAGGCAGACTACGGGATCGGTGAAGGTGACACCGTCCTCGGAGAAGCGGACCTCCGTCCTGACCGGGAAACCTACCTCGGCGGAGGTGTGGGAGAGGAAGGTCGCGCCTACGTAGTGGATGTCCTTGACAGAGCCGAGGTCGATGGTGACATCGACATCACAAAGGAATCCCTGCCAGCGGTTGTCCTTGTAGAACCAGCCGCCAAGGTTCCCGTCCACAAGGGCGTTGTCACCTCCGGCGGGATAGCCGGCGGAATATTTCCGGCCATTGTAGGTGATCCTCGCTCCGGCGGCAAGATGCTCAAGCGGAACCAGGGACTCCGGCCTCGGGCCGATCTCGTTCCTCAAATCAAAAGCGTTGTAGCCTTTTGAGCGAAGGCACTCAGCGAGCCTGACGGCATTCTCCCGGAAACGAGGATAATCCTTGCTTCCGGCCGGACTCCAGCCGATCTCCGCGATGGCGAACGCACGGGGATATAGCAGGTACTCCATATACTCCCCTGTCGGGACGAACTCAGACCAGAGATTGGCCTGAAGACCGAGAAGATGCCTGACATATTCATCAGCTATTCCATCGGTCGGCTCGAACGAATAGACCTGCTCCAAAGGACGGTAGCCGCTGAAGGACTTCGGCTGGGAGAACGGCGCGTCCTGACTGGAGTCGAAATAGCAGTAGTCTCCCGGAGACATAATCACATCGTGGCCCATACTTGCCGCCGTTATGCCTCCTTGCGTGCCTCTCCAGGACATCACAGCCGCGCCTTCCGCCAGACCTCCGTCCAGGATCTCGTCCCAACCGATGGCGTGACGGCCTCTTGACTCCAGAAATCTTGTGATTCGGTTCACGAGATAGCTTTGCAGTTCATCCACATCCTTAAGATGTTCGGTTTCCATACGGTGGCGGCAGTCCGTACACTCTTTCCATCCGCTCTTCGAAGCCTCGTCGCCCCCGATGTGGACATATTCATAAGGGAACATCTCTATCACTTCATCAAGAATCCTCTCGAACATCTCGAAGGTCTTGTCCTTGCCAGGGCAAAGGTCGCCGGAAATCCGCCGCACGCCGTCATGGCGAAGGCAGGCCAGTTCCGGATATGCGGCCAGCACCTCACCGGAATGCCCGGGAAGTTCTATCTCCGGAATGATGTCAATATGCCTTGCGGCGGCATATTCAACAATCTCCTTCACATCGGCTTTGGTCAGATAGCCTCCGGATGCGAGCGGAGAGCCTTCCTCTGAATATTGCCTCCCCAGTTCCCTCCATTCCTCGAAATTCCTTCCTACCCTCCAGGCCGCCTTGCGGGTCAATTCAGGGTATGCGTCGATCTGGATCCTCCACCCCGCATCATCGGTCAGATGCAGATGCAAGGTGCTCATCTTGACTGCGGCCATAGCGTCCAACTGCTTCAGGATAAAATCCTTGTCCCGAAAGTTCCTGGAGATGTCCAGCATCAGTCCCCTGTGGCGGAACCGTGGATAGTCCAGAATGACGCATCGCGTCAAGATGGAATCCTTATCCATCATCATCCCAAGGCTTGTCTTCGCGCGATAGACACCAGTTTCGGAAACTGCGAAAATATCTATGCCCTTCTTTCCTACAGCCAGCTTATAAGCCTCATTCCTGGCAAACTCCGGAATATTCAAAGAATTGATTTCCTTGAGGAAACGCTTGTCGCCAAGATGGACACGCACGTCACTGCCATCCACCTTTGGGAAATATTCCTCCATGAATATCTCGTACTTGACCGGAACCGGAATGATGTCCTGTGGCCCCGAAGCGGCGAATGCCGACGGCACGATGGCCATCAGCGTCGCAAGCACTATAAGTTTCTTTTTCATAAGCTGGTTGATGTAAGTAGAACTACTTGTCAATCAAGACACTTTTAATTTCCTTGAATATGTCCGTGTTGTCCATCACGCCGCCGAACCTCCAGGCGGAAGCGCCATAGGAATAAAGGATAACCGGGGACGCGGTGTGGCTTGTGGCCGAATAGTTCACCTCAAGTCCGCTCTCCCCTTTCGTGAAATCCTTGCTGCCAGGCACAAGAGTGATTCCACCTGTCTCATGGTCGGCCGTGACAATCACAAGGGTTCCTTTGTGAGTGTCAGCGTAGTCAAACGCGGAGTTGACCAGTTTGTCAAATTCCTCCATCCACCAAAGCACCCCGTCAGTATTGTTGGCGTGTGCCGCATGGTCAATGTGTGATCCTTCGATCATGGCGAAGAACCCTTTCTTGTTCTTTTCCAGAATCTCAAACGTGTGCCCGGCCAGATCAGTCAGAAGATCAGAATTGATCTCCGCCTCATCCAACTGCTTTCCCTCGTCCAACAGGCCAAGGATCGGGGTCGTCCATGTGGAATAGAACTTCTCGGGAGTCTCCACGTAGGTGAATCCGGCGTTCACAGCCTTTTCGACAAGATTCTCATCGGTATATTTCTTTTCCGTGAAATACTTCCTGCCCCCGCCGACTATCACATCTGGTTTGAATTCAATCAGATCCTCTGCTATTTCCTTCCTTTTTCCACGTTTGTCCACATGGGCATAAAATCCAGCCGGTGTGGCGTCAAGAACGTAGGATGTCACAACGATTCCTGTCGAAAGCCCTTTATTCTGAGCTAATTCAGCGATACTCTCCGGCTTGGTGCTGTCCGGAAGCATACCGAGCATGCTGTTGTTGGTCTTGTGGCCGGTCGCCATCGCCGTGGCCGCGGCGGCGGAATCAGTGGTCTTGCTGTTGGCAGAGTAAGTCTTGACGATCGCCGCGAACTGCGAGCGGTCAAAGCAGGTCGGCCCGAAATCGTTGTTCGCCATCCATGAGGCTGTGGCACCGAGCCCCATTCCGTCACCGATTATCAGAATGACATTCTTAACCTTTTCATCCTTCGGAGCCTTTACCCCGGCCCTGGCCGGAGCGGCGATCAGCACCGCCAGCAAAACAAATGAGATAATCTTCTTCATCTTTATTAAAAATAACACACTAACTGTCCATTAAGCAAGTATAAGGAACACGCACGGCCGCTTGCCGATCACGACCGGAGACTTCTGCCACTCCCTGACCGTCCGGGTCATGATGGTCTCGTCCGGCATGGTGATGTCGGCGGCGATGCAAAGGCGGGTCTTCGGCTGCAGCGCGGCCAGCAGATCAGCCATCATCGAATCGTTGCGGTAGGGTGTCTCTATGAACATCTCCGTCTGGTTCAGCTGCGATGAGCGCCGCTCGATCTCGCGGATGGCCTTGCGCCGCTCGTCCGTCTTGGCCGGCAGATAGCCGCAGAACGCGAAACACTGACCGTTGAGCCCCGACCCCATCAGCGCGAGCATCAGCGACGAGGGCCCGACCATCGGCACGACCTGTATTCCATGAATATGGCAGAGCGCGACCAGCCGAGCCCCCGGATCCGCCACAGCCGGCAGCCCCGCCTCGGAGATCAGCCCGACATCGGACGGCGATCCGTCCGGATCGGAAAACAATGACAGAAGACTCTCGACCTCTGAAGATTGAGTGTGCTCGTTCAACTCCCTGAGTTCCAATTCGCCGATGTGTCCCCTAAGCCCCGCCGCGGACAGATAGCGCCGCACCGTCCTGGCCTCTTCGACAACATATTTCCGAATCGACCTCAGACGCTCCAGCACCGGAGCCGGAATGACCTGGGCCGGATCATATTCCCCCAACGGCGAGGGAATCAAATAAAGTTTTCCTTTAGCCATATCGCACACAAAGGTACAAATTCATTTGAATATCTCCGCAGCCCCCGCCGGAAGATTTTGCGGACGGGGCCAACACGCGCCGGGCACGCTTCCGGGCAAGCCTCCGGAGCTGATCGATTTGGCCGGGAGGGGGCACCAACAAGAAGGAGGGCATACCATTGCATGCCCCCCTTTCGAATAAAGTCAACGAGTAGAGTATTTATGATGCCTTGTTATTTTTTCACTCTCACATTAAAATATTTTTCCACTTTTCCGATTCTGACATCGACAGTTCGTAAATAATTTTGTAAATAATCATCTTTATTCAGAGCTTCTATCTCGATTCCTACGTATTTGTTATCGTAGGTCACGACCCTCGCATTGAAAAGATTCTCTTCATAAAAGAGGCGAATCTCAGTTGGCGACAGGACAGATCTTTCGACCAAGTCATCTTTGCTTTTGTACTTTCCCGTTTTTGAGAAGCAGAGGAACACTTTCTGGCCTTTCTTGATAACTACGTTATCTGAACTCGTCGAAGTGTCGTAGTGCGACTTTTTAGTATAAAAATCAAAGAAATACATCGGACAGACCGTAACGTCGGCCTTCACGCTCACCGAGCCGGCCTTCACAGTAATTTGTTCTTTTCTAATTTTGGTAACTCGGTCGGCGGTGTACGTGCCTCCACCTTTGTTTTCAAACAAGAAATGATTCGACCAGACAACCTCGTCCGTGGAGTTGGACGGCGTGACGGTGGCACTGAATGACTTCGTCTGTCCCTCGACAAAAAAGAGGCTCGTAGGATTCAGGGTAATACCCGTCGCAGGGACTTGCACGAGCACATCGAAAGATCTGGACACGCTGCCTATCTTGACGGTGATCGTGGAACGACCTGCATTTAAAGCTGACACACTGAATCCGTTCCATTCTCCGCCTCCCATGGTCTCTTTTTTAACAGTGGCGACGCTGTTGTTTGAGGAGGTGACGGTGAAATCCTTCGCAGGGAGGATGTCATTATCGATTATGTGATCACCAGTGATATCAAAATTCTTCTTTGAGAAGTAGCAAGTCATCCTTATGTTTTTATCGAGTTTATACGTGGAGCCATTAGGTACAAACTCATACATATTGTTATACAACCTGGCGAACCACATCGGATAGACCATCACACCGGCCTTCTTGGTCACCGAGCCGGCTTTCACATCGAGATCGAAGCCGACATAGTTGTCAAAGCCAAGCTTATTGGCGGTGTACGTCCCTCCGCCGTTGGAGGTGAGGTAGGAACTGTTCGGCCAGACAACGTTGTCCGTGGAGTTGGACGGCGTGACGGTGGCACTGAATGACTTCGTCTGTCCCTCGACAAAAGTGAGATTCCGAGGGGTGACATCAAGTCCCGTCGCCGGAACAGTCTTGTCGGTCACGGTCACCTTGAATGACCTGGACACGTGGCCGATCTTGACGGTGATCGTGGCTGTCCCCACCGCCTCAGCCCATACCCCGAATCCTGTGCATCTACCGTCAAGGGTCCCAACGTTAGCTACAGAGGCAATACCTGTGTTTGAGGAGCTGACGGTGAAATCAGTTCCGGAAAGGATGTCATGCCCGATGTATGAACTCTCTGATGTGACATTGCCGTTAGTTTTAGAGAAGTAGCATGCTATCGCACCGCCTTTAGTGATCTTTTCCGTAGATCCGTAAGGTATCATCGTCTTTTCTTCATGATTGACAAACCACATCGGATAGACCGTCACGCGGGCCTTCGCGCTCGCCGCACCGGCTTTCACTTCGAGATCGAAGCTGATATGGTCGTCAAAGCCATGCTTCTTGGCGGTGTACGACCCTCCGCCGTTGGAGGTGAGGTAGGAACTGCTCGGCCAGACAACGTTGTCCGTGGAGTTGGACGGCGTGACGGCGGCACTGAATGACTTCGTCTGTCCCTCGACGAATGCGATCTTCTGAGGGCTGACGGTAAGTCCCGTCGCTGGAACGGTCTTGTCGGTCACGGTCACCTTGAACGATCTGGACACGTTGCCGATCTTGACGGTGATCGTGGAAGAGCCTAACTTCTTGCCCACAACCCTGAAACCATTGTACTTGCCGCTGATGACCCTTTTTTCGACAGAGGCCACACCGGCTTCCGAGGAGCTGATGGTGAAATCATCCGCAGGAAGGATGTCGTTCCCGAAGTAGGAATCGCTTGTGATTCCGGTCTTCTTCTTCGAGAAGAAACAGGTCAGGTTGTCTCCTACAGCGATAGTGTTCGCGGAGCCGTCTGGCACCAGCTTGTCAGTGTAGAAATCAGCGAACCACATCGGATAGACCGTCACGTCGGCCTTCGCGCTCGCCGCACCGGCTTTCACTTCAAGATTGAAGCTCTCAGAGTCGTCAGCCTTCTTGGCGGTGTACGACCCTCCGCCGTTGGAGGTGAGGTAGGAACTGCTCGGCCAGACAACCTCGTCCGTGGTGTTGGATGGAGTGACGGTGGCCTTGATGGTCCTCGTCTGTCCCTCGATGAAAACGACGCTAGTTGGGCTCAGGGTAATGCTCTTCGCCGGAACGGCCTTATCGGTCACGGTCACATTGAATGATCTGGACACATCGCCGATCTTGACGGTGATCGTGGAACTACCTACATTTAAAGCTGACACACTAAATCCGTTGTATACTAAGGATGCGGTTTGGAAGGACTCCTTTTTAACAGTGGCGACGCTGTTGTTTGAGGAGGTGACGGTGAAATCACCCGCAGGGAGGATGCCATTATGGATTAAGACTTTACGAGTGGCAGAAAACTTCTGCTTTGAGAAGAAGCAAGCTATTTTTTTGTTTTTATCGAGTTCATACGTGGAGCCATCAGGCACCAGTTTGTCGGATACTGATTCAACGAACCACATCGGATAGACCGTCACGCCGGCCTTCGCGCTCACCGCACCGGCTTTCACTTCGAGGTCGAAGCTCTCAGAGTCGTCAGCCTTCTTGGCGGTGTACGACCCTCCGCCGTTGGAGGTGAGGTAGGAACTGCTCGGCCAGACAACCTCGTCCGTGGTGTTGGATGGAGTGACGGTGGCCTTGATGGACTTAGTCTGTCCCTCGACTAATTCGAGGCTCTTAGGAGCCAGGGTAAGTCCCGTCGCCGGAACGGTCTTCTCGGCCACGGTCACCTTGAACGATCTGGACACATCGCCGATCTTGACGGTGATAGTGGAAGAGCCTAACTTCTTGCCCACAACCTTGAAACCATTGTACTTGCTGCTGACGACCACCTTTTCCACAGTGGCGATGCCGGCTTCCGAGGAGCTGACGGTGAAATCACCCGCAGGAAGGATGTCATCCCCGATGTAGTCACTGCCTTTTATCCCGCTCTTCTTCTTTGAGAAGCAGCAGGTCAACTCGCCACCTAAAGTGATTGTGCTCGTGGATCCGTCAGGCACCAGTTTGTCGGATGCTGTATCTACGAACCACATCGGATAGACCGTCACGCCGGCCTTCGCGCTCGCCGCACCGGCTTTCACTTCGAGGTCGAAGCTTTCTGAATCGTCAGCCTTCTTGGCGGTGTACGACCCTCCGCCGTTGGAGGTGAGCTGGGCAGGACTCGGCCAGACAACCTCGTCCGTGGAGTTGGACGGCGTGACAGTGGCATTGATGGACTTCGTCTGTCCTTCGACGAATGCGACGCTCGAAAGGCTCAGGGTAAGTCCGGTGGCCGGAACGGCCTTGGAGGCCACGGTCACCTTACAGGTAGCGGTCTTGCCGCCGTCCGCCGTGGTGACAGTGATGTCGGAGGTGCCGGCTTTCACGGCAGTGACTTTTCCGCTGGCGTCAACATCGGCCACGCCGGAATTGCCGCTCTTCCACGCCACGGCCTTGTTGGTGGCATTCTCCGGCATAACGATAGCTGTTAGATTAGCGGTTTCACCCTCAGTCATGCTAAGGGTAGGCTTGTCGATCGACACACCGCTTACCTTTACCGAGTCAGGCTTTGGCTGTTCTTGCTCTTTCCCACCGCATCCGGAGAACGCGATGACGGCAGCGACTGCAGACAATGCCGAAAGGATTCTAAAATAAGATTTCATGATAGTGTTAATAATTTGGTTCTGTAAAATAATCAGGTCTGTGTCAAGGCGTGCCTTTGTCCGGCCAACGCTCAAATCTATCACCTGCAAATATGGCGAAAAGAATCCATAAGCAATATGGCTAAAGAGGCCAATTGCGTCTCTTTTGCCATATTTTCAGAAAAAAAACCTTTCCTCCGCGCCCCCAAAGGCAAGATTAACGCGAAAAGCCCGGCGGACGCAGAAGATCCTCCGGGCACGCTTCCGGGCAAGCCTCCGGAGCGGATCGATTTGGCCGGGAGGTGCACCAACAAGAAAAGAGGGCATACCATTGCATGCCCCCCCCCCCTTCCGAATAAAGTCAACGAGTAGAGTATTTATGATGTCTTGTTATTTTTTCAAAGACACATAGAAACTTTTTTTCAATCCTCCACTGCCGTCGATTCCGACACTGAAAAATTCGCCTCCATTATCCTGCAGAGCTTCTATCTCGATTCCTACGTATTTGTTTTCGTAGGTCACGACCCTCGCAGAGAGTGCCAAGCCACAACCTTTGTTTTCAAATAAGTAATGATCCGACCAGCAATACTACGTTAAAAATTTAAAAACACTGTGGCATACAGCCACTTACGTATACAATAGCCCGTTAAGGTGTACTTTGCAGCACCTTGCGGACGACATAGAAAACAGTTGAAAAAAAGTGTTAAA
>OIYX01000777.1_pt1 | contig 10600 bp, 5 predicted proteins | sample 1588431 | NCBI WGS metagenome assembly OIYX01 (sample SAMN03283241) | human gut metagenome | biome: human-associated habitat; material: feces | host: Homo sapiens | place: Peru | collected 2012
TTCTTTGTCTGTGTGCAGGCTGCCATCATAGCGATCGCTCCTAATGCTAAGATTGTTTTTTTCATCTTAGTTTGATTTAAATTTTAGTAACATGAAAATAATAAGTTGCTTCAGATTAAGAGAAGATTTTCGAGGATAGATCTTTTTTCGAAGAAGGAGTGTGCCGGTGGCACATGACTGATGAGAAAAGAGATATAGACCGAAAAGATTCCTTAAGATGATGCAGGTTATTTTTTGAAGGTTGCTTAATATGTTAATATCCATTATATTCCATCAAATCAATGAATATGCCCGAACACGGGAATACGGATTATCCCACAACCCATTTCTCGACGGTGCGGATCCGGGAGGAGATGTTGACACCGACTTTGACGAGGGCCTTGCCGTCCTCCAGTTTGTACGGGAGCATATAGCCTTTCTCGTCGATTTGTTTCAGCGCGTCCTCGGCGGAACCGTCAACCTTGAACTCGAAGACGTAGATGCTGTTGTCGGTGTAGCAGACGGCATCGGCACGTCCGATAGCGGACTTGACCTCGGTGCGGATGTAGAACCCGAGCAATGAAAAAATCAGGTATATGATTGTCTGATAGTGCTTCTCGGTCTTGTTCTCCAAATCGTTCGGGATTCCGGCGAGATAAGCCTGAAGCTTCTCCATCGCAAGGTCGATGTCTTGGGAGTCCATCGCGGCATAGAAATGCGCCACGAATCCGGAGGCTGTTCCTGTCTTGCTCGGATATTCACCGAGAAGTCCTCGGGTGAAGCCTATCTTGACTTCCCTGTTCGGGTAGCCGAGGGTGTAGAGCTGCATCCGCTCATCGTAGGACTTGATGGTCAGGTAACCAGTCTGATAGAGCATCGGCAAGGAGTTGTCGGAGAGTTCCGGAGACACGTCAAAATCGGACTGGGGAACCAGCGGGATGTTGTCCAAAGTGGTTTCGTCAATCGGGTTACGCCTCAACCTTTCTACAAGATAGGTCGGCGTGCCGGAATCAAACCAGTAGCTGCCGACACGACGGTCACTCAAGGCATTAAGCAAGCTGAAAGGATTGTAGATATCCTCGGACCCATCGCAGAAATGATAGCCGTCGTAGTTATATTTCAACAATTTCAGAGCTTCTTCGTAGGAAATCTTCTGCCTGTCGGCAAGCGCCTGCACACCATATTGAATGTTGTCCTCCAGTTCCTTCTGAGAAATACCGCAAATCGCCGAGTACTTAGTCTCCATCGAAATATTTTTCAGATTGTTCAGCTCGCTGAATATGCTGAGTTGGGCGAACTTGTTGATCCCGGTGATGAATACGAACCGCAGATAAGGGTCAAGGCTCTTTATCGGGCTGTAGAAATTCCTCATTATATGCCTCAGGGACGGAAGCCTGACCTTGTCGTTCATCACATCCAGCAGCGGTGCGTCATATTCATCAACGATCAGCACTGCTGGTTCCCCGGTCTGGGCGAACGCCTCTTTTACCAGAAACTCCAACCTTGCGTTGACATCCATCTTGTCCAGATTCTCACCTTTGCCGTAAACTCTTTCATATTCAGAAAGTTTATAGTCAAGCTGGCGCAACAGCTGATCCTCGTTCACGTGCTTGGCCGTGGACATATCGAAATGGAAGACCGGATGCCGCGTCCATTCTTTCTTCTCCTCTCCGGCCTTTAGCCCCTCAAACAGATCCTTCCTTCCTTCGAAATAGCAATGGAAAGTCGAGGACAGCAGGGATTTACCGAAACGACGCGGACGGCTCAGGAACACGTACTTGTAAGTCTCCGCCAAATCGTGCACAAAACCTGTCTTGTCGATGTAGAGGTAACCTCCCTCGACAATATTACTGAATGTTTGTATCCCGATAGGGAATCTTTTGAATCCGGCCTCCATAATTCAATCTAACTCAACTCTCAAAGATAAGGCTTTTTTCCCAAGGAACAAAGCCTTGACACTCACAGACATTTGATATTTTCATTGAAAAAGCCTCCGCACGGGGAATGACCGAACGGAGGCTTTCAAAGTTCACAATCTTATTAGATCACTTTCTCAACTCCATCAAGGTCTATCAAGGTAAACTGTGCCTTACCCTGATAGATAGTGAGGATTCCTTTGACGTTGATCGGGGCGCCACCGAGGATGGCCTCGTCAATCTGGGTGTCTGCGAAGCGGGAATAGCCGCTGGTGCGGATCTGCACGGACTGACTGCCCATATTGAAGTACTGGCTGACGGAATATGCCGACGCGTTCTTCAGAAGCGTGGCCTTGAGTTCAGGATCCGAGATCTTCCTCGAATAGTCAGCCACATCCCCGTCATCGAACTTTCCGGAATTCAGGTAGCCGATGAAACCCTGCTTGGACATCGCCCAGGTCGTTATGCCCCATGTCGGATCCGCGACCGGCTTGTAGTCCTTGCCTGTGCCGGATAGGAATATCCTGTTGGACGAAGACTTCTTGTCCTTGTAGGAGTCTATGTAGATCAGGCAGAAGATCTCGTTGGCGTAGGTCAGGCCGTCAAGCTCGACATAGCAGCCGATGTTCTCCTCTTTCAGAAGATCGGCGGCGGAGACTTTCTTAGGCTGCAGCGGAGTGTCAATCTTACCTCTGAATATGTGAGTGTCAATGATGTACTGAACCTCGATATAGGAGGTCTCATATTCACCGGTAGGATCGGCGTAGCCTAGCTGGATCATTCCGTTGTAGGCGCCGAGCGTGAGGCCGCCGCACTTGACATAGACCCACTGGCCGAGCTTGTAGTCGTTGTAGAGGGCGTTCTTGCCGATCTTCAACTCTATGCCGCCCGTGGCGTCCTGGATGTAGATGCTCTTGTAAACATTGCCGCTGCGGTCCTCGGAGACCACCTGCCCTCCGATGACGATGTCCTTCTCAATCTTCACCGGACCGGACTTGTACAGAGCCTTAAGCTGGGCGATGGTCGTGTTGGGGGTCATCGTCACAGGCTCGTACACATCAGCCTTGCCGTAGTCCGTGGTGAAGACCTGGTCCCATTCCTCGCAGGAGGCGAGGACGAAAATGGCGGCGATCAGCGCGAAATATATTCTTTTCATACCTTGGAATCCTTAGAATCTGAAATAAATGTTCAACATGTAGTTGATTCCGCTCATGTAGAAGTACTTGGAATCAAACCTGTAGAATCTCTCCTTGCTGACGGTGTTGTCCACAAGGCGGGTCTGCTCGTAGCCGCCGGTGCGTACATCCCTGTTGTTCAGGAGGTTCTTCACCTGCATCGAGAAGCCGAGCTGGTACTTTCTCTGAATATACCAGGACTTGCCCACGCTGGCGTTCACGAGCATGAAGTTCTTGAACTTCTCCTGCGCTGCCATGTACTCGATCTCCTGGGCGGTCACCTGACCGTCAGGCCCGGCTGTGGCCATGTCCGTCCTGTAGAGAGGGTTCATGTCCAGATAGGAGTTCCCGAAGAAATCCACATCCGCGTCGATGAACCAGTAGTTCTTGTTCCACGCGAGACCAAGGCTGGTCGCAAGCTGCGGGGTACTAGGCACATAGTGCCGCACGGTCTTTCCGTCCACGGTAGGATGGCTCTTCCAGTAAGGAATCGTCACTCCGTAGGTTCCGGCGACATATTCAGCGCTGTTGTCGAAGGTCTGGTACATCGTAGGGTTGGAGGTGTAGATGTACTGGCCGTAGGTGAACACTCCCTGAAGGGAAAGGTTAGGCACCGGAGTCGGCACCTTGAAGCCGAGTTCGACTCCGACGTGCCTCTCGTCGATTCCGGACATCGCGAAGTTGGTGAACGAGTTCTGCGAGTCATCGTAGAAGCTCATCACGTCCGTCTGATCCTTGATGGAGGTGTAGAATCCGGTGACGCGCACATCGTAGCCGGAATTGCTGTAGGCGTAGTTGATGTCCGCCGTCAATGTCTTGATGGTCTTGAGGTCAGGCATCACGGTGTTCCTCGTCCTCGGGGAGATGAACGCCTGGTTGAATGTCGGGGCCTCGGTGATGTAGGCTGCGTCGGCGTAGATCCTGTGGCCTCCGCTGATGAAGTAGCCGAGGTTGATCTTTCCGGATCCCGTCAGGAAGTCCTTCTTGTCGGACTCACCCTTCGAGGTGATCGGCCTGCCGTCGATCTGGTCGTACTTGGTGATGACTTCCCCATTGTAGGTGAATGGGTTGCCGTTGTCGTCAAGTCCCGGGAAAAGACCCTTCCTCAAAAGACCTTCCCTCCAGAATTTCGAATATCCAAGCCTTCCGGCCACCGTCGCCTCGAAGCTGCCGAACGTGAAACGTCCTGAGGCCCAGGCCTCCGCGCGGCGGACGTGGGCATAGTAGTCGTAGCCGTACTTGTCGCCCCGGGCAAGGGTCTGGGCGGCTCCGTTCCTGAGATAGTAGTCCAGATCGTTCTGAATCATCGTCGGATAGGCGGCGAAATCCCTTTCGGCGAACTGGTCGATGTTGACATAGTAGTCTCCGCCGAGCAGGTCGTCCAGAATCTTGTAGTACTCCGTGCGGTTCCACTTGTAGGAGAGTCCTCCGTTGACTGTCAGGAACTTGACCGGATTCCACTTGGCGTTGACAGCGAAGTTGAGGTCGTTCTGGTCCACACGCCTCTCCTCGATCACGTACTTCGAACGGTTACCTGAGGCGGTGGAGTTCAAGGAGTTCACGGCATAGAGACGATCCCAGTTGATGTGGGTGGTCGATGGGAGGTCGGTCTCCCAAGCCTCCTTCGCCCATGCGTACTTGGCGAAGTTACGACGGTTGTAGTCCGTGTTGTCCATGTAGAAATAGCTCGGAAGGTTCCTGTAGTAGTCAGGACGAGGATCCGGGGCATCGTACCAGTCAAGAGCCGTGTAGCCGTTCTTGCCGAATCTGTAAAGCACTGTGGCCGAGGCCGAGAACTTCTGGGACTCCGGTGTGAAGTCGTACTTGAGGATGGCGATCGGCTCGTGGGTCTTGCGGACGCGGGCGTTGCGCACCTTGCCGTTATAGTAGCCCCAGTTGGAGTTGTACATGTTGTCGCCCATCAGATCGTAGACCTCCTGGGTGGAACCGTTCTGCGCCCCACGCTCGCCAGGGGCGGCCATGAATGTGAATCCCAGCTTATGCTCCTCGCCGAACCTCTTCTCCACGGCTCCGTAGTAGCCGAACGAGCGGTAGAAAACACCCTTTATCCAGTCATTTCCGCCAAGCCTCGCCGATGCGCTGAAAGCGTAGGACCAGCCGTTGTCCAACTGTCCGGAAGCGTAGGTCAGCATCAGGCGGAGCCTGTACAGAGCGCTGTTGGTCAGCACGCTTCCTCTCCAGCCTGTGCGGACGGAAGAGGCCATCGGCATGATGTTCGTGAGGCCGTTGTAGCCGCCGAATCCGAAATCGGAGACCTCGGCGCCGTTCACGGACTCCTTGCTTCTGGTGGCCTCGTTGAGACCGCTCCAGAGGGAGTACGGCGTGTAGCCCGTGATAGCGTCGTTCATCCTCACGCCAGCAAGATAGACATCCTGTGACTCACTGGAATAGCCGCGGACACGGAAGCGCACGGAACTGAAATTGTAGCCGGCCATGTTGTTGAACACATCGTTCTGGCCGAAAAGGATGGTAGGGCTGTCCTGGTAGCCGGAATCGTCCATGTCGAACTCGGAGAAACTGGCATCGTCCACCTCGGCGACTTTCGCCACCGGGGTCAGGGACAGGTTGAACATATTCTTGACATAGCCGTCATTGACGGTCACGTTCACTCTGGACTGGAGATAGTCCGGGCTTTCGATGACAAGGTCGTACATTCCGTCCTTCAGGTTCCCGATCCGGAATGTTCCGTCCTGTCCGGCCTTCACACGGGCGACTTCCTTTCCTTCTGAATACAGGATCAGATCCGCTCCGTCAATGGTCGCCTTGCTCAAGCGGCTGACGACCGTACCTTTCACGCCACCGGTGTAGTTCTGGGCCGATAAAGTCAGAGCCAGAAACAGAGCCGATGCGGCAAGGAATATTCTTTTGTTCATATTTATTGAATATTAACTATTTATCCATTTGGAGGGTCACTTCGACAAGCTCAGTGACCGAGCCTCTGCGGTCACTGCACTTTCAGTCACCGAGCTTGTCGAAGTGCCGAAGCGACCGAAGTAACTACTTGTTACTAATGACAATATAGGTCGGGTAGTGGTCGCTGTAGCCGCCGACGTAGGAGCCGGATGAATATGTCCGGAACGGCGTACCCTTGTACTGTCCTGTCTGCTGAACCATGAACGGCTGGTTGAAGACGCGTCCGTAGTACTTGCCCTTCACGATCGGAACAATCCTAAGCGTCCCCTTCGGAGCGTTCACAAGCGCCTCGTTCGCAAGGATGATGTCGTAGATGTTCCACTCGCCCCGGTAGGCCAAAGAGCCGTAACCGGCTTTCAACATTGAGGTGAACGGAGAGAAGAAGTCCATCTTGCCGACTTCGGAGACATTCTCCTTGCCGTGCATATAGACGGCCATGCTCTCGTCCGTAGGGTTGTCGTTCATGTCACCCATCACCACGATCTTGATCCCGGGATATTCATTCATCAGTTTGGCGGAGTTCTCGTAGATGATTTCCGCGCCACGGCTCCTAAGGTCGCTCCCCTTGCCTCCGATCCTGGATGGAAGGTGGGCGACGAAGAACGCGAACATCTCGCCCTTGATCTCGCCCCTGACCATCAGCACATCACGGGTGCGGAAGTGTCCCTGAGACTCCTCGTCCATGTCGAACTTTATGTCCTTACTGTTGAAATCAAACGGAATGGATTTGCTTTCAATCAGTTTGAACTGCTCCGGCCTGTAAAGCAGGGCCACATCGACGCCTCGCCTGTCCGGACCGTCATAGTGCACGATCTGGTAGTTCGCGTCGGCGATCTCCGGTTGGCTCACAAGATCCTCAAGCACATGGCGGTTCTCAACCTCGCTCAGGCCCAGAACCGTGTGGAAAGCCTTGTTCTCGTCAGCCATCGCCTTGATCACCGTGGCGATGTTGCGGAGCTTGCGGTTGTACCGCGCGTCAGTCCAGCGGTTTGCCCCGTCGGGGAGATATTCATAGTCATTCTTGCCCTCGTCGTGGTAGGTGTCGAAGAGGTTCTCGACATTGTAGAAGCCGATGACATACCCCCTCGCGCCCTTGTCCCCCTTGGCACAGGCCGTGGCGGCCACAACCAGAAGCAGCAGAGCGGAATAAAGTATTTTTCTCAAACGCATATCAGTTTAGTATTATTATTCATGAATATGTCGGTTCCGCCGGGGACGCTACCTCCACCACCAGGCGACATCCTTCGGCTCCTCGGCCTCGATCCTTGCCGTAGTCTCCTCGCCCACCTTGGCAGGCAAGTTCACGAAGAAGTCTATTCCTGTCTTCTTCTCAAGGTCATCTACTGACATTGAATATTCAGATGTGATTCTTTTGTCGCTGTATACCTTATGGTCAAACAATATGGCGCAGGCAGAGTAACCCGAATAGCCAAATGTGGAGTTCGCTCTATAGCGGAGGACTACCTTGTAGTAGCCTGTCGGGACGGTCACTTTCTTGCCATTGTTGTCAAGGGCGTACTTGACGGTCTCTCCGTCTTTGTAGTCTATCACGCAACCGGTCACGACATAGAGGGTGTCTGATTCGTTGGCCCAAGAACGGACCATTCCTTCAAGCGTCGCCCAGATGTCCCCATTGAAACCTTCCTGGATTTGCGGAGTCATATTCGTGCCATAAAAAGTCATGGCGTTAGATTCGTAGGATGTAAGCCTGTCTGCCGAAGGGATTTGGTGACCTCTGGCATACCATCCGTTATTACCTTTGCTGAACCCTCTGTACAGCACCGGCTGCTTGCCTTCCGGAAGCAGAGGATCCAGCCCCCAAGCATTGGTTCTCTTGATGTTGTTGCCAATGTTCCATTTGCACAGAGGATAAGCCACCCACGGAGCCACAAGATTGTCGTAGTCCCAAATGAAGGAATAGTTCCGCGTCTTTACAGAGCCGATCGTCATCGAATGGGTAAATGCATCCGCACCGTCTGGAATCGCAGGGAGCTCCATCCATCCTGTCTTCGGTGAGAGATTGCCCCCTGAAGAAGATGAAACTTGACCTTTTTGTGTCAGGACAACTGAATCCTCACCAGCCTTAGAAGTCACGATGATTGTGGCCGCACGCCCTTCGTCAGAGTTGTTCGGAGACACTTTCATCACGACATTACAGTCGCCATCGCCGGAGGTCTGGTCAAATGTGACCCATTCGACTTCACCGCCATATTCAGAAACAACAGACAGTTTCCAGGTGATGTCCGACTTAACATAGAGGAATTGAGAGCCGCCTACCGCTTCGACAGTCGGGCTTCCAATTTCAATAGTCGGTGGATTCGGCTTTACTTCCTCCGAGGGATCACATGACATAACCGACAAGGCAGCAAGGCAGCACAGGCCAACGAGCATAGTAATATGTCTCAACGCAATTTTCACAAACGTTAATTATTTAAGAGAGCAAAAGGGCTGCCCGTGCTTGCGGGCATCCCTTTTATGTTCGTTATCAATTTATCATTTATTTTTCAACCTGAATGCCAAAGAGAATGACTCTACAGTCCGTACCTTTGACTGACTTAACGGTAATCGTCATGTCAGCAGGAAGAGGATTCCCACCATTGAGGGCAGCGATGTCGATTGTCTTTTGAGAATCTGTTGTAACATCGTTGATTGTGTATGGTGTTCTGTTCGTACATCCAGGATTAGCTGCCAGACTAATAGCATCACCGATAGCGACTCCATTAAATTCTGCGGCGACACTTGCGGTTTTACCTTTCCAAGCCAGACCATAGAAAGAGATTTTCTTTGTCCCAGCAGGAATCACAAGCATAGCGGATCCGGTCACACTACTTGTACCAAGTTTTAAGACAGGGACATCCTTGACACCGTTAATGGAGGCTTTCTCTGAATATGATTTATTATTTTCATTTGCCGTCCAAGTGACATTGCTAGAGTAATCATCAGCTGCGCCTACAGCCTTATGGGTAAGTGTGACCGTGTAAGACTTAATAGTCACATCGGCTGTTGTGGCCACTGTTAGCTTGACCACCTTATCCTCATCTGTAGTGTTTACGGCGAACTTCACTGTCACCGTGGCATCTGCATCTCCTGAAGCCGGCTCTACAGCATAGGCTGAATTGTCTGAGGTTACTGTCCATGCGACATTAGCCTTGACCTTGAATGTGGCGGAAGTCTCCTCTGCCTTTGCGGATATGGAAGTTGAACTTACGGAGAATTTCAGGCCAGAGTCACCCTTGCCGTTGATGGTGATGACAGAACTGCCCGAATTAATCTCCGGGGTCTTGCCATTATACATTATCAGTTTGCCAAGAACAACAATCTCATCACCTACTTTCAACTGATCAGCGGAAGTGAACTTTTCTCCTCCATAATAATAGCCACGGAAAACCATGAACTCATTAGTGGATGTGCCGTCATCAGAAATGTAGTAGGTGTAGTTACCATAATCCGCCGCGAACACATCCAGTTTGGAAATCTTACCTTTCACATAAACATTATCCGCTGGGATATCTCCGGAATGAATGATGTTCAATGATTTGGCAACATTGTAAGGAGAGGCTTCGGTGCCTTCTCCGGAAGCGCCAGGCAAATCCACCCAAGAACCGCTTGGCTTGAACCTTTCCCCGGTCAGCCCAGCGTAATCGCTGACATCGCTGAAAATCAACTGGATGGTCTTGTCGAAAATCGCGGCTATACCCTTTATGGAGCCAGAACCTTGAGGCACCGCTTCTGACTTGAAAGAGGAATATTTGCTGGATCTCACCTCAAAGATATTGCCGTCCTTGTCCACAATGTTGATGCTGCTGTGCTGATCATTCTGAACCCATGTCTTGGACAAGTCGGAATCCAGAACCTGAACACCGCTCAACTCGACATACTGGCTTTCATACTTGTTGGCAAGGAAATCCTTGATGGCAACAGTCTTGGCAACAATCTCATTGTCAGAACCCAACAGAGTAACCTTATCTGGAGACAGCCCGTTAATCTGCTTGAGACCCATATATTCGGTGATCTTCTGGCCGGAGAGATCCACCGCTACTTTGTCGCCACGAGCGAACTTGCTGTCAGAACTCAAATACAATTCTATACCTGCCGTCTCATCCTGAAGAACAACTATCTTTTTGGAAGTAAAGTTGTTCAGACTTGGATTGGAGATCACAACGCCGCTTATGACTGTACCGGCTCCCAACCCTGTGTCCAATCCCTTGGCCAGCACATCGCTGATTGAGGTATAGTGAACCTCCTTGCCTTTTTGGTTAACGGTCAATGTTCCGTCAACAAGTCCACAGGAGAAGGTCACTTTGCCAGTACGGGCCATTCCTTCGACACCATTCACCTTATTCTCAGTAACCTTTATTTCAATAGTGACAGGATCATTTGATGCCTTACCGCTGGTCGGCAGCACAGAAATCCACTCCTTATCGTCAGATGAAATGTTAACGATCCAGTCTCTGTTTGCCGTTAACTCAATAGTTGTGGTAGTTCCGGTCAGTTCTACTGAAATCTCGGACGGTTCAAGTGTGATTTGAGGCACACCGAGATCCTCTTTCTTGTCATCACAAGCCGTGGCCGCGAAAGCAAGGGCCGCCACAGACA
>OIYX01000779.1_pt1 | contig 10596 bp, 8 predicted proteins | sample 1588431 | NCBI WGS metagenome assembly OIYX01 (sample SAMN03283241) | human gut metagenome | biome: human-associated habitat; material: feces | host: Homo sapiens | place: Peru | collected 2012
CCGGCGGCGCATGGGCGGAAAAAGAGATTGTGTTTTTTCCGAACGGTGTGGACGATGCGATGCTGGCATTTGTGCTTGAGCGTCTAAAAGCGGATAAGGCTGAGCAAATTCTTCTATATATAATGCCTATTTTGAAGGCCGTGGCGGACAGAATTTTTCAGTTGCCGTGTTTGACTACGGCGAATCATTTTGCATGGAAATTCCTTTTATCGTTCTTTTTGAAACTGGAATGTACAAATTTGACAGGATTGTGGTGATTAGGGAGTAGAGTATTTGGCGAGATTTACTGTAGAAAAATAGTAAAGAAATTAACATTATTTGTAATCAGAATCTTCTTGTTGTTCATTTTTTATATTGACAGCCATATATCCTATGCTAGTTGCACATTTTTCTTCAAAGTGAAAATTTTTATAACCGTAATGTAGTGTCAGAAGTAAACCTAATTTTATATGCTATGGATTTTCATTAAGTTTTTTCCCAAAGTAAATGGCTGTATTTTCTGCCCATTGTTCTAATTGCTTTAGGGAACTTGAATACTTTGGTAGTTCAATATTATAGATTTTTGCCATGTTCATATAGCTTATGTGATAACCACCGTTAATATCTTTTTTATTTTCAAAATGTGCAAGCTGTTTTTCATATAATGCACCATATTTGCAATTAGTCTTTCTGTCTAATAAGAATAGGCGGATAAAATACTCTGGATGTTTTTTCAAAAAGATTTTTCTTGAGATAACATGATCTACATGATAGTTCGCGGGAATTTTATCAATTTGGAAGTATTCATTTAAAAAATTCCTAAAGGCATGCCTGTATCTTGTATATGTGCTGCTAACCCATAATTCAGGAAATTTGTTTTTTGCTTTTTCTATAACTAAAACCTTTTTTTGATCTGTATGTTTAACATATGAAATATTCCAGTTATATTCTTTTGTATGTCTATAAATTCTTTCATAGGTTGTTGCGGCAAGAAATTCAGTCATGTTGTTTGAAAACTGATATGTTGCATCTTCTTCTTGCCGAGAAACATAGGCTTTAATTGAAAAGTTGTTTTCCATAATGTTAACATGATTATATGATTAACTAAAGAATAATCAATTAGTATTGTTATTGATATTGCCTGCACAAACTACACAGCCAACTGAAAAGGCTGCGGCAACATAATCTGGAAAGAGGACTTTTACAGAATGGTGGGATATGCGATGGATAAGAATAATTTCAGGTCTTGTGATATTGTTTTCTTGCAACAAAGAAAATTATGTGCTGGACATAGTTCTTGGATTGTAATATCTGATTTTTATATCATCATTTTTTATACAATCGAATTGTTTTTTTGATATATTGGCATTTTTTTGTAGGTAATGTAAAATATCTTTATAGAAGTTTTTTTCGGGATATTTTTTTATTAGTTTTAAGAGTAAAACTTTTACAGCATAGCAGAAATATACATTTTTTTCTGATACAAATAAATTTGAAGTTCTCACGCTTTTAATTATATTTGATATATGAAAATAATCTTCATCTGATAAAGTATTTTCTTCATATTTTTTGTTAAGTTCAAAAAGACTTTCATGTTTCATGTATTTTATATCTGAAAGTTTTTTCATTCTGAGAATCAGATATGAGAGGCATTCTTGTCTATTATATTGATGTTGGATGCTATTTTGGGAAGAACTGTCTTTCGTAGGAATCTGGGATGTAGTGCTTCTTTCTACAAGAATTCCTTTTGTAAAATCTGGAAGATTTTTCTTATGAATTCCTCTTTTTTCAGCACACTTTTTTCCAAGCCAAATACCGTTTGAAAATATTCCAATTTTCGATTTTAGTTCTCTATTGCAGTCATAACAAAGTTGATTGTCATCTGTAAAATCTATATATTCCATAAAACAACTTAATTTAAAGATACTAAAAACAAAAGTCTAAATCAATATTTTTTATTATCCGTGTTAAGTGTATTTCTGATTTCTTCTCTTTTGAAAGCCGTAAAAAGTACTCAAACTTTTATAAAATATATCTTTTTAAGTACAGTATGTGCAAATATAAATAAAAAAAGAATTTCTTGGGAAGGGATATAAAGAATCAAAAAGAAAAATCTTTTTTTTAATTAAGAGTACAAATGCAGATTTAAGGTTGGAGTTGATAAAAAATTTAAAAAAGCAGATATTACAGATAAATAATAAAAAGTGTCCTCAAAAAATAGCTGCCTTGAAAAATGTTCTGAAAAACCTTGACAGAAAAAATGTAACGGATAAAAATATAGACAATATTACAATCCAAATTATAGAAGAATTGAAAAGAGAAAATAAACTTTCTGTGGATAATCAAAAGATAAAGTGGAAATAAATATCCAGAAGAATCAAGTTTTCTTAAAAACTTAAAGGCAAAAAAGGATTTAAAACTAATCGTTTTGTTTTGATTTTATTGTTAAAATTTTGTCCCACTATATTGAATTTTGTCCCAATTACTGATATTCTGCTTGCGTAAGGTGGCGGAATTATGAAGAAGAAAAATATTATCAATCTGATACGTTATCATGTGGAAGGAAATGATGTTGCGTTCAGAAATGAAGCTTATGAAATTGCACATGATTTCAATGAGAGTGGCGACTCGGAGCTTGCAGAATATATTTTGGCTCAGCTTTCAAGTGCAAATACATTTGTTCCACAGATTAACGAAAATGATTTGTCCTTTTTCAAAAAAGAAACTTATGAAGAAGAACCGTTGCCGCTTCCGGAAGCAATAAAAGACGATATTATCGGAATAATTAACGCTATCGGGCACAATGTCGGAATCAATAAATTCCTTTTTCAGGGTGCACCTGGAACAGGAAAGACTGTTTCGGCAAAACAGATTGCAAAAATATTGAACCGTGAACTGTATATCGTAGATTTCAACTCTGTGATTGACAGTAAGCTTGGACAGACCGCAAAGAATATTGCCGCCTTGTTTGAGCAGATGAACAGTATTTCTCATCCTGATAAGGCTGTTTTTTTGTTTGATGAAATTGATTCTATAGCTATGGACAGAACAAATTCAAATGATCTTAGGGAAATGGGGCGTGCCACATCTGCTGTTCTGAAAGGTTTTGATTCATTGAATGAAGATGTTGTGCTCATTGCGACAACGAATCTTTTTTCTTCTTTTGACAAAGCATTGATACGACGTTTTGATACAGTAATAGATTTTAACAGATATACAAGAGATGATTTGATTGAAATTGCCGAAATTCTGCTGGATTATTATCTTGAAAAATTTTCCTTTGCCGGCAGAAATATAAGATTGTTCAAGAAAATTCTCGATTTAATTAAAATTATTCCATATCCTGGAGAACTGAAGAATTACATCAAGATTTCTTTGGCGTTCAGCAAGACAGTGGATGAATTTGATTATCTGAAAAGAATTTATAAAGATGCAATGGATGGAAAGAATGTTTCCTTGCAGGAAATGAAGGAACAGGGGTTTACAGTCAGAGAAATAGAGATACTTACAGGTATTTCTAAAAGTCAAGTTTCCAGGGAGATAGGTTAAATATGAATAATATACTTGAATTAAAGGCTCGGTTTGATCAGAAAGGAAATGTCGGCGGCGGTTCAAGAACTCTTCCTGAGAAATGTTCTGTAACTGCAGCGCATTTAAAAGACTTATGTGGAAACTTAAAAAAAATAGAAAAATATTGGCAGTCAGATGACTTTTTAAATGGTGCCTTAATAAGCATATATTACGACAGAGTGATTGCAAAATCAAACAGAACTCATTTTTTATTAAAAGGAAAAGGACAGCTTTCTCCGAATGTTTCAGTTGTCGGTGCAAAATTTATAAAATCTGAGAATAAAACAAAGCATGTAATTACGCACTATTTGACAAATGAGATAATAGGCATCTCGGTTCATTTTTTAGAAGAAGCGATAAAGATTATCGAAAATAATTACAATGGTGCAATTAATAAGATAAAATTGGAAGAAATCCGGCGTTCATCAAAATTCAATTATTTTGAAGATTTTGCAAAAACAAATTTTATAAATTTGATAGTTGACTCATGTTATATAGAAAAATTTGATATTGATGAGACATCTGTTAAAAATGTAAGCAATGTAACTTTAGTCACACTTTATAAAACGGATTTTACAATAAAATCCCTGATGGCAAAACTTGGAATAAATGATTATTTTCAAATAGGAAGCATTGATGAGACCACAGTCTTGCTGAATCCGACACAATATGAAATATTAATGCGAAAAGCGCCTTATTTAGTTGCAATGGCAACAAGTGATTTAAGAGATATTAGATTTGAATCGGCAACAAATCAAAAATACAGTCAGTTTTCAATACCTGAGCCAAAAAATGAGCCAATTATAGGTGTGATAGATACGCTTTTTGATGATACAGTTTATTTTTCAAAATGGGTCGAATATACAGATTTAGTTCCAAAAGAAATAGAAAAGAAACCGTCGGATAAGGATCATGGAACTATGGTCTCTTCAATAATTGTGGACGGCCCTGCATTGAATCCTGATTTGGATGACGAATGCGGAAGATTCAGAGTCAAGCATTTTGGTGTTGTGGCGGGTAAATCCTACAGTTCGTTTACTGTCATTCGGGCAATAAAGGATATTGTTGAAAAAAATCAGGATGTAAAAGTATGGAATTTAAGTCTTGGTTCGTTTGAGGAAGTCGCTGAAAATTTCATTTCCCCGGAGGCCGCTGTTTTGGATGAACTGCAGACAAAATATGACATCACTTTTGTAATTGCAGGAACGAATAAGACAAAAGCCAACCAGACAAGAATTGGTGCTCCTGCGGATTCAATAAACGGAATCGTAGTTAATTCTGTAACAATAGAAAAAAAATCTGCGTCTTATACAAGAAAAGGTCCGGTTCTGTCTTTCTATACGAAACCTGATTTAAGTTATTATGGCGGCGAAAAAGGTGAGGAAATAGCAGTTTATTCTTATGAGAAACTATTTAAAACAGGAACTTCATTCGCTGCTCCCTGGATTTCAAGAAAGCTTGCTTATTTGATTCAAGTGATAGGTTTTCCAAGAGAAATTGCAAAAGCTCTTCTTATAGATTCTGCCGCAGGGTGGGATCATGATGATTCGGAAATTGATTCAGTTGGTTATGGTGTAGTCCCGGTGAAAATAAGTGATATTCTTCGCTCAAAAGATGATGAGATTCGTTTTCTGATGACAGGAACAAAAGAATTATATGATACTTATAACTATAGCATTCCGGTTCCAGTTTATAAGGAAAAACACCCATTTATTGCCCGGGCAACATTGTGTTATTACCCGAAGTGCTTTAGAAATCAGGGGGTGGATTATACAGCGACGGAACTTCAGATTCAGTTTGGCAGAATGAATGATAAAGGAAAAATAAAGCCGATTGATGATGACTATCAGAGTACAGAAGGTTTTGCCGTTACAGAGGAAGAAGCCAGAAAGGATTACCGGAAATGGGACAATATAAAACATATAGGTGAATTCTTGGACGGCAAGAAACCAAAAAAAGCATACAACTCTCATCTTTGGGGAATTTCAATAAAATCAAAAGAACGTCTTGAAGAGAATTATGGCAAAGGTATGAAATTTGGAATTGTGGTTACCTTAAAAGAATTGAACGGAAAAAACAGAATAAATGATTTTATTCAGGCCTGCCAAATGAAGAGCATTCTTGTCCGCCCGATTACAATTCAAACTCAAATTGATATTTATAATAAGATTCAGGAAGAGATTGAACTGGAGTAGAGAGGAGGTAAATTATATATTATGGAAATCAATGAAACAAAAATTTACAGATATCTTCAAGAAAAGAACAACAGTTTCTATTGCGAACATATAAATAGAGTTGCCACAGACGTAAAGAATGTTCTTTCTCGTATTCCGACAATGTTTTCAAATTACACAAGCCATGATATTGGACATTCTGCTAGAGTTGCTGATTATATGGTGGATTTACTGCCACATTCAATAAATGAATATAATGACACGGAACTTGTTGTTATGCTTTATTCCGCAATTTTTCATGATATTGGAATGTCAGTTTCTGAGACAGAATTTGAATTGAATGTTTCGAATCAAGAGAATATCCGAAAAATGCATCATGTTAGATCAGAAGATTTTATAAATAAGTATCCGAATACAGATTCTTTTAAAATTGATAATGAAAGTTCCATAGATTTCAAGGGCTTGATTGCATTGATAGCAAGATCTCATGGAGAGGATTATTCATGGATAGAAAAAAATCTTGCTGAAAATAAATGCTTGGGGGAATGACTTTGTAAATCCTCGTTTTGTTTCATTTCTTTTAAGATTGGGAGATTATCTTGATTTCGATTCAAAAAGAGCTCCAATGTGTTTGTTTGATTTTTTGGAACTGGCAGCAAACAGTTCTCTTGAGTGGCAGAAGCATTTCTGCATAACTAATTATTCAAAAATAGATAAACAGAAAAATCAGATTTATTTTGCAGGTGAATGTGAAGAATCGGATATTTTTATCGGAATTTCCGATTATTTTATTTCAATAGAAAATGAAATAAAAAATGCAAAAAGATTATTATCGGGAAATGTAGAAAAATATAGATTGTCAATCAGCAACCAAATTTTAAATCTGATAGCTCATAAAACTTTTGATTCTGTAGATTTGCAGCTTTCAATGGATTACTTGGCAGTCTCAAATTTGTTAATGGGAGAGAATCTTTATACTGATAAAAAATGTGCATTGAGAGAACTTATACAGAATTCTTTAGATGCGGTGCTGTTGAAAAAAGAAATCTATAAAAATGAAAACAGCGGTTATGTACCTTTTATAAAAATAGCTTATTCTGATAATGAAGTATCTGTGCAAGACAATGGTATTGGTATGACAGATTCTGAGATAGAAGATTACTTTCTTAATATCGGGCATTCTTTTTACTGTTCAAATGATTTTAATAACCTTTCTGTCAGTTATAAACCAATAAGTCATTATGGAATCGGATTTCTGTCTTCATTTTTGTTGTCAGAATTGATAACGGTAAAAACGACTTCATATAAAAATCCGGCTGTTTGCAATATTTTGATGTTGAGAAAAAACAGACGAATTGTGATTCAAAAAAAAGAAAAGAATAAACTTCCGAATTCTGGAACAACCATTGTTTTTGATAGAGCGAATTTTGAAAATGTTTTTCAATCAAGTAAAGAAGTCTGTAAATATGTTTCGGATACTTTTAAGAATACTGGCGTAAAAATTTTAGTTTCAGAAGATAACAAAGAAATGTGTATCTGTTTTGAAGAAAAAAACGTGAAAAATAGAATAGATGTTTCTCAATATATGAATAATGTCGAGTGTTCTTTCAGCACCTTTTCTACATCTTCTTTTAGAATCTTCTCTGTTGATTTTCCTTTTGAATTGTCTGATGAGTATATATATGATGAAGAGTATTTTCCTGGAATAATTGCTGATTTTGAAGATTTGGCTAACTGGGCTGCTAATAATGGAGAGCATTATACTATAAACCGTCTGTTGGATTCTGATGAAAATCTTAGAATTTTAGAAATTTATCCATTGGACTATGATGAGTCTGAAAATTTTAATAGGGCTCAAGAAATTCTGGATGATGACTGCAGCGCATTTGAATATTTGCAAAAAAATCATCCTGTTTATGAACCGATTCGCATATATATTCAAGATGAATCAGTATTTTGGGATTTCTCCGATTTTGATATTATTGATATGAATTCTGCAATTACTGGATATGATGAAACTTCAGATTTTAAAAAGATATTAAGAGACTTTATTGAAAATATGGGAAAAAAACAAGGATACGATGTGTGTTAATGTTTAATAAGAACAAACAATCAGTCTGTATTTATCAACAATAATCTGTTTTCGAGAATTACTGAAAATAGGGCTGTTTCAAACTATCAGCATAATGATTTGTTTGTGAAAAATGTCCGAGTTCCATATTTTGATATAAAAATTCCACTTCTGTTAAAGGGGCTCGTAAATGCTAGCTTTGAAATAAATTTATTTTCTGAAAACTGTTATCCTGATGTTACCAGAATAAGGATGAATAATGAAACTTGTCGTCAGTTGGGATATGCTATAGGACGTGCAATTCATATTTTTATATTGAAGAATGCAGTGTTAGAAGAGGATAAGAAAAAATTTGTGAAAGCATTTATTGATAAGTTTTATAAATTTGACTCAACAAATGAGTTTTGTAAAGAAATAGATTTGTAATCATTTAATAGGGGAGAAATAATAATACAGTTTACTCAAAAAGATTTTTATGATTTGTGTTATGAAATATTGCTAAGAGCATCAGAGGTACCATGTGTTTTATTAACAATTAAAGATATACATAACACAATTTACTCATCCCGCACTTCCTCATACATCGCAAGGACATTCTCCCTCCAGGCATCAACTAATTTTTGCGGCGCAAGAGGAGTGACATACATTCCTTTTTCCAGAATCCAGTTCAGGACGGGGTAGTATTGGTTGCTTGTAAAAGTCATTATTGCTGTTCCGTCGCTCTGTTCCTCGAATTTCTGGTCGTCCGCCCATTTGTACATTCGGATGTAGTCGGTTTTTTCCTTGCGGATTTTCAGTTTGAAGCTGTAGTTTTCTTTTCCGATGAATTTTCCGAAGCTGCCTTTGCTGTGCTTTTCAAATTCAAAGTCCGGCGGAAGAGTAAAAGTTTTGTTCAAAATTTTTGGATTCGTGATTGCAGGAAGATTATAGAGCCGAGTTTCCTTGTAGAATTTATTGTAGCAGTACAAGCTCCACATTCCCTGAAAGTAGACAAGCTGCCAAGGCTCAACGGTAACTTCATAACGCCTGCCATTTTTATAATAGTCAAACTGGATGAGGCGGTTTTTCATCATGGATTCTTCGATTAGATTCCATAGCTTATCTTCTATTTTTACCGCGTTCATTCCGAGGAACACAATCCGGTTTTCAAGTTTTGCCGCGTTCAGTTTTTCGTTTCCGTCAAGCTCGTTTTCTAGGCTTTTGTATACTTCAATCGCCTGATTATAAATTGGCGTGTCCTTTACAATTTTGAGCAGATTTGTCATCAGGTGCGCGGCGATAATCTGCTTTTCGGTCGTGAAGCTCGCAATCAGGCGGAAATGCGGTTCAGCGTAGTAATAGCCTTTTCTGTTGCGGTCGTATGATATTTCCGCACCGAAATCGTTTCTTAGAGTTTCTATTGCCCGCAGAACCGTAGCCTCCGAACATTCGAATTTTTGCATCAGAAAAGCGACGTTCGGATATTTTTCCGCTGCAATCAGCTCGTCAATCTGCAAAGCCCTGCGGTAATTAGAAAGTGAAAGCCGTCTATTGCCCAACTTGTGAAACCTTTTCGTATGAATTGTCATCGCCTTTTACAGGAAATCCATGTACTTTTGAATGTTGTGGTGGAGTCAGCAGAATCAGATTTTCCGGGCGGCAGTCATATCCGTTGTTGTTGATGTGGTGAACATGCATCCCTTTTTTATAGTTTGGTAAAAAGGCTGCTGCGACAAAACGATAAACACAGGTTGTAGAATCAAATTTATATTCAGCTGGTCTTGTATAATCTTTCATTACAAGGTAGCCGCCATATTCTTTTCCCAATTTGTCACCTTGCTTCATTATTATTCCATAATGTTTTATTCTTCCAAAATTGCTTGCTGAATATTCTGCTTCTCCGTCTTTTTCTTTTTTATATAATGGGACTGGTTTCCAAATTTCTTTATTTTTTATGTTATCTCCATAAACTTCCTTTAATAATTCGTCCGGAATTTTTTCTTTATCACAATTAAATATTTGCTCGAATTTTTCTTTTATTGATTTACGTTCTTCGATTGGAGCTTTTGCTGTATACTCATTAGCCGTAACTCTAAGTTCTCTGAGCGTAAATGTTTTTCCATCAAATCCTATTACTTTCTCATCAAGTCCTTCATCTAATTGTGGATAATTTGATTTTTCCATCTTTTCACCTCACTGTAGTTTTAGTATACACCATAACACTGTCATATAATGCAAGCCTGAAAATTATATCACGAAAAATATTTTTTTTGAAAAAAATTAGACTGTCATTATTTGCAAGTCCGCTGTGCTATCATAGTTTTAAAGCTGAATAAAAATCTTTCGTAAGACGAAACTGGAGGCGGACATGAAAAATGCGATGACTTTTGACGACATTTATCTTTTAAAGGACAGTGCCGTTAAACTGGTTCTAAAGAAAATCGATGTTATGGATCTGGAATATGCCTTGATGGAAGCGACTGCGGAAGTCAAGGATGCGTTTTTCCGCAATATGTCAAAACGTGCGGAGCAGATGATAACGGAAGATATGCAGTACAACACTGATGTTTCCTGCAAGGATTCTTTTGAGTCGCAGCAGAAAATTCTTGATACGATATTCGGACTTGAAAAATCTGGAAAAATCAGGCTTCCGGAAAAATAATACAGTATTCTTCATCAGAGAATTTTTGCGCGTAATTCGTGCAAAATCTATAGCTTCATTTGACGCATTGTATGTAATTCAAAACAGGCAAGGCTGCTCTGAAGGTAGTGCGGTTTTGCCTATTTTTTTTGTAGATTGTTTTTTGTGGAAACAGATGGGAA
>OIYX01000784.1_pt1 | contig 10537 bp, 9 predicted proteins | sample 1588431 | NCBI WGS metagenome assembly OIYX01 (sample SAMN03283241) | human gut metagenome | biome: human-associated habitat; material: feces | host: Homo sapiens | place: Peru | collected 2012
TCTTCGACACGCTCAAGCGCTCGAACCTGCTCATCGTCGACGAGTTCCACAAGGCGCTCACGACGACGGGCGAGAAGCAGTCCGCGACGGTGCTGGAGTTCATCCGCGACATCCGCGACAGGACGCGGTGCGGGCTCGTCCTGTGCGCGACGAAGGTCGGCATGGAGCGCTTCGAGACGGGTGTCAACAGCCAGACGTTTGAGCAGCTGATCGGGCGGAGCATCATCAAGGCCGTCCTCCCCGACCGACCGCCCGTGCGCGACCTCAACGCCATTGCCCGCGCGTTCGGCCTCCCGCTGCCGACGGGCGCGGACCTCAAGGGCGTCAAGGACCTCGTCGGCGCGTTCGGCCTCGAGCGGCTCTTCGCCTACCTGCAGAAGACCTACGCGCTCACGAGGAAGGCCGGGGAGCCGATGACCTGGACGGCGTTCGCCAAGGTCAAGAACGGCTACCTCTCCCTTGCCAACATGAAGACCGAAAGCTACTGAAACGGAAAGGAAAACGGAACATGAAGAAGCCCATGACGACGATGACAGACGCGAACGGCAACGTCGTCCCGGTCAAGTACGTGCAACCCTACGACCGCGCGCGCGACCGCGTCGCGCGGCGGATCCTCGCGCGCTTCGAGAGGGCCCGCAGGTCGCTTGAGACGGTCGTGGCCGAGAGCCTGGCCGACCTCGACGGGCTGATGGCGCTCCGGGAGAAGCTCGGCGAGAAGGGGAACTTCCAGCTGACCTCCTTCGACGGCCTCATCCAGGTCGCGATCGACCAGCAGTACAACATCGTCCTCGACGAGCGCGTCGCCCAGGCGCGGCAGCTGATGCTGGACTACGTCAACGGCGTCCTCGACCAGGTGCGCGGCGCGGACACGACCGTCCTGCGCAAGCTCATCGAGGCGGCGTTCCGCGCCAACCGGCAGGGCGTGCTGCCGACGGCCAAGATCTTCGAGCTCATGCGCATGGAGGTCAAGGACGAGCGGTGGAACGCGGCGCGCGGCATCCTCCAGGACGCGATCCGGCCACAGAAGGGCCGCCGCTACCTGACCTGCAAGACGCGACCGTCCACGCAGGCGGACTTCCGCCCCGTCTCGCTCAACCTCAACGACTGCTGGCCGCGAGAGGAGGCCTCGGAATGAGCGCGCCCACGCCAGCCCAGGTCCGCGAGTACGGCGCCGCCGCCGCCCGCGCCTGCGCCGAGCTCGGCATCGGACGCGAGTCCGAGCGGCAGGCCTACCGCCGCCGCGTCGTGCGCGAGCTGACGGGCCGCGCCTCCATCAAGGAGGTCTCCTCTGCAGAGGGCTACGAGGCCGTCATGGCCCGCCTCTGGTCCGATGCGGGCGACTTCCTCCGCGCGGCGGACTACTCCATAGCGCCGGAGCGGCGGCTCGCCTACGTCGTCCGCGTGCTGGCCTGCCAGCTCATGCAGCTCAAGGGCGGCAGCGAGTCCGACGCCCAGGCGTACGTCGGCGGCGTCCTCGACCAGGCGCGCGTCCCCAACGGGCGCAGCCTCGACGACGGCGGCTGGTGGATGGACGTCGCCCCGCAGCGCGTCCGCGACCTCGTGAAGATCCTCGACACGGAGCGCCGCCGCATCCTCCGCAGGCTCGGCGCGAGGCCGCTGACGTTCAACGCCGCCGTCCGATACAGCCTCGACGGGCCGGTCCTCGCGATCGAGGGCGTCGCCCGCGGCTACTACGACCGGGCGCGCGTCCGCGTCACCGTCCGGAGGGAGGCTTCCGCATGACGAGATCCCTCTATGCCTGGCTTCCCCTCCGTGTAAACCTTCGCCAGGAGACCGTTTAGACCATGCTCTGCTTCAACCTCAAAAAATGCTGGCATGACGCCATCCTGTCCGGCGAGAAGCGCATCGAGTACAGGGTGGTGAAGCCGTACTGGGAGAAGCGCTTGAGCCAGCTCCACGCGGGGACGCCGGTGATTTTCCGTTGTTGTTACGGACACTCGAAGCCGACGATCAACGCGCGCGTTATCTCCATAGATAGGGGCCCGTGCCCCTATCCTGGATGGGACGGCGAGTACTTCCGCATCCGCTTCGCATGCCGAGAAGACTATCCCGGCATCATGGATCCGACGAAATACTATCCCGGATTCGGAGTCGACGACATGAACATCGGCGACTACTACGAACAGAAGTGGCTGCTGGAAGATGACGAGCCGGACGGCATCGGAGAATACCTCGAAGAGGATGAGGTTGAATGGCCATAAAACCCCAGTTCAACCCCAATAAAAGACCCCCTCAAGTCCAGTCGCTTGAAGGGGTCTTTTGCATCACGCGGCAAGCCGACGAAACACCCGATTTCCCATTTCAATTTGAATCTTTCCCAACTCGCGCTTGAAAATACGTTTTGGTCGTTGCGCTCGAACGGCAGCGTGTGGTGCGGCCGTTATGGTATAATGAGCGGCATGGGAGAACTTGCCGCTGAGACGGTTGCTGTGCCTTGGAAATGGCGTGGGCATGATTCGCGTTGGCCTGAACGAAGTTGACGGCGTGTCCGTCGAGGTCGTCCGTGCGCGCGCGCGGCGAATCAACATCCGCATTCGCGCGGACGGTACCGTTCGGCTGGCGATTCCGCGATTCTGGGCGACGCTGGCGCAGGGTGAGCAGTTCCTTTGGGACAAGTGGACATGGGTGGTGAAGGCGCGCGGCGAGATTCTCGCGCGTCCGCCGATCGTCCGCGCGCCACTCACGGAGGCCGACCTCGCGCGGCTTGCCGAGACGTTGCGTGAGCTGAACGCGGTCTGGGCGGCGCGGCTGGGGGAGCCGGACGTCGCGTGGAAGATCCGTCGCGTGAAGTCCCTGTGGGGCTGTTGCCATTGGCGTCGGCGGTACATCACCTACAATGCCGAGCTTGCGCATGCGCCGCGCGCGCTCGTCGAGTATGTCGTTGTCCACGAGTACACGCACTTTGCCGTCCACGACCACGGCCCCCGTTTCCGTGCGCTCATGGACGCGCGTCTGCCCGATTGGCGATTCTTGCGTCGGCAGCTCAACCGCCGCGCGTGGAACGAATGTCCGTAGACATCTGCATGTGCGTCACCACGACGGTTCGCGCGGCGCAAACCGTTATGGCGACGATCCGAAGGGCTCGTGATCAGTTCCAGCGCGTATCGACCGTTGTCACGAGCACGCGCCCGTGTCGGATCGAGAGAATGCGGCATTCCTCGCCGACGACTTCATAGACGATGCGGTAGGGCTTGCAGATGAGTTGGCGCAGCCGTTCGGGATTCGGCGGGATTTCAAGGAAGCACGCAAGGGGGACGTTTGGACAAGACAGGGGGAAGTCGGCAAGCTGTGTAACGGCCTCAATGATCTTGTCATGCCAACGGATTGCGTCCGCCGTTGAGAGTTCGTCCTCAAGCGAGAGTAGGATGTCTTGAAAGAGCGATTTCGCGTGCGGAGCGAAAAGAATTGTCATCGCGCGAGTCTCCGTCCAGTACGCTTGTTGAGGGCGCCGAGGACGCTGCGGGAGACGGCTTCAAGAGGAATTCCTTTTCCTTCGTCGAATTCGCGGCGGGAGCGCGCGATGTCGGATTCCAGTTCGACGATCTCACGGGTGGGATGCGTCGGGGCTTGGATGGCGAAGGGGATGCGCCGTTCACGCGCAATCGTCACCATGCAGACGTTCAGGACGGCCGAGGCGGTGAGGCCGACGTCATCGCAGAACTGCGCGAAGTCGCGCTTGACGTTTTCGTTTACGGAGATTGTCATGTTCGCCATCGCTGATGTGCCTCTTTTGCCGTTGTATTTGCGTGTATTATACGGCAATCGTGCGCAAGAAACAAGGGGGGCGCGACTGTACCCTCCGTCAAGCCTTTGATACCCCATTTTTGAGGGGTTGTCGGTCGGGGACGGTTGGGCTATAATTGTCGGCATGTTCGGCGTATTCGGCGCAACAAGGATCGTCTGAACAAGAATAAGGAGCCATCAAGTCATGAAGCAACTCGTTCTCGGCGCCCTCGCGGGCGCAGTCGTGTCTGTCGCGTCCGCGCGCGAATGGACGGTTGACGCCGCCGGCGGCGGCGACTACACGTGCATCCAGGACGCCATCGACGCCGCCGCAGCCGGCGACACGGTGTGGGTGAAGCCCGGCGTCTACCAGACGGGCGGCCGCCGGACGACGGAGAGCGGCAGGGCGGACAACTTCTCGCGTGTCCTCCTGACCAAACCGCTGACGCTGGCGGCCACGAGCGACGACCCCGCCGACACGCACATCGTCGGCGCGCCCGACCCGAATCCCGCCTTCGAAGGGAAGGACTACGAGGGGCGCGGCCCCGACTCCTACCGCTGCATTCGCCTGGAGCGGGCGGCGGCGCAGGGCGCGACCGTGATTCGCGGCTTCACGATCCGAGACGGCTTCTGCGCCCAGCGGTACAACGGCGATTCCTACGGTGCTGACGTCATCGCCGGCCAGCCGGGCGGCGTTGCGTCCTCCATCGACAATGGCTTCGGCTTCTACGTGACCGACTGCGTGATCTCGAACTGCTTCGGCGTGCGCGGCGGCCTCGTGCGGAGCGGCAACTATGTCCGTTGCCGATTCTCGGATGGACACGGCAGTTCCGGCGCGGCGCTCGGCCGCAACATCCGCGTCCTCAGCTCGCTGATCGTGAAGATGCCCGGCGCTTGCGTGGACTACAGCACGCTCGTCAACTGCACGTTCGCCGACTCGAAGGGCGCTCCGCTCTACCTCAGCAGCGGTCTGCAGAACACGGTCTGCAACACGATCTGCGCCGCGACGGATTCCACGTCCGGGACGCCCAAGAGCGGGACGGCGAAGAACAGCGTCTTCGACTGGCTGCCGATTGCGGACGCCGCGAACTGCCACGCGGGTCTCGCCTACCAGTTCTTTGCACCGCTCAAGGGCGACTTCCGCATTCGCGCCGGCACGGTCTCGGCGACGGCGGGCGATGCGGCACTGATTGCGGCGGCGTTTCCTAATGCGCCGAAAGCGGTTGACCTCTATCGGTCGATAGATGGTTCCTTGTTCGCTTCGTCCGGCGCGATCCCCGTTGGTTGCTACGCCAAGACGGTCGTCGCGGCCGGCGGCGCTGTGCAGTTCAATGGCGCGAACACGGTCGTCTGTGATGGCTATACGGGTACGGTCGGCGGACTCTACGCATTTTCTGAGACGCCCTACGCCGTATTTCAGGTGCGCCCGCCGGCAGGAACGGCGGCCTATTTCGGCTTTGCGCGTGCTGCCGAGCAGGGCGGCTACCAGTTCCCGGAAATGGACGAGTCGCTGTGGGTGGCTGTGCCGCCGGCGGACATTGTCGTCACGAACACGGCGGAGACCGTCCAGCGCGAGTACTGGGTCGATCCGGTCGCCGGCGACGACGACAACGCGGGCACGTCGGCGAACGCGCCGCTGAAGACCCTGGCAAAAGTTGCCGCGAATCTTGCGCTGACGGCTTCAGATGCCAAACTTAACCTGCGGACGCTTGTCCACTGCGCGGCGGGCGACTACAGTGAAGGCGGCGTGACGGTGTCCGAGCCGGATGTCATGAGCCGTCTCGCGCTCACGGACTATCGCTTGCTCGTACGCTTCAAAGGTGCCGGACGCGGGCAGTCCTTCATTTCGGGTGCGCCGGATCCGGACAGCGCGGACGGACGCGGGCCGAATGCCGTGCGCTGTCTTTACTTTGCCGCATCTTCACAGGGGCGGGTCGCCGTTCAAGGCTTTACGCTCTGCAACGGCTTTGCCGACGCGGGCGATGCCGACGAGCCGCGAAACCAGGGTGGCCTCGTCTGGTGCGGCGGCGGCACGGGTGCGCATCAGGTCCTGGACGGCGAACTCGTCGGTGGTGACGCCTTCCGTGGCGGCATCGCCATGCGTGGCGACTTCCTGCGCTGCATTTTCCGAGATGCTGTGGCGCGGGGAGGCGGCGGAACTCGCGGTGTGTCAATCTGCAACTCGGTTTTCGTTGGCGGCGTTGGCCCTGTCATCGGCAGCGACACGTCTGTCCGGCAAACGACGATTTCCTCGACGAACGGCGTCGCCGTTCTCAACAGCACGACCAACCGGTTTGCCATTGCATTCCAGGCGACGGGTTGCACATCTGACCTGAATCTGAAGAACGGCGACCTCTGTCGTGGACTCTGCTATTCCTTTGACAACGGGAAGAAGGTCGCTGGCGATACGGAGGGCATCAGCACCCGCGCGGGCGATCTGCGCTTCGTCGATTTCGCCCACGACGATCTGCGGCTTCGGAGCGATTCGCCGCTCGTCATGGATCCGATTGCGCTGGACGCCGACTACTGGAAGGCGCCGGTCACGGACGTCGCGGGCGTGCCGTTCAGCTACAAGGGCGGCAAGACGGTTGCGGGCGGCATCCTGACACCCGTCCCGGTTCTGGTCGTCGAGACGCCGGCCTTTGGTTCGGCGACCTCGGTCGGCACGAATGTCGTGGAGGTCGGTAAGACGCTGACGGTTGATTTCACCGGTTCGACGAAGCGCCATCTTGAGGCGCTGCTCGTCAACGGCGAACCTGTCGAAGGCACGAGCTACACGTTTGCGCCGGGCGCCGGCCTCGCGGCGGATGGCGCGCCGATTCCGTCCGTGACGCTCTCCTACCTCTACTCGACGAACTGGTACGTGAACGCGACGACGGGTTCGGACGCCAACGACGGCTTCACGGCTGAGACGCCGTGGAAGACGCTCGCGCAGGTCTCGAATTCGGGGCTGATGCTGCCGGGCGACTGCGTCCACGCGGCGGCAGGCGACTACGCCGAGGGCACGGTCGCCGGGTTGGCGGATGGTGTCGGCAGCTGTCGCGTTCTTGTGCCGACGGGCGTCGCGCTTGTGGCGGACGAAGGGGCGGAGAAGACGCGCATTGTCGGCGCGGCGGATACATCGGTGTCTGATTCATATGGACGCGGCCCGAACGCCGTGCGGTGCGCGTACCTTCAGGCGGGCGCGCGGCTCGTTGGCTTCACGCTGGCTGGCGGACGTGTGCCAAACGCGGGAGGCGGCGATGTCGCCGGTACGCCGTCGTGTGTGGGCGGCGGACTCTACTCGGAGGAGTTGGCGACCGCGTATTCGGCTTCGGCCACGGGCGGCGCATTTGACTGCGTGTTCACGGACTGCGTGGCGGGACGTGGCGGCGCGGCCTTCGGCACACGGCTCGTCAACTGCACGATCCGCGACTGCGTCGGCACGGCGTGTTCGCCCGTCGCCTACAAGTCCGCCCTGTACGGATGCGCCGTCAACCAGATCAAGAGCGGTCCGATGACGCTCTTCCGCAACTGCTACGTCGTGTCGCATGGCACGGTTGGCGCGAATGTGACGGCTGGGCCGTTCTTCGATTCCATGAATGCACCGGCGACAATTGACGGCAACGTCCTGCTCGCGAAACTGACGTTGACGGACAGCGGCAAGAAACTTGTCTACGCCAACTGCCTACTGAATATGGACGAGGAAGCGTTCGCGTCGCTGGACGCGGCCAATCGACCGAGCAGCGTGCGAATCGCCTCGGCGGCCGAGGCGGGGTACAGCGATGCGGGGCGTCCGTTGAGCGCGAAGGCGCTTGGCGTGGACAAGGTGGCGGACGCGGCATTTGTCGCGGCGACGGATGCGGACGGCCTGCCGCGCATCAGCAACGGGACGATGGACCTCGGCGCGTTCGAGTTCGACTGGCGGCCGATTTACGCGCAAGACCTCGGTTCGGTTGGCACGGTCGTCCGGGCGGACGCGCCGGTCGTCGAGAAGGACGGTCAGGTGTTCCTGCCGCAGGGCGAACTGGAGCTTGTGCTGGCGGATGACGCGCAGCGCGGCCGGTACCGCTTCCCCGTGCAGGTGACGGGGACGGGCCTCCTCACAATCCGCGCGGGCGACGAGACGCTCGCGACGTTTGACGCGGCGGACGGTGCGGTGGTCTTCCGCTATCGGACGCGCACGGCCGGCAACAGACTGACCTTTGCCTACGCGCCGGGCGACGGCGACACGGGCGGCGCGCTCCTCGCGCAAGCCTCCGGCGGCCCCGGCCTCGTCTTCGTCATCCGCTGAACGCGGGCTTGTCGTGGCGCGGTATCACGGCGGTCGGTGGGGCATTGCCATTTTTCCGTTGATTTGATACAATGCGCGGCGTGGAAAAATCTTCTCGGAAACTAAAGTACCGCCGGATCCTCCTAAAACTCTCCGGCGAAGTCCTTGGCGACAAGGAAACGGGCGAGTGCATCGACCCGAAGAAGCTCGCTTTCATGGCCGAGCGCGTGAAGAAGATTCACGCGATGGGCTGTGAGGTTGGCATTGTCCTCGGCGGCGGTAACATCTTCCGTGGCCTCACGGGCGCAGGGCAGGGCGTGAACCGCGTGACGGGCGACTCGATGGGCATGCTCGCGACGATTATCAACGCGCTCGCGATGATGAACGCGCTCGAGTCGATCGGCGTGCCGACGCGCGTCATGACGGCGATCGAGATGCCGAAGCTCGCCGAACCGTTCATCCAGCGCCGCGCGCTCCGCCACTTCGAGAAGGGGCGCGTTGTCATTTTCGGCGGCGGCACGGGCAATCCGTATTTCTCGACCGACTCGGCCGCCGCGCTCAAGGCGAGCGAAATCGGGGCGGACGCGCTCTTGAAGGCGACGAAGGTCGATGGCGTCTACACGGCCGACCCGCAGAAGGACCCGAAGGCGACGAAGTATGCGGCGCTCAAGTACGAGACGGCGATCGAGAAGCACCTGAAGGTGATGGACTCCGCCGCGTTCGCGCTCTGCATGGAAAACCACATTCCGATCATCGTCTTCGACTTCTTCGACAAGAAGGCCCTTGAGGCCGCCGTCGAGGGAAAGACGGTCGGGACGATTGTGAGTTAAGGAGTAAGTAGTAGGTAGTAAGTTGCAAGTAGCAAGTTATAGGCAAGAAGTAAGTAATAAGTAGAGGAAGAGACATGGAAACCGTTTCTGAAGTGTTGACTGACACGACGACGAAGATCGCGAAGAGCTTCGAGGCCCTGAAGGCCCAGTTCGCGGGGCTTCGCACGGGCAAGGCGTCGCCGGCGATGGTCGACGGCGTGCAGGTCGAGGCCTGGGGCTCGAAGATGCCGATCAAGAACATCGCGACGATCTCGACGCCGGAGCCGCGCCAGATCAAGATCACGCCGTTCGATCCGACGACGATCGACGCGATCAACAAGGCGATTCTCGCGGCGAACCTCGGCGTGACGCCGCAGACGGACGGCAAGGTGCTGCGCATCACCGTTCCGGAGCTGAACGAGGAGCGCCGCAAGGAGATCGTGAAGACGGCGAAGACGCAGGCCGAGGCCCAGAAGGTCGCGATGCGCAATGTCCGCCGTGACGCGAACGACGCCGCGAAGAAGCTGGAGAAGGACAAGAAGATCTCCGAAGACGACCTCAAGGCCGCGCTGGAGAAGATCCAGAAGGCGACGGATGACGGCATCGCGAAGATCGACGCCGAGCTGAAGGCGAAGGAAGCCGAAGTGATGGCCGTCTGACGGCCGTGACAGATTTTACCAATCAAGCGGGAGGTAGATATGGCAGAAGAAGTTGAGATGACACCGGTCGCGCCGGAGCCGCCGAAGGCTGACCCGCTCGCGAAGCCGGTTGCGCCGCGTGCGTCGACGCTTAAGCTGAGCCCGATTGCGCGTCCGGCGGCGCCGGGCGCAACCGTCTCGGCGCTGAAGCCCGGGCTCAAGCTGCCGCCGAAGCCGGGCGCAACGGTCTCGGCGCTGAAGCCCGGGCTCAAGCTCCCGCCGAAGCCGGGCGCGACGGTCTCGGCGCTGAAGCCGGGGCTCAAACTCCCGCCGAAGCCGGGCGCAACCGTCTCGGCGCTGAAGCCGGGGCTCAAGCTCCCGCCGAAGCCGGTCATCCACAAGCCGGGCGCGTCCGTGGCCGCCGCACCGTTGCCGAAGCCGGTTGCGCCTGTTGCGGCGTCGGCGCCCGTTGCTGCCGCGCCGACAGCGCCCGCACCTGCGGCGACCGCTCCGGCGGCCGAGGCTCCGAAGCCGACCGCGCCCGTCGCCGTCGATGCGCAGGGCGTCGGCAAGCTTCCGACGGTTGAGGCGAAGGCCATTGCGCGCGAGGCCGTGACGCCGCCCGTGGCGGAAATGCCGAAGCCGATGGAGCAGCTCAAGTCCGTCACGCAGAAGCTCAAGGGCATTACGCAGTCCATTCCGCCGCAGGCGATTCTCCGCAAGACGGGCATCATCGCCGACGCGGCGATGAGCGAGGCGCAGAAGGAAGCCGCGAAGCACAAGACGGCGCGCATCTCGCTGTCCGACGCGATGGGCGTTGCTCCCGTCAAGGACGAGCATGCGCCGATGAAGACGATTCGCATCAAGCGTCCGATCGACATTCCGACGGCGCCGAAACCCGCTGCGGCGGCGTCTGCGGCGGCGGAGACGGCTGCCGAAGCGCCGGCCCCTGCGCCGGCGGCGTCGGTGACCCAGCGCAAGACGCTGCGCATTGCGCGTCCCGGCAGCGCCGTTCGTCCGGCCGGCAAGTTCGGCATCAAGCGTCCGGGCGCGGCGCCGGCCGCGCAGCCGACGGCGGCTGAGCCTGCGGCGGG
>OIYX01000785.1_pt1 | contig 10523 bp, 9 predicted proteins | sample 1588431 | NCBI WGS metagenome assembly OIYX01 (sample SAMN03283241) | human gut metagenome | biome: human-associated habitat; material: feces | host: Homo sapiens | place: Peru | collected 2012
AAGCCAGGGACTACATGGAGATTTTCCGTGAGGCGGGAGTCCATGTCTACTGCGAGGACGAGGATGTCGCCATCTACGCCAACAAAAGCTACCTGATGGTGCACACGGACAAGGCGGGGAGACGCCGCGTCTCCCTGCCGCGCCCATGCAAGCTGGTGCAGATCCTCCCCGAAAAACGGCTGCTCTCGGAAAACACCCAGGAGTTCATCCTGGATGCCGACGCGAAGACAACCTATCTCCTCCGAATGGAGTAGCCCCAGGCAGAACGGGGAGGCAAAGGCAGGTTCAGCAATTGCCGGCGTTCCCCATCCCCGTGAAAATGGCGGTGATGGGGGCGTCCTTTCTTCGCCGACGCGGGTTCCGTGCGTGTCTTATTCCTGCAAATATCTTTCGGTTGCATTAGAATATGCGGGAGTTCTGGCGTATTATAGGTGCCGAATCAGATGTCAGCGGCACAGCAACCATGAAGAAGTCCGTCTTGTCAATACTTGTCATCTTCTGTCTAGGATTTTCTGCCTTTTCAGGAAAATCCCAGGCGGTTGTTGCGTTATTTGGGACGAACTCGTCTGTTCCCAGCCTATTGCCTGGCACCTACAGTGCATGTGACGAGACACTGCGTCAGAACATTCTATCCCGCGGTGATCTTCTCCGTGACCGTGTTCGTGCGGACCTGGCCCTGTCCAGGATGGGCGCTTCCACATTGTTGCAGTTAAATTTTGAGCAAGCTGGCGCATTGCTCCGGGAACTATCCTGTTCTGCGCTAGTCCAGTTGAACATACGGAACTGCGACATCACCGTCAAGCGTCTTCGTTCCCGTCCTGACGAGAATCGTGGCGGTCGTCCCAGGCGCGGAGCCTCTCCCGTCCATTCCCTTGGGCACGGCCCTTTGTTTTCTCCGCCGGAGATCATGGTCGCGATAATCGTGGGCGAGTTTCAGATATGGCGTGAAGGGGCTTTTTCCGTGGAGTTGGTGCCTATACAGGCGGTTGTGATGAGCACCGACCTGGATGCGGCAGGCATCTCCTACGGCACGCAGCGCGATTTCGAGCGGGAGGCCCTGCGCTACGCGCTTGAAAAGACAATCAGCAAGACAAATAGATAATCACAAACATGCGGGCGTATCTATCGTTTCTCCCTTTTGGGGTCGCCATGCTCCTGGCGTTTTCGGGCACCTCCTGCGTTTCCGCCAAGAAGTTCGACTATGCCTCTGCGGAGGGGGTCATGTACCAGCGCATTGACTCCGAGGCGCGCCAGCTTCCACCAGTGACCGTATTGCCCTTCAGGGACAGTCGACCATCGAAGATGCTTGCCGAAAACCTCGGGGAGGAGGGCGGCCAGGGCATTGACATGGAGTCGCGTCTGGACCGGGGCACCTTTGCCTACGGATGGATTCCCTTCATGCCCTTCGCGTGGATAAGCCGCGAGATTCCGGAAAACCGGAGCGACCCTCTTGCGACACTGCGCAGCTACTGGTGCCACTTTGACAGGGAACTGGCCGAGGCGGCGGTCGTCAGCGTCAGGCATTCGGAATTGTTCGAGGACGTGCTTTTTGCGGAGAAGCCCGAGAATGCGACCACCAGGCTCGTCCTCATGGGGACTATTCATTCCACGAAATACGAGGGAGAGCGCCTGACCTACGGCGTCACCTATCTTCTTGCGCCGGTTCTTTGGGTCGTGGGCTTTCCGACTGCGGTCTCCCACAACACCCTCGCGCTGGACTTCATGCTGGTCGACCGTGAAACCAAAAGCGTCGTCTGGAAATTCCGCTATGAAGGCACGGCTTCGCTGGCGCACTTCCTCTATTTCCATCCGGGAGACGATGGCGCCTGCTATGCGCGGCTTGCGAAGCAGGCGATGAACGCAGCACTCTACAATCTTGATGACTCAATCCGACGAGCCCGAAACAACTAGCCATCTACCATTATGCGTAACATTCTACTCTCCATACTGATACTGGCCATGACACCTGCATTCCTCCAAGCCGCGCAGAACCGCACTGGGCGACCGTTGCACTACATCTCAACCGACAAGCAAATCTACCACCCCGGGGAGACTGTCTATGTGCGCGCAGTCGTCCTGGACGGCATGACCAACTACCCGCTGAACGACTTCCTCACGGGATACACGGATTTCGAATGGAAGATTATCGGGCCCAAGGGGGACTCCCTTGCCGACGATGCGATGGAGTACGAGCAGTCGGTCGGCGCCGTCTCCTGGAAGATTCCCGACGACGCGGCCGGCGGCATCTACAAGTTCCGCGTGGCGGGCGGCGAGGCGGCGCCAGCCGAACGCACCTTCGAAGTCCGGGCATATCGCGCGCCCCGGATACGCACCCAGATTGACTTCCTCAAGCGGGGCTACCTCCCGGGCGAAGAAGTCACCGCGGTCGTGAAATTCTCCCGCGCCGAGGGCGATGCAGTCCAGGCGCCGAAGGTCTCGGCCGCGGCAATCCTCGACGGCGCGATGATCTTCGAGACAGACGAGGCGGCCGTTGACGGCGACACCGCGCGAGTCTCCTTCAAGCTCCCCGCCGAAGTCAAGGATGGAATCGGAACATTGAACTTCACGGTCCACGACGGCGGCGTCAGTGAATCCGCGGGCAAGAGCATCCCCGTCCTCCTCGACAACTACACTGTGGACTTCTATCCTGAGGGCGGCGACCTGGCCGCCGACGTTCCGGGCAGAATCTATGTCGAGGCCAGGCAGAAAAACGGCATTGGCGCGGACATGGCGGGGGTCGTCAAGGACGCCGGCGGGCAGGCTGTCGTCGACTTCTCGACCATCTTCGACGGGCGCGGCATTATTGAGTTCAGCCCGAAGAAAGGGGTTGCCTACACCCTTGAAATCCGCAATGCCGCCACTGGGCAGACCCGTGTCTTCGCGCTTCCCGAGGCGAAGTCCGGGTCACTCATCGCCGCAACAAGGAACGCCTACGACTACAGCGAGGCGATAGTGGTGAAGATAGCCACATCCGCCGACGCAACGAAGACTCCGGGCTATGTCACACTGCGCAAGCGGGACAAGGAACTCTCGCGGGTCGCCGTCAAGGCCGGACAGACCGAGGCCACGCTGGATGCGGGAGAGCGGGAGGGCGTCCTCATCGCGACCCTCTACGCCACCGATGACACGCCGCTTGCAGAACGCCTGATCTTCAGGCGTCCAAAATTCCGCGTCCACACAACGGTTTCCGGACTGGACCGCGACTATACTCCAGGCGAAAAAGTCACCTTGGTCATTGAGACGCGCGACGATGCGGGCACGCCCGTTGCCGCGAATGTCGGCCTGACCGTCACCGACGCGTCAGTCGCCGAAATGAAGGACAGGCGCGACATTGCTCCGCGGCTTCCCGCAATGGTCTACCTCGAAAACGAGGTCCATGCCTTCGCCGACGCGGGGGACTACTTCGACGCCGGCGACCCGCTTGCCGACGCAAAAATCGACCTGCTCCTCGGAACCCAGGGCTGGAGGCGGTTCATTCCGCTCCGCAAGACGGAAATCGCGAAGCAGTACGAAGATGCGCTTCGCCGCGCCCTCGCCCCGGAGATCGACTTCAGCATCGTCCCAATGCCGATTGCCAGAGGCAGAGGCCCCGGAATCCTCTACATGATGGCGAACGCCTACGGAGCGGGACCGAAGGAGGCCGTGTATGCCCAGGAGGAGGATGGCCTCATGCTGGATTTTGACGAAGGCGCCGATGTCAGGGGAGGCGAAGTCATTGAAGAGGCTGCGGCGGAGGCTCCGGCGGAGGCTCTTGACGAAGTGGAGTTCCCTGCGATGGCGAAGCATCTTGTCCCCCGCCGCCCGTGGATTCCGGAGGTGGAGGAGTGGGTGGTTCGCGAATACGCGCACCAGGCCCGCAAGGACCGCAAGCCCGGAGACAGGGTGGACTTCCAGGAGACAGTCTACTGGTCGGCGAATCTCCAGACCGACCCGCGCACAGGCAAGAGGGAAGTCTCCTTCGAACTGCCCGACACGATTGGCGCATTCAAGGTGATGGCCGACTCCTTCGGCAACAACGGCGCCCTCGGCGAGGCCACCGCGGAGCTGCGCTCCGTCCAACCCTTCTATGCCGAAGTGAAGATGCCACTCTTCCTGACGGCAGGAGACCAGGCAATCCTGCCCGTGACACTCGTCAACATGACGAAGGCACCCCTTGCCGGGGCGAACCTGACCATTGAAGTCGGCGAAGGACTCCGCCTTGTCGAGCAGCCCGTGGCTGGCGCCGCGCCCCTTGCTCCAGGCGAACGCCGCGCCGTCCCCGTAAAGGTCGAGGCGACGAAGCCCTGCACCGCCAAGGTCACCGTCAAGGCAGTCGCCGGCGGCAATGTGGACGCCGTCACGCGGGAGGTCTCCATTCTCTCGCCGCTCTTCCCGTATTCGGAATCTGCGGGGGCGAAGGTCTCCTCCAAGTCGCCATTTGCCTTCCGCTTCGTCATTCCCGCCGAAGTCGAGAATGGCTCCCAGAAGCTGGTCGCGCAGGTATATACCTCTCCCGCAGCCACCATGGAGGCCGCCCTCAACGCACTTCTGCGCCAGCCCCACGGATGCTTTGAGCAGGCCAGTTCGACGAACTACCCGCTTGTCATGGCACAGCAGTATTTCCTGAGCCATGCGGGCATCGATCCTGCGAAGGTCAAGAAGGCGCAGGATCTCCTCGACGAGGGTTACAAGATGCTCGTCTCCTTCGAATGCAGGGAGAAGGGATACGAGTGGTTTGGCGACGACCCAGGCCACGAGGCGCTCACCGCATACGGGCTGATGGAGTTCAACGACATGGCGAAGGTAATGCCCGTCGACCAGTCGATGCTGGAGAATACGCGGAAGTGGCTCCTTGACCGCCGCGACGGCAACGGTGGCTTCAAGCAGAGCCAACGGGCACTGGACTCCTTTGGACACGCCCCCGCAGAGACAGCCAACGCGTATATCCTCTGGGCGCTCCTCGAAAGCGGCGAAAGCCCGGCCAAGCTCAAGAAGGAGATCGAGGCGGTTGCAAAACGCGCCGCAGAGGCGCAGGACGACTACCTGAAGGCTCTCGCGGCAAACATCCTCTTCCTCGCAGGAGAACGCCCCCGCGCTGAGGAATTCGGGCGCATCCTCGCCAAAAACCTGAAGGACGACGGCACGATGAAATACCCCGGCACGACAATCACATGCTCGGGAGAACTCTCAAGGAACCTGGAATGCACATCCCTTGCCGCACTGGCATGGATTCGGCTCGGGGCGGATTTCGCAATGCAGACCGAGACCGCGATGACCATGCTTGCAAAGTCCTGCGAGGCCGGGAAGTTCGGTTCGACACAGTCCACGGTCCTCGTCCTGAAGGCAATCAACGCATACGACGCGACATTCGCAAAGCCGAAGACTCCCGGCGAGGCACAGCTCTACCTGGACGGCAATCCCTTCGGGGCACCAGTCCCATTCGACGAAAAGTCCACCGGCATCCTTTCGCTGCCCGACTGCGGGCTCGCGCTGACACCGGGGGAACACACCCTAGAAATCCGGCTGACCGGCGAAAGCGAACTCACAGCATCGATGAAGCTGGATGCAATGACACGCCTGAACGCAAGCAAAGGCCCCCTCAGGATGACGACGACGCTCGACAGGAGTGAAGCCGCCGCCGGAGAGCCCATGCAACTCGCCGTCAAGGTCGAAAACGCCACCGACAAGGCCGTCAACATGCCGCTGGCAGTCATCGCAATCCCGGGGGGACTCGAACCCAGATACGAACAGCTCAAGGAACTGCGGGACGCAGGAACCATCGCGTCATACGAAACCCGCGACAATACGGTAGTCCTCTACTGGCGTGGACTTGATGCCAACGCAAGCGTCACCGTAAATATCTCCCTGACGGCGACATTCCAGGGGAAATACGCGGCAGCCGCATCCAGGGCGTATCCATACTACGACGACAAGGAGGCCGTCTACTGCCCGGGAACGCAGTGCCTTGTCAAGTGAGGCATTGAAAGAGACAGCCCCTCGCCTCCTGGGTAGTCCATCGGGAGCCGAGGGGCAGGCCGCGCAGCACACGCAGCACGCAGCACTCCTACGCCGGGGCCTTGGCCTTCAGCGCAGGAGTGTCTTGTTTTCCGCTACTTCCTCTTTCCGAGGAGGCGGATGAGGTGCAGGAACAGGTTGATGAAATCCAGATAGAGGCTCAGGGCGCCGATTATTGCTATTCCCGTATGGTTGCAGCCAGCCTCGTGGATTCTCTTGATTTTCTGGGTGTCGTATGCGGTCAATACGACAAAGACAAGGACGCCCAGGATGGAGAGTATCATATCCAGCATCTGTGAACGCAGGAAGATATTCACAAGCATCGCGATGATGATTCCCAGCAACGACATCAAGGCCAGATTCCCGATGGTAGTCAGGTCACGACGCGTGACAAGGCCATAGACCGACATCACGCCGAAGACGATTGCCGTGGTCAGGAAGATATTGGTTACCGAGGTGATCCTGTAGGCATGAAGCAATACCGACAGGGTGACCCCGTTGAGCGCGGAATACCCCAGGAACATGAAGAACGCCACGATGGGAGGGAGCTTCATGATCATGAAGGAAAGCACAAGCACCAGCGCGACTTCGGCAAGACAGCATGGCAGCATGACTGTGGCGTAGGTCTCCGGCGGCATGGTCTTGTAGACGTAATACGCCACAAACGCGGTAAGAAGCAACCCCAGGGTCATGGTTCCATAGACCTTGTTGATGAAACTGACCTCCTGCATCTCAAAGGCATTGTCACGTCTGCCGTATTCTGGATAATTCTGATTGTTCATCTCTACACTCCTCCTGTCAAAACTGACTTTTCCGGACAACTCCCCTAATATAAGACAATTCAACTGCTCTCCAAGCGCCCTTCAGAGAACTTCCCAGGCGCTGGAAAGACGACGGCGCGCGGCTTCCAGCTCCTCCGCCCCGTCAAAAAACCCGAAGACCGCGCTGCCGCTGCCTGAAACAATGCAACTCCTTGCACCGCAAGACGTTATGTCATCAAGCGCATTTCTTACCTCGGGATACCGCTCCGCGACGGCGAATCCCAGGTCGTTCCAAAGGAATCCCCCCCAGTCACAGTCCTTTGGCGGCGGCCATTCAGGGGGGCGGAGCCCATCTGGACGGCGCCAGTTCTGGTATGCCCATGCGACAGGCGAATGGACGCCTGGATAGATGACGAGGAGGTTCAGCTCAGGGAAAGATTCGAGCGGTTCCAGGATATCGCCTACGCCTGTGGCCAGGGATGGGACCGGATTCAGGAAGAATGGCACGTCCGCGCCCAGTGACGCGGCGATTTCCTGGAGTTCCTCCTCGGAGGCGCGTTTTTCCAGCCCGTTGACCTCGAGCAGCGCGGCGGCGGCGTCAGAGGAGCCGCCTCCCATTCCCGCGGCCACTGGAATCGCCTTGTGGAGGCGAATCTCGAAGTCTGGCTGGATGCCAAGACAACCGCAATACCCATCGACAGCCCGAAGCGCGAGATTGTCGGACTCCTCCCCGGGAATCTCCCTTCCGGTCGTCCGGATGGACAGGCCGCTCCCCGGGGTGCTTCGAACCACCTCGACCGTGTCCACCACCCTCCAGAAGGGATAGAAGACCGTCCGTATCAGGTGCCGTCCATCGGAGGCGCGCCTTTCCCCGACAGTCAGGTAGAGATTCAGCTTGCCAGGGGTTCTGCGCATCTGTGGCGGGCCTTACCGGAGGAGTATTTCGGCAATGGCCGACGACTGCCTGAGGACTCTGTCATGGAGGCTTTCACCCGTCGAATCCATTGTGACAACGGCTGGGAAGTCGTGGACGAACAGGGACCACATCGCCTCGGGGGAGCCGAACTCCTCCAGGAAATAGACATCCTCGACGCGTTGCACGGAGGCGGCAAGCACCTGGGCGGCGCCGCCGACGGCCGAGAGATAGACCGCGCCGCACTCCGCAAGCGCGCGCCTTGTCGCGTCCCCCATGCCTCCCTTTCCGATGATTGCACGGACTCCATAGCGCCGTAGGACCTCGCCCTGGTATGGCTCCTCGCGGGCGGAGGTAGTGGGGCCTGCGGCAGTCACGCGCCAGCTTCCCCCATCATCCCGCACCATGACGGGGCCGCAGTGGTAGAGGACGCCTCCCTGGAGCTCCAGTCCTGCGGGAAGCGTTGCGGGCGAAGTGCCTTCGGATGCAAGATACTTGTGCGCCGCGTCCCGTGCCGTGTGGATTCTTCCAGAGAGGAGCACCTGGTCGCCTATGCGGAGGGAGCGGACGAGTGCCTCGTCAAGGGGAGTCTGGAGCCTGACAGTCGCCATTGGTCCCGTCTCCTACTTTTCCTCAGGCTTCGGGGTTTCCTTGGCCCTTGGAATCTGGTAGATCACCTCGCCCTCCTTCGCAAGCCCGAACTTGTCCCGCGCGACGCTCTCGACAACCTCGCGGTCCCCCTGCTTGAGCTTCTGGATCTGCTGGTCCCGCTGCCGCAACTCGTCCTTGAGGCGCTCCACCTCCGACTGGGCGGCGCGCAATTCCTCCACGAGACGGGTCTGTTCATTCCATAAAGGCAGAATGAGACCCACGCCCGCCCCCAGCAATATGATGACAAGAAGCATAAGTAGGATGTCCCTGGGTTTCATCTTGCTGCCCTCACTGGATATTGGGAATTCCGGGATATGGAGACTAGAAAATGTTGTATTTGAGGATATACCAGAGTGCGGCTACGCCGTCACGCCAGCCAATCTTCTTTCCTGCGTCGTATGGTCTTGGCGTATACGCGATGGGCATCTCGAAAATCCGCGCCTTCGCCTTCGCCAGTTTCGCAGTGACTTCGGGTTCGAAGCCAAAGCGGTTGCACTCCAGCCTGAAGCTCTTGAAGAGCGGCGCGGAGATCATCTTGTAGCATGTCTCCATGTCGGTGAGATGGAGATTCGACCAGAAGTTCGAGAAGCCCGTAAGCCACTGGTTGCCCTTGTAATGCCAGAATGAATCCACAAGATGGCAGGTGCCGGAGTAGCGCGACCCGAATACCGCGTCCGCCCTCCCCTCCTCGAAGTGCCTCAGCATTCCAGGAAACTCCTTCGGGGAATACTCGAGGTCCGCGTCCTGTATGATCACTACGTCTCCAGTCACATTCTCCTGGGCGGTGCGGATGCCAGCCCCCTTGCCCATGTTTCTCTCGTGGCGGAAGACCCGCAGGTCGGCGGCGGGAGTCATGGCGGCAAGCACCTCGGAGGTGCCGTCGGTGGAACAGTCGTCAACCACCAGGATTTCAAGGTCCGGCACACCGCACTGGCGGACTGATTCGATGACCGTGGCGACTGTGGACGCCTCGTTGTAGACTGGGATGATGACTGAAAGCTTCATGATTCGTAGGACCACTCCAGGAGAAGCCTGGCAATCTCGTCGCGCCTCTTTCCGCGGTCGCTGCCCTCCACTCCCATCAGCAGCACCATTCTCTTCCTGCCGTCACGCTCGCATGTGACGACGATGCAGTATCCCGCGCCGTCTGTGAACCCCGTCTTGAGTCCATTGACTCCATTCACCCTTCCCCGCAGGAGTTTGTTTGTCGAGTTGACATCGAATGGGTTTTTCTTGTCGGCGCGGATTCTTCCATGCGTGGTCTTCGCCCACTTCATGATTTCGGGGTATTTCATCGCCCGGAGGGCAAGGTATGCCACTTCCAGGGCGCTGCCGGTATTTTCGCGCCGGGTGGAACCGTTTTTGATTGGGAGTCCGTTCGCGTTGTTGAAATTCATCCCTGCGAGCCCCAGTTCCTTTGCCCGCCTGTTCATCATCGCGGGGAACGCGTCGCCGTCTCCGCCGGCGAGATATCGCCCCACCACGTAGGCGCAGTCGTTGGCGCTTCCGACAATCATGCACATCAGGTATTCGTCAAGGGAGTAGCTCTCATTGGTATCGAGATAGACTCCGTTGATTGAGTTCCTCTTGAAGTAGGCGCGGTCGGAGGAGGTGACCGTCACCTTCGTCTTCAGGCTGCCGCCCGGCGTGGCCTCGAGATGCTCCATGAGCATGACTGAGGTCAGCAACTTGGTGAGGGACGCGATGGGATAGCTCTTGTCGGCATTCTTCTGCCAGAGGATGGTATTCGTATTGAGGTCGATGACCAGCCCCGAACGAGCCTCCGACACGGCTGAATTCAACTTTGCCGGCAGCGGACGTTCCGCGACCTTGAAGAACCCCTTGTAATACGCACCCTGGGCGCCAGGGCCGGGCGTTGCGGGGCGGGTGTCCGCGGGCTGCTTCGGCTTGGGGGAATCGGACACCTGGGGCTTGGGGGAGACTTCGGCGCCGCCCTTCCCTCCTTCTCCGGGCGTGACAGGGGCTTCCACGCCACCGCCGCCCTGCACTATCTCATCCTTGGGTTCGGTCTTCCCGGGGGTCTTCCCGCAGGATGGAACGCAGGTGGAGATGATGACCCCGTGGACAAGTACCACGGCGACGACTATGATTAGGACCTTCACTGGATTCATCTGTCAGCCAAAGGTGATGGAGTCTGGGCATTCGCCCTTCTTGCGGCGCTTCTTCTTTTCAGGCGGGAGCTT
>OIYX01000789.1_pt1 | contig 10492 bp, 10 predicted proteins | sample 1588431 | NCBI WGS metagenome assembly OIYX01 (sample SAMN03283241) | human gut metagenome | biome: human-associated habitat; material: feces | host: Homo sapiens | place: Peru | collected 2012
CCGGTCGGCCTCCGCGCCGCGCAGTCCGTGATGATAATGCGCCGCCGCGACGGAAAGATCCAGCTCCTGCCGCAGCTCCAGCAGCAGACACAGCAGGGCGACGGAGTCGGCTCCGCCGGAAAGGGCGCAGATCACGCGGTCGCCGGGGCGAAGCAGCCCCTCTCTGCGGCACCACGCCGCGACCTCAGCCCTCATCATGCCGCCATTCCCGGTCTGCAAAGGTGGTGAATTGCGGGAGCCATTGCAGCTCGATCGTTCCGGTCTCGCCGTGGCGGTTTTTTGCCACGATGCACTCGGCAACGTTCTGCTTTTCGGTTTCCTTGTCATAATAATCCTCGCGGTAGAGGAAGATCACCTCGTCGGCGTCCTGCTCAATGGCGCCGGATTCACGCAGATCCGAGAGCATCGGGCGCTTGTCCTGCCGGCTCTCGTTGGCGCGCGAGAGCTGCGACAGGCAGATGACCGGCACGTTCAGCTCCTTGGCCATGATCTTCAGCGAGCGCGAGATGTCCGAGACGACCTGCTGACGGTTCTCGCCGCCGTACTTGACCGGCCCGCCGGCCGCCGTCATGAGCTGCAGATAGTCGATGATGACCAGACCGAGGTTCTCCAGACGGCGGCATTTTGCGTTCATCTCCGCAACGGTCAGCGACGGGTTGTCGTCGACGCGCAGATCGGTCTGGTTGAGCACCGTCGAGGCAAGGCCGATCTTCGACCAATCGTCCGGGTCGAGGCGGCCGGTGACGAGCTTTTTGTTGTCGACGAAGCTCTCGTTTGAGATCAGGCGCGTGACGAGCTGCTGCTTCGACATTTCCAGAGAGAAGAACGCGACGGTCTTCTTCGGGTATTTTTTCGCAACGTTGAGCGCAATATTCAGCGCCATGGACGTTTTGCCCATGCCGGGGCGCGCGGCCAGCAGCATCAGGTCGGAGTTGTTCAGGCCGCTGATGAACTTGTCGAGGTCGCGCAGGCCGGTGGACAGGCCGGAAATATCGCTGTCGGATTTTGCCAGCTCGGCCAGCCGGTCGTAGACCTTGAGCAGGATCGTGCCGACGTGCTCGAGTGAATCGGCCGCGTTTCCGCGGCGGATGGCGAAAATGCGCTTCTCGGCCGCCTCGAGAATATCCTGCGCCGTGCCGACGCCCTCATAGACCGTGTCGACAATATCCGAGGCCGCCGTGGAAAGCCCGCGCAGCAGCGCCTTGTCGCGCACGATCTGCGCGTATTGCTTGACGTTGGCCGCCGTCGGCGTGATCTCCATGAGCTGCATCAGGTATTTCGGCGAATTTTGCTCGTCGAACACGCCGCGCTCGCGCATTTTGTCGAGCACGGTGACCGGGTCGATCGGCTGAGAATAGCTGAACATCTCATAGATCGTCTCATAGATCTCGCGGTTGGTCTGCAGATAGAAATCGTCCGGGCGCACCAGCCCCACGACCTCGTTGATGCAGCGGCCGTCGATCAGCATCGAGCCGAGCACGGCCTGCTCCGCCTCGAGCGAATGGGGCGCCTGACGGGCTAACAAATCTTCCATGAGTTCCCTTTCTTTCGGCTGTTGCAGCCGGTGGGCAATGGTTTATTTTTCTTCGATCCGGATCTTCAGCTCCGCCGTGATCTCGTAGCCCAGCTTGCAGCGCACGGTGTATTCGCCGACGGTCTTGATCGACTCGTCGAGCACGATCTTGCGCTTGTCGAGCGTGACGCCGCAGCTCTGCTTGAGCGCGTCGGAGATCTCCTGTGTCGTGACCGAGCCGAACAGACGCCCGGCTCCGCCGCCCTTGGCCTTGACGACGACGGTCATATTCTTGAGCCGGTTCGAGAGGGCAAAGGCCTCCTCGCGCTCGCGCTGGCGCTTCTCGGCGTTGGCGCGGTCGGTCATGCGCATGGTGTTGACGTTGTCGGGCGTGGCCTCGATCGCCATTTTGCGCGGCAGCATGTAGTTGCGGGCGTAGCCGTCGGAGACCTCGATCATCTGACCGCGCTTTCCCTTGCCGCGAATGTCCTGTTGCAGAATTACCTTCATGGTGTGACCTCCTTATGGTTCCTTGTCGAAATATTGGTTGATGGAGCGCAGAAGCGCGTCGAGCGCGTCCTTGACGGACATGCCCTTGATCTGCGCGCCGGCGGTCGAGGCATTGCCGCCGCCGCCCAGCGGCTCAAGGATCACCTGCACGTTCGCCTCGCCGATCGACCGCGCCGAGATGATGGTCTGATCGCCCTGCGGATAGAGCACGAAGGAGGTGTCGATGCCGGAGATATTGAGCAGCTCGTCGGCCGCCTGCGCGGCGATGGTGCGCGTGACGGTGTGCTCCAGCGCGGCGATGGCAAGATGGTCGCGGTAAAGCTTCGCGGCCTGCACGGCGCGGTAGCGCTCCAGCGTCGACGGCAGGTCGTTCTGGAAGAGCTTCTTGACCATGACGGGATCCGCGCCGATGCGCCGCAGGAAGGCCGCCGCCTCAAAGGTGCGGCTGGAGGTGCGCACGCCGAAGTTCTTCGTGTCGAGCACGATGCCCGACAGCAGCGCGGCAGCCTCGTTGGCCGTGATGTCCGACGCGTCGAGCGCGTATTGCAGCACCTCGGTGACCAGCTCGGAGGCGGAGGAGGCAAACGGCTCGTGCAGATTGAGCACGGGCTGCTCGATGTAGTCGGCGGCGCGGCGGTGGTGGTCGATGACGACCACGCGCCGCAGGGATTCGAGCAGAGGCTTGCACTCGACCTGATCGGGACGGTTCGTGTCGACCACGACGAGCAGGCTCTTGGCGTCCGCCAGCAGCAGGGCATCCTGCCCGCTGAGGAAGCACTCGCGGTATTCCGGCATCGTGCGCAGCAGCTTGAGCAGCGGCCCTGCGGCGTTGACCTCGGGATCCATGACGATGTTGACCTTTTTCTCCTTGGCGCGGCAGAGGCAGCAGATGCCCGCCGCGGCACCGAGGGCGTCGAGGTCGGCCATGCGATGCCCCATGACGAACACGCGGCTCGACTGCTGGATCAGCTCGGAGAGCGACGCGGCCGTCACGCGGGATTTGACCTTGGTGCGGCGCTCGCCCTGCGTGTTGCGGCCGCCGTAGAAGGTGAAGTCATAGCGATCCTTGATGACGACCTGATCGCCGCCGCGCGAGAGCGCCATGTCGACCGCCAGCGAGGCAAAGGCGTAATCCTCGCGGAAATCCGCACCGTCCTTGCCGATGGCGATGGAGACGGTCGCGGCAACGCCCGCCGGGTTCGTGATGGAGCGGACGGACTCGAGCAGCGAGAAGCGGTCTGCGGAAATGGCGACCAGATCCTTGGCCTCCAGAAGCAGGAGGAAGCGGTTGCGGTTCTGTCGGCGCAGCAGCCCGCCGTAGCAGTCGGCCCACTCGCTGACGCAGGTCTCCAGCGCCGCGCTCAGGCTCGAGACGGCGGCGTCGCTGAGATTGTTCGTCAGCTCGTCGTAGTTGTCGACCAAAACGATGGCCAGCATGGGACGCGAGCGGATGTACTCGTCGCGCACCTGCAAAAGATCGGTCAGGTCGCGCAGGAAAAGCATCCCGTAGACCGCGCCGTTTTTTTCCTCCATGCCCGCAACGAGCGTGCCGCTGATCAGAAAGCGGCGGTCGCGGTATTGCAGCTCCTCGGGCGCGGTGTCGCGGCCGTCGAGCAGCCAGTCGGTCTTCAGCCCGGGCAGCACCTCGGTCACGCTCTGCGGGCGCAGCGTGTCGCGCACGCCGGTCAGCTCGGAAAAGCGCCCGTTATACCACGTCAGCGCGCCGTCGCTCAGGCGCACGATCAGGATCGGGAACGGCAGCTCGCCGTTCTTGGCGCGGCGCAGAAGCTCGTCGTTTTCCGAGACGAATTTGGCAAGCGCGCGGCGGCGGCGGTGTGCGTCCCATTGATAGATCCCGAGGATCAGCAGCGCCAGCGCCAGCTCCGCCGCAGCGAGCAGATAGTGCCCCGTTGCGGCCAGCGGCACGAACATGAGCAGCAGAGCCGTAAAATAGAGGATCATATTCGGTCTGAGCAGACTTGTCAGTTTTTTGTTCAACCGTCAGCACACCCCTTTGCCCGACCCCCGCGCCTCGGCGGCCGGGAGCGGATCGTTTGTCTTATTATAGCAGAGAATTTTGCTTTTTTCTACCGTTCTTTCATACTTTTCCGAATTTCAGGACGGCTCGCCCAAAAAACGGATGCAGTCGCCGTGCTTCTGCGAAACGCGCACCTCCACGTCCGGGAAGGCCGCGCGCAGCCGCTCGGCCAGCTCGGCGCAGACGGGATTCTCCGTCTCAAAGTGGCCGGCGTCGACGAGCGTCAGCCCGAGCGCCGCGGCGTCGGCAAATTGGTTGTATTTCACGTCGGCCGTCACAAAGGCGTCGCAGCCGGCCGCGGCCACGGCCTCCAGCTCTCCGGCGCACGCGCCCCCGCCGACGGCGACCCGGCGGATCGGGCTCCTTCCGACGACGTAGCGCAGCCCCGGGCAGCGCAGCACCGTGCGCACGTGGGCGGCAAGCGCCGCGGGCGTCGTCTCTTCGCAGCTTCCGACGCGCACAAGGCCGTAGGCGCGTCCCTCGGCGTCGAGGCCGTCCGGCTGCAGAACGGAGACGTCCGAAAGGCCGAGGCGCGCGGCGAGGCAGTCGTTCACGCCGCCGGGCGCGCGGTCAAGATTCGTGTGGGCGTTGAGCGCGGCGATGCCGTTTTCGATCAAAAACAGCAGGTTTCGCCCCGCCTCGGTCGTGTCGTTCACGGCCGAAAGCGACCAGATCGCCGGGTGATGCGTCAGCAGCAGCTCCGCGCCGAAGGCCTTGGCCTCGCGGCAGGCGACGGAGAAGGGGTCGAGCGCGACGAGCACCCGCGTGACCGGATGCCCTGCGTGCCCGCAGAGCAGGCCGACGTGATCCCAATCATAGGCATATTCCTCCGGAGCCAGCGTTTTCAAAAAATCGTGAATATCCTGTACGGTCGTCATGCTTTGTCTCCTTTTTGCATTTCCTGCCGGATCTCGTCGAGCGCGGCTTGATAGTAGGCCAGCCTCTGCGGCGCGTCCGCCCTGCTCGACTGCTCGATGCCCTCGACGGTGAGCCGCAGCGCGCGCTCGATGCGCGCAAGATAGCGCGGCAGAAGCGGACTGCCGGAGGCCAGCAGCGCCGCCGAGGCATACTGCTGCCCGGGCGTCAGAGCGTGCGGCGCGCGGAAGCGGGCGCACAGAACGAAATACAGGAACCCGCCGTCCTGCGTGAGCGTCTCGCGCTCAATGGCAAAGCCCAGCTCGGCAAGACGTCGGCGCAGGTCGTTGCCCGACGACTGCGGCTGCAGGATCAGCAGATAGCGCGGGTCGCGCAGCCACGGGGCCTCCTCGACGATCCGGGCGATCAGGTCGCCGCCCATCCCGGCGCAGAGCACCGTGTCCACGCTCTCCGGCGCAACGGCGGCAAGGCCGTCGGCCTGAGAAAAGCGCATTCGGTCGAAGGTTCCGAAGCGGCGGGCATTTTCGCGCGCCCGCTGCAGCGGCATGGCGCGCAGATCGCTGGCGTGGACAAACGCGCAGCGCCCGGAGCGCAGCAGCTCAATGCCAAGGTAGCCGTGATCCGCGCCCACGTCGGCCACCCGCGCTCCCTGCGGCACCAGCTCGGCGCAGCAGCGCAGCCGCGCCGAGATCGGCAGTTTTGTTTCTTTCATGCTTCTCTCCAAGAAAAGAACGCGCCGAAGCCTCGGCGCGTTCCGTTCGGTTTTATTTCTGCCCCTCGGCCTCGCTGGCCTCAAGGAACCGGTTGACCTGCGCAAGGAATTCGTCGGCATTCACGCCGTGAACCATGCAGGCCTCCTCGACGGTCTCGCCGCGGGACGCCGGGCAGCCGAGGCAATGCATACCGATGGCCATAAACAGCGGCGCGGTCTGCGGAGCGATGTCCAGAACGTCGCCGATGATGGTGCTTTTTTCAATTTTAACTGCCATGCTTGTCAGTCCTCCTATGGAATTTCAGTCCGGAAGCGGCATCGGTGCCGCGCCTGCGAGCCGCGCCTGATGAGCCGGCATCCGCCGGGGCGCGCGAGCGCAGGGCTTCCTTTGCCCTATTATACCCAATTCCATGCGGAAAATCAACCGTTTTCGACGGAAAAAGTCTCGAGCAGATACGAAATCGCGCGTTTATAGCCCTCAAACCCCAGCCCGACAAAGCGCGCGCGGCAGGCCATGCCGACGTAGGACACGCGCCGGAATGGCTCGCGTGCGTCGACGTCGGTCAGATGCACCTCGACGGCCGGGAGCGCCACGGCCTTGAGCGCGTCGAGCAGCGCCACGGAGGTGTGGGTATAGGCGGCGGCGTTGATGACCAGCGCGTCGAAGCGCGGCCGCGCCTGCTGGATCCAGTCGACGAGCACGCCCTCGTGGTTGCTCTGGCGCATCTCGACCTCGCAGCCGAGCGCCACGGCCGCCTCGCGGACATAATTTTGCAGCGCGGCGTAATCCTGCGTGCCGTAAAGCTGCGGCTCGCGTTGGCCGAGCAGGTTCAGGTTCGGACCGTTAAGGATCAAAATGTTCATAAAACTCCTCCTTTAGCTGCAATGCCGCCGTTTCCGGCGAAGCATCGTTTTGAACCACCGTCTGCGCAAGCGCGCGGTACAGCGGCTCGCGCACGGCATAGAGTCTGTCCGCGCCCTGCGCGCTCAGCGGCCGTCCCTCCAGCGCAAGCGCCTGCGTCGGCCGCTGCACCCATGCGATCAGGCCGTTCTGCCGCAGAAGCGGCGCGTTCTCCGGGCGCGTCACGACGCCGCCGCCGGTCGCCAGCACAATGCCGGAGCGCTTGCTCAGCTCGGCCAGCACCGCCGTCTCCCGCGTGCGGAAGGCGTCCTCGCCGTCGCGCTGCAGCGCCTCGGCAGGCGTGCAGCCCCAGACGCGTGCGAATTCCTCGTCGCAATCGAAAAACGGGCGCTCCAGCAGCTCCGCCGCGCGGCGCCCGAGGGTCGTCTTGCCGCTTCCGGGCATTCCGATCAGGATCAGGCTTGTGCTCCGGCGGAGAAGCGTCTGCAGCGCGCGGTCGCGTGTCTGCTCGTCGACCGGCCGCCCGGTGAAGCGCTCGGCGGCAGCGCGCGCCTGCTCAACGAGCATGGAAAGCCCGTTCTCCGCCCGCAGGCCGAGCGCCCGCGCCTGATGCAGCAGCGCCGTCTCCAGCGGGTTATAGACCACGTCGAGCACGGTGCGTAGCCCCGGCAGACGCCGCAGATCGACCGGCGAAGCGCCGTTGTTCGGGAACATCCCGACGGGCGTCGTGTTGACCAGCAGCACGGCGTCGGCGTGGCGCCCGAGATTTTCATAGTTGTCCGCGCCGCTGCGCGAGATCACCACGACCTCCGCGCCGCGCTCGTGCAGCACGGCCTGCGCGGTCTTCGACGCGCCGCCCGAGCCGAGCACGAGCGCCTTCTCCCCCGCCCGGATGCCGCCGTTGCGGTCGAGCAGCCACGAAAAGCCGTCATAATCGGTGTTGTCGCCGATCAGTCTGCCGTCTTTGCGCGTGATCGTGTTGACCGCGCCGATGCGTTTTGCCCGGTCGGTCAGCTCGCAGAAGGGCATGACGGCCATTTTATAGGGGATCGTCACATTCAGCCCGTCGAACGGCTCCGTCCGCAGGAAGCGCTCCAGCTCCTCCGGCTCGCGCTCAAACAGCGCGTAGTCATAATCGGCCAGCAGGGCGTGCAGCCTCGGCGAAAAGCTGTGCCCCAGCCGGCGCCCCAGCACTCCGCAGCGCATCAGACGACCTCCGAGTAGCTGCCGAGATAGCGGAATTCCTCGCACATCGTCTCCAGCTCGCTCAAAAGCCGGGCAAACTCCGGCGAATAGACCGAGGTTTGCAGGTCGAGATAGAATTGGAACTCGAAATCCCGCTCGGGGATCGGGCGGCTTTCGAGCTTGAGCAGGTTGACGCCCAGCGCATAAAGCCGCGCAAGGACCTTATAAAGCGCGCCGGTGCGGTGCGGCAGGACGAGACGCACGGTCGTGCGGTCCGCGCCGGGGAAGATCTCCGGCTGCTTGCCGATGCAGATGAAGCGCGTGTGGTTGTTGCCCTCCTGCTGGATGCCGCTCTGCCGCACCTTCAGGCCGTAAAGCTCGGCGCATTTGCGCGAGGCGACAGCGGCAACGTCTGTGCGCGGGGACTCGGCGACCATGCGCGCCGCGACGGCGGTGTTCTCGACGGGTGTGAGCTTGACATCCTTGAGCGCGTGCAGGAAGCCCTCGCACTGGCTGAGCGCCTGCTCGTGCGAGAAGATCTCGCGGATCTCGCCGGAGGCCTCGCGCGTCAGCAGGCAGTGGTCGACCTTCAGCCGCGTGGAGCGGACGATGCAGAAATCGTGCGAAAGCATCAGGTCATAAACGCGCTTGACCGAGCCGGCGGTGCTGTTCTCGATCGGGAGCACGCCGTATTGGCAGAATCCGGCCTCGATGGCCGAAAAAACGCCCTCAAAGCTGCGGAAAAACTGGATGGACGGGTCAGAAAACAGGTGCTCGCAGGCAAGCTGGGAATAAGACCCCTCCACGCCCTGACAGGCGACGCTCGCCGCCCGCGGGAAGCAGCGCGGCGTGCGCTCGAGCGCCGCAGCGACGCGCTCGCTCACAGCGCAGGTCTGTCCCCGGCTCTGCAGCGTGCGGCTCAGCTCAAAGAGCAGCGAATACAGCACGCGCACGTCGGCCTGAAGCTCCGGGCGCGTTTTCTGCGTGATCTCTTCCAGCTTCTCGCGCTCGCGCGCGCTTTGCAGCACCGGCAGCCCGTTCTCGCGCTTATACTCGCCGATTTTTTCGGCCAAGTCCATGCGCCTTTGAAACAGGCGCACCAGCTCGTCGTCCACCCGGTCGATCTGCTCGCGGTAGTCCTTCAATTCCATGCGTTCTCACCTCTCCAAAAGCAGTCCCATGACCGCCAGCGCGGCGGCGGCCTCCACGACGGCCACGGCGCGCGGCACGATGCACGGGTCATGCCGCCCGCGGATCTCCAGCTCCGCGCCGCAATGGGCGGCCGGATCGACCGTCTCCTGCGGCAGGGCGATGGACGGCGTCGGCTTGATCGCGACGCGGAAGCAGACCGGCATTCCGGTCGTCATGCCGCCGCAGATGCCGCCCGCGTGATTCGTGCGGGTGCGCACGGCGCCGTTTTCGTCATAATAATAGGGGTCGTTGTGGGCGCTGCCGCGCATCTGCGCGCAGCCGAAGCCGCTGCCGAATTCCACGCCCTTGACGGCCGGGATGCCGAAGAGCATCTGCGCCAGCCGGTTCTCGACGCCGTCGAACATCGGCTCGCCCAAGCCGGTCGGAAGCCCCGTCACGGCGCATTCCACGCTGCCGCCGACGGAGTCGCAGGCCGCGCGCACGGCCTCGATCTCGCCGAGCATCGCCTCGGCGCGCGCCGGGTCGACGAGGCTCAGGCCGCGCTCGAGCACGGGGGTCTGCGGCGCAAGCGGGTCATAAGGCTCGTCGCGCTGCGCCCCGATGTTGAAAATATGGGCAAAGACCTCCACGCCCTGCTGCCGCAGATACTGCTTGCACAGGCCGCCCGCGATGCAGATCGGCGCGGTCAGACGGCCGGAATAGCAGCCGCCGCCGGAGAGATCCATCGCCCCGCCGTATTTCACAAAGGCCGGGTAGTCCGCGTGCGACGGACGCGGCAGGAAATTCGCGTAGTCCGCGCGGCGCGCGTTCGTGTTGCGGATGATCGCCGTGAGGGCGTCGCCGCAGGTTCTGCCGTCGTGCAGGCCGCTCAGAAATTCCGGCGCGTCGGCCTCGCGGCGGCTCGTGGAAAACACGGACGCCGACGGCGCGCGGCGGTTCAGAAACGCCTGCAATTCGGCAAGCTCCGGCTCGAAGCCCGCCGGAAAGCCCTCGAGCGTCATGCCGACGGCCGGCCCGTGGGATTCGCCGAAAACCGTCAGCTTCAGTCTGGTTCCGATCGTGTTGCTCATGCTCAGTCCCCCTTTATTAATCGTTCCAAATCGTTCCAAAAGCCCGGATAGGACTTGTTCACGGCCTCCGCGCCGCAGACACGCACCGGCTCTGCACACACGGATGCCGCCACGGCCGCCAGCATGGCGATGCGGTGGTCGTTCTGCGCGTCCACCGTTCCGCCGGTGAGCGCGCCGCCATGGATCTCCAGTCCGTCCGGGAGCACCCGGACGTCGCCGCCCAAGGCCTTGAGCGCCCCGGCGACGGAGCGCAGACGGTCGCTCTCCTTAAGCCGCAGACGCTCCGCGCCGAAAATGCGCGTCGTTCCCTCGGTGCAGGCCGCGGCCAAGGCCAGCGGCGGCACCAGATCGGGGATGTCCCGCGCGTCCAGCTCGATGCCGCGCAGCCGCCCGGGGCGGACGGTCACGGCGTCGCCCTCGGTCAAGACCTCCGCGCCGAAGCGCGCCAAGATCGCGGCCGCCGCGCGGTCGCCCTGCCGGGAATCGGGCGCAAGCCCCGTCACGGTCACGGGCGCGGAGATCGCCCCGGCCGTCAGCCAAAACGCCGCGTTCGACCAGTCGCCCTCGACCTCCG
>OIYX01000793.1_pt1 | contig 10454 bp, 9 predicted proteins | sample 1588431 | NCBI WGS metagenome assembly OIYX01 (sample SAMN03283241) | human gut metagenome | biome: human-associated habitat; material: feces | host: Homo sapiens | place: Peru | collected 2012
AAGGTTTGTCTGACTTGCAACGGATGCGATTATTTTGTTTGTATCAAGAAGGTTTTTTGATTTTTCTTTGACTTCAAGAATCTGTGCGACAGATTTTTTTATCTCATTTCTATTTTTATCTGCAAATTCTACAAGCTCTGAAACATCCTTTGATGCTTCTTTAATTCTCTCATTTATAGCAAGAACATTGTTCGCTACGACTTCAATTGAGTCGGACGAATTGTCAATTGTTCTGTCTTGATTTTCAATTTCAGATTTAAGATTGCTTATTTGAGTTACAATTTCTGTAACAGACTGGTCGATTTTATCAACTGAACGAATCTGCGTTTGAACGCTTTGCGCAACATTTTCAACCGAACTGTTTGTTGTTTCAACGCTTTGTCCGATTACATCAGAAGCTTCTGAAAGATTTTTTGTGATATTGCCGATGTCATTTGCGGAATTCCTGATGCCTTTGATGAGCGAAGAAAGGTCAACGATAATGTTGTTGAATCCTTCTGCAAGTTCTGCAGCTTCTTTTGTGTTGCCTTCTTTAACTTCTTTTGTAAAGTCGCCATGCGCAATTTCATTGCAATTTTTAGCCATAAGTTTAAATTCTTTGGCACTTGATTTTGCGCTGAAAAGAAGAATTATTGTTGCAGTTATAATTGCTACGATAATTATAAGTAAAACCCTAAAAATTGCTGAATAACTGCTTTTTGTAAAGTCGGAAACCGGACCGTAAACTATGATATACCACGGTGTTGAAGATGATTTGCATACTCCATAAAAAATTCCGTCTTTTATCATTACATTTGCTGAATCTAAAAAATTGTCTTTGTTAAAGTTGTGCTTTTTAAATTCAGGTTTATCAAAAATTGATTTTTTCATCAAGGAAGCTGAGTCTTCATTTGTGATAAACAAGCCGTCTGCATTTACAATGTAGCCTTTAGCGTTTTCTGAAATTTCAATTTTCGCCATTGTCGCGGAAAGAGTGTCCAGTATTATATCAATTGCTGCTACTCCAAGCAGTTTGTTGTTTTTGTCTTTTACATCTTTGCTGATTGTTGTGCAGATTGAGCCTGTCATTGAGTCAACGTAAGGATCGGTGATTGAAAATTCCCCGGAATTTTTTACAGCGTCCTTGAACCACGGTCGGTTTGGTGGAAACCAGTCGTCGTCAGGAGTCCAGCCGGAACTGTCAGAGTAAAATCCGCCCGGCTCATAGCGGGAAATCAAAGTTCCGTAGTATAGAGAAAAATCATCAGGCATATCTACAGTAAGTGCCGTTACCGCAAGGTCTGCAGTTTCCTTGTTGTGTCTTTCTTGAAGAATATTTCTTAGATTGTCAACCTGAATTTCATATTTTTGAATAAATGCTGATATCTTGTTGTCAATATTTTCAATTGAAATTCCAGTGATTTTTTCAATATCTGTGTTTATTGCTTTATTTAGCGCAATAAGAAAAGAAACAATTATGAATGTTGAAACAAGAACTAGTGGCAAAATGTTCCCTAAAACCATTTTTGTAGAAAGCGAAATATGTTTCTTTTTCATACAGCCTCTTTGAAATTTATTAAATAGGTTATTCCTTATTGCAAAAAAAAGAGGCTGCCAACTTTGAACAGCCTCTTTGCTGAGACTCAGTTTACTTTATTTACTTGCTCCGGGAATCGCCTTCTCGAATTCCTTGTTTCCGTGTGTGTAGCGCGGAAGGATTTTCGGAGAAACCACGTCGGATTTTATTCCGGCCGCGTCTCGCTCCTTTTCAAACGCCTTAACGTGGTCAAGGTTCATCTTTGAGGTGTCGGAAAGCTGGATGTTCTTGAACATTTTTCCTGCCTCGATTCCAGCCTCGCGTCCGAACACGACAACGTCAAGCAGGGAGTTTCCCATCAGGCGGTTTGTTCCGTGAACGCCTCCGGAGGCTTCTCCAGCTACAAGAAGGTCTTGTCAATCTCGACGCCGCCGTTCTGGTAGTGGAGCGTAGGGTAGACAAGAATCGGCTCCTTGCGGATGTCGATTCCGTACTTGATGAACATATTGTACATCGCAGGAATTGACTTGAGGATTGTTCCCTCTCCGTGAATCATCTCAATCATCGGAGTGTCGAGCCAGACTGCGTCCTGAACCTCGTTGTGGACTCCGCGTCCGTTGCGCACTTCCTTGATGATTCCGGATGCGTTCACGTCGCGTGTCTCAAGCGGATGGATGTAGACCTCTCCGTTCTTGTTGATAAGCTTTGCGCCGAGCGAGCGTACTTTCTCAGTAACGAGCTTTCCGAGAATCTGTGTCGGATATGCGGCTCCAGTCGGGTGGTACTGCAGTGAGTCCTGATACAGAAGCTTTGCGCCGGCTCTGTATGCGATTACAAGACCGTCAGCTGTCGCTCCGTAGTGGTTCGATGTCGGGAATCCCTGGTAGTGCATGCGTCCGGCTCCGCCTGTCGCGATGATTACGACCTTCGCCTTTGCGATTCTGATCTCATTTGTCTCTACGTTCATGAGAACCGCTCCGCAGGCGTTTCCTTTGTCGTCCTTGATGATTTCTATCGCGGCAGTAAAGTCAATGACCGTGATTTTGTCCGGGCGGTTGAGAACCTCGTCGCGGAGAGTGCGCATGATTTCGGCTCCCGAATAGTCCTTGCATGCATGCATACGCTTGCGGCTAGTTCCACCTCCGTGTGTCGTGACCATCGTGCCGTCAGTTTCCTTGTCGAATTCAACGCCGAGGTCGTTCAGCCATTTGATTACGGAAGGGGCCTTGTTTACAAGAGTGTAGACAAGCTCAGGCTTTCCGTCGAAGTGTCCGCCGCCGAAAGCGTCAAGATAGTGCTGTGCAGGGGAATCGTTAGGCTTGTCCGCCGCCTGAATTCCGCCTTCCGCCATCATTGTGTTGGCGTCTCCGATGCGGAGCTTTGTTGCAAGAAGGACATTCGCTCCTGCCTCGCTTGCCATGATTGCGGCCGATGTTCCGGCTCCGCCTCCGCCGATTACGAGAACGTCCGTCTCATAGTCAACGTGGGCAAGGTCGATGTGCTCCGGCTCAAGGCGCGGTTTCGCCTGAAGCATTGCCGCAAGCTCAATCGGTGCTTTCTGTCCCTTGTTCGGTCCGATTTTAAGCTCCTCGAACTGGCTTGCGATGCGGTCCGGATGATATTCCTTGAGAAGCTGATCTTTTTCGTCAGCAGTGAGACGCGCATGTTCGAATTTAAGGTTTTCTTCACGTTTTGCAGCAACAATTTTGGCTGCTTCGTCCAATTCGTTTCCGTACATATAATTCTCCCTGGCACCAAGGAAGGTGCGTCAGTTGTGGTTTATTTCTCGATTTCGCGGTTGTTGTAGAGCTCTTTGATTTCCGCCAACGGCTTTTTCATCAGGTTCTGGATAAGCTCCTCGCATTTTCCCTCGTTGATTTCGTTCACGCGGTCAATAAGATGCTGGCTCTGCGGCTGGATGTACTTTCCGTTCAGGCGGCGGGCAAGCTCTGCGACCTGAGGATGGCTGATTCCTGCCGGACATCTTGAGGAGCAGCATCCGCACATTACGCAGTCAAACGAGAGGTCGGCGCACTTGGCGAAGTCTCCGCGCTGTGCGTATGCGATGTACTGCATTGTGTTCAGGCTCTGCGGACACGCTCTTGTGCAGGCGTTGCAGCCCACGCAGGAATAGATTTCCGGGTAAAGCTGCATCATCACGGCCTGCTCCGGCTTCATCGTGTTCAGGTCGTAAACCTGCTTCACGAGAGGGAAGAACGGAAGTGTGGCGATGTACATATCGTCCTCGACTTTCTTTGAGCAGGCAAGGCAGGTCTGGAGCTGGTTCTCGCCCTTGATTCTGTAGATTGTGGCACAGGCTCCGCAGAATCCGTTGCGGCATCCGCAGCCGCGTTTGAGCTGGTAGCCGGCATATTCCATAGCGTTCATGATTGTAAGTTCTGCCGGCACTTCGTATTTCTTGCCGAACAGATATATTGTAGCCATCTGTTTTGTCTCTGACATAATTTAATCTCCTCATGCGCCGCGGACGGCGCATCTGAAGTCTTATAAAAATTTTCGAATCTTCACAGGAAAATTCTTGAAATCAATACTCTGGAGGCAGTTCCCCAAGCTGGTCGAAGCTGAATACAGGTCCGTCCTTGCAGACGAATTTGTCGCCTATGTTGCATCTTCCGCATTTTCCGATTCCGCACTTCATGCGCATTTCCATAGTCGTGAAGACCTGGCTGTCCTTGAATCCGAGCTTCTTCAATGCGTCGAGAGAGAGGTGAATCAGAATCGGCGGTCCGCACATGATTACTGTCATGCTCGGATCCGGATTGCACTCCGTGACGTAAGGAGGAACGAATCCCACGTGTCCGTCCCAGTCGTCCTGAGGGCGGTCGATTGTAAGATTTATAGAGCAGTTCGGCTGCTTCATCCATACGTCCTGCATCTCCTCAAGGCGCACGAGATCTGCCTTCGAGCGGCTTCCGTAGATGACCTGAATCCGTCCGTAGTTCTCGCGGTGGTCCATCATGTAGTTTACGACCGAGTGGACCGGAGCGATTCCGATACCGCCGGCAATTACGAGAATGTCCTTGCCTTTGAGCGCGCCTTCAACAGGGAATCCGTTTCCGATAGGGCCGCGCAGACATATTTCCTGGCCGACTTCCGCGGAGTGAAGCCATTCTGTGACGCAGCCGCACTTCTTGATTGAGAATTCCATGTGCGTCTCAAGAGTCGGGGAGGATGTTATTGAAATCATCGACTCGCCCACGCCAGGAACAATCAGCATTGCGCACTGTCCCGGAATGTGCTCGAACAATTTCTTTCCGTCAAGACCGACTACGCTGAAAGTCTTTACATCAGGAGTTTCCTGCTTGATATCAATAATTTTTCCTACATAAGGAATAAAGCTTTCTTTGTTTTCCATCAGTTTCTCCTATTCCTTAGATGTCATCGCTCTCGTTTACGGCCTTGATGACCTTGACGATGTTCATGTTCACAGGGCAGTTCTCAACGCACCGTCCGCAGCCAACGCAGCTGAACATTCCGTCATGCGCCATAGGATAGTACATGAGCTTGTGCATGAATCTCTGGCGGCTTCTTTCCTTCTGGGTGTGGCGCGGATTCTCGGCGGCCATCTGGGTGAAGTCGTTGTACATGCAGGAATCCCAGCAGCGGATCTGACGCACGCCGTTGCTTGTGGCGAAGTCGCGCACGTCGAAGCACATGCAGGTCGGGCAGACGTAAGTGCAGGTTCCGCAGCCAACGCATGGCTCAGAAACCTTGTCCCAGATTTTCGAGTTGAAAATCTTGAGCATATCCTTGCCCTGGAATTTTGAAAGGTCAAGATGCGCGAACGGAAGCTTTTCAACTTTTTCCGCGATGTCCTTCCTGCAGGCTTTAACAGCCGATGTGTCAGCGTCCTCAAGCGCGGACTTCGCGTTCTCAACAAAAGCCTTGCCCTTGTCGGTGTTGGCCTCAAAATAGTATTTTCCGTCGGCGAGCCAGCAGCTGACGTCTCCGGCAGGTTTTGCAAGCGACGCGTCAATTCCGAATGTGGAACAGAAGCAGGTCTTCGCAGGCTCGTTGCAGGCAAGGACGATTACTGTTCCGTGCTCGCGGCGGTTCTTGTAGTATGAGTCCACAGGATTCATGTTCAGGTAGACGTTGTCGATTGCGGTGAAGCCGCGCGCATCACAGGCCCGCACACCGAAAATCACAAAATCCTCGACATCCTTGCGCGGATCAACGACCTTGACTTCCTTTCCGCTCATTTCGTAGCTCACAAGATGCTCTGTCTTCGGAAAGAAGAAATCCTTTGCGGAGCGTGTGGTCTTTAGTTTTTCTGAAAGCTTTGTGCCTTTCTGCCATTTCGCAAAGTCGGCTTTTCCCGAATTGTTGTCAACAGGCAAGTACAAAGGCTGCTTTGAACCGATAAGCTCAAATAATGAATCGATTTTATCTTTTGCGATACTAAGCATTATTCATTACCTCCGTCTTTTGATCTGTCGTAAACAATCGTTGTCTCCGGGTCGTCCTCCTGGAAACGGAGCATCGCGGGCTTTGACTCCATGTCCGCTCCGGCCTGGTAGTCGCCGTAAATCTCATTGATGTCCTTGATGTACTTGCGGTTAAGAAGATAAAGCGGAATGTTCTGAGGACAGACTCTTGAGCATTCGCCGCAGTCCGTGCAGCGTCCGGCTACGTGCCATGCGCGGATGATATGGAACAGGCTTTCCTCAAAGCTTGTTTCCGCGACTTTCTGCGTCGTGTAGAGCGCGTTGTTGTCGAACACGCATTTCTCGCAGGTGCAGGCGGGGCAGACGTTGCGGCAGGCATTGCATCTGATGCAGCGGCTGAATTCATTTCTCCAGAATTCATAGCGCCCGTTCACAGACATGGCCTCAATCTTTGCGACCTCCTCCATTCTTGCCGTGTTTGGAGCAACCTCTGCTTCCGGATCCACGCCGATGTACTCGTCGCATGAGACGGGCTTCTTTCCGGCGCAGTTTCCGCATACATCTCCGCCGTCAACTGTGTCCTGGCAAGGAACGCCGACCGCATAGACATCATCTCTTGTAATACGGCTTTCCTTGAGCAGCTGTGTGAATGAATAAGTGTCGGAAGGCTTCAGGAACACAAGCACAACTTCGGACGGAATAGGCTTGTCCTGTGCGTTCGGATCGCGCTGCTTCGCCATCGTGTTGTTCATGCGCGCCGTGCTTTTCGCAATCTCGATGTTTCTTGTGATTCCGACCAGATATTTTGAAAGGTTTGCCTTGCAGTATTTATTGAAGACAAAATCCTTGTCCAGTTCTTCCGCGGTTGTGAATACGGCCGGAGTGATGTCGTCATCAAAGAGACCTTTCTTCCAGCCGACAACCTTCTGTACCTTGCCTTCAGAAAGAAGTTCCTTGGCGCGGGCAATCAGTTTGTCTTGCATCTTACATCCTCCAGCTTCTTGTTTTCGCCAAGGGCTTTTATCTGCGATACGAAATCGTTCATGATTCCGGCAAAGCGGACACCTTCAGCGGCGGAACACCATTCAACGCGCGTGCGTCCCTTGTCAATTCCCAAGTAGTCAAGCATCGAGAAGAGCAGGGTCATGCGGCGGCGCGCGAAATAGTTTCCTGTAGAGTAGTGACAGTCACCGGGGTGACATCCGCATAGGATCACTCCGTCCGCGCCACGCTGGAATGCACGGAGAATGAACAGAGGATTCAGCCTGCATGAGCATGGAATACGGATGATTTTAACGTTCTTCGGATATTCAAGACGGTTGTTGCCAGCCAAGTCCGCACCGGCGTAAGAGCACCAGTTGCAGCAGAAAGCAACAATTCTCGGTTCCCATTCTTTATTTTCAGCCATAGTTCTTTTTTTCTGTAAAAACCTGCGAGTTTTCTACGAAAACTCGGGTTCTATAATTGCGTCAGCAATTATAGAACAGAATCAACCTCCGCCAAGATTTGTTTGTTGCTGAATCCTAACAGATCCATCGCGCCGGAAGGACAGGCGACCGTACAGGCTCCGCATCCGTGGCACATAGCCTTGTTCACCTGGGAAACACGGCGTGTGATTGTGGTCCTGTTCGGTCCGCGGAAATCCTTCTCGATGTAAGAAATCGCGCCGTAAGGACAGACGTTCGCGCACTGGCCGCAGCCGTTGCAGGCGTTCTCGTTCGGGTTCGCAGTGCAAGGGTTGTTCTTGAGCTTGTCCTTTACGAGCAGACAGATTGCCTTTGCGGCCGCGCCTGAAGACTGCGCTACAGTCTCCGGAATATCCTTAGGTCCCTGGCAGCATCCGGCAAGGAAAATGCCGGCTGTAGGAGACTCAACAGGACGGAGCTTTGCATGGGCCTCAAGGAAGAAGTCATTGTTGTCCATGGATGTCGTGAGCATTGTCGCAAGCGGACGCGCCGACTTGTCGGCCTCGATTGAGGCTGCAAGTACAACCATATCCGCCTTGATGTGAACCTGTCTGTTCAGAATCAGGTCAGAGCCCTGTACATCAAGAGTTCCGTCAGAGAGCGGAGTTACTTTTCCCACCTGTCCCTTGATGTAGTGGACACCGTACTGCTCAACCGCGCGGCGGTAGAATTCATCAAAGTTCTTTCCCGGCGTGCGCACATCAATATAGAATACAGTGATGTTTGTGTCCGGATAGTGGTCGCGTGTAAGAATCGCATGCTTCGCAGTGTACATACAGCAGATTTTTGAGCAGTATTCGTGGCCCTTTGTGGAGTCCGCAGAACAGCGGCTTCCCACGCACTGGACGAACACGATGTTCTTCGGCTCCTTTCCGTCTGAAGGGCGGAGAAGATGTCCGTTTGTAGGACCGGATGCGTTGCAGAGGCGCTCGAATTCAAGTGATGAAACGACGTCAGGACTCTGGCTGTATGCGTACTCATCGAATTTCTCAAGGCTGATCGGATTGTAACCGGTAGCCACGATGATTGCGCCGTATTTTTCAGTAAGCATTGTCTCTTCCTGATGGAAGTTGATTGCTCCTGCTGCACAGGCCTTCTCGCAGAATCCGCAGACATTGTCCTTGCCGTTCTTGAGGCCTTTCATGTGAAGACAGTAGTCCGCGGAGATTGCGGCCACCTTCGGAACAGCTTGGGCAAACGGAATGTCGATCGCCTTGCGGTTGTTCAGGTTCAGGTTGAATGCGTTCGGAACTTTCTTGTTCGGACACTTTTCGATACACGCTCCGCAGCCTGTGCATTTCGTCTCGTCAACATAGCGCGGATGTCGTTTGATGTCCACCTCGAAGTTTCCGATATATCCTTTCACACCTGCAACTTCCGAGTAGGAGAGAATGCGGATGTTCGGATTCTGGCTGACTTCAGTCATTTTCGGCGTGACGATACAGGACGCGCAGTCCAATGTAGGGAAAGTCTTGTCAAGCTTCGCCATCTTTCCGCCGACCGTATAGTCCTTCTCAACAATATCAACCGGAAATCCCGCGTCCGCAATGTCGAGTGCAGCCGTGATTCCTGCGATACCGCCGCCGATTACCAATGCGCGTTTTGTCATTGGAGTCTCGCCTTCAATTAAAGGCGTGTCAAGAATTGTCTTTGCGACAGCCGCCTTGCCCAAAGCAATGGCTTTTTCTGTTGCATCACCCATTTCTTTCATAACCCATGAGCACTGCTCACGGATGTTCGCGACTTCCACCTTGTAAGCATTCAAGCCGGCGCGCTCCGCACAGGAACGGAAGGTCTTCTCATGCATACGCGGAGAACAGGAGCACAGAACCACACCAGTAAGGTTCAGCTCGTGAATCTTGTCCTCGATCATTTTCTGACCGGCAGAAGAACACATATATGTATAATGAGTTGAATAAACTACACCGTTCACCTTGCCGAGCTCTTCAGCTACTTTTGCAACGTCAACAGTGCCTGCAATGTTTGTGCCGCAATGGCACACGAAAACACCGATTCTTTCCATGATGCTGCTCCTATTTGCGGTACTTTCTGAATGCGCTCATCAAAAGCTGTTGCGGAGTCTCTTCATCAAGCTTTTCAGGGACCTGAACAGGATCAAGATGAAGCGGACCGCGCTCACGCTCGACTACAGTGCGCACAGCGTCAATAAGCTTGGCCGGCTCGACCTGGCGTGGACATCTCTCAAGGCAGGCGAAACAGCTCAGACAGGTATAAATCGATTTGCTCTTCAAAAGCGGCTCGATTTCTCCGTTCTCAACCATCTGCACAAACTGATGCGGATGATATTCCATAGAGTCGTAATTAGGGCAGGTTCCGGAGCATTTTCCGCAGACCATGCATTTCTTGGGATTGACTCCGCTTGTCTCAAGAATCAGTTCCCTGTATTTCTGAATTTCTGACTCAAGCATTCACAGCCTCCTTTGCCACGGCATCCTTTACGCCGAGAGCTTCCGCAAGAAGTTCCGTAAAGTATATAACGTCAAGCTTTGAGGAGCCTTTGTTCTTTATGAGATTGTAGCGGCACAGAGGGCAGCTTGTGACAAGGAAGTCTGCTCCCATGTCCTCGGCGTTCGCAAGAATCGAAGCCGACCTTTTCTGGGGAATCGTTTCGTCCTCAAACGCGGCATAGGCACCGCAGCACTCGTTGCGCTGGGCATAAATGACCGGAGTTCCGCCGATTGCGGTTATGAAGTCCTCAAGGATTTTCGGATTCTCAGGATCGTCAAATTCCATCACCTTTCCCGGGCGAAGAAGAAGACAGCCGTAATAGGCGCCGATTTTCTTTCCCTTGAAAGGATTCTTGACGGCCTTCTTTACGTTGTCCCAGCCGATCTCATCACGGAGAACTTCAAGGAAGTGAAGGACTTTCGTCTCTCCGTGGTATTCAATATTGTCTTGGGCGAGATAGTTGTTTACTTTTAAAATTGTGTTCTCGTCATTCTGCAGGTCATTGTTCACCTGCTTGATTACATTGTAACACGCTGAGCACAGTGTTACCAATGTATGGTTCTTATCTCTGGATGCAGCCAAAGCCCGGACAGA
>OIYX01000794.1_pt1 | contig 10441 bp, 17 predicted proteins | sample 1588431 | NCBI WGS metagenome assembly OIYX01 (sample SAMN03283241) | human gut metagenome | biome: human-associated habitat; material: feces | host: Homo sapiens | place: Peru | collected 2012
TCATATTCTCGCAGCAGACTGCGGTTAGGCTGATAACCTTGCCACTTCTCAAACTCGAAGCCTACGGCTTCTTCTACTCTCTTCATGTAGGCTTGATACTCTTTTTCTTCTGCATCGAGAATACCCTTAATGTATTCATAGGCCTTACTTCCCTGTTTTGCTTCGTACAACATATACCTTACTTTTTACGATGATTATACTTTTTAATAGCATCTTTCCTTGAAGCTGCCATAATATTAACACCCTTGATGGTGAACTCATGCTGTGCCTTTGGCTGACACTTCTGTTTGTCGGAAGGAATGTTGCCTTTCGGAACATTGAATCTAATACGTGGAAGACCAAAAGGGAAATCACTCATCTGATATTCCATTTCAGTTTTCATACCAATTATTGATAGTAGTCCATTCATAATCTACCCTTTCTTTTTCTAAGTTCTAACATTCTTCTAGCTCTGCGATTTTCCTTGCCGCTAGGAGGGTTGCCACCAAGCTTTACTTCTGGGATTTCATAATTTATATAGTTGGAAGCTTCTTTATTGAGTGCCTTAACTACTTCTTTAGTCAAGGCTTCTTTAAGTGATACACCAGTTGGTGTTACAATTATCTTTGCTTCGTCTCTAATCATTGCTCACCTCCTTCCCAATCATCAGTCGTTCCTAGTAGATGTGCTGTATCTTCGTTGTAAGGAATACAATACTTACGACTAAATCCGATACAACGAAAAGGATATTTTGATTCTTCTCTATAATGAGAAAAGAGTTCAGCTTCCCATACATCATATTTCTCATTTCGCCCCAACACTTTATCAAATGGCTTAAACTCGCACTTTGGCTTCAAATCCACAATAGCTTTCTTCTCACTATCCCAAGTCTTGCCTTTCTTTGCGAGAGCATCAAAGAGCTGCTGCTTCTCAGAGTCAGTTGCTAGACGAAGACTATAATGAATTCTTGTGCAACCATATTCAGCTATAGTAAATTTATCGTCAGTATTATAGAAAGCATAGTAAAAAGCTCTTTCGTCTCCATCTTTATATTCACTTCTTAAGATGAAAATACAATTTGCATAATATCCACTTTTAATTCCTTTCATAAACACAATATCCCCATCCTTGAACTCTGGCTGAGTCTTCTCTACTTCAAGAGTCTCACGATTGAGTTTGCCACCTAATTTTTCCTCAATACATTTGATAAAAGATTTCGCCTCCTTTTCTGATGCTAAAGTATGTAAATTGGTATCAAGAAAACCATCTTCTACCAAATTAATTGTCTTTGCATAGAAACTAGTATAGTTGTCATTTGCCCATCTATCGAAGAGTATCTTTAAACCTCTGCTATTTACCAACACATCACCCCTCTTCCAAGCAAACTTCTCCCAGTCATGCATTGATTTTGAAGGCACTAATATAGGCTCTCCATATTTGTTGTATTTCCCATCATTGTAAAACAACAATTTATCTCCATCTTTACTTGAAAGAGTAATACCAAGTTCATCTTTATCTTCTGTATATATATCTTCTATACTAAGTTCTCCAAAGGCATCAGCATAAAGCTTAGTACCCTTTGGCTTATTCTTTAATATTTCCGCTATGCTAATCTTTTCTTCCATATCACTTTACTCTTTTAAATTGAACAGCCTTTCCGTCTTTTCTAGTGCTTGCGCTACAGTCAAAATCTCCGCAAACATTCTCATAGATATTGTTACATATCTCATCGAAAAAACAGCCATTACATTGTTCTTTCTCTGTCTCAACCACCTTCAAGACGATTTCTGAGCCTATAGGTAAATCTTCCATAGTTACACCTCCTCATTATATTTATTTTCCATTTTTCTTGCGTTTTAAGTTAGCTATTCTAGTTTCCCTAAGGTATTCCTCAGATTTCTTCAATCCGAGTTTCTTAGCTTGCTTTGTAACCTCGTAAACGCTTCTGCCGAGGATCCTGGCAATATTCTTGTTTGAAGTGTTCGGGTAAGCGATGGATAGAGCTCTCGTCTGAGTCTCATTCCAAGGAGTACCGGTGTTATCCTGCTCATTCTCCAGGAACTCACCATCGGCATTAAGGTTGAATCCGTTTAGGATACAGGCATTTGCTAGGGCGTTCTCGGCTCGTTTCCAGTCGAGAACCTTCTGACCGATAATCTCGAAGCCGAGGTTGAACTTGTCAGGGCATTCGGAGAATACTTCATCATCAACCTTGACCGGGTAGAGGATCTCCATAGCATTGCGCATACGAGCATAAACTCCTCGAATAGGGTTCGTGAAGCGTTCTGCGATGTTGACGGCGTGGATACCGTTGTACTTATCCATCATCTCAGCAAAACGTTCTACCGAGCTTACAAGCATACTGCTCATCAGTTCCGACATCAGGAGCATCGTGTACATCTTATGCTCTTTGATGTTATGCTTCATAAACTGATTATCGATGGCATAGAAGCATTTCTGTACGTCCGGCTTCAAGTCATCCTCAATACTGTCTGTCATGTCAAGCCAGAGCTGAGACATTCCGCATTCCTTCATATAGTGCATGAAGGCATCGATGAGTTCGTCAGAGCACTCCTTTGCTTCCGTGATTCTCTTCTTAGCCTCGAAGCGGAAGATTTTCTTGTTCTCCTTAATGAGGTTGTATGTATCGGTGATTTGTGTCTGAACGATTGTGGCAAAACCACCGACCATAGAATAAAAGAGCATATAGAAGCGATTCACCTGCTCTTCGGTTGGTACTTTGACCGGAATTCTAGCCAACACCGGTCTGGAGAAATTCGGGTTCCATCCTGTCTGCATGCTACACCTCCCTCTCTACTGCCAATGCGCAGCTGATGCAGAAGACCATCAGGAGCGAAAGGAAAATATGTTCAACCATGAAGCAGATGAATCCGTAACCTGCGATGAAAGCTACAATAACGAGCAGGATCATCACTATTGTATGTTTGTATCTCTTCATAATTACTTTGATTTAATGTTCCCGTATGCAGCCACATAGCTATCAAGCTGCTGTGTTGCGTGTACTAGCTTCTGATTGTAGCTATCTCGTTCTGCTCTAGCCTTAGAGATAAAGATGAAGCTAACGATGAATGAGATTACTACCGTTATCACGATGAACAACCAAGGCAGCTTGTGAACTGCCTTATTGATTGCTCTTCCTAGATTTCTCACAATAACCCAGGAGTAGATCCAGATAAACACAACCGCCTGCTTTGTGGTAGCGTTCTCGATACGTTCTTTCTGTGTCATAATTCTAAAATTTACTTGGTTCGGTTGCACCAGTTATCGGTAGATTTCCAATAACCGGCCATCCATATTTCTTTCTTGGATGCGTCAGGATGCTCACTGAGCCATTCCTCTGCCATTTTACTTACGTCTGCCATTTTGGTCTCGTTTTGATTCTTTTTCAAGCTTTTGCTTTAGCTTTTCAAGAGGTGACTTTTCTATATCAACACCCTTTAAGCGACAATGTTCTTCGTAGGATATTGCATTCTTTTTTGATTCCTCGTATTCTTTTTTCTGTTTCTCGGCTAACTTCTGAGAATCAATTTCAGCTCTCTTTTCATAAAGCTTACACATGTATTTTTCGAGAGCAATAAAAAGTTTTTGAGGATTCACTGTCTTTCCTACATAGATTTCTCCATACTCACCCATAGAAAACTCATAGAAGAATCTAGTAAGCTCACTAGGCGTAAGGTGGTAGTATTCTTGTCTGATACGTTGAGTCATAGCATTGAACTGGTAAACAGTAGTTGCATCAATAGCTCCTATAACCATAAACAAGTCGATGAGCATTATCCTAATCCAAAACTCGCTTGCGCCCTCTTTGAAGTACTTGTCAATACTAACAAACGACATACCGCCTCTAGCTACAGAATCGTAAACGGAAGTAATTGCATCCGTGCGATTTTGCAGAGTAGGATATTTATTCAAGAATTGAGCATATTGCTCACCATACCTTGCAATCGCCTTCTTACACTCATCCGGCAAGGATTGCATTAATTTTGTTGAAAGTTCGTTGCTGTTGTTCATAACTGTTTACACCACTGTTTTTAGGAGCGAACAACCCTGTATAGTTGTTGCCCATAGAATGCTCAACAATAACCTTTGCGTATTCGGGATCTCCGTTTGATAACTGTAGAAGCTTCTTTTTGAGAGCTGCGAGTCCACGAGGCTTGTAAGTCTGATGCTTCTCTTTCTTGTATGCAAGCCATATATCAAGAGCTTCTCTGCAAGGGTAACATTCTTCTTGCTTCTGCTCTGTAGTAATCTCGAAATCCGACAAATCGTTTCCTAACGAGAATGCAGCACCCATAAGAAATATTCTCTGTTTCTCTGCGTCATTAGGGAACAATTCACTAGACTTCTGACGTATGTTAGTTGGTAACATCATAAGCTATTGAATGTAATTTTGTTGTCTTTCTATATCATGTTGAATATGAAGTAGTGCGATATATTCATCAGAACCAGGAAAATCAAATCCAGCTTCCTCTTTTGCCCACGATTTGAAATCAGAAATTGATTTGCTCATTTCGTCTTTCGTAAGGTCAGCAGAAGAACGGAGATACTTATAGCATTCTCCTGTTAATTTATCAATCCCTTCTCTGAGGAATATATCTTTGTTCACTACCAGCTTATAGAAATGCGTCTTAACTTCGTCTAGAGTGTAGCCGTATTGGAGACCGAATGCAGATAGGAGCAAATGAAGATAGGCATTCTGATTCAAAGAACGTCCACGTTTCTCTTTCAGCTCTACCATCGCGCCTTTGTTCTCCAACTCGGCTACTTTTGTTCTAAACGTTTCAAGTTCAAACACATTTTTCAGGTTGAACCACATAAGCGTTGAATGCTCGTTTGATTAATTCTACACTAGAAGGGAAGGTCATCAGAGTTCCCTCGTTGCTGTGCTTGCTGCTGTGCTGACTGCTGTTCAGGTGGAAACAGATTTTGCTGATTCGTCGGGTTTGCCACGCCAGCAGCATTAGCAGAACTTGCCATAGCTTGTTGTGCTGCTTGTGCGCTAGACTGGCCACCTTGTACAGGAGCTTGCTGCGCTTGATGAACAACGTTCCAAGCACGAATCTGATTAAAATATCTGCCCTGATATTCATGTGCATCAATATCAAAGCTAACGTTAATAACCTCACCGAGCTGAATACCAAAACTAGCAATTCTATCCGCTCCAAAAACATCAAAAGCCATCTTCTTAGGATATTGCTCTTGTGTTTCTATTACATAAGTCTGAGACTTCCACTCACCTCTTGCAGAAACGCCGCTTCTTTCAGGCAAAACGGCAATAACTTTTCCTTGAATTTCCATTATTTTTTATTTAAAGAATTTTGTAAAACCAAATCGGCCAGCTCGTCAAAATAAGCTGCATCCTTGATAGCGGAGTCCTGTTCGCCCGTAACCTTCGATGCTATTGATCCTTTCTGCATAATCAAGCTATAAAGATAGCCGTCGATGGTATTTGCACCCATGAGAATCCACGATGTAACAGCATTCTTCTGTCCGTTACGGTAAGCACGGCATTCACACTGAGATAAGTCTGCCATCGTCCATGGGAGCTCGACGAACACCACATTGGAAGAAGCCGTAAGCGTAAGGCCTACGCCGGCTGCCTTGATGGAACAGATGATGATTCTCTTTTTCCTAGCCTGAAAAGAATCAATAGCCCACTGCTTCTGCTGCTGACTATCGGAACCGGTTACGGTGCAAACCTCATCCGGGAACTCCTTCTTGATTGCGCTAACGACATCACGATGCTCGGCAAACACGATTATCTGCTCTTCGGTATCATGAAGAAACTCTATCGTCGCCTTCATCTTCCCTCGCCCGGATATCGAGCGAAGGTTCATAAACCTGACAAGAGCCTTCATTCTCAGCTTTTTTCTAGCCTCTTCCTCGGAGCAGCTCTTGTATTCGAGAAGGAACGTGAGCAGGTCTTTCTGACAGGTATCGTACTCTTCCTGCGTTTCCGGGTCGAGGGCAACACTGATGGTTGTCCTGGTCAGATCCGGCAAATCCTTGAGGACATCTTTCTTCTCTCTGCGGAAGTAACATGTTTCGTGTATCTTCCGGTTAAGCTCTTCAAGATTCTCGTTCTCACCATACCTGTTACAGAACTCGCCAAACCCTCCGAACTCGTCGTTCAGACGACCGAGGATAGCAAGCTGGCAGGCCAGGTCTGTTGCGTGATTGACAACGGGTGTACCTGTAAGCTCATAGATATACTCCTTACCCTGGCACAGTCCCATGATAATTTTAGACTGCCTTGTTGATGGATCCTTGACTCTTGCAGACTCGTCGATAATCACAGACTTGATAATCTTCAGTTCATCACGAAACAGGAAGTTTTTCAGCCGTAACGGTTTCGGACCGAGGCTTACGACGAAGTATTTTGCAAGCGACTCGTAATTGCATATCACTACATCATACAGGTTCATCTTAGTAAGATGGTATCCGTATGTCGCATTGACGGAATCGGTAAGAATGAGAGGCCGGAGGTTCGTAAACTTCTTTATCTCTCGTTCCCAATTAACCTTTAGTGCGGCAGGGCAAACAACAAGGCAGGGGGTTGCCTTTGCACGCTCAATGGCGACGATAGACTGAACCGTCTTACCGGTTCCCATGTCATCGCCATTGATACAGCGCTTCATGGCAAGCTCCATGCGTACACCTTCTTCTTGATAATCGTATAATTTCGGTTTATCTGACATAATAATAAATTATAATAAACACCACATGCGGAAAGCCCATTCAAGAGCCTTCTCCCTACCACGCAAATACAACTCGTCACCACGTTCAATCTTCTTATAGAATACTTTCTTCTTGGTCTTGGAGACCGCAAAGATAAAGTCCATGTTTCCGTATCTTGGGTCTATACTGTGCGTAAGGTCCATGTACCATGCACGGCTTCTATCCCAATCGACGAAATCGATCTGAGCCTCAAATTGCTCCTGTGACGTAGCTGCGGTGGTCTTCAAATCACCGCCGAACTCACCAAGCCACCAGTCGAACTTGCAGCGTACAGGAAGCTCGAACTCGAAGCCCTGATATTCCATCTTCATGTGCGGATTGATGAATGTTTTCTGACCGACCGCATTCTTCAGGACGAAATCAAGGAACCTATCCTTCGTTGCCTGTTTCTTCAGAACAGCAAGCCTGTCTAGACCCCATTTCCAATCCTTCTCCGTATATTTCTCGTCATCAACCGTCATGGCGTAATGATTGCACTTTTCCGGTTCGGTAACGAGAGCGTCAACGAGAGTACCGAGATGGAAAGCCTTTCTCTTGTCCTCTTCCTTTACGAAGTTGAGCTGCGGGTTCAGGGCAAACTTCAACGCAGTGAGGTCCGAATTGGAGACCTCACCACGAGAATAATAAGGATCAAACGGTTGTTCTGCCATATTACTTAGCCGTTACCTCATCCTCATATTTAATATAAGGAGAAACGATATACTCTTCTTCGCTGTTTGCGTGTTTCTCACACGCCTTGCGCATGAACTCCAATCTGGAAGCAAGCTTGTCTGGAGACATCTTGGAGCCTTCAATCGTCCACCACTGCTGGATTATGTCGAGCCAGGCATTCTTGTCGGTAACCACAAGGCGTTTTGTTACCTTGATTTTCTGCTTACCGGTTTCTCCAACGGAAGTCTGGGCAAAGAGCGACTGAGCCTGTGCAGTAGCGTGCTGGGCTGCATTCTCTGCATCACGCTTCTCCTGCTCAGCCGCAAGCTTTCTCTGCTGCTCTTCTTTCGCAGCTTCGTCGGCCTTGCGGATAGCCTCTTCCTTTGCCTTGCGTTCAGCCTCGGCAGCGGCAGCTTCCGCTTCCTTACGTTTGCACTCTTCCTCAGCAGCCTTCAGCTCGGCTTCCTTTGCCTTGCGTTCAGCCTCGGCAGCTTTCCGCTCTGCCTCCTTGCGCTTGCGCTCCTCCTCGTCCTTGATACGCTGAATCTCCTCCTGCTTCTTGCGCTCTTCCTCGGCAGCCTTACGTGCTTCCTCCTCTTTGCGCTTACGCTCCTCTTCAGCCTTGCGAGCTTCCTCTTCCTTACGCTTGCGCTCTTCCTCAGCCTTCTTGATTTCAAGAAGCTCTGAAACCTTGGAATCAAACTTCATAAGAAGCTCATCACGTGTGGCATTGACAGTCTGCTTATAAGATGCAAGAAGAGAAGCGTAAATCTCCTTGTAGGCTCCATTCATAATCTCCTTGGCATCATTCTCATCAACCTCAGAAGAATAGGAAGGTTTGTTTGCGACAAAGAGATGTCCTAGATCAAGAACATCGGAGAACTCGGTGATACGCTTCTTAACCTCATCCTTGTTGTCAAGAGTAAGAAGGGTGAACGTATCATTGAGAGAATTGATAGCGGATGAAGAAGACTCTGTAAGGAGATTGTTCAAGATATCAATCGTATCAGTCTTCAGCTTGATCTTGGCCTCCTTAATACGCTCCTGGCGCAGGCGTTCCTGCTCAGCCTTACGCTGCTGTTCAAGCTTGTATGCCGCATACTCGTTGCGCTTCTCCTGAATCTTATAGACAACGGAGTCCGTATTCTTGACCGAGATAAGGTTCTCCATCATGGTGAAACCCTTGCGAACGATATCGAACACCTGGGTGACTCCCTTTCGGTTCTCCGTCATTGACTTTTCGGTCAGCTTTGCTCTCTTCACGTATTCAGCAGCCTGCTCGTCGAGAGCATCGTTCATTCCGGAAGCCTCGATATCATTAAGCAGCGACTGACCGGCCTGCACGCACGCTTCGTACGATTTCTTGTTTGCCTGTACGGCTTTTTCGGTGTCAGACTTAAGCGTCGCAATCTGTCTTGTGACATTATTGGTCTGCTGCTGCACCAACTGTAATTCGGTAATTTCTGCCATGTATAACAATTTTAAAATGGTGAATCACATCGGTCATGCGCTGAATAAGACACTGAAGGATATCATCGTCACCTTTGTCTTCAGGTGCGGTATCTCCGGCACCAAAGGCTTCCTGAGACGGTTTCTGCTGAGTCTGCATATCGATGTCGGCCTGCAAAAGAGCGCCCAGACCAACCTTCAGCTTAGGATAGCCCTTGAACGCATGCTTGCATGTCTTCGAGATAAGGAAGCCTGTGTCGATATCTCTGAAATACGTTCTACCATCGTTCCCGACATAGTTTCCGCCGTAAAGAGCGTTGGCTTTGTGGTCTTTACCTCCGAACTTCTCCGAATACATACGGAGACGGTCGATACCTTCACGGTCAAGAACGAAGTAATCGTAGGCATTGTTCGGAAGAATAATCTTCACGTAACAAGCAACGATGTATGAATTTTCAGGTCGAGGATAAGTCTTTGCGTAATCAACGTACTTATGACCGTCTCGTTCACCGAAACGAAAATCGTCACAATTATAAACTACGACAGGATTGTCACAACGAACAATCTGACCGGCTCGCTGGCGAAGAAGAATCTCTCCATATCCTGTATAGGTGATCTTTGCCGTATAATTCGTTTGTCTGGTATTCTTGTCGTAATTACTGTAACCCATGAGGTAGCAGAGTGTCGTAGTTCCCTTTTCGAGAGACAATCCGTTAATTGCCAAGTTCATGAAGGCATCGTGAATATTCAATGACGGAGCCTTTTCAAGATAGCCCTTGAATGGACCATTGAGAAGTTCTTCGTTGAAGAACGCCTTCTGCTCTTCAAAGAATACTTCTCCACCCTCTCCGAACTTCTGATTGTACACCTCGATGAATCTGTCTCTTGCCAAATCGCAAATCTGATTATGAGGCGTTTTGTTTAACTGCTCTATATCCATTTGTATAGAATTAAAAATTAATGTACTCTATTGATATAACTGAAGTAAGTTTCCACTGTCACCTTTTCACCTTTAGAGGTGACTCTTTCATAGTGCCGCGGAATCTTACCGAGCTTTCTTCCCTCGCCTTCAAGATAGTCGAGGTAGACAGCTCTAGCCGCCAGAGTTCTAGCATGATTTTTGTCGAGGTCCATCAGACAGGCGTGAACCTCTCTCAGATGGACCACGGCAGCAGCTTCGCCCGGCGGCATAGATGCGATGATTTTGTTAATTCTACTCATTATACTTCCATAATAGGAATCTCAGGACAGAGCTTACGAATCTTGTCGAGCTCTGCGTTGATGATTCTGTCACGAGACTCCTCGATGATACATTCTGCATCAGCAGAGATAAGCGTCAGCAATGCCATATTGCCTTCAACGTGAGCGATAGTCTCGATTGAAAGCTTCTCAGGCTCGGCGCCCTTGAAGATTGGAACGTTGATTTCGAACGACGGAGGAAGGTTAGAGTCTACAGCCTTCTCGTAGTTGTCAGTTACAGAGCCATTATCGCTGAATTCCTTCTTGATTGTTGTCTGAACCTTTGCAGAAAAGCTCTTGAGGAGATTGACGAGCTCCATGTTCTTCTCCTTTGTCTCGAAGTAAGAACGGTTGAGACGGAAGA
>OIYX01000799.1_pt1 | contig 10367 bp, 7 predicted proteins | sample 1588431 | NCBI WGS metagenome assembly OIYX01 (sample SAMN03283241) | human gut metagenome | biome: human-associated habitat; material: feces | host: Homo sapiens | place: Peru | collected 2012
CCCGCCCCGGTTTCGTCTTCAAGAACCTTGAGAGCCTCTACAGCCTTCTGTGTGTATTCCTTAACTTCCGCGGCGTTTACAAAGGAGCCGCAGCCTCCCATATTTACTTTTAACATATTGATATGTAATTAATTGTAATCTGAGTTTCTATTTATAATCCTCCGGGACCTTGGAGAACACGGCATGGATGCGCTCCATGTCAAACTTCTCGCTACGGTCGTAGTAGTAGAGGCCGTTCTGCTCCTGCTCGACATCGGTGAGCTGGGTGTAGCAGTAGCCACAAATGTAGTCCGACAGGGACAAGAGCACATCAGTGAGGGCTTCGAGACGGGTGTAGAACTCCTCAAGTGAGCGCGGAGAGTTGCCGTAGCCCCATGAAACGCCATGATTGTTGGCGGCCTGCTTCATATCCTCCTCGTTCGTCCATTTGATTCCGCCATATTCATCAAATACATAAGGCATCTTGCCGTCATACTCCGGAAAATCGTAAGTTCCGGCAATCGCATCATGGGAGAAGCCGTAGTTCTTTGAATAGAGACCGCCGGTTTTCTCGTGGTTGCGGCTCTTGTAGGTGAAGAGCTTGCCGTCGTTCCAGACATCCTTGCGAAACTTCTCCGGATCCTGGGCATAGCCATGGCCGGTCCAGATGTCGGTTTTCACTATGACACCGCCGCTGGCTCCGCTGACAGGACGGGTAGGGTCGAGCTGCTTGGTGAGCGCATAGACATCCTCCATGAAACGCGGGAACTGGATGTTATCCGGTGACCATTCCTCATTTGTAGGAGTCCAGACAATGATTGAAGGATGGTTGCGGTCGCGGACTATGATCTCGCCCCATTCGGTGATGAAATTTCTCGCGGTCTCCGGCTGGTTGGTGTCCATACCCCAGCTTGAACTCTCTCCCCAGGTGAGGTAGCCGAGCTTGTCGGCCCAGTAGTGGAAACGCTCCTCGAAGACCTTCTGATGAAGACGGGCTCCGTTGAATCCGGCTTTCATCGAAAGTTCAATGTCGTGGCGCAGTGCCTCATCGGAAGGTGCTGTCCACTGGCTGTCCGGGTAGTAACCCTGATCGAGGACAAGCCTCTGGTAGCGAGGGCTGTTGTTGAGATATATCTTGTTTCCCTCAAGGTGAACCTTACGCATTCCGAGATAGGAACGGACCTCGTCGATGACTGTGCCGGCTTCGTCAACAACCTGGTATTTAACATCATAGAGGAATGGATCCTCAGGACTCCAGGTTCTGAACTTCTTCATCGGCAGCACTACCACGGAGTTGTTGGCAGCAACAGCTGTCTTCTGTGCCACCGGCTTCTTCGGTGCTGTCGGGTCTGTGACAGTGACCCTGAGCGTGGACTTGCCCTCATGGAAAAAGAGCGGCTTCACGACAATCTGTCCCTGATCAATGTCAGTGTCCACCTGCACCTGCTTCAATCCGCCGTCGCTGACCGGCTCCATCCACACGGTCTGCCAGATGCCTGTGGTGCGGGTGTAATTGCATGTCATCGAATTGAGCTTAAGAGACTGCTTGCCGGCCGGCTGCTTACCGCTGCGGAGGTCGCTGGTGGCGTAAACGACGAGGGAGTGCGTCTGTCCGGCCTTCACGAACGGAGTGATGTCGAACGAGAAGGAACTCGTGCCGCCGAAATGACGTCCGACGAGCTTTCCGTCGATATAAACCTCTGATTTATAATACACAGCGCCAAAGTTAAGACGTATGTTCCTTCCGTCCCATTCCGCAGGTACGGTTATATTTCTATGATACCACACACCTTCGATAAAATCGGTGTGTCCGACTCCCGAAAGCTTGCTCTCCGGAGAGAACGGCACGAGAATCTTTCTGTCAAATCCGGCCGATTTGGAGAATCCCTTCTCATAGCCTGACGCGACATTGTCAATCGAGAAGGTCCATTCACCGTTGAGATTCACCCAATCGGTACGTTCAAACTGGGGACGCGGGTATTCCGGTCTCGGAATCGAAGAATCAGCCTTTGCGGCTGCGGGCAGCGCAATCGCCGCAGTAAGAGCGAGCGCGGAGAAGAATGTCTTGAATTTCATTCCTTTTAACAAATTAGTGTTTGGAAACCTCCAAAAAGACAAATCTGAAGTTTTCCTTAATGAATAATGAATACCTATGTGTCAGCAGCGGAGGCAAAGATACTAAAAAATCGGCTAATTTTTGTTCTGTTATTTAGAGTTCCCGTATGCGGCTACGGCATTGCGGACAGAGCCGTGCTCAAGAAGAAGGTCGCGGGCACGGTCGTAGTCACGAAGACCGGTTTCGGACATTATCATACGGGTGCCGCGATCGATGAGTTTGGCGTTGGTCAACTGCATGTCAATCATTCGGTTGCCTCGGACGTGACCGAGACGTATCATCGTGGCAGAGGAAATCATGTTAAGAATCAGCTTTGTGGCAGTGCCGGCCTTCATGCGGGTGCTCCCGGTAACGAATTCGGGCCCAACGACTGCGACAACCGGAATCTCGGAAGCCAAGGCAAGAGGCGTGTCAGGATTGCAGGTGATACAGGCGGTGAGAAGACCATTCTTGCGGGCGGCCGTCACAGCACCGATCACATACGGGGTAGTTCCAGAGGCAGCTATGCCGACAACCGTGTCCTGACGTGTCGGGGAAAAGGCCTCAATGTCCTTCCAACCCTGCTCCGGATCGTCCTCGGCACCTTCGACGGCCTTCCGGATGGCTCCGTCACCTCCTGCTATGAGACCGATTACAAGATCGGACGGAGCGCCGAAAGTGGGCGGGATTTCAGAGGCGTCCACAACTCCTAGGCGACCACTGGTGCCGGCTCCTATATAGAAGAGCCGGCCGCCCTGCTTCATTCGTTCCACAATGCCGTCCACAAGCATCCCTATCTCCGGGATTGCCTCCCCAACGACCTCCGGGACGCGACAGTCCTCGTTATTGATGCCTTCAAGAAGTTCCTCTGTGGACATCGTGTCCAGACTATTGTATTTTGATGGCTGTTCAGTTATTTTCATGCTCAGTTATTTTCATGCTCACTCACTAAATTTTCGCAAGGAATGATAGGCGACAAGCCCGTCTATCGGTGACTTCACTATCTTGCCAAGAACCATCCCGCGGGCTGAGGCGCATTCGGCAATCATGTCACGGCAGAACCACGCCACAGAGCCGCAAAGGTTCAGAGAATGAACGTGACAGTCGTAGCGCCCCGCTATGCACCTGTCAAGGAATTCACCTATTCCCTCGCGAAGAAGGGTCTCGGCATATTCATGCCCGCTCAGTGTCTTTCGATCAACGGATGTTCCTTTCGTTACAGGCTTCGCCCATTTGAGGACGAAAGGGAAAAAAGACGCGAGGTAGCGGCTTGGAGCCTCTGCACGATAGACATTCTCCACTATTGTCTGATAGTCAAGCAAATATTCTTTCTGCAGGGCCTCCGCCATTTCCTCCGGCAGCAGATCTCGGATGAAATCGGACAGCAGGCGCTTCCCAAACCAGGCTCCGGAGCCTTCGTCACCAAGGACATATCCTCCGCCAAGTCCCTGTTTCACAATAGCTTTCCCGTCATAGGAACAGCTATTCGAGCCGGTACCCAATATTCCCACAATTCCAGATTCATAACCGCACACGGCACGCGCTGCCCCCAAAATGTCGGAGAAAACGCTCACCTCCGCATTCGGAAACATCGCACCGAAAGCATACTTCACAAGCTCTGTCGTTTCATCCGACGTCGCCCCGGCAGAATAAATCCATATTTCCGTGACACACTCTATTACAAATCCCGGCTTTCCCTTTTCATCCGCCCCCAATGACACAAGGTGCCACTCCAACGGGTACTGCAAGGGGAACTGCACAAAAACAGAATGTACTGCAAGAGAAATCGCTTCCGGAGAATTTACTGACAGGTTTACTCCCGGAGTGTCAAACAATTTGACCTTCCCGTCAGGTCCGATTGCAGCCCAGTTGCACTTTGTCGCCCCGCTATCCGCAATCAATATATATTTCCCCCTTCCTACAGTCTCGCTACATGCGTCAACATTTTCTTCCTCTGTTTCAGCCTTATACTTATCAGCTTCGGCTACAGACCTTTTTCTCCAGAACTTTCTCATCTCACAACACCTCCCTAATCCTGTCCGCAGCTGCCGCGCCGAGTTTCGACTTCACATCTATATGCTCGCGGATTGACATGACGAACGAATTCGATTCAAAGCTTGAACCGCGCACCTGCTCGAAGTCCTGAAGACGACGAGCCTCTCCTCCGTCCGCTCCGAAACTCGTCATCGCCGAAAGGCCGAACTCCTTGCGTGCATCCTCATAAACCATGTTGTCAATAGCCGTCACGGAAGTCTTCCAACGTTCGACAAGACCGAGCATTTCATCGGCCGAGGCCTTCGAAAGGTCGATTCCGTAATATTCACGGATAATCCTATATGCCCATGTCCACTCGTAGTCGTAGTATTTCCCATGAATTTCGGAAAATCCGGCAGTTATGTCGTCAACGGTTTCCATTTCCCTGTTCTGAATCCTGTCCATAAGCTTCTCGACGGCGGAACGCGGAGCAATCAGACCCGACAGATCCACCCAGTGAACAAGCCCCGTAGAAGACTCGGGCTCAAGCGCCTTATGCAGTTCGTTCATATTTCCAAATGAGGAATTCATCAGCCTCGTTATGAATGAGTTACCGAGAAATTTGTCGATGGCGAGACCATAGTATTTCAAGCCATTCTGCAGCGAACTGCGCTTGATTACACCGCTCTGGTAGGAGTAGACGGAAGAATTCTCTCCTGCCGTACGCTGAAGTTCCTGCAGGATGTGAATCGCGTTGAGCATCTTATTCACGGTGTACGGGCTCAGGAGGTTGTAGTTTATCATATCGAGCTTGTCCGGATCCTTGCGGGCATCCCGTTGCGGCCATTTCTTCGCGTCGCGGATGGTGCCGACAGACTTCAGGTTTGCGCCCGGCATTATGTAGGAAGTGCCTTGATTCTCAATAAGGTAGGAAAAAGGCAGGTTCGAAGTGTCCTGATGGCTGACATGACGGCCCATCACAAGAGAGAACGCGCCCACCTTGGCCGGCCAGAGGATGTAGGAATCGGAGGTGGTCTTCGCGCCTCGCTCCATGATTCCCTGATGGATAGGTCCAAGCTTGTACATGTGGTTGCTCTGGTTCGAGCCCGAGCCGGCGTTCATGAACGAGAACATCCCGGCAATAAGAAGCGTTGACTTGTGGTGGGTGACGGTGTAGGGACCGGCAAAGATTGCGCAGGCCTCGCCGTTCTCGCCCTGGCAGTTGCTGAAAAAGAGCGAATCGGAAGCGGAATAGTTGTGTCCGAGATGGCAGGCCTGTCCTATGAAACAGCGGGAAAATGTCACGCCGTCCTCGACAGACGAGCCGCTGCACACGATGAAGTCATCGCCAATCACGCCCACGCCAATGTGTATCGGAGCCACTTCATTGGAATTGAGGCTTCCGTTCTTCAGCCGTGCCGCGCCTTCAATCTTACAGAAGTCCCCGACCTTCACGTTCTTAAGGTAGCCCGCATCGACAATCGTGGCGTGTGCTCCGATGTGTCCCATTGAAGACGAGACGCCGTCGACATATTTTCCTATGAGTTTCTTCAGCTCCTCAATGAGTTCCGGACGGTGCCGGTAGAGTGCCATGATGTATGCCGTCTGTGCAGTAAGGCGGTCAAAGATGACGACCTCACGCCCTCCGGTCTCGTTGAGGACAGACGCCTCCACTCCGTTTCCGAACGATGACACTCCGTCCGTCAGGATTATGTCGACATTCTCGATGAACGTGTCATGCCCAATTTCGTAGTTCGCGATATAGTTCTTCACGTTCTCTATGCAGCAGTCGTCCCCTATCGTGACATTATGCAACGTGGCATGGTAGAGCCCCGAATGCTTCTTCATCCCTCCCGGAAGCGTAAATTCCTTTCTGAAAGAGCCGAGCCTTATGTCGCCAGAGAAGCGCACGGACTTCACGAATTCAGTCGAAAAATCATCTGAAACATCAATCTTCGCCCAGTCTACAGCCGAGCATGCTTGCGACTCCAGCGCCGCCACTTCATTTTCCGTAAGTTTTCTGTAGTTCATAAGTCATTGGTTGTAAACATCATATTTCTACATTTTCGATATGACTCAAGACAGCCGACACTTCGTCGTACTGATAGCCGCGCCCGAGGGCAAAACGGAGCAACTTCAGCTTCCGCTGCGGGTCATCCTTCAACGTCCGGGACTTTGCCGCCAACAGTTTCTCAAGCCTTGCGGAGGCTCCGTCCTCATCAATTCCGGCAATTCCCGCATCAATATCTTCACGAGACAAACCCTTATGGGACAGCATATAACGAATCTTTACGACACCCCATCCGGAAATAGAAGCTTTCTCGCGGGCGTATGCCGCACAGTATCGGACGTCATCGACATATTTGTCCCTTTTCAGCGATTCCACGACCGTTTCCGCAGCAAACTCATCCCCGTCAAGAGCCTTCATGGCCTTTTCACGAACATCGGAAACACAATACTCGCGACGGGAACACTGGTTACGCAGGCGCGAAAGAACCTTCTGAACTGCAGCAGTCTCAGACATAGCCATCAGAAATTATAGCCGAAGCTCAGATAGAGACCTACCCTATGAATGACGTCCGACCAATTGATGTTTGCCGTAATCGGGCCGAAAATAGTGTTGTAGGAGTATTCGAGGGAAAATCCGTACATGCCTCTGCCGGACTTCAGGTCCGGGAATGAATCAAAGGTGTAGAGATAGTTGGCGGTGCCTGTCAGATAATGGTTCTTCGCGACATTGAAACGCAGGTCGGCCTTCGCCAGACCAAGATTCCGTTCAAGGAACATAAGTTTCGGTATCCCCGCAAAAGAAAGCTGCCGGTCAAAATAGCGTCCGCTAATCTGGCCTCCCACAGCATTCGTGAGGACGACAGGTGGCTTCGCGCCGAATTGGCAGCGAGCGTTTATTGAAGGAATGAACGCGAAGACCTTCCCAACAGGGACAACAGCCTTGAAATCAAGGTTTACCGTATGGAGATTGTTTTCCTTTAAAGAGTTTACATAGTCAGTAAAGAGCCAACTGTATGAAATGCCTGCCTTCACGCCCTTTGTCGGGAAATAGCCACGGTCAAACGTATCAACCGTTCCGTCAATGAAAACGGAAGAGTAGTTCGTCAGCATTTCCATTGTCCTATAGCGCGAGCCAAAATAATTGGTAAGATAAGGATTTGCCGTATTGTCATAGAAGAGGTCGTTACGCAGTCCGAGCCTTACGTCGAAATAGGACCACTTCAATCCCGAGATAAAGACCTCCTGCCGCGAAGAAAGAAGGTCGAATATCGGCCAGTCGTTACGATCGGAGAACACTCTTGCAGAAGTCCACCTCACTGACGCAGAAGCATTCATCGTCGGTATCTTAGGCGCATCGTAAGAATAACGGAGTTTGAATTCGGGATTCATGCCGAGTTTCGTGTCAAGGTTGAGCGTCGAGCCCTGAATCCTGTTGGCAAACAAACCTATATTGAAGACCGCCGTCACAAAATCCTCCGTGTCTGCCCGCATTCCGATGCCGAGTTGGTGCACAGGACCTTTCTTGCAGGTAATTTCCAGATCGAAAGGCTCTTTCTTTCCATGCAGTTCATAAGAGACATAGTCGTATGCTCCGGTGGCGTAAATCTGCGCTATGGCATGGGAGATGCGGTCGTATGAAATCGTGTCTCCGGGATATATGCCTATCTTTTTCTTGATTATCTTCGCCGCGGCTGCGTTCTCTCCGATAAGGTTCACATTGCCGACCATGACAGGGCGGTTGCGGAGATTTATGGCGTGCGGTTTGGCCAGTCGCAACGAGTCATCCCCCACTCTGCGCTTTATGGCAACCAGAACAGAGTCTTTCTGCCTTGCGGCCTCGTATCCGTTGCGTATCAGTTTGTCTATGTTCTCTTTGGAGAAACTGAGCATATTCAGTCCCATAAGATCCGGACGTATGGAAACATCCGGGATATATACATTCCTTTCATAGACCTCTCTCTCCAGCATATCCATACTGCTTGAGATTACGTCACCGAGATTGCGGATTTTAGCATCCGGTTTAGGAGGGGTCGTCACATCAACACCGATTATTATGTCCGCTCCGAGCTGCTTGGCTATGTCCGTCGGGTAATTATCCCTCATTCCACCGTCGACGAGGACATAATTCTCATATTTGACCGGAGTGAACACACCGGGAATCGACATCGTGGAGCGTAACGCGACGTTAATCGGGCCATCATACCAGACTTTCGTCTTTCCCGAACTCAAGTCTGTCGAGACACAGGCGTACGGAATCGGAAGATCCATGAAATCCATAGGATCCTGATAGCCGACAGTCAGAGAGCTGAAAAGGTTTGAAATATTCTGTCCATAGACATATCCCGAAGGGAGGCTCCCCAAAAGATTCTCCTTCAGCATGTTGCGTGCGTGTTCATCATCCGCGTCGAGACGTATGTTCGCACTATGTCTCTCGGCCGGTTCAACATCGGTGGTTTCGCTGGTGTAGTAGAAAGGCATCGACACGAGATACTTTTCCTTGTATTTCATCCGGTTGTAGGAGATGTACTCCCTCGGAAGCTTGTCACGCATGAGGGCATTCCAGTCAAGGCTACGGATGAGCGTGTCTATTTCACGGTAGTTGTAGCCCATTGAAGTCAGGCCACCCATCAGGCCGCCGATGCTGGTCCCGAGCACGACATCGACAGGTATCTTGAGAGAGTCGAGATAATGCAGCACACCGATGTGGGCAGCACCCTTCGCACCTCCGCCGCTCATCACAAGAGCCACGGTCGGTCTATACTGCCGGATGGAGTCGAGGCGTACCTTCATCCTCTCTATGACTATGGAATCCTCAACCGGAGCGACGCTACGGCCGAAATACAGCTTTCGCGAATCCGGACGCCGAGCCGACAATTCGTTGAAAGACACCGATGCGGCAATGATGACCGCAAACGCGAAGAAAAAAGGCACAAAACGTTTCATATCAATCATTTCTACATTCTGTCATTTTTCCATAGCCGGGCTTCCGTCCCCAGTTCCTCCAGCACTCCCCGCACGCGAGGCGTGTTCCCCGGCAAGCAGCCCGCAGGCAGCAAGTATGTCCTCACCGCGCGAAGCCCTCAGGGTTGCCACGATCCCGGCATCGTTCAGACGCTTGCGGAAAGCCTCCATCACTGCCGGCGATGACGTGTGGTATGGAAAATCCGGTATCTGATGAAACCGTATCAGATTCACGCGACATTCGAGATGCTTCAGCAACCTTATCAGCGCATCGGCATGGCGTGGAGTGTCGTTGAAGCCGGCAAACATGGTGTACTCGAAGCTGACCCGTCTCTGCCCGCTGAAATCATATTTTCCAAGCAGACGCACCACCTCTGTGATTGACCACGCCTTCTGGGCCGGCATCATGGTCAGGCGTTCCTCCGGGAACGGGTCATGAAGGCTGACCGCGATGTGACAGCGACAGTCGTCAAGAAATCGCTTAAGATTCGGCAGAACGCCTATCGTAGAGACAGTTATGCGTTTGGGACTCCATGCGAAGCCCCATTCCGCCGTCAGAATCTCTATCGCTCGCATCACATTGTCGTAGTTGTCAAGAGGCTCGCCCATTCCCATGAAAACGGTGTTGGTCAGAGCGTCGCTTTCGTCAACCGAAAGGAATTGCGAGATGATTTCCCCTGCCGTAAGATTTCCGTGAAATCCCTGTCTGCCAGTCATGCAGAACTTACAGCCCATCCGGCATCCTGACTGAGAGGAGACGCACAGTGTGGCCCTGTCTCCGTCCGGAATCATCACCGCCTCAACTGCCGAGTCCTCGCCCTTTTCAAAGACAGGGAACAGGTATTTCTTTGTCCCGTCAGCTGAAGAGAGTACGCTCACCGGCTCCACGAGTCCGAGGTCATAGCTTTCGGAAAGCCTTGCACGCGCGGCCTTTGAAAGATTGGTCATCTCATCTATTGACCGCACCTTCTTCTGGTACATCCACTGCGCGATCTGCCCGGCTGTGAACTTCGGCAGCCCGAGCGACAGCACAACTTCCTGCAATTCAGCAATATTTTTCCCAAGAAGCTTCTCTTTCATAGTGACGTTCCTTTCCTGTTTGTTTCTTTCTCCGTCTCCGGCAGCCGGGACCCACAAGTCTATTTCCGTACAAGCCCGAGCTTCTTCATGAGAGCCTCCGGCTGAGGGTCGTGTCCGCGGAAGTTGCGGTAAAGCACGTCCGCATCCTCGGAGTCGCCTTTAGAGAGTATGTTGTCACGGAAACTGTGACTGACTTCTGTATTAAATATGCCTTTTTCCTCAAACAGGGAGAAGGCATCCGCCTCAAGAACCTCCGCCCACTTGTAGG
>OIYX01000800.1_pt1 | contig 10367 bp, 9 predicted proteins | sample 1588431 | NCBI WGS metagenome assembly OIYX01 (sample SAMN03283241) | human gut metagenome | biome: human-associated habitat; material: feces | host: Homo sapiens | place: Peru | collected 2012
GCAGCAGTGCCGACTTTCCTGCCATGTTAGGGCCGGTAATCATCATTACCTGTTGAGGTTCCAAATGTAAATGTAATAGGATATCATTTGTCCGAGGATGATGGCGAAATCGTTGCGCAACCAACCGTAGGCAAAGAGCAGGATGCTTCCCACCAGACTGCATATCCAATAGATGTTGGGCGACACCACACGATGGGCTTTCTCCGACATGACCCATTGCAGAAGCATGCGCGCCGAGAAGAACCCTTGCGCCAAGAAACCGATGGCGTAAACCCATATAGCTGTTGTTCCCATCATGATTGGGTTTGTGGGTTGTCGGTCAGGTTGCTGTTGGCGATGGTGTAGCGTATGTAGCGCGCTTTCATCCAACGGAAGGCAAAGCAGTCCATGAACGGACCTTTCAGTCGGTTCCACAGGTGGTATTTCGACACACCCGCCGTACGTGGGTAGTGGCGAACGGGCACCTCCTTATATCGTCCGTTCTCAAGCGTCATCAGGGCGGCGAGGAACCGGTGCATGCCATCGAAGAAAGGCAGGCGCTGGGCATAGTCGGTCCACATGATTTTCAAGGGGCAGCCCGTGTCGGTGGCGGTGTCGCCCGTCATGTGGCGTCGAAAGCTGTTGGCGATGCGCGATTGCCACCGCTTGAAAGCCGTGTCCTTGCGGTGGGCCCTGATACCCGACACCAGTTGGTGGTCGTCGGTGTATTGCAGCAGGAGGTTGAAGTCTTCGGGGTTCGTCTGCAAGTCGGAGTCGATGTAACCCACGAGTCGGCTTCGGGTGCTGTCGATGCCCGCCTTCATGGCCGTGCTCAGTCCGTGGTTCTCGTTACTGCTGATGAAGAAGCAATGGGCGTTTCGGCCACATATCTGTCGAATCTTGTCGAGACTGCCATCGGTCGAACCATCGTTGACAAATAGGGCGCAGGTTTTCACGGTAGCCGTGGGGATGTAATCGGTTAGCGCCTTCTCCACCCGGTCGAGGTTGTCCACCTCGTTGTAAACGGGTATGATGATGGTCAATTCGTAATCTTGAGTCTTGTTCATATTATCTCGTTTGTTTAATGTTTGGTTGTGATGAAGGGTTGTTGGCTTGCTTGCCCTTGATGAGCAGCACGCGCCCTCTGAGGTCGTCGGTGTAGTGGCGATTGGAATGGCGATGCAGGTTGTTGTCGAAGTAACCCAGCGGGCAGGTGTCGGCCTCGGCCAATAGCGTGGTGGGAATTGGCGCTTTGGCACTGGCAGCGATGACCAATGCGAAGGGCATGTGGGCTCGCACCTCCTTAACGTCGTTCAGGTCGATGGGCTGTATCTTGCGTTGGGCGTTGTAAACCAGTTCGATGCGGATGGGGGTGCGTTGGTCGTGGAAGAGAGGCAACTCTTGTGTTTGCGGTGTGCCCACGGCGAGCGCTATGCTATGGCTGTCGGGGTTGCCCACGGCCTGCGTGATGGCGGGTAGGAGCAGCAACTCGGCGGTGGCGAAAACGATGGCCACCGCCCTAACTTGCACCATGGGTTGCCGGCTCGCTACGGCCCGCATCGTGTCGCATGCAGCAAACGAGAGCAAGGCAGCGGCTATGAGATGCATGGGCACACTGATGACCGACGCCGCATGGAGGCCAAAGAGTGCCACGGCCGCTCCGAGCATCACGAGGATAAGCAGTACCGATTGGGCCACGAAGAGTGTGCGGACGAAGCGGTCGGCCTTGCCCGAGGCCAATGTGTCCTTGAGGTGCGTCAGGATGCAGGCCACAAGCAGGGCGCAGGGGGCCAGCGAGGGCAGCAGGTAGCGCATCTTCTTCTCTGGCATGAGCGAAAGCAACACCAACGAACCCACCGTCCAACAGAACGTAATGAGGTAGGTGCGCTTAATGGTGATGTGGTGCTTCCAATAGGTGAGCGCCAACGAGGCCAAGGCGGGAAGCGCCCAGGCGCCCATCTCCAAGAAGAAACGCCAATAGTACCACCAGGGGCGAACGTTGTGGTTGGTCCACGCCCCAGTTTCTTTGGCCATCACCGCCGTCACCGCGTCGCCATGCATTATCAGCAGATAGGCGTACCACCATCCGCCCACCACCACGGCCACGCCGAGCATGATTCCCAAGTAGGGCCATTTGCCGCGTGTGGTTATCGAGGGAAGCGTTACGATGGATAGCAAGAACGGCAGCAACAAGGTGTAGAACGACACGGGCCCTTTGCTGAGCCACGACAATCCCAGAAACAATCCCGCCAAGGGCAGTTGCCACCGATAGTCGCGCTCTTCGTTCAAGGCGCGAAGCAAGAGGTAAATGGCTCCCATCATCAGTGCGTGGCAATAAATGTCCCATGTGGCCGACCGGCCCATGAGCACCGTGTTGTAACAAGTGAGAAACACCACTGTGGCAATGATGGCATAGTCGGTGCGTCGCGCAATGTAGCGGGCGGTGAGAAACAGAAACCACGTCCATAGGCACCCCATGGCTCCGGCGGCCAGGCGTTGGGCGCCCAGGTTGTTTGGGCACACCGCCTCGATGGCGCCCGCCACCCATGTGGGCAATGGCGGTTTTTCCAGTCGCAGTTGGCCGTTCATGGTAGGCACGAGCCAGTTGCCGTCGCTAACCATCTCGCGGGCCGTGACCACGTTGCGTTCCTCCATGATATCAGTGGGGAGCGCTCCCGTGTTGGCGAAGAATGTCACGAGGGTGAAGATCACCAGGATGGCGAGTGTTGTTGAATGAGAAGTTTTCATAATCCGTTTCTATGAATGTGATGGTTGTTACCGCTTGGGCGCCTAAAAGCGGATGGCCGCTTGGGCGCCGAGCGTCATGATGTGTAGGTATTCGCTGCTGTCGATGCTGTGTGGTGGTTGTATGTTGTAATCGAGAAAGACGTTGAACCCTAAGTTGCGGTGCGTGCGCAGGTTGAGGCTCACGCCCGTTCCCATGCCCCATCCACTGTTTGATGGAATGGTGAGGCCCGCCACGTTGGTGTTGTCGTAACAGGTGTAGCCCGCCAAGAGCTTGGTGCCCACGCTCCACCGTGTGTTGAGGGGCAGGTTGAAGTAAGGCCCCACGTAGGCGGCATAATAGTCGAGCGTGTTCTCGGCAGCCTCGTCGCCATTGATGATGAGGCGCATGTTGGATACGGAAACTCTGCTGCCCACGCCCACATAGCGGTTGATGAAGTAAGCGCCTTCCAGGCCGAGTGTAGTGCCCGTTGAAGTCTCGAAGGAGTAGCCATCGTTGATGTCGTAATGACTCAGTGGCAGGTTGAAGCCTGAGTAGAAACCGAAGAACGAGGGACTTGTGCTCCATAGTCGTGTGTCGTCGTGTGGGTCCGCTGTGTTGAGTCCTCGCTTTTTCATGATGGCATCGGCTATCCAATAGCCAAACTCGGTGGATATGATGCCCACGCCAGCGCCCACCATCACATCGGAGAGCCAGTGCTTGTTGTTGGCCATGCGCATGAGGCCCGTAGTGGTAGCCACGCTATAGGCTCCCACGCTCACCCATGGCGAGAGGTGCCCATATTCTTTCGATAGCATGGTGGCGGTCATAAATGCCGTGGCGGTGTGGCCCGAGGGAAAGCTGTGGTAGTTGGAACCATCGGGGCGCCACACGTGTGTGGTGCTTTTCGATACCTGCACGGTTGTGGCCATGAGTGCGGTGGCCAACGCGTCGCTCAGCAGCATGCGCCCCCACGACGAGCGTGATGGCACGCCGGCGGCCTTCATTCCCACCATCAGCGCGGCTGGCGCAAATTGGGTGTAGTTGTCGAGCGAGCGGTGGAAACGCGGCAGAAAGTCGTTGCGCAGTTGGCGAAACTTGCGGTCTTGGTGCTTCTCGATGAGTCCACCCACGATGAGGGGCACACCAATAAACGTGGACTTGAACCACCTGCTTTGGATAAGCTGTTCGGTCTTTGCGCCCAGTGTAGGCTTGGCGTTGGGCGCTTGCCAGTTGGGTGCTTGCCAGTTGACTTTTGCGAGTGTGTCTGTGCGTGTGCTGTCGGTTGGTGTTGTGGCCTCGCTTTGCGCGTTGCACGCCAAGGTCTGCATGATGAGCCATGGCAGCGCGTAGAATAGTTTGTTCATTCGTTTGTTGCCTATTGTGATGTGAATCGGCGGCAAACGTACAAACAAACTTTGTAGACATTTTGTAGGACTTCTCCAAAATGAGGGAAATCCCAAATTCCTCCAAAATGTTAGCGATAATTAAGTTCTTGGTGTGCTTTTGGGGAGCGATTGCGATAATAATTGCAAAATATTACCCCAAGGTAAGTTACCCTAAGGTAATATTTTGTGTTAAAACAAGGATATTATTGAGAAGGAAAAAGATTCGTTTGTCTTTGTCGATCCCATTTACCGGCTTTGGTTCAAGGGTGAGTACTGTCGGATGCGGCGGTAGGGTGGGGATGTAGCTCCGCTTTTAGCTCTTGGTATAGGTCCACCGGGCTAAGGTGCCAATATTTGGTGCTTTCTGTCGATAGCTTCTTGTAGAGTTGCGAATGATAGATGCGTTCGAGGCTCTCTTGGATGGTGAAGCCATAGTCGTGGTTTAGGTACTCAACCATCCAACTGATTTTCCCTGGAAGAATCAAGTGCAAGTTGCTTTGGCTTATTTTGAACATGTTCTTATCCTATTTTTGTTGCTTCAACGAAATTTCTGTCTTCAATAAACTCGTCTATTTCGGCCACGAGCCATTGGCGACTTTGGGTATGAAGTGGCTCAAAGCATTTGCATAGATAATCGGTCACGCCATATTGCGAAAACAGGTCGATGGTTTGTTCGCCTGTCATTTGTTTGGCCGCTCCGTATTCTTCTATGCAGAATGCGACGAAGAACGCTATGTCTTTCTCTTTCTTATTCATCGTAAAGTAGCTTTCTGAGGGTTAAGCCGTACCATTTCAGCCATGACGTTGGCTTTCGTTTCATTGCAAAAATAGGAAGAAAACATGAAACGCACAAGCAAAAGCGTCATATTTTAGACATTCGGTGTGTGGTCCACCCTATATAATAAGGTGGCAGGCTTGTAATGATAGGCTCGGAGGCTTATAATAATAGGTGTTGGAGACACTTGCTTTTTCTTCATGTTATTGTAACGGGGGCTCAACGGTTTTGTAACAATGGCTGTCTACCTTTGCGGCGTGATAAGAAAAGCATTGTTATGAAACGAAACAAGGTGACAGTTGTAGGACTTATGATGCTTGCCATTCCCGCAAGCGTCTCCTCACAAGTAAAAGCAGACTCGGCCCATGCCGTGGCCGACACCACCAAGCAGGTGCAGAGCGCAGCCGACCGCCAGTTGGGTGAGCTCACCGTAACCGCCGTGAGGCGCACCGACACCGAGGCGGCCACCATCCAAGAGGCCAAGCGTAGCGCCAATGTGGTGAACAACGTGTCGGCGCAGGAAATTAAGCGCACCCAAGACTCCAATGCCGGCGAAGTGATACGCCGCATTCCTGGCGTGAGCCTCATCGACGACAAGTTTGTGATGGTGCGCGGCCTTCAGCAGCGTTACAACAACGTGTGGATCAATGGCGGTGCCGTGCCCAGTTCGGAGGCCGACAGTCGCGCCTTCTCGTTCGATATGATTCCCAGTGGTCAGATCGACAACCTCATGATTGTGAAGACGCCAGCCGCTGAGTACCCCGCCGACTACACGGGCGGTTTCATCATGGTGAACACCAAGGAAATACCCATCTCTAATTCTCTCCATATCACCGTAGGCGCTGGCTGGAATAGTCAGTCGGCCCTACGGGATTTCTACTCCCAGAAATCATCGTCGACCGATTTCCTCGGTTTCGACTCAGGCCTTCGCTCGCTCGATGGTGGGCTCGATAAGACGTTTGCCACACTCGGACAGAACAGTGGAGGCAACAACATGATCGACCTGCTCGGCAACCGTCTGAGCAACGACTGGACCATAAGAAAGCGCAAACCCCTTGGCGACCTGAAGCTAAGCGCCGACTATGCGCACCGCTGGAATCTGCGTGGAGGCAAGCTCGGACTGCTCGCCGCCCTCAACTACGCCAACGAGTATCGCGCCTATCGCGGCATGCTCAACAACTTCTTTGGCGCCTACGACACCGACAACGACCGTGTGAACCCGTTGCGCCTCTCCACCGACGACCAATATAACCAGAACAACCGTCTGGGCGTCATGCTCAACCTTACGTGGCTTAGCGCAAGTGGCAACACCAAGTATCAATGGAAGAACATCTTCAATCAGTTGGGCAACAGTCGTTACACCACCCGCCAGGGCCTCAGCGCGCAGTCGGAGCGTGAGCGTTCGGCCGAGTATTACTACCGCAGCCGAACCACCTACACCACCCAGATTACCGGCAACCATACGCTGAAGGCCGATGTGCTCGATTGGAGCGCGGGCTATGCCTACGCCAACCGCCGCTTGCCCGACCGTCGCCGTTACGTTCTTTACAACGAGGACGAGCAGCACCCCGACGAGTATGTGTGGCTCTACCAGAACGACATCTCGCGCGAGTGGACCTCGCTCGACGAGCATATCCTCTCGCTGCAGGCCAACGACACCCACCGCTTCCATTTCGGCACGTGGCAACCCACGGTCAAGGGAGGCGTCTATGGCGAGTACCGCAGTCGTACGTACAACACCCGCAACCTCTTTTATTGGTACAACACCGTGGGCAACACCCTGCCCGAAGGCTTCCGCCGCATGGACATGACAACGCTGCTCAGCGATCCCGCCAATGCCGGAGCCGACAAGCTCTACCTGTTGGAGGATGTGAACAAGCTCAACGACTATAGTGGCAACAACCTCCTGGGTGCGGCCTATGCCATGGCCACGTTGCCCCTCGGACCGCTTGAGGTGCATGCTGGCCTGCGCTATGAGTATAACCAGATGGAGCTCATCTCTAACACCCGTTCGTCTGAGACCAGCCATGAGAGCCATTACTATCGCCACGGCGACCTGTTCCCTTCGGCCAATATGACCTGGCGATTCACCGACCAGCACCAGGCGCGCTTCTGCTACGGCCGCAGCGTCAACCGCCCCGAGTTTCGTGAGGTGTCGCCATCGGTGTATTACGATTTCGACCTGGCGTCGGATGTGCAGGGTAATTTCAACCTGAAGAACTGCTATGTCGACAACCTCGACCTGCGCTACGAGTGGTATCCCAGCCGCGGCGAGGTCATCTCGCTGGCCGCATTCTATAAGCATTTCGATTCGCCCATCGAGTGGGTCTACACCCTTTCGGGCGGAACCGATGTCATCTACTCGTACAAAAACGCCCGTTCGGCCGACAACTACGGTCTGGAGCTCGACATTCGCAAGAGCCTCGACTTCATTGGCCTGCGCAACTTCTCATGGAGCTTCAACGGGTCGCTCATCCATAGCCGCGTTCATTTTGAGCCCGGAAGCAATGAGTATGACCGCCCCATGCAGGGCCAATCGCCCTACCTCGTCAACACCGGCCTGTTTTATAACAACCAGCGCCAGCACCTCAGCGTGAACCTGCTCTACAACCGCATCGGCAAGCGCATCGTGGGTGTGGGCCGTACCGAGGGGGGCGGCGACGCTTCGCGCAACATCCGTGTGCCCGACAGTTACGAGATGCCACGCGATGGTTTCGACCTCACCGCCAGCAAGCGTTGGGGACGGTGGGAGGCCAAGCTCGCCATTCGCGACCTGCTCAACCAGAGCATCGTGTTCAAGCAGTTCCAAACCGTGGGCGACAAGGAGATTCAACAAGTAACACGTAAATATAAGCCGGGACGTAACATCAACCTCTCGGTAACTGTAACATTATAAATTCAAAATCATGAAAACAGACAAGATGTTTTTGGGATGCATGGGCATCCTCGCCATGTCGATGATGTTTACGGCATGCTCAAGCAACAATGATGATCCTACACCTTCTCCCTCGGAGAAATATGTGTGGTCGGAAGACGGTGGATTCAAGGCCTGCGACCACGTGCTCTTTACCGACAACGGCCAGGAGGCCCCCAAGGGCAACGTCATTGGCAATGGTGACCAGAACTTTGTGTTCAAGGGCAACCAGACCCTTGACCGCGGCACCTACCTGCTCAAGGGTTGGGTGTATGTGGCCGATGGCGCCACGCTGACCATCCCGGCCGGCACCGTCATCAAGGGCGACAAGGACACCAAGGCCGCGCTCATCGTGGAGCCTGGTGGCAAGCTCATTGCCAACGGTACCGCCGACAAGCCCATCGTGTTCACCTCTGAGCAGGCTGCAGGCAGCCGTCGTCCTGGCGACTGGGGTGGCTTGATCATCTGCGGTAAGGCTCCCAACAACAATGGCGTGCTGGCCCAGCAGATCGAGGGTGGTCCGCGCACCAAGCATGGTGGCACCGACGCCAACGACAACAGTGGCTCGCTGCAGTATGTGCGCATCGAGTTTGCCGGTTATCCCTTCAAGAAAGACCAGGAGATCAATGGTCTCACCTTGGGTTCGGTAGGCGCCGGCACCACCATCGACCACGTGCAGGTGTCCTACTCTAACGACGATAGCTTTGAGTGGTTTGGTGGAACGGTCAACTGCAAGCACCTCATCGCCTTCCATGGATGGGACGATGACTTCGACACCGACAACGGCTTCTCAGGCAAGGTGCAGTATGGCTTGTCGGTACGCGACTCACGCATTGCTGACGCCTCGCAGAGCAACGGTTTCGAGAGCGACAACAACGCCAGTGGCTCTACCGCTGAGCCTTACACCACCGCTACCTTCTCCAACATCACCTTCCTTGGCCCGAAGACCTTCGACGCCTCCTTCACCAACGACAAGACGTATATCAATGGTGGTGGCATCAACCCCGAGAACGGTTCGTCGATGGGACTCTTCCAGGCAGCCATGCACATCCGTCGTAACTCACGCCTCAACGTGAACAACACGCTCGCCATAGGATGGCCCATCGGCCTTATCCTCGACAACGAGAAGGGCAACACGCAGGGTGCAGCCACCAACGGCCAGATGAAGCTCAACGGCATAACCTTCGTGGGCATGGACATCGTGGGTTCCGACTTCAACAAGGTGTATAAGGACGAGCTTTACGATTACACCACGAAGACCACCGACGCCACCAAGCCTTCGTTCACCAGCAACTTCTTCCAGTTGGCCGCCAACCAGAACACGGTCGTTGGCAACTGGATGGCACAGGCTTGGAACGGCATCGCTTCCATCCTCGCCATCAGCAAGCAGTATCCTGGCATCGGTGCCTTCCCCGACGGACAAGACTGGACCGCCGGATGGGCCAACTTCGATCCCCAGAACGCTCAGTATTAAACCCAAATCGGTCATTTGATTTGAGGTAATCCATAAAACCCTTATCAAACGATAGCGGCGGACTCCAGCGTGATGCTGACGGTCCGTCGCTTTATGTTTTCTGAGGGTTAGATCGTTGCCTTGGTCTTACGCCTGCTTGATGAGGCGTTTTACCCGCATCTTCAGGCTCCAAGGCAGCATTTGTGCCATGAGTTGTATGAGGTTGAACAAGCCGAACCGTATGCTACCTTTTAGGTTTCTCGCCAACGACGTGTTGCGGTATTGGTAATTCAGCAACACTTCGCAGAGCTTAGCCTTGTCGGTTTTGTCGTCCACATATTTCCGCAATCGCTCAGGCAACGATGTCGCGTCGCCATTCCTTCGCACGATGGCCACGATGTGCCCATTGTTCATTCGTTTCACCTCAACGGAGGCAAACGAGCCAAGCAGTTGGCCGATACATGTTTTCTCTGATTGGTTCCAAATAACAAGTTCGCCGTTTTCTTCGTCCACATTGTATTGGTGGAATCCCTTGTAGTGTTCCATCTCGGCCTCGTTGGGATGGTGGTTGAGGTATAGCACCCCTCCTTTTCGCAATGCGAGCAATGCTTCCACGATGCCCTTGATGGGCGCCGACGAGTGGTCGAGCGCATTCTGTATGGTTATGAGCGAGGCGTCGTGTATGAATGCCGAGAGATATTCGGTCATTCCAAACTCGATGGGCGGCAACTTCTTCTTGTATTTCTGCAGGATGCGGTTGAAATGGAAGGCCAAAGGGTCTATGTAATGAATGTCGAGCGGAATGAGTTTTCCGTCTTTTTCCAGGTGGTCGCCCACGGCATAGCTCATGCCACTCCCCACATCGTAAACCCTTGGGTGGTCGTCGGCCAGCAGAAAATGGTTGGCGTCAAACCCTTCCAGGCAAATGGCGGATCCGTAATGCGCCCACCCCATCATGCCCTGAAAGGTGTGGGGCCATCTGTACACATTGTTCCAAAAGGCCACTTCATACGAAATGCCCTCAAGCCATTTTTGCGTAATGGCGGTGGTGTTGCTCGTCTTCATGTTTATGGTGTTGGCGTGTTTGCTGCCCGCTAATAGGCTTAGGCAAAATTAACCAATAGTTTCTTCAT
>OIYX01000803.1_pt1 | contig 10325 bp, 6 predicted proteins | sample 1588431 | NCBI WGS metagenome assembly OIYX01 (sample SAMN03283241) | human gut metagenome | biome: human-associated habitat; material: feces | host: Homo sapiens | place: Peru | collected 2012
TTGAGAAATCCTATACGGACGAGGAGATCGCGGCGATTGCGCAAAAGCACAAGATAGGCGTTTGACAAGGTGAATTGGTACGTGCGGAACCGCCTGTACCTTCACTTCAACAGGAATAGCCAAAGGGGCTATGTTCTGAAATGTGCGCCGAACTTCTACTCGGAATTACAGGCAATGGGGCTACATAGGCTTCAACGGAGGCGGAAGTGACACGTCACGGGTCCCACACGGAGAGCCGTATGCGGGAAAACTGCACGTACGGTTCGATGAGGGGGCGGGCGTTCCCCACGGGGCGTCCCGCTCTACTCTACACCCTCTAAAGCCCTTTAGGGACCCTTGGAGTCCCTCAAGAGAGACTGTCGGGATTCTCTCGATACTCGCTCATTGAGATGCCATGGGTTCGCTTGAAGAGCCGTTTCACATGGAACTCATCCGAAAATCCGCAAGAGGCGGTGATTTTCTTGATTGGCAGACTTGATGTCCTCAGCAGACGCCTCACCTTTTTCATCCTGCAGTCAAGGATCATCTTCGCGATTGTCGTGCCTTCGAGTTGCCGGCATCGGAGATCGGCCAGTCTTCGGGAGACACCGAGGTGTGCGATGACATCATCAACGGCAATGTCACGCGAGACATTCTTCTCAATAAAGGCGTGTGCCGCCTTTATCAAGTGCGTTGCCGGTAAAGTCGGAAGGTCTGACGCACGTTCGACGGTTTGGATCTTGCCGAGCCGGAAGGCCGACGTCTTTGCGCATGTCGGGTGTCGCATGAGCTTTTCGAGTTCGATGGCGGCTTTCTCCCCAAGCACCGTTCGGTCGATTGAAATGCTCGACAGCGGCGGCTCGGTAAACTCGCAGATCAGTTCGTCATTGTCAACGCCAATGACAGCAACCTGCCGAGGAATCGCTATTCCGAACTTAGCTGCAGCCTCCATGACCTGCATGGCGCGGCTGTCAAATGCGGCCATGACGGCCGCAGGCTTTGGAAGGCCTATCAGCCATTCCCCAAGCGCATTGATGTCCCCACTTGATCCAGCGGGTTGCTCCCCCTTGAAAACATAGGCCGTTTTCCCATGTGCGGACACTTCGGCGCAGAAGGCGGTTTCTCTCTCGTCTGACCAGTAGAAGTTCTGTCCGAACGGAACGAAGCCAAACGCGGCGTAGTTGCCTATCGTGAAAAAACGATTGGCGACATGCCGGCCAACGGCCGCCTCGTCAGCCTTCACGAACGCAATGTTTGCCGTTCGCGGATACATGTCTGGCTCCCTGCCGCCGATGACAACCAGAGGAATGGTGCTGCGCAAGAGCGCCTGAATGCCTCTCGGACTGCGCATTTCGTGGCAGATGATTCCGTCAATCCCATTGGAGCTGGCATTGTCCAAGGCCTCAGGCACGGCTGTGTCAGTTGGCAGCAAGAGACGGATGTCCCAGTGGTATCTTGCTCGGACGAGTTGCGAAATGCCGATGAGATACTCGCGGCCAGACGAGTTCGAGAGGCTCAAGATGAGCAGCGTACGCCTTACTTTTCCATGCATAACTGCTCGCATTATATCAAAATGAGCGTTCTGAATGTTCTAAAATCGAACATGGAAGTGTTTCCAAATCGGACATGGCTATTTTTGACCTTCGTGCTACGGATATGGTATTATCCAATTCGACAGGCAAGCCTGTCACTTCAAACGGTAAATTCAGTGAACAAGATAATTCCATGAGAGGTATTTCCATGAGAGGAGGCATGCGGATCGACGACCGTGTTCTTTTGCAACTACGTCTCCGCTGGCAACGCCTGACGTCGCGACAGCTTCTGCCACACATTGGCTCCCGGTTGAATACGGGCCGGAGGAATGATGCCATGAAAAGCATGTGTTTCGCCTGCGGTGTCATTCTGGTTTCGGCCTGTCACCTGTCCGACGAGACCACCTCAATGGAGTGTGCCGGGATTGAGCGCGAGATTTGCGCATCCGATGCGTCGATTACCGCCGGACAGGCGCGTCTGACGGACAAATGCTCCCTCACGGACTACGCTTCACTGATGACGGAGGATGGGGTGTGGACAAAAGCCCTCCAAACTGCTCTGGGCGAACACGAGATCGTGGTTTTGCCCGCACGCCAGGAGCCTTACCTGATTGATGCCCCCATCGTTCTGCCGTCAAATCGTCGGTTGGAGGCGTCGGGTGCGACGGTACGCCTGGCACCAGGCGTGATGACCGTCATGCTCCGGACGGCCTCGTCCGAAGACGGGACCTGCCGACCGTTGCCGCGCTCAGGCCGCGTCTCGAACATCGCCATCGTTGGCGGACGTTGGGAGGACTGCTCGACGGCTCGCTGCGGCTATGGCGCGTCCGGGCGTTTTGACTTGACGTCCCGCAGGGTCGGCAACTTCTATGGGGTCTCGGCGCTATTTTATCTTGGACGAGCCGATTATGTTTGGATTCGGGACACGACATTTGTCCATTGCGGAGGCTTTGCCGTCCAAAGCGGGGACGGAATGTCCCATCTCTACGAGAACATCCGTTTTGAGGACTGCTTTGCCGACGGCCTTCACCTCAACGGGAACCTTGAGCGGATCCATGTACGGGACGTTCGAGGAAAGGTCGGGGACGACCTCGTGGCGCTCAATGCGTACGACTGGCTGAACTCGTCCGTCAACTTTGGCCCTCAGCGCGCCATTCTCTGCGAAGACCTTGAGCTGGTCGCCGGCGACGGTGCGGGCTATCCGGCCATTCGGCTGTTGCCGGCGATGTATCGTTACCAAGATGGCACGATAGTCGATTGCTCGATATCCGACGTCATTTTTCGGCGCGTGAAGGGCATCCGGACTTTCAAGATGTATCTGCAGACGCCGCCGTACCGGATTGGCCAGGAGCCCGAATGGTCGGCAGTCGGGTCGGGTGGAAACATCCTTTTCGAAGACATCGACATCGACCTGACGGGGCCCATCGACCGGGTGGGCGGCTATGCGTCGTCCGATCCGCTGCGCGGGCACTACGCCGCTTTCGAGTTCGGGGCCAACCTGTCATCGGTCACGATTCGGGATGTCACGGTTCGCTTCCATCTCGACCGCTACCCGTTGGGGCATCTGGTGACGGTCGGGCCCAAGTCTGCACGCATGCCCATTGGCGAAGAGTCATTCGAGGTCTTTGACCCCGACGTGCGTTGCGCAGTCGAGGGCTTGCGGATCGAAGGTCTCAGGACTTTCGGCGCCCACCGGAAGCTTGTCCAGTCGATTTCTTTTGAAGACATCAATCAGGACGGCCGGTCGTCGGGACATGGCGTCATCAGGAATTTGGTCATAACCGAAAGCAAGACAAGAAAAGGAACATCACATGAAAAGCAAGACTGAAAAGGATTTGAGGAAACGGCACCGGTCCATAGCGTCTGCGACAGCGGCGGGAGCGATCGCCTTCAGCGGCGTGTGTGGTCTGTATGCCGAGGCTTCTTGGACGACGAACGACTGGACGGGCGTGGCTTCGTCGGTTGCGCCGAAACGCTGGCTCGCAGACGGGAACTGGTCGGCGAACCGAACACCAACGGCAGAGGACTTGACTCGGATTCTCCTGTCGGACAAGATCGTTCTCGCGTCAGGAGAGAACAGCGCCGTCGGCTCTTCGATCATCTTGGCCGGCGCTCGGAACCAAGTCCTCGATCTGCAGGTCGAGGTCGGGGCCGAACTTGCGTTTGTGGGTGCGGACAATGTGACGGAGGTCAACACGCCGAGAAGCGTCTGGTTCGGCGGGAACACAGCGAACCAGTTTTCACTTGACGTCGCCGGGAAGGTCGTTCTCGGGCAGAAGACGTTCAGCCTTTGTGGAAACCAGGATGACTCCGGCGCATCTGCGACGATAGTTCCATCCAATGTCATGACCTTGCGCAACGGCGGTTGCCTGTCGGTGACGAATGGTACGCTGATGCTGTACGGCGGTAATCCCGCGGGCGCCGGCGCCTATACGAATGAAATCGTCGTCCTTGCCGGCGGACGCATGGAACTCAAGAACAGGAGTGCTCTTGTCTTTGGGTCGAACGATAGCGGAATGGATTCTGGCTACCCGTATGGCGGCGGCGGTCCACTCTCCGGTGGTGGCCGGCTACTGGTCAAAGGCGGCGTTTTCGATGCCTCGTCGGCGACGATTGAGTGTCCCGTGTGGATGTGGGCGCGGGAGCAGGGGCAGGTTCCCGAGATCACCGTCTCGGACGGCGGCATCGTGGATCTCGGAGGACATGGGTTGGCGGTCTGTTCCACGGGGACCAATATCGTCCGGGCGATATCGGGTGGCGTAATCACGAACTTCTACTATTGGCAGGATTACAAGGGGTATACGGGAAGCGAGGCTTGCTACTACACGCTGTTTGAGGCGTCCGACGGCGGTCGTGTCCACTTGAAGAATATGATGCCGGGCTATCGGGAGGGCGGGAACTCGGGACGTCCGACCTTCCGTTCGCGCGGCCCCGCGTCACGTGTTGTCATTGGCAACAGCTCCTTGCCTAAAAGCTATGTCGGCGTCCATCCCTACTACAACGACCTTCGCCTGACCGCGCATACGTCGCGCGGAGTCCCCTTCCCCGTGATGCCGCTGACGACGGAGACTCCCTGCTACGATAATCCGGACATGCGTCGTCTGCAGGGCTACCACCGTCTTTCTCCGGATGGCGGCGTTCAGCTCGTTCACACGAACACGTTTGACATCATTGCGCGGTGCCATGACAGCTTCGACGCCAAATACAGCGTCGAGTCCGAGCGTGCGTTTACCCTGCTGGGTGAAGACCTTTGGACGACCAACTCGATCTGGGCGCACGAAGGCCGTTGGGTTGAATGCGTCGGATATGACTATGCCTACGCCCTGCAGGTGACGCTCCGCCCAGAGGCTGAAATCGCGGACGGCATTCCGCTGGCGGTGCCCGTGCCGCGTGCTTGGTATAGGCTGCCGGCGTTCCAGAAGAGGCATCTGGATTCGAATCGCTATTCTCGTATCTCCGTTCGTTTGGCACTGGAGGCGCCGAACGGGCAGGGGATTGACGTTGACGCATTGGTCTCCAAGATGGTGGCGCAGGGGCAGCCGGGCGCAGTGGCGGACGATTCCATCCCTCCTTATAACGTGCGCATCGATTTGCCTCAGGACGAGTTGGTGGTTGGCGAGTCGAATGACCAGGTGGTGATGGACTTTGTCGAGATTGAGACGTATCCGCAGGCTGCAGGTTGCGTGCCGCCCGTGACCAATGCCCTGATACGTGCTGTCTGGTGCGAGACCAGAAAGATCGAGCGTGGATGCGCGGTGATTATCCGATAGGGACGAGGTGCGGACTATGAAGATCGGCAATCTGTTTGTTTTCGCTTGGATTCCGTTGTCCGTGCTGTCCGCCTTCGCGGGTGGGCGGGCCGACTATTCGGAAGCGATGCGCCTTTGGCCGCAGATGAAGGGGCTCTCATTCCGTGGGCTTCCAGGAGAAGACGACTTCAGGCGATTGCGTGCAGCCGGCGCGACATTGGGTGGCGGACGCGTCGACTGCACGGCGGCGGACTGGCCGAGCCGTGTGCGCGAGACGCTGGCGTTGGGGCGGAAATACGGCGTGCGCGTTTGTTTGCAGTTGCCGGAGTCAAGCGCGGACATGCTGGAGGTCGTCGCCGTCGCAAAAGACGACAGGGATGCGCTCTACGCCTATGATGTCGGAGGCCGTCTGGGCGACGTCTTGGACATCCGAGCCGTCGATGCCGAGACGCCGGTTGTCGTTTCGCGTTGCAGTACGGAGGGTGTCGGAACTTGGGTGTCCGTCTCGAATGTGATCCATGCCGTCTCGTTTGGCGATGACGAGCCGGAAGCGGGCAAGCTCCTGTGGGAGACACGGGATTTCCAGCTGAAGACCGGCGCACGCATTTTTGTGCGGGACTTCGAGTTTTCCGCCGCGTCGGGCGAACGATTTCTGGCGTACGGCTGGGATTGGATGTGCCGCGATTCGGCTGCGGGTGCGATTGACGATGTGATCGTGCGCTTCCTGCGGGACGACCGCATCCAGGGCTGGTCCGCCGGGACGGTCTACTATCCGCCTTGTCTGTCGGCGGATCGGCGGTTCCGTGGTTGCGGCTATGCGCGGCCGACCGATCTCAAAGGGCTGGCAGATGCACGTGCGTTGGGCGTCAATCTGGTGCGTCTGGACATGGGTGACTGCTGGCCGGATCGGCGGCCTGCGACAGACGAGGCCGTTGCGCAGTATCTGGCGAATGTCGAACGGAGGATTGCGGAGTTGCGGCCTGCGCTTGATCGTGCGCGTGCGCTGAGCGTGAAGGTGGCGTTGCTCGGACCGAAGCCCGGCGGATGGATGTCGCATGAGGAGTGGAGTGAGCACTCTGTCTTTCGGGACACGAAGCGGGTGGCGGCGTTACAGAACGCCTGGCGGCGCATTGCCAAGGCGTTCAGGGGACGATCGGAGATTTATGGCTATGACATCTTCAATGAGCCGTTGAACCGCGAATATTCGCAGGACAGGGTCTGTTATCGTGATTTCATGATCCTGATGGCCTCGGCGATCCGCGAGGTTGATCCGGCGGCGACGCTGATTGTCGAAAGCAATGCCTGCGGTTCGCAGGAGGGTTTCGACGTCAAGTCTCGGTTCGGGTTTGTGGCGATGACGCCGATTCCGTTTGACAACGTGATTTATTCCGTCCACATGTACTGGCCGTTGTCCTTTACGCACCAGGGCATCGGAAAAGGTCAAGGCGAATTCGCTCCTGTGGTCTATCCCGGGACGAACACGCCTTCCGGCAGGCGGCTGGACAAGGACGCCCTGCGCGAGGCCCTGCGACCCGTACGGGAGTTCCAGCTGCTGTACGGTGCGCGGATTTGGGTCGGAGAGTTTTCGGCAGCGGCGTGGGCTCCGGGCGCTGACCGGTATTTGGCGGACTTGATCGCCCTGTTTGAGGAATACGGATGGGACTGGTCTTATCACTCGTTTCGCGAGAACGTCATTTGGAGCCTTGAACACGAAGGGCCGGACAACCATTCTTTGATCAAGGCGCAGACGGAGACACCGCGCATGAGGACTCTGAAGGACGGCTGGGCGCGGAACGCGCGGCCTACGGCCCCCGTGCTGCCAAAAGAGCCGAGATTCGCCTGGCGTGGTTACATGCTGGACGTCAGTCGGCACTTCTTTGACGTCGAGGAGATTAAGCGCGTCCTGAATTCGATGGCGCAGGTCGGGCTCAATGTCTTTCATTGGCACCTGACGGACACGGGCGGCTGGCGGCTTCCGGTCGCAAAGTACCCGAAGCTCACGGAAGGCGCGGCGACGCGCGAGGCAGATCGGTTCCGCCCGAACTGCTGTCAGAACGACGGACCGACCGGAAAGTACGGACGGCGCTTCTACACACGAGAGGACATCCGGGAGGTTGTCTCGCATGCCAGGGAACTGGGCATCCGCGTCGTGCCCGAGGTGGACATCCCTGGTCACGAGAGCTGCGCCATCGCCGCCTATCCCGACCTCGGCTGTCAGGGCTTGCCGAACAACGGGGACTTCTGTCTGGGAAGCGACACTGTGATGCAGTGGTTCAAGGACGTCTTGGATGAGGTAATGGGGCTTTTCCCGGATGAAGTCATCCATACGGGCGGCGACGAATGTCAGTTCCAGAACTGGAAGAAGTGCGTGAAATGCCAGGCGCGGATCAAGACGCTCGGGCTGAAGGATGAACTTGCCCTTCAGGGATGGATGACGGGGCAGATCGCCGAATACCTTGCTTCGAGAGGTCGGCGCATGATGATCTGGCACAATGCCTATGTCGAATATTTGGATCTTCCCAAGAGCGTGATTGTCCAAGCCTACTATCAGGCGCAAGGAGGACTCCGATACGCTGAGCACGGTTTTGACGTCGTAATGTCGCCGGCCGAGTATTGTTATCTGGACTTCTCGCCGGCATTGGCGGGCGACTGGGCCGAATACCAGCCGTTCGGGACGACAGTCTCGCTTGAGAAGATCGCGCAATTCAATCCTTTGGAAGGGGCGTCTGCTGCGGCGAGACGGCATATTCTTGGCGGCGAAGCCTGTATGTGGACAGAACTCGTTTACGACATGGAAGGGCTTGAATGGCGCTCGTGGCCGCGTGCCGCAGCCATTGCCGATGTCTTGGCCCGAGGCCCGTCAGATGATATAAAGTCGTATTTGGCGCGTGTGGCGGCGATGCGCGAGGCCCTGATGGCCGATGGTGTGGGGGCGGCTCCGATAGGACCGACGTACGATCCTCTGAAACCGCCATTGGCGCGGTTGCCGAAGGTCTATCGTCCGAGGGACCAGCTTTCCAAGTTGCTTGTTGCGGACATTGACCGCACGACGATCGACTGGACGGCGAATCCAGACGAATTCTCGGTGCGCAAGATAGTCGGACGTCGCGACGCATCTCTTGGGAAGGGCCGGTTCAAGATTGACATGAACCTGAAGCGGATCCTGTTGACAGTCGGGGACGAGACGGCCATTGATCGCGCCCTTGACCTGCTACGGAAACTGGCGCGCGTCAAGCGCGGGAATGTCACGGAATTCACGCAGGCCGACATCGAGGACTGATCCGCGGTTCTGGATGCCCTGTGCTTGACGCGAGGACTCCGAGGGTCAAGTATGTATTGAGGACTCCGAGAGGACTCCGAGGGTCAGGTACGCCAAGACAAGTTTGGCTGAACTATCATGATGAAAGGAACATGAATCACAAACAAACCGAGATGTGATTAGGACATACCCGCCGAACGCAGTGAGGGCCGAGCGAAGCGAGGGGATAGCCCGAAGGGCCGAGCAGGCCGTGAGAGGGGCGACCCGAATGCGGGAGTCCTGCCGGACAAAGAGGTGAGTCGCAATGCAAATGAACCTTCTTCGTAAAGTCTCGTTACTTGAGTTCCGCGCGGCCAGCAGTTCAGACGCTGTGAAGCCGACGCCGAGCGCCCGAATCGGTTTTGGACGCGCGGGCGCGGCGGGGCATAGAAGGACGACGCGCCTTGAAAGTTCAGTCAGGAACTTGGGAGGCCTCGCAATAGCGAAAGCGAAGCGAGGAGTCGGACGAGGCCATAGTAGCGGGGAAGCGGGGCAATGCCCGTGGATGTGAAGGGCCTCTGCGTGTAAAAAGGGATGTTTCAAACGAGAGAGCGGAAACCAGATTGATTGAGAAATCCTATACGGACGAGGAGATCGCGGCGATTGCGCAAAAGCACAAGATGCCGCGCTATCCGAAGATTGCGCTCTTGAGGGAGAAGCTGTCGCGGAAGGCAAAGGAGGAGCCACAGTTCAGATTCTACTGCCTGTATGGGCAACTGCTGGGGGAGGACGTGCTAAGATGCGCCTACGAAGCCGTGCGAGCCAACCAGGGTTCGCCTGGCGTCGACGGGGTGACATTTGAACGGATTGAGCATGATGTGGAAGGTGTGGAGGGCTTCCTCGGAGACATCCGACGGGAACTCAAAGCCAAGGCCTACAGGACAAGCCACGTCAAACGGGTTTACATCGAGAAGGCGAACGGCAAACTCCGCCCGCTCGGTATCCCGACCATAAAGGACAGGGTTGTGCAGGCCGCGGTGAAGCTGATAGTCGAGCCGAACGGCATAAGGAACAATCCCAAGGGCAGGGGCACCCCGCAAGGAGGGGTCATCTCGCCTCTTCTGTCGAACATCTACCTGCACTGGTTCGAGACGTGCGCCACGTTGGTCGCCAAGGGAATGAACCAAGTCATGTCGATCGTGCGCTACGCGGACGACTTCGTGATTCTCGCAAGGAAACTGCAAGGAAGATTCGTGCAGGAGATTGAGCGCGAACTGGAAGGCCGCTTCGGCCTCGTGGTCAACAGGGACAAGACGAAGGTCTTGGACATGAGGGCGGACAAGTCCGCGCTCGGCTTCCTCGGCTACGAGTTCCGATATGTCAAGGACAGGCGCTATGGCACAGGGGGCAACTACCTGACTTACGGCCCGTCGATGAAATCGGTCAAGAAGGTTTGCGCGAAAGTCAAGGGGCTATGTTCTGAAATATGCGCCGAACTTCTACTCGGAATTACAGGCAATGGGGCTACATAGGCTTCAACGGAGGCGGAAGTGACACGTCACGGGTCCCACACGGAGAGCCGTATGCGGGAAAACTGCACGTACGGTTCGATGAGGGGGCGGGCGTTCCCCACGGGGCGTCCCGCTCTACTCTACACCCCATTGCAGGAAACTGTTGATAACTACCTATTCCGAGGACTTGATGGCGATTCTCTTCTCGCGGTTGATTGCGTTCGTCGAATGCTGCGTAGCCGTTCCGGCCAATCGGATCGTCTCGAAGACGATGACGCTGGAGCAGGGGATCCGCTACCTCTCTCGCGAGGAGAAG
>OIYX01000804.1_pt1 | contig 10325 bp, 21 predicted proteins | sample 1588431 | NCBI WGS metagenome assembly OIYX01 (sample SAMN03283241) | human gut metagenome | biome: human-associated habitat; material: feces | host: Homo sapiens | place: Peru | collected 2012
CCCCGCGCGCTGGCGCACGCAGTAGAACAGCTCAGCCATACACGCTCCCGACCATCCCGGCGACCTCACCGGTCATGTCGCCATCAATAACGGTATTTTCCAGCTGCTTGCAGTAAATCCGCAAAACTTCAACGCATAATCTGTTCATAATTCGTATATGAGAAGTGCTTCCGTCGCACGCGTCTGCCGCCCGCACTGCGGCATTTCTATCAAAGCCAACGCTCATCAGCAACTTAATCATTCGTTTCTTTTTCATTTGGCCGCCTCCATCGTCATCTGTTGATAATCATCCACGCGCTCGACTTTTACCACGCGCACACCGCCGTATTTTTCAAAGTCCATCGCTACTTTTTCTTTAAGACCCTGCGGATCTGCAACGCCCGGTGCGTCCAGTTCCAGTGTCACCAAAAATCTCACTTGCGCGCCTCCTTCGGTTCTCCGTAGCTGCAAAATGCATCGTCCTTTACTGGGACAGCGTACTCGCTCAGCTCATACCAATAACCTTCGCAGGTACGTCCGTTTCCATCTTTGCAACTGTGCTTGCAGTCCTTGCACCGCGTCACGACCTCTGGAAAGGCCGTACTGTCTCGCAGCTTTTTCGCCACGAAGGTTGCCCCGCAATTCGCCGCGAAGGCGGCGGCCGTGTCAGCGTCAATCAACCGCATTGCTGTCACCTCCCGCAAAAAATAAACTTCCTTGTGAGATGCATTCCTCAAAGCGCCTTTCCTGTGCTTCATAGTAGTGCTCGTCAATTTCATACCCCACAAAGTCGAGCCCAAGCTCCAACGCGGCGATACGGCTGCTGCCGCTGCCGAGGTGTGTGTCGAGTATGCTGTCCCCCGGCTTTGCGTACTTTTTAAACAGCCACGTGTAAAGTGCTACAGGCTTTTGCGTGGGATGAATGCGCTGCTCGTTCAGCGCCTTATTCCCTTGCTGGATAAATCCCTCTGCGATGCTTTTGCCCTGCATCATGCCGTTCCACATGTAACGGAAAAGCCGCACGCTGTCGTGGCAATTTGTGGCCGCGATCTCGCAATCGCTGAAGGAACTGCCCTCGTTGCACTTGTCCCATACGATGCGCCCCGGCGCGAAATGGTAATCGAAATAGTTACAACCCCAAACGATGTAGCGCTTTGCGACCCGTTCCAGTTCATCGAAATATTCACGTGTCGGAATATTCCACTTCGGCGATATGGGGTAGTCTCTGTGCACGCCGATTTTGCTGACCTTGCAGCCATAATATCCGCGCCGCTCCGGCCCGCTGAAATACGGCGGATCAACCACAGCGAGGTCAAAAGCCTTGTCCGGCAGCTTCTTCATTGCCTTCATGCAATCGATATTTTCAGCAATGTTCATGTGCGCACCTCCTCCACATAGCCCCAGCTCTGCGGCGGGGACGTTGGCTTTAATCGTGATCGTCAGCATGTGTCCTCTCCTTTCCGTCCATCTTCGCGCCACAGTTTGGGCAAAAGGGAGTTTCGTCCCTGCACTCTACAAAGCATTCAGAGCAGTACGGGTTCGATGGACCTTCTATCCATCTCCCATGCACCACCGGGGCAACGTCGGCGGCGGGCGCGGCGGTCAAGGCATGTCGGACAAGCCTTTTGGCTGTCGCGACCGTAACGGCGCATCGTTCGTCACTCGGGTCGTCCGGTCGAATCAGCGCAAGCACCGCTTCACACTCGATGTATTTAGCCATTGTCAGCCCTCCAGCATGAGCTGCCCTGTCGCATACGCCTGATAGAGCGTCCTGCCGTTTCCGTCGGTGAGATACGGGAAGAACACTTCATCGACGGCTACATCACAGGATTCCACAAGGGCAAGCTGCGCCAGCGCCCAGTCGCGGATATTCCTCCATGCTGTCCTTTCAGCCTGTGCGCGGTCAGCTTTGATCTTCTGCGCCGCGAACACTCGCAATGTCCCATCCACGGCCGCAGGGAGCCGAAAGCCCCTCGTGCCGGCTACGGTCTCGATGGCGAACGTGACCGCCGTCGGCTTGCCGGATTCATAGTCCACCATGATTTTTGTCGCGCCAGCGCGGGCAAGCGCGCCCTGAATCTCGCCGAGGCTCGTGTAGACGTCCACGCCGCTGGTATAATTCTTAATTGCCATTTTGCTTTACCTCTTTGAATTGCCCGCCGCACGGCAGCACCACCACGCGCCCGTCCTTGTCGGCTTTCAACAGCTCCCGAATCCGTTCTGCCTTTGACGTGTCATCGCTAAAGGCGGATTCGATAATGGCCTTCGCGTTTTCACACTGCTCCGGCGTCAGCCCCGTGTCCTCATAGGCTTTCAGCCGCTCCCACACTTTCCGCTGGGTACAGCTGCCGCTTTCGCAAGAACTGCCGCCTGGAATGACATCACATTGCGCGATGTCGCAGAAGTTCCCCTCAAATGTCAGTCGTTCCATCACTCCACCTCCGGCCCATCCGGCAGCGGCCTCCAGTGCGTGACGGTGCAAGGTAATGCCATGCAAAGCCATTTTTTCGCTTTTGCGTGATAGTTACCGATGTCGACGCCAAAATCAGGGCTATAAATCATGTAGTTTACAAGTTCGGAAGTCTCATCATTGCGCCACACCTCCGGCAGCCGTTCCGTCACCGGCACCCATTTCTCCCTCTCCTGTAGCACCGCGATCTCCTCGGCGTAGCGCGCGCAGCGGTCAGTCAGCTTCTCAATCTGCTCCGCAGACTCCCGCACGATACGGCAGCCGTGGATGCCGCAGTCGTGTTCGCGTCCGCAGCCCATGCAGGCCAGCGAGCCCGTTTCCACCTTTAAGCGCCGCAGCGCAGCCAAAATATCTTCTGTTCTCATTTCGTCCTCCTCGACCCATAGCCTAATTGTTTGATCTCCGGATAGCGCTCTGCAAACGGGTAAAACTGGTTGTCCCCGATATAACTGCGCGTCGCCCGGTCAAGTCGCTCCTGGTAGACGTCTGACTCGTCGGTGCTTTGCATCGCCGGAAAATAGACGTCATACGTCTCGCCCCACTTTTCCGCGAGGCGGCTGAGGCGATCATAGCCCCAGCCGAAGTCCTCGTGCATCGTGATCAGCAGCGTGTCCAGCATGTACTGCTTCATCGTCCGCTGCATCACGTCCAGCAGCATCTGCGTTCTCGCGTCTCTCTGCTGCAAATACCCGGATCGCTTCATTTTTTCCCTCTCTGTTTCTCGCTGATCAGCAACCAACTGTCACATTTGCAATCCACAACCTCCTGTGCGGAGATCCCTGCATCGGTCGAAACAAACGGGTATTGGTCGCTCACGCCACCGCCGCACCGCGCCGTCAGATAGGCACTGCCGCCCAGCCCTGTCGGATAGCTCAGCACGACCAGCGCGCCCTCCTCCGGCCAGTGCTCTGCGTCCAGCGGCAACCATTCCGGCGAGCTCACCGCCTTGGTCGGCGACGGATTATCCGGATGCAGCGTCCAAAGGAGAACCTCGTCCCAGTCGTTATAGCCGCTTTTCAGTCTGCCGTCGATGTATTCGTCATCATCAACGAGTCCGGTTTCATCAATCAAAACAATATGCGCGCCATCTGGCGGTTCAACATCTGATTCATACCATCTGAGCGCAAGCAGCTCTTCGTTTTGCTCTTCTTTTGACTTGGTCTTTTCGCGGGTTTTACTTGCTTGCACTGGCCCATCCTGCATTCTCATCGCCGCAAGCATGTCCCACACAGTCGCCCACGGGCGCAAAATATACTTTCGGTCTTTGCCGCGTAGCCTTAGGCCCTTGGCTTCGCCCTGCCAATCAAAATCTTTGTAGCCGCCTCCGGCCCACCGAAATTCCTTTTTAAGTGCCTCGATCCCTTCCTCTCGATTTTTACACCCTCGCAGCTCTCTTTCAAGCCGTTCATGGATATGCCCGAGCAGCTCGATATACTTTTCATCCTCTGTGGCCTGCTCGTCTTTCGCTCTGGATTTCACGAACTCCTGCACGTCCTTGATCGTGTAGCTCCGGTGATTGTCGATCACCCAGTCGAGCAGCCGGTACTGCGTCTCGTCGTCCATGCGGGCGATCTCAAGCGCTGCGGCCTCCGGCAATCTGCTTTCTTCCCACGCCCTGCGAATCCCCGGCACCTTGATTCCGTTTTTGATCGCGCTGAGGTTGGCGAGCTTGGTCTTGTTGACCTGCATCGCCTCGGCTACGCGGTCTCGAATGCGTCCCGGCAGCTCTTCTCCTGCCTCGCGGCGCTTGATGTAGATTTTCGTCAAGCGCTCTGCCTCTTCTGCCAGCAATGCTGGGGACTTCACGCGCTGTCGGTTCGCCTCGATCACCGCGCACTCTTCCTGCTCGGTCGTCATGCTCGGTAAAACCCGACACAGGACGCGCTGGAACCGCTCGGCAACAGCGGTGTCCTTATGGGCTGACAGTAGCCGCACTGCGTTCATCCGGCTGTGTCCGGAGATCAACCGGTACTTTCCTTCCCCCGCGGGCACGACGGTCGGAGGCTCCAGCAGGCCGTTCGCCTGAATAGATTCCATCAGCTCAGCGAGCTTTCCGTTGTCCGGTCTCGGGTAAAAGTTCAGTGGATTGTCGAGGATGTCCTCGACCGCGATCTCCCGCGTCGTGTCCGATTCGGGCACGCATTCGACCGGCGTGAGAAACTCACTCATGTCAAACTTACCCTTAGCCATTGACCGCGCCTCCCTTGCTCAGATACTCCCGCGTGAAATCGTGATACGCCTTTGTCGCGGCGTCCTTGGGTGCGTACCCTCTCAGTGTCTTGCTCGCGTTGAGGTTGGACATGCTTGCCGGCACGGAAGCCCGCAGCGGGATTGCCGCCTCAAATGCCGGAATGCCGCTCACGCGCAGCACCTGCTCTGCAGCCTCCTGCATGCGCGTGCTGCGCCGTTTGGTGATCAGCGCACCCGCGATGCGCAACCGCGGATTAACCGTGCGCATGTTGGCAACCTGACTGCGGATCTCGCCCGCGCCATGGAGGGAAAATCCCTCCAGCTCGACAGGGATAATGATCTCGTCCGCAGCGCCCAGCGCCGCCACCGTGGCCGCGTTATAAGCGGTCGGGCAGTCGATGAGGATATAGTCTGCGCCCTCGTCCTCGGCCACCGCAAGGCAAAAATCGCGGATGCCGTTTTTCGCCAACCGCTCGCCGGTCAGTGCAGCGATGTCTGCTTTCGGCAGCTCCGCGCTGGCCGGAACGATCTTCACGCCCTCGACAGGCGTGTCCTGCACCAGCTCATCCCAGCAGCAGCCGGTCTCGCCGGTCAGCACCTCGTAGGTCGTGCCGCCGTGAAGCGTGTCCGCGCGGAAAATATCGCTCAGATTGCACTGGCCGTCTGCGTCCATCACGATGACGTTTTTGCCTGTGGCCGCGAGCTCGGCCGCGAAGTTGATCGTCGTGACCGTCTTGCCGACGCCGCCCTTGTAGTTCATAATCGCAATCGTTTTCATTTTGTCCTCCTGTTTTTTCTATTTCCGCAGCCGCTTGGCTGCGCGATACTGATAATCGCCGAAATCTTCGTAATCCTTCTTCTCTGCTCTGATCTTCTCGTTCTCGGCGTCGATCGCCGCCTTCCACGCGCGATAGTCCTCGCACTTATCGTGGCAGCCGGGATACCGCTCCTTGCAGCCATAGCACTTGCTTTTCACTTTCCCCGCCATGTTGCACCTCAAAATTTGAAGCACTCGCGCATCGTGTACCCGAAGACCTGCGCCTCCACCAGAAAAAAGTGGTGTTCCTCGTTGATCCACACGATCCTGCCGCGCACCTTCTTCCGATCTCTCGTGCTCTTGGGGTTCTCTTTGCCGTCCAGATTGCAGTACGCGCAGGGCGTCCAGGTGATCGGCTGTCCAATATACGGCATGATGTCTCTCCTTTCTCTACCGGCGTTTTGCGCCGCTCATGCGCTCATTGCGAGCATTCCGCTCGACGAGTTTCTTGTCTTCCTCAGCCTCGCGTGCCGACTCCATCGTCATCGGCGTAAAGGTCTGCTTGTCGCCGTCAAACCACAGCAGTGTGCGCAGCAGCAGACCCTCTTTGTTCTTCACGATGCGCAGAAAGCGCGACTTCGCCGGATCATAGTCGCCGCCCTGGACAGGACGGTAGATCATGAAGATCATGTCCGCGTCCTGCTCCAGCTGGCCGGACTCCTTCAGGTCGCTCATGCGCGGCTCGTTCTGCTGCGGCTTGCCCTTTTTGGGAGTCACGGCGCGGTCCTCGCGCGACAGCTGCGCCAACTCGATCACGAGTTTTTTACGGCTCTGCGCAAAAGCGTGCAGCTCGCGGGAGATCTCCGCCACCTGCTCACTGCGTATAATGCGCGTCGAGCTTGGCCGGATAAGCTGGACGTAGTCGATAAAGATCACGTCAAAGTCATAGGCCTCGGCCGCACCGGTAATATCGCTGACGCTCCATCCCGCGGCCTCGATCAGCGTAAACTTGAGTGCGGATGCCTCGGCGCTCTTGGCCGCGAACCGCTCCCAGTCCTTGTCCGTCAGCTCTCTGCGTTTGATGGCCGTAAAGCTGATATCGTTCAGCGCGGCGACCACACGGTCAGTTACCTTCCGTCGGTCGGTCTCCAGCGAGAAAAAACCCACGCGCCACTCGCGCGCCATCCGCAGCGCCATCTGGAGGGCCAGCGCCGTCTTGCCGTCGCTCGGATACCCGCCGATGATGACCACGTCGCCCGGCTGCGTGTATGTACCGGCGTCCACCTCGGCGAGACCATAGCGGACGTATCGCACCGGATCTTTGGCCGTCTGCCGCGCCGCGAAGTCCTGTATCATGTCCTCCATCGTGTAGGCCGTGATCTGCTGCCCGCCGCTCTGCTCCTGCTGGAGCTTCGCCGCCAGCTCGCGGCACTCCTGCACCGTGCCGGCTGCGGCCACCTGCATCGCAAGCTCCTGCATGCGCCGCATGCTGGCCTGCTCGGCCATGATGGCGGCATACTCGCGCCAGTTGGCGCTGGTCGTTGTGATCTCAAGCAGCTGCGCGAGATACTCGCTCGACTCCTTGCCGACCTTGTCGCGGATCGTCACCGGCGTCACCGGCTTTGCCCGCAGATACAAGTCGCGGGCCGCGCGGAAGATCTGCCGGTTGATCTCGATGCGGAAGTCCTGCTCGCGGACGGCGAACAGCACGTCCTTGACGATCTCGGGGGAGATGAGCAGTGCGCCGATGACTGCGGTTTCGGCTTCCAGCCCCGGCTGCACCTTCGTCGTGTTCGCCATACTTACACCCCCCAGCCGAGCGGCAGCGCCGCGCTGCCCTCCGTCCTGACCGCAGGCATTTCGTCCGGCTTGAGCTCGTAGACGGTCAGCCAATTCATGCTGATTGCCTTTTCCAGCAGCGCGAGTTTCAGCTCACGCCGCCCGTCTGACAACTTGTCCAGTTTCCGCAAAATCCCGCTCATAGCGCGCTCGGTCTCGACGGCTTTCCGCCGATTGATCTTGATCCGGTTTTCCAGCAGCCCCATGATCCACTCGCGCAGCTCGTCGTCCTCGCCGCAGTATTTCTCCACGACCTCTACGACCTCCGCGGGGGCTATAGGGGGTTGTTTCTTTTCTTCTTTGGTTCTTTTAGTATTTATTTGGGTCGGAAAACCCGATGACGGTTTTTCCCGTTGTCGGGTTTCACCGTTGTCGGTATTCTCCGACAACGGTGGCGCTTCGTCCTGCAAAACGTAGACGTTGCCTGCAAAATGACCGTTCTCGTCGTGCGTCTGCTCGCGGGTCAGATACCCCACTTTTTCCAGTTTTTCGAGCAGGCGGCGAATGGTATCCTTGCTCACGCCTACATAGGCCGCGAGGCCCTTGACGGAGTACTGCCACCCGTCCGGCAGGCCGACCATGATGGCCAGCAGCCCACGTGCGTCCAGCGACAGGCGCTTGTCCTCGATGGCGCTCTTGTAGAGCACGGTAAAGTGCTGCTTCCGGCCGGACTTGATCCGGCTCTCGCTCATGTCATCGCATGGCCGCGTGTCTTTTTCTTCTGCCATGTGCATCTCCTCCGATGTATTCCACGAAGTCCACAAACTTCGTCACCGTCACACTCACGCCCACAAATGTAAAAAAAAGCGTCCATCCGCTCATCGTGCATACACCCCCTTTGCCAAAACGGGGCTTGCATTTCCGCGTGAGTATGCTATACTGTTCTTGCAATCGTTTTCAGGTCTGACCGCCTGAGACACCGAACGCTTCGACGTGCCACCGTCGGGGCGTTCTTCTTTTGTGCCGTCAGCGTAGATCACTTGATAGGCCGCAGCGATGGTCTCGCGCAGCTCCTGCACGATGCCGTCAAATTCCGACCGCTCGCTCTCGTCGATCATGCCGTCCTCGGCGATGCGCAGCAGTCCGTTGATGCAGTCCGCCGCGTCTCTCAGCCGGTTGGTCAGCGTGATTGACGCCTGCGGCAGCGGCTTCGTCTCCACCTCCGGCAGCACGCCCAGCTGATCCGTCGCGCGGCTGTGCTCCAGCGCGAGCCACGGCAGATCATAGACCTCAACCATCTTCGCGACCACGCCGTCCGGTGGCACGCGCCGCCCGCTCTCATATTGCTTCATGCTCTCCGGCGAGACGCCGATCCGTTCGGCGGCCTCTTCCTGCGTTAGGCGTGTCGCCTTTCGCGCCCTCTGGTATAAATTCGGGTATTCTGGATACATGGATTTTTTCTCCTTTCTGTGCTATGGTGTTACCAGGTCGACATCCACCGTGCCAGCGGCACAATGGGGATGATGTACCGTCTTCCGACCTTCTTGACGGGGAAGGTCTTGTCGTTGAGCAGCGCCATGCGGTCGACGCACAACAGTTTTTCGCTCTGTTCCAGCGTCAGCACCTCCTGCCCATCGTAGCGCTCGCGCAGCGCCTGCAGCTGGTCGCGGAAATCCTCTCGCTCTCGCGGCATGTTTACTCGCTCCTTTCGTCTTGATAGAGATCGTTGATCGTGCACCCGAGCAGCTGCGCGATCTGTGGCAGCGTCTCGGACGACGGCGCGTTCACGCCGCGCTCCCAGGCGCTCACAGTCTGCACCGTTACGCACAGATGCTTGGCAAGGTAGCTCTGGGAGACGCCCTTGCGCTCGCGCATCGCCTTGACATTCAGCTTCAGCAAAATATCGGCTCCTTTCTTTCTCTTGATTTTTTCGCCGTGTCGTGATACTCTCTAAATTGTAGATTGATACCCAGTCAAAAAAAAGAACGGGGGAGCGAGGACGAGTCGAACGCCCTTCTGGCAGTGGAGGAGACCATCTAAGTGATAGCCCAGGGAGAGAAACAGCAAGAGTTCCTGATCATTTGCCGCGCGCCGGCCGCTCCGTAAGTTCAGTTTTCTTTCGATTCGACAACGTACAATTTTCCGGCGCGAAGCTGGTAAATGCCGCCCGTTCTCAAATCCTGGATCGTGACGAAGATCTCACTGCGCTTTGCGCGCCAGCAAATCTCAGCCGTGTTGTCAAGCTCGATTCTGCGGATACGGTAAAACATCGTTTCGCCGCCTTTCTTTTGTTCGTTCCCTAAACTGTAAATTGATAATAAATCTTTAATTAAGCGTTGTCAAGCCAGTAATTATTTAATTAAAGATTTTTGTTCAGAAGTGTCAACTCTCAAAGGATGTGAAGCCGTTGGACAGAGATATTTTTGTGCAAAATATCGAACGATACTGTGCGATAAAGGGAGTTACCCCAACCGTCGCTTGCCGCGATAGTGGTGTCAGCAGTAGTTTTCTGGTAAATATCAAAAGAGGGCAGACGCCATCTGTTGCCAAGGTTCAGCAACTCGCTCAATATCTTGGATGCACAGTATCGAACCTGCTCGGCGAGCAGTCAGAAGCAAATAACAGCTCGCTTCCCAAAGAAAGCGAGCTGCTGCGTAAAATTACTGCCCTTTCTCCGGAGTACCGGGAAAAGGCGGAAGAATATCTGGACTTTTTGACAGGGCTTCAAGATAAGCAATAAAGAGGCCTTGATGCTCTGGCGTCAGGTGATAAAACTTTTTCATAAGGCGTTGTAGATCAGGATCGCTGGTATGTAGCTGTTCGTGCATGATTTTGTCCTCCGTTCACGTTTTCTGTCAGTATATGTCGGTCGGGCTTTGTTGTTGCACGTTTTGGTAAGCAACATCCACTTTTTGCAAAAAGGGCGCCCTCCCCGCCTCTGCAACACCGAGGAGGGCGGCAGCTTGTAAAGGGCAGTTTGCCTTGCTGCATATCCATTGTATCAACCTGCGCTGTCGTATCGTGTCAAAAGCGCGGGAGTTTTTTTAATTTACGCAGAATAAATTAAAACGGTGTCCGAATAGGACACCGGAGGGAGGAAACATGGCTTTTCGATTCCGCAAAAGCATTAAGTTGGGCCCGTTGAGGATC
>OIYX01000805.1_pt1 | contig 10320 bp, 8 predicted proteins | sample 1588431 | NCBI WGS metagenome assembly OIYX01 (sample SAMN03283241) | human gut metagenome | biome: human-associated habitat; material: feces | host: Homo sapiens | place: Peru | collected 2012
GGTTGCTTCTCCTGGTCTAAGACGAGGACAATTCACATTAGGTCAACAGAGCCTCCCGGTCTAAGACGAGGCAAACCCCTGTGCGACCCAGGATTGTTCAACGACTTTTGGCAGGTTGAACCTCATACAACCAGAAGGGGCACATGCTGTCCAAACGTCCAAATGAGGCAGAGAGACAGGGGGACTTTTCTGTAGTTCCTACCTTGGTCACACCCTTGACAAAATTCTATTTTAGAGCTTTCCCTGCTCACCCAGATAACTGTCCTTGAAACCAAGGAAGTAAAGGATGCCGTCGATACCCATGGTGTTGATGCTCTGTTGGGCATTGGCCACCACACGTGGCTTGGCGTGGAAGGCGATGCCCAAACCAGCCTCGCTAATCATCGGCAGGTCGTTTACCCCATCGCCCACGGCAATGGTCTGGGCCAGGTTAACCTTTTCCACCTGGGCGATGAGCTTGAGCAGTTCCGCCTTGCGGTGCCCATCCACAATGTCGCCAAGATAATTGCCCGTCAATTTGCCATTCTCGTCAATCTCCAGTTCGTTGGCATACACGTAATCGACGCCAAACTTCTTCTGAAGATACTCGCCGAAATAGGTGAATCCACCACTCAGAATGGCAATCTTATAGCCGCAAGTCTTCAGCACACTCATCAGGCGGTCGGTTCCCTCGGTGATGGGCATGTGCTCGGCGATGTCTTTCATCACGCTGGCGTCGAGACCCTTGAGCAGCGCCACACGCTCCTTGAAACTCTCCTTGAAATCGATCTCACCACGCATGGCTCGCGCCGTAATTTCCGACACCTTGTCGCCCACGCCGGCACGCTTGGCCAACTCGTCGATACACTCGGTCTGGATAAGCGTTGAATCCATATCGAAACATATCAGTCGGCGCATGCGGCGATACATGTCATCGTGCTGGAACGAGAAGTCGACGGCCATCTCTTGCGACATGTTCATCAGTTCCTTCTGCATGGTGGCACGGTCGGCCGGGTTGCCACGCAGCGAAAACTCGATGCAGGCACGCACATTGCGCTGCGGCTCCTTGATGCTCATTCGACCAGAAAGGCGAAGGATGGAGTCGATGTTCAATCCCTGTTGGGCAATGATCTTCGTGGTGGCCTCAATCTGTCGGGCTGAGAGCGAACGGCCAATCATGGTCAAGATGTATCGGTTCTTGCCCTGATGGTTTACCCAGTTTTCATACTCCTCGTCGGTAATGGGCGAGAAACCGATGTTAACACCCAACTCGGTTGTCTTAAAGAGCAGTTCCTTCATCACCTGCCCCGAGTGCATCTCGTCAAGACGAATGAGCACACCGAGCGACAGCGTTGCGTGAATGTCGGCCTGGCCAATGTCGAGCACCTGCGCGCCATACTTGGCCAAGATGCCCATCACCGATGCGGTTAGACCGGGACGGTCCTGACCCGTGATACGAATTAATATCTGTTCCTCCTTTTCTCCACTCTGATTCATTGTGTAGAATGTTTGTCAAGTTAATCTATTCGAAGAGCCACCACACATGCTGCGGGAAAGAATTGCCGCCAAAGGGTAGGCCCTCATGAATTGCAAAGTTACGGTTTTTTACTGAAAAGTGAGAAGGTTTGACCCACGCATTTCACACACAATGGTTCATAAACCCCCAAAAGGTCATAATGCCGAAGTGGGAAACCATGTGATTGCGATTGCTTCTTTTCAACTTTTGTCAGCGTCTCTTACGACATTTTCACGCAAACACAACCACCTAACGCATTATTTTTGTATCTTTGTCGCAACAAGTTCAAACCTCATCGGCCATGACAAAAAGCATACGTCTCATCCTTTTCATTCTCATGCTAACCCTCGCGGGAACGGTCGTTCCAGCATCAGGGAAGTCAAAAAATCGCCTCAAAGTGGCGTTGGTGCTCGGCGGCGGAGGAGCCAAGGGCGCTGCCGAAGTGGGTGTGCTCAAGGAGATTGAGCGCATAGGCGTGCCCATCGACTACATCGTGGGCACAAGCATAGGGTCAATTGTGGGAGGGCTCTATGCCGCTGGGTACCGCGCCGAGGAGCTCGACTCGCTCTTTACCCACCAAGATTGGCTCGACTTGTTCAACGACCGAAAGGCCAAGAAAGGCGAGAAGGAGAAGGCCATCAAGGGCTTTGGACTGATGAGAGGCGTGGGGGTGATACAATTTCTCGACTCGCTGCTCACCGCGAAGAACCACTACCAGGGCCTTGGCGCCTACCCCGACTCCATCGATTTCGACTCGTTGCCCATTCCCTTCCGCGCTGTGGCATGCGACGTCAACACAGGACAGAGCGCCGTGCTTGCAAAAGGCAACTTGGCACTGGCCATGCGTGCCAGCATGGCCATACCGGGTGTGTTCAAGCCGGTGCGCGCCGACTCGATGCTGATGCTCGATGGCGGTCTGGTAAACAACCTGCCGGTGGATGTGGCGCGGGCCATGGGAGCCGACCTCGTCATAGCCATCGACCTCACACAAAACAAGCATCCCGACTTTGTGCCCAAGAAGATTAGGAAATTTATGGGCAAGGGACTGAAGTGGCTCCGTCAGCGACCCGACTTTGTCAACTACAATCGCAACCGCAAGGATGCCGACCTCTGCATCAACCCCAAGCTCAAGGGATATGGCGTAACCAGCTTTAAGACCGCCGACATACGCGCCATGATTGAACTGGGACATAAGGCAGGGAAAGACCATCACGGCCGACTCAGGGTCATCAAGAAGAAGGCATTGGACAAATGAGCGGCAGGGCGATTAAAGCCATCCATATCTTCGCTCTTACACAAACACACAATCTCCATTCGCAAAGCCTATTGACAAAGCCTTGCGAATGAGGATAACAATTTGCTCTTACGATTCGAATAGTGGTACGCTCCCACTATTCTCCCTTCAATACGGGCAGGGAAATGTGGTACTTCACCGCCAAGAAACGAATGACGACGATGAACAAGAACGTGGCAATGGCCGACAACGCAACGCTGACGTGCAAACTAATCATGATCCAATAGAGCACTCCGCCACAGACGGAAGCCATGGCGTAAATCTCCTTGCGGAAGATAACGGGTATCTTATTGAGCAGTACGTCGCGCAACACTCCACCTGCGGAACCCGTGATGCAGCCCATGATGATGGCCACCCAGATGGGATGCCCATAGTCGAGAGTCTTTTGCAATCCGGCAATGGTGAACAGGGCGAGGCCCAAGGTGTCGAACGCAAACCACGCGTTGTCGAGGCGTTTCAGCGATCGGGCGAACACGATGACGATAAACTGGGCCATGAGCGTGCAAAGAATGTACATGGGCGACGTCATCCAGAAAGGTGTGGCGTTGAGCATGACATCGCGCAACGTACCGCCGCCAATAGCTACCGCAATGCCGCATACAAAGCCACCGAACCAGTCGTAGTGCCTGGCAGCGGCATGGCGGATGCCCGATATGGCGAAGGCCAGTGTTCCCAGGATTTCAATGATTTGGAGGATGGTATCAACCACCTTAGGGTCTGTGTTGATCATTTACTAATGGAAGAAGGAATATACGAATACTTAAATGGTTTACCCTGAATGGTTTACACCTCATTGATGGGCTTACCTTCCTTAAAGGCTCTCACGTTATCGACGCAGATGCGCATCAGTCGTTCGCGCGCTTCCTTGGTTGCCCATGCGATATGGGGCGTCAGGTAGGCGTGGGGTTGGGAGAAGAGCGGACAATCCTTGCGCGGTGGCTCCTGCTCCATGACGTCGGCTCCATAGCCAGCCAAATGGCCCGACTCGAGCGCGTCGGCAATGGCTTGCTCGTCGACCAGCGCACCACGCGCCGTGTTAATGAGGATAGCACCCTCTCGCATACGGCTAATCTTCTCGGCGTCAATGAGATGGTAGTTGTCCTTTGTGAGGGGACAATGAAGCGAGATGATGTCGGCCACACCCAACAAACCGTCGAGCGTGGTCTTCTGAATGCCCTTGGGCAACGACATGGCATCCTTTGAGGTCACGGCAAACACATCCATGCCAAACTGATGGGCGATGGCGGCCACACGTTGGCCAATATGTCCCAGGCCAACAATGCCCAACGTCTTGCCCGACAACTCCATGAGAGGGGTGTCCCAATAGCAGAAATCGGGGTTCGCGCTCCAGCGACCTTGGCGTGAGGCGTCGCCATAGTGGGCCACCTGATTCGTGATATTGAAAATGTGGGCAAAGGTCATCTGCACCACCGACTCGGTGCTATAGGACGGAATGTTGGTAACCACCACGCCACGCTTGTGGGCGGCTTCCACATCGACCACGTTGTAACCTGTGGCCAAGACACCAATATACTTGAGTTTGGGCAACTGCTCGAGCACAGCCTCTGTGATGTTCACTTTATTGATAAGAATAGCATCGGCTTCCTTGGCGCGCTCCACCACCTCTTCGGGTGCGGTGCGCGGATAGATGGTAAGTTCTCCTAATTCCTTCAGTCCGTCCCAGGAAATGTCACCGGGATTGGCAGCATAGCCGTCTAATTCTACAATCTTCATTTCTCGTAATCTTTATCTTTGTATCGGTCTCCCCAACAGTTCACCATCCGTTGGTAGAGCTTATCCTCCGCCTGACTGTGCTGGGCGTGCCAGAAACGGCAGCCTTGCAGTTCGTCGGGAAGGTATTGTTGTTCTGTGAAATTGCCGGGATAGTCGTGCGGATACTTGTATCCGTCGTGGTAACCCAGGTTGGCCATGAGTTCGGTGGGTGCGTTGCGGATAGGCAACGGCACGGGTTGGTTTCCGCTCTTTCGCACCTCGCTGAGGGCCTCGCCAATGGCTTTGTAGGCCGAGTTGCTCTTCGGACTGGTAGCCAAGTAGACCACGGCTTCGGCCAGAGGGATACGTCCTTCGGGCCATCCGATCTTCATCACCGCATCGAAGGCGGCGTTGGCCAACAACAAGGCGTTTGGGTTGGCCAGGCCTATGTCCTCTGCCGCGCTGATCACCACCCGTCGGGCAATGAACTGCGGATCCTCGCCTCCCTCAATCATACGCGCCATCCAATAGAGCGCAGCGTCGGGATCCGACCCGCGAATGCTCTTGATGAAGGCCGATATGATGTCGTAGTGCATCTCGCCTTGCTTGTCGTAGGCCAGCGGATTCTGCTGCAGGCGTTCTTCCACCATCTTATCGGTGATAACGATGGGGTCGCTGTCGGCCGCCTCCACCACCAGATCGAGTATGTTGAGCAATTTGCGGGCATCACCGCCACTATAGCGCATCATCGCCGCCGTTTCTTGCAGCTCGATGTGTTTCTCGCGCAACTCCACATCTTTCGTGATAGCGCGTTGTAGCAACTTCTGCAAATCGGTGACGCCAAGCGACTTAAGAACATAGAGTTGACAACGCGAGAGCAATGGCCTGATGACCTCAAAGGAGGGGTTTTCGGTGGTTGCGCCAATGAGCGTCACAACACCTTTCTCCACCGCACCCAGCAAGGAGTCTTGCTGCGACTTGGAGAAGCGATGAATTTCGTCGATGAAGAGAATGGGCGACTCTGAGTTGAAGAACCTTCCACCTTTGGCTTTCTCGATAACCTCGCGCACGTCCTTCACGCCGCTTGTCACAGCACTCAGCGTATAGAAAGGAACCTTCAGCGTATTGGCTACAATCTGCCCGGAGGTCCCCACAGTATAAAGGAGGAAATATGACCGCTGTCGATCATCTTCCTCAGTACCGCACCTTGACCCACAAGATGCTCCTGCCCTACGTAGTCGTCGAGCGTGCGGGGGCGCAAACGCTCTGCCAAAGGTTCACTCATATTATGCAAAGTTACGAAAAACCGACGTGACATATAATCTTTATGCGTTAAAGTTTTCAAAATTTGTACTCCTTTTGATAAGGCCATACGCCAAAACGAATCGACACGTGCTTACCAAAGAACGAATAATGGAAATGCTTATCGCCACCCCAAACAACAGCTAACAATGGGCCGACCATCCGTAACAGCACTTTATTTCCATCGTTTTCGCCTTGCAAATGCATAAAAATCGAAGCATTTGCCCCGCCTTATGCATAAGGCGTACATAAATTATAATGTAGCTTTTACTTTTTTGCCGCTTTGCTTTTTTTCTATTAAATTATTTTGTAACTTTGCCATCATATTATTTACCCAAAAGATGAGCATCCAAAACACGATTCTCTTGCTAACTGAAACGGTGGAAAAACTTTCAGACCCTCAAACCCTGAAAGGACTCTTCCACCAACATCGTGAAGGCTATCCATTACCGTCGAGCACGGTTTTGGAGGAGATTGTGCAATTGTCGCGCGCCATCCTCTTCCCAGGATTCTTCGGAAAATCACAAGTCAACATCCAAACCATCCAGTACCAAATAGGTGTCGAGGTGGAGAAATTGAGCTATTTGCTAAAGGAGCAGATACTGGCTGGCCTGTGTTTCTCGGAAGACTACGAGGCCAAGAGCGGCATGGTCGATTTGAAAAAACAAGCCCGCGAATTGGCCAGCGAAATGATTAGCCGACTACCAAAGGTCAGGAGCGTGCTGGCCACCGATGTCGAAGCGGCCTACAATGGCGACCCTGCGGCCAAGAGTTATGCGGAGATACTGCTGTGCTACCCGGTCCTCAAGGCGCTAACCAGCTACCGGTTGGCCCACGAGTTGTTTCTCATGGGGGTGCCGCTCATTCCGCGCATGATGACAGAGATGGCACATTCGGAAACGGGAATCGACATCCACCCAGGCGCCACAATAGGCAGCCATTTCACCATCGACCATGGAACGGGCGTGGTCATCGGCGAGACCTGCGTCATCGGAAACCACGTGAAGCTCTATCAGGGCGTGACGCTCGGAGCCAAGAGTTTCCCACTCGACGAACAAGGCAACCCCATCAAGGGCATTCCTCGTCACCCGATCATTGAAGACGACGTCATCGTATACGCCAACGCCACACTGTTGGGACGCATCACCATCGGCCGAGGCGCAACCGTCGGAGCCAACACCTGGATTCTCGAAGACATGCCGCCCGAAGCAAAGGTGTTTAAGAAATAGCATCGAAGAAGGCCACAATGGTCGTGCATTTCATAAATGACGCCCCATCGGTTTAAGCAAATGCAACTATCGGTTCAACAAAAACATGCAGCAAGTGAAATAAGAACAAGCAACTCATTCTGCCAAACAGGCTATCGGTTCAAGACCTGTCAAACTCCGGGTCATGACGAATGGCCTCACAATGCAACCGTTAGCCAACAGAAAAGCAACCTTACGACCCCACTAATTAGACATATTAAAATTAAGAATAAAATAACAATCATAAAACAATGGAATTTGAACTCATCGCCAAAACATTCATGGGCTTAGAGCCTGTTCTGTCACAAGAGCTAACCCAACTGGGCGCAAACAATGTGCAGATCGGCCGCCGCATGGTGTCGTTCACGGGCGACAAAGAGATGATGTATCGTGCCAACTTCCAGTTGCACACCGCTATTCGCATTCTGAAGCCCATCAAGCACTTTAAGGCTCGCTCGGCTGAAGACGTATATAATGAGGTAAGAAAAATAGATTGGAGCCAGTACATCACTAAGGGAAAGACCTTTGTGGTCGATTCAGTGGTGTATTCCGATGAGTTCCGAAACTCCAAGTTTGTTTCATATAAGGTGAAAGACGCCATCGTCGACCAATTCCGCGAGACCACTGGCGACCGTCCCAATATCTCAATCAGCAACCCCGACATTCGCCTTCATATCCATATCGCTGAGGACAAGGCAACGCTTTGCCTGGATTCGAGCGGTGAGAGCCTGCACCGTAGAGGCTATCGCCAGGATACGGTGGAAGCTCCGCTCAACGAGGTGCTGGCCGCTGGTATGATCCTCATGTCAGGATGGAAGGGCGACACCGACTTCATCGACCCCATGTGTGGATCGGGAACGCTCATCATTGAGGCAGCACTGATTGCGCAGAATATCTCACCGGGCGTATTCCGCAAGGAGTATGCCTTTGAGAAATGGCCCGATTTCGACAAGGACCTCTTCGACGAGATTTACAACGACGACTCGAAGGAAAAGGAGTTCAACCATCATATCTACGGCTACGACATCGACATGAAGGCTGTGAACACGGCCATCCTGAACGTGAAGGCTGCGGGATTGTCGAACGTCATCACCGTGCAACAGCAGGACTTCAAGAACTTCACATGCCCGAAGGAGAAGAGCATCATGATCACCAACCCTCCTTACGGCGAGCGCATCTCTACGCCCAACCTGTTGGGCACATACAAGATGATTGGCGAGAAACTCAAGAACGAGTTCGCTGGCAATGAGGCTTGGGTGCTGAGTTACCGCGAGGAGTGCTTCGACCAGATTGGTTTGAAGCCAAGCATCAAGATTCCCGTGTTCAACGGAAGCCTGGAATGCGAGTTCCGCAAGTACGTCATGTTCTCTGGCAAGATGAAGGATTTCCGCTCAGAGGGCGGCATTGTGAAGACCGATGACGAGAAGCGCGAGATGGCACAAAAGCACCGCTTCAAGAAGAACCGCGAGTTTAAGCAGCGCCTCGACGAACAGGAGGCCAACGAGGAGGGCGACATTCGCTCGTTCCATTTCCACGCATTCTCAAGTCGCTCGTTCCAGGATGACGACCGCAAACGCGGCGACCGTCGCCCCAAGAGATTCGGCGATGAGGAGCGTGGAGGCAATGATCGCCGCGACCGCAAGTTCTCGGGCGACCGCGCTCGCAACTTCTCAGGCAGTCGCGACGACAAGCGCGGTGGTGGCCGATTTGGCAAAGACGGCGACCGCTATGGCAAGAAAGGCGACTGGGCCGGCAAGGGCCGTGGTGGCGACAAGCGTTTTGGAGGTAACAAGAAGTTTGGCAATAAGAACCGTTTCGGCAATGAAGATGAATAAATTCATGGTGATGCTGGGCATGATGACGGCATTGTTCACACAGAATGCAGCAAGCGTTCAAGCACAAGAACTGAAGAAGTTTACCCTTGAGGACCTGAACTTCGGCGGCAACAACTATCACAACATGATAGCTGAGAACCGTTGGACGGCCTGGTGGGGTGATGAGCTCGTCCGCACAGATGTGGAGGATTGCAAACTCGTTAACAAGGCTACAGGCAAGGAGAGCGTGCTCTTCACCTTGGACGACATCAAGGCAAAGAGCGGCTTGAACCTCCATAGCCTGTATAGCGTGTCGTTTCCCGAGGCCAAGAAGCCCTTGGTGCTTCTCAACGACAACAAGAGAACACAACTGCTCAACTGGAAAACCGGCAAGGCCGTGTGGACCATCGAATACAAGGATCGTTCGGCAGCGCAGGCTTGGAACTTCCATTACGGAAGTCGTAACACGGCCTATGTAAAGGGCGACCAGCTCTATGTGCAGACCGCCAACGGCCAGTCGAACCAACTGACGACCGACGGAAGCCGTAACATCGTGTACGGACAGAGCGTACATCGCGATGAGTTCGGCATATCGAGTGGCTTGTTCTGGAGCAACAAAGGCAACAAACTGGCCTTCTATCGCATGGACCAGAGCATGGTGACCGACTTCCCCCTGATCAACATCCCTGACCCCTCATGGGCTCCCACCAGCGGTTCGCGCATGGCGACGCCGGCTCCCGAGAAGTACCCGATGGCCGGAGAAACAAGCCATCAGGTAAAAGTGGGCGTGTATGACGTGAACACAGGCAAGACCGTTTGGCTCAAGGCAGGCGATCCTACCGACCGTTATTTCACCAATGTAACATGGAGTCCCGACGACAAGACGATCTATATGATTGAGCTCAACCGCGACCAGAACGATTGTCAACTCGTGGCATACGACGCCGAGACTGGCGACAAGAAGGGAGCCATCTACCATGAGACCGACGAGAAGTACGTGGAGCATCTCACTCCGATCGTCTTCCTGCCTTGGGACAGTAGCAAGTTTATCCTCGAGTGTCAGAAGGATGGTTTCAACCATCTGTACCTCTTCAACGCCAAGGGCGAGCAGTTGAAGCAGATTACCAATGGCAACTGGGTGGTCATGGAGACGATTGGCTTCAACGAGAAGCGCCACAGCGTTATCATTGCCAGCAATGAGCGAAACCTCATTCAGCGTAATATCTATAGCGTAAACATCGACAATGGCAAGCGCACCCTTATCGATGAGAATGGCGAGGGATGGCACACGGCCAGCCTGAGCACTTCGGGCCAGTATATTGTCGACAAATATTCCACTCCTACTGTTCCCCGTAACATGACGATTGTCAATGTTGACAATGGCAAGAAGGTGCGTTATCTCACCGCTGCCGATCCTTGGAAGGGCTACAATATGCCTGAGTATTCTTGCGGAAC
>OIYX01000810.1_pt1 | contig 10266 bp, 12 predicted proteins | sample 1588431 | NCBI WGS metagenome assembly OIYX01 (sample SAMN03283241) | human gut metagenome | biome: human-associated habitat; material: feces | host: Homo sapiens | place: Peru | collected 2012
CCGAAGGCAAGACCATCGTGAAAGTCATCGTTGTACCGAAGAGAATCGTCAATATCGTTGTTAAATAATAAGCAAGCGAAAAGAGAAGCCGCGAGGCTTCTCTTTTTTGTTGAAACACGTAGTCCTGCGGAGAAGGGCGTTAAAGGCGCACCGTTATCCTGAGCGGACGGAAAGGACGTCCGTGAGATGGCCGCTGTCAGAACAAGTGGGGACTGTGCCAACAGATCAATGCGAAAAATGGACAGGGGAGAATCCGTTTTCCCGTATCGTCATTCTGGATTGTTTGGATTTCCTATATACTTATGTTATAATGCGGTTATAGTTCCAAAGGAGGCGGTCATGATGAAAAAGAAATCTATTCTTGCTATCGGGCTCACCGCTACCCTGCTTTTCGGCCTTACCGGAGAAGCAGAGGCATTCGGCTGGGGAGACATCGCGGGCAAAGCAGCGGATAAAGCCATCGGAAGCGTTCTTGGTTCTTCCGCCAAAAAGAAGCCGGTGAAACAGTCCCAGCCAAAGAGCGAGAAACAGAAGAAAAGCGAACGCGAAGCGGAAAAGTATGGCGTGAAACGGATAGAAAGTCCAGATGGCACGAATCCCACTGCCTTTGCAGGCACGCTCGATCCATGGCCGCCGGATGAACTCTCTGCTCGCCCGGACTGGTTCGACAACCGCACGCAGCCTTGGATAATGACGAATGCACGCCTCGTCGCAGAGTATGAAAGTATGATCCAATGGCGTGCCTACGCGAAACAAAATGGCCTTGGTACCATCGAGCCGGACGAAATCCGCTACACCGAGCTCATGAACGAAATTCACGTCCGCGTGAGAGCAATCGAAAGGTACTGTGATGCGGCAGAATATGGAGATTATCAGTCGATGCAGTCGAGAGCCTCCATGGGAGACTACCAGCGTGCAGTCGCCAGCAACATCGATCCCTTGCGCGACTATGATCTGGATCTTAGCATTCCCGCAAACACACTCCCTGGCTATCATCCTGAGAGAAATTAAGGAAACACGGACTCAATCGTAGAATGTTCAGATTTTTTATTTTATGAAAAGAAAACCGTGTAAAATCTTGAATTTCTACGATGGTATTTCACGGAGAGGGAAATCTTCCCGGGAGCCCAAAGCTTTCTCCGCACTCCTTCGTGCACAGACCTATAGGAAAGGAGCGCAGAGAGGGCAGACGGCGGATCCGATTTCCCTCTTCCCGCTCGAAAGCGTGCTAGCCGCCGGAGAGCGTAAGAAACACAAATCATAGAAAGACGCAGCAGGTCAAAAGATCTCATGCAGGATTCGCCTCCACGACAAACCCTAGAGCGAAGTTTAGCCGTACTTGTACGACATGAACCGTGAAATGCGCTGGTGCCAGATTGCAGGGAATGCTTCCATGGATACTTATAAAACTCTGCTGCGCCTTTGTGATGGAAGTGATCCTTTTTCGAAAAGAGGACCACTTTTTTTGCGTGCTGTCGATGACAGGGATACGATGATTCCACACAGAGCCTGAATGCCCTCCTCGTCCTTTTTACATGTGCGACTTTTTCTTGCTTTTTCTCTCATTTATTGCTAAAATAACATGTGTCGATATTGCGGGCCTATAGCTCAGTTGGTTAGAGCAGGCGGCTCATAACCGCCCCGTCCCAGGTTCGAGTCCTGGTGGGCCCACCACAATGAACGTATCCGTGCTGATTTCAGTGATTTGGATACGTTTTTTTGATAGAGAAAAGGAATGGCTGCAGGATAGTCCTGCATGGAAAGTCATTGCTGAAAGGATCCATTTATGAAACTGACGAATCGTCTACAGGCGGCAGCCGATCTGGTGCCTGTCTGTGAGAGTATGGCCGATATTGGTACAGACCATGGCTATCTTCCTATTTACCTTGTGCAAGAGGGGCGCGCCAGGCGGGCGATCGCCTGTGATGTGAATGACGGTCCGCTCACACGCGCCAGGGAGGACGTGAGTTCTTCCGGGCTTTCACGTCAGATCGGCTTACGACTGGGCGGAGGACTTGCGCCGCTTGGTAAAGGCGAGGTGGATGGTGTCACCATCTGCGGGATGGGCGGCCTTTTAATGCGGGATATTCTTGTAGAGAATGAGGAAAAGGCGCAGGCGCTCTCATGGCTGGTGCTGCAGCCGCAGGGGCATGTGGCGGAGCTCCGGCAGTTTCTTGGCAGGCATCATTTCCGCATTGAAAAAGAGGTGCTTTCACTGGATGGCGGGCAGCTGTATGAATTGATGCTCGTTCGTCCCGGCGAGATGAAGGAGCTTTCGATGCTGCAGGCAGAAATCGGTGCGACGGCGGCCTATCGGAAGGATCCTCTTTTCAAGACGCATATCGAGCGGCTCATCCGGAGACGGCGCTTTGTGATCGAAGGGGCAAAGGATTCGAAAAGTGAGCGGCATCGCCTGTCCAGAGAAAAAGCACTGGAAGAAGTAAGCATATTGGAGGAACTCTTATGAAAGTCACAGGAAATGATTTGATCGGATGGATGGAGTCGTGGGCACCGAGAAGTCTTGCAGAGTCATGGGATCACCCGGGGCTTCAGGTGGGGGATCCTCGCCGCAGGGTCACGAAGGTACTGATTTCCCTCGACCTCACGGAAGAGAATGTGGATCTTGCCGTACGTGAAGGCGCTGAGATGGTGATTTCCCACCATCCCTTTCTTTTCAAGGCCATTCGCGAGCTTGACCTTCGGACGTATAAGGGGCGCGTGATCGAGAAGCTCGTGAAGCATGATATCCTGTCTTTTGCAGCTCACACGAATCTGGATACAGCCAAAGGCGGCGTGAATGATGCTCTGGCAGCTGCACTCTCTCTTTCTGATACGGAAGGGCTGGTCTTTGAGCAGGAAACGAAAGAGAGGAAGCTTGCACTTTATGTGAAGCCTGTCACCGCGAAGGTGCTCCGACATACGCTTTCAGAACTCTATGGGGATGCCGTAAATCATTTTTATCTTTTGGATGATGAGGATGATGCGACGGATGAGGCGAAGCTCGAATGTAATGTACCCACCGCGCTGCTTGCTTCTGTCCTTGCGAAAGTACAGGAAATCTGTGGAGATATTCACTATGATGTATATACGCTGGAAAGCCACGGGTACAAGGAGTACATGGGGCGGATCGGAAATCTGCCTGCGCCCATGAGCGGGAAAGAAGCTCTCTCTTATATAAAGGAGAAGCTCGGCATTCCCGTCCTTCGTTATGCGGGAAATCCGAATACCACCATTTCCCGCGTGGCTGTTCTGGGCGGTGCGGGCAGCGAATTTGCTGCGCTTGCAAAAGCGAAGGGAGCAGATCTCTACCTGACGGGCGACCTCAAGTACCATGAAGCGCAGGACGCTTCCCGCCTCGGTCTTCTCATCGCAGATGGCGGCCATTTCTATACCGAGCGCGTCATCGTTCCTGCTTTGGCAAAGCGCCTTCGGACGTATGCCGCAGAGCATGGCTGGGAGATCGAGGTCATCGAAGACAGCAGGGCAGAGGATATTTTCGGGGAGATGTAGAAAAACGGGTTCGTGGTTTACCTAAGGGGCGTGCCGCCCCTTGACTCTGAACCAGATTTTATCTTTCTCTTGAAAAAATTCCGTCTCCATGCTATACTGTAGCACGCGAGCAGGAAAGATGATTGCGGGCCGTAAGGCGTGAGGAAAGTCCGAGCTTCGCAGGGCAGGATGCCGGATAACGTCCGGCGGGAGTGATCCTAGGGAAAGTGCCATAGAAAAGGAAACCGCCACGCAAGTGGTAAGGGTGGAAAGGTGCGGTAAGAGCGCACCAGCAGTTGGGAGACCGGCTGGCTTGGTAAACCCCATCCGAAGCAAGACCGAATAGGGAAGGGTTGAGGTTGCCCGCTGACCTTCCGGGTTGCGTCGCTTGAGCAGTCGAGCAATCGGCTGACTAGACAGATAATCATCACCACGCAAGTGGGACAGAACTCGGCTTATTGAATGCTCGCCTTGAAAGAATGACGCTGTGACGTATGTCACGGCGTCTTTTTTGTTTGTCATTCGCGGCGAGGGTCTCACGCTTTCGCCACATGTACCGCGCACTTCTCAGCTTTTCTCATCTGTCTTTCCTGCTGCCTGTGCCCTATCCGCCTCTACGGGGTACCTTCCCGGCAAGGGGCTGATGATACGAGATAAATCTGCTATCAAGAGACCTTCGGGCATCGCCTCATATAATACTTGCGGCGAAGCCGCCACCATAACCCCGAACCTTAAACCTAAAAAATATTTTCCCATCCCCTTGCTTTCCCCTTTTTCTTTTGGTAGAATAAATAACGCATGAGTACACATGTCTGGCGGACTCTGCATCTGTGCTTGCGGGAAAAATTTTATTTCACACATTCCCGAAGTGGCTGCAGGGGAGGAAACGGACAGAGGTTAAAAACAGGAGGTTTTTATTATGGCAGTTGTATCCATGAAACAGTTACTCGAAGCAGGCGTTCACTTTGGTCATCAGACCCGTCGTTGGAATCCGAAAATGGCACGTTTCATTTTCACGGAAAGAAACGGCATCTACATCATCGACCTGCAGAAGACTGTAAAGAAAGTAGAAGAAGCATACGCTTTCCTGCGTGAAGTCGCAGCTACCGGCGCTCCGATTCTTTTCGTCGGCACCAAGAAACAGGCGCAGAATTCCGTGAAGGAAGAAGCTACCCGTTGCAATCAGTTCTATGTCAATGAACGTTGGCTGGGCGGCATGCTCACCAATTTCCGTACCATTCAGACCCGTATCGCTCGTCTGAAAGAACTGGAAAAAATGTTTGAAGAAGGCACCACTGACCAGTATCCGAAGAAGGAAGTCATCCTGATGAAACGCGAACTGGAAAAACTGGAAAAGAACCTGGGCGGCATCAAAGACATGAAGAAGATCCCGGGCACACTCTTCATCATTGACTCCAAGAAAGAAGAAATCGCTATTGCCGAAGCTCACAAGCTGCACATTCCGGTTATCGCTACCGTTGATACCAACTGCGATCCGGATGTTGTTGATTTCCCGATCCCTGCAAACGATGATGCTATCCGTGCTGTAAGACTGCTTGCTTCCAAGATGGCTGACGCTGTCCTCGAAGGCCGTCAGGGTCAGCAGGAAGCTGAAGCTGCTAAAGAAGCAGAAGCTGAAGAAGTTCCGGCTGAAGAAGCTGCTGAACAGGAATAATGGCTGTATAGGAAATTCGGCCTGCGCTTTGCGCAGGCTGGGGATTTCCTTTTTTTGAGAAATTTTTACAAACACCTTACTGTTTTATGATGGAGGTCATAAAGATGGCAATTACCGCTAGCATGGTCAAAGATCTGCGTACAAAGACTGGCGCAGGCATGATGGACTGCAAAAAAGCACTCGTAGAAGCTGAAGGCGATATGGAAAAAGCAGTAGATATTCTCCGTGAAAAGGGACTGTCTCAGGCTGCGAAGAAAGCAAGCCGTGTAGCTGCTGAAGGTGCTGTCGTTTCCGCTATTTCCGCTGATGGCAAAGTCGGCACCATCGTAGAAGTCAACTGCGAAACCGACTTCGTAGGCAGCAATGATGACTTCAGAGCACTGGCTGCTCGTATCGCACAGCAGATCATCGCTGTAAATCCGGCTGATGTAGAAGCTCTGCTTGCTTCTGAAATGGACGGCAAGGCTGTCAAGGATCAGGTCACCGAAGCTGTAGCTAAGATCGGCGAAAACATTTCTGTTCGTCGCTTTGTTCGCTATGAAAGTGCAGAAGGCGCTGTCTACAGCTACATCCACGGCGGCGGCAAGATCGGCGTTCTCGTCGAAATGAAGGGCGCAGACGCTGAGCTCGGCAAAGATGTCGCTATGCAGGTCGCTGCAGCAAATCCTTCCTACCTCGACCGCACTCAGGTACCGCAGGCTGAAATCGAACACGAAAAAGAAGTTCTGGCTGTCGAAGCGAGAAATGAAGGCAAACCAGAAAAGATCATCGAAAAGATGGTTCTCGGCCGTATCAACAAATACTACAAGGAAGTCTGCCTCGTAGATCAGGAATTCATTAAAGATGGCGATTTGACCATTGCGAAACTCCTGAAATCCAAGAATGCAGAAGTTGTCCGCTTCGCTCGTTTCCAGCTCGGCGAAGGCATCGAAAAGAAACAGGACGATCTGGCTGCTGAAGTCGCTAAACAGCTGAATCAGTAATCCATAAAACAAGAATAAGAGAACATCATCTTTGGTGTTCTCTTATTTTATGGCCTTTTTCAGGGATTGGATGGAAGCCTGGAAGTGAGGAAGTCAGATGTCTAAAGTCTAAAGGCTGTAGTTTCCAAGGCTCATCTCTCAAAATTCTTATGGCAGCTATTTCTGAAATACTATATAATAATATAGATGTATCACTGATTTTTACGGGGGTGTACAATGGCAACAGAAAACAAGAAGTATAAGAGAGTCATGCTGAAATTGTCTGGTGAAGCGATGGCCAGCGACAAAGGATTTGGTATCGATCCGGAGGTCGTATATCGACTGGCTGGCGAGATCAAGGAAGCCAGCGATGCCGGTATCGAGATCGCTGTCGTTGTAGGTGGCGGCAATATCTGGAGAGGTCTCAAGGGCAGCCAGGGCGGAATGGATCGTGCGTCGGCTGACTACATGGGTATGCTCGCGACTGTCATCAATTCCGTCGCTCTGCAGGATGCGCTTGAAAAACTTGGCGTCTCCACCCGCGTACAGACAGCCATCGAAATGCAGCAAGTCGCAGAGCCTTACATTCGCCGCCGTGCGATCCGCCATCTTGAGAAGGGCAGAGTCGTGATTTTTGGCGCTGGTACGGGCAATCCTTATTTCACAACGGATACCACGGCAGCTCTGCGCAGTGCAGAAATCGAAGCTGATATCATGCTGATGGCGAAGAAGCAGACCGATGGTGTGTACGATGCAGATCCAAAGTTCCATCCCGATGCAAAAATGTTCACTCATCTCACCTATAGTGAAGTGCTGCAGAAAGAGCTGGCTGTCATGGACAATACGGCCATTACTCTCTGCATGAATAACGAAATTCCGATCAAAGTATTCAATATCGACGTTCCTGGCAACATTGTCAAGGCCTGCAAGGGAGATACCCTGGGCACATTAATCGAAGGGAAATAATCATGTACGAAGAAGAACTGAAGAAACTGTCTGACAAGATGGATAAATCCATCGTTGCTCTCAAGAATGAATTCACCAGCATCCGTACGGGTCAGGCGAATGCCAGCCTGCTCGATCGCGTATTTGTTGAGTATTACGGCAGCCGTACTCCGATCACTCAGGTCGCTTCTGTGACTGTACCGGAAGCTCGTCTGCTCGTTGTCCAGCCATGGGACAAGGGTCTTCTGAAAGATATCGAAAAAGCCATCCTGCAGTCTGACCTCGGCCTCGTACCGATGAATGATGGCAACCTGATCCGTATGGCCATCCCGCAGCTGACCGAAGACCGCCGCAAGGAACTCGTCAAGGTTGTCAATAAGAAAGCGGAAGAGGGCAAGGTCGCTATCAGAAATATTCGTCGTGATGGCAATGATTTCCTGAAAAAGGAAGCAAAGAATAGCGATGTTTCCAAGGATGTCATCAAAGAAACTGAAGATAAAGTCCAGAAGCTGACGGACAAGAAAATCAAAGAGCTGGAAGCTGCCACCGAAAAGAAAATTAAAGAGATCATGTCTGTATGAGTGAGGATGTTCTTTTTGCAGGACAGCCGTTTACTGAAAAATTGAGACAGTGTGTAGAGAAATCGTATCCGAGTGGTACGATTTCTTTCACTCATGGGCGGGAAGCGCAGCTCGAAGAGGACGCGCTTTACCTTGTCCGAACCGGAGAAAAGGCTGTTGTCATGCCACGAATGAAGTATAGTGAGAGTGTGGAAAAAGTCGTGAGGCGGCGAGAATAATCTTCCCGCCCCTTCATTCCTCATTCGAGCAGAGCTTTTAAACGTAATTGAAGGGCGGGACGTCCCACGGGCTACCCCTGAACCTCGAACCCTTAAACTATCTAAACTCCATCCTATTTTGATTATGGGAGATTCCATTTATGTCTGATAAAAAATCATTTCCTGAGCATGTGGCCATCATTCTTGATGGGAATGGCCGCTGGGCGAAAGAAAGAGGAAGAGAGAGAACCTATGGTCATCAGGTCGGCGCGGCAAACGTGAAGACCATCGTACGTGCGGCGGGTCATATGGGAGTGAAAGTGCTGACGCTCTATGCATTCTCTACAGAGAACTGGAAGCGTCCGCCCATCGAAGTCCGTTTCCTGATGAAGCTTTTCAAGAGCTACCTGATTAGTCAGCTGCGTGAGCTGGTGGAGGATAATGTGCAGGTACACATTGTAGGCGAACCGTCAGCATTGTCGGATGATCTTCGCAAGGAGATCGCTGCCTGCGAAAAAGATACAGCGAAGTGTAACGGCATGATCCTGAATGTGGCCATCAACTATGGCGGACGCATGGAGATCGTGCAGGCGGTGCAGCAGATCGCACGCGAAGTGAAGAGCGGCTCTCTTGATGCGGAATCCATTACGGAAGAAACGATTTCTGCCAATCTCTATCCATCGGATGCCCAGGATGTGGATCTCATGATCCGTACGGGCGGAGAGTCGCGCATTTCGAATTTCCTTCTCTGGCAGATCTCCTATGGGGAGCTGTACTTCACGCCTGTTCTGTGGCCGGACTTCACCGAGGAGGAGCTTTCGAAAGCGATCGACTGGTTTACCGGAAGAGACCGTCGCTTCGGCGGGCTCACGGAGGATAAAAAATGAAAGTGCGTGTGATCACAGCGATCATCGGTATCATCGCTGTCCTTGGGCTGGTATATTTGGGAGGTTGGTTTCTGACGGGAGCCATTTTCCTCGTCTCCTTGCTGGCCCTTCTTGAATATGACAAGATGCTGAAACATTTCGGCGTATCGATCTATCTGAAATCGACGGCTGCTGCGACGGCCGTCATGGTACTTGCTTCGGGATCCTACTCTCTGAAGGTTTTTCTGGCTGCAATTTTTCTTGCCTTTGTACTGCTTCTCTACCTGATTCTGGGCATTAAGAAGGAAAATATGACCGGGCTTATTTATTCTGCTTTCGGTGCCGTCTATTTTGGCGTGGGCTTCGGCAGTCTGGCACTCCTTCGCGGCAGTCATGAGCTGCTCTCTCCGGTGGCAGTTTCCATGGAGCCGGGGATTTTCCTCATTCTTCTCGCACTCATTTGCACATGGGCGAGTGATTCTTTCGCTTACCTGACAGGGAAGGCCTGCGGTCGTCGTAAGATGGCGCCGCATATCAGCCCGAATAAAACGGTCGAAGGTCTTGTCGGCGGCGCAGTCGGCTGCGTCATTCTTGGTGTCCTTGTTTCCTTCTGTGCGGGGTTTGATCTTTTGGAAGGATTCATCCTTTCCGGCATGGTGGCGATCATGGCGCCCATGGGGGATCTCTTCGAGTCCTATGTAAAGCGTGCCTGTGATATCAAAGACTCTGGAAATATTCTACCGGGGCATGGCGGGATGATGGACCGTTTCGACAGCCTTCTCTTCGTAGCCCCGAGCCTTGTCGCGGTGCTTGCGCTGCTGAGATGAATATAAAATGAAGATGCGGTATTGCGCGCTGGTCATCAATGGGAGACGTAGAGATGGTAAGCCCCTCTGGCTTTGATTTCTAAAGTCTTCCAGTCTCACTTTTGCTCTACAGTCAAACTGTCACTCATATTTCCCCGAAAGGAGTCTTCTATGAAAGAAATCGCTGTATTGGGCAGCACGGGTTCCATTGGAACCCAGACGATGGACGTGATCCGTCTCCATTCGGATCTTTTTCATGCGGCCGTCATTGCTGCGCACAAGAGTATCGATAAATTACAGGAGCAGGCTGCGCTCTTTCATCCGTATGCCATCGTCATCACTGATGAGGATGCGGGGAAAAAATTTCTGGAAACCTATAATGGCGATGCGGATGTGCTGATCGGTGAAGCAGCTCTTTCTGAGGTCGTGAAGCGAGACGATGTCGACCTTGTCCTTGTAGCAGTCGTCGGCATTACAGGACTTCTTCCGACGCTTGAAGCGATTCGCGCGGGGAAGGAGCTGGCTCTTGCAAACAAGGAGACGCTGGTCGCAGGCGGTGCGCTTGTTCTTGAGGAAGCGAAAATGCATCATACGCTGATCCGTCCGGTGGACAGTGAGCATTCTGCCATCTTCCAGAGTATGATCGGGCAGGATCAGAAAGGCATCCATAAAATCCTTCTCACAGCTTCTGGCGGTCCTTTCCGCGGAATGAAGACCGAGGAGCTGCGCGGTAAGACCAAGACGG
>OIYX01000812.1_pt1 | contig 10257 bp, 7 predicted proteins | sample 1588431 | NCBI WGS metagenome assembly OIYX01 (sample SAMN03283241) | human gut metagenome | biome: human-associated habitat; material: feces | host: Homo sapiens | place: Peru | collected 2012
GGAGTGCGGTGGTGGATGGCGTGCTGATGGATACGAGAAATTATATCAATAAGCCTATCGAGGTCGTATGGCGACTGCGCTAAGCGGCGAATTTCAAACACACTCCGGATTTTTTCGGAGTGTGTTTGTTTTGGAATCAATTTTCATATAGAGAACTTCATTTCTGTTATGATCTGTCATTCTTTTTATGATATGATGATCTAAGGAAACGATGATTAAATCGCAGAATCAGTGTTTCCCTAAACGCAAGGAGGTGTGTCGTGATGAAAGAAAGTAAACGTTGTGAAGGCACACTCTTTTTGGGGCATTTTTTATTGGGGGGGGTAAACCAGCCTCTTCCGTAAAGGTAAACAATATTTTTGTCGTGCAAAATCAGAGGAAACGAGAAGCTATGGGGACATGGCTTTCGTTTCCTCTTTTTTAGGTGTTTGGTATGAAATATAATACGTGGAATATTTATTCGGCTGTTCTTCTCATGGAAACGTATGAGCGTGCGCGAAAGCACCCGCAAAAGAGAAGTGCAGAAATCATTCAGTTGTCTCAGCTGCTACGGAAGCGCGCAGGGCAGGGGAAGCCCTATCACGGCGTATTTGGCTCTGTCGCGGATATCAACTACCAGCTGGGGAAGGTCGAGAGCCAGATGACGGCAGGAAGACGAGGCCTGCCTGGGGCATTGCCGCAAGCGATCATGAAAGCCGTAAAAATGTATCAGTCCCAGCCCACGGACTATGATCGCTATCTGCGTGCTGCCCATCAAAATATCACAGTGGATGAACTGAGAAATCTGGAAATGGAGCAAGGAGGAAGACGGGGGCGGGGGAAAGCCATTCCCCTGAAGGAGATCGAGGGATCGGCTGCTAAAAAGGAGGAGTCCGTAAAGCCAGCAAAGGTGGAAGTCGCTGCGAAGGTGGAAGCTCCTGCGATGGAAGAGCCGAAGACAGTGGCGGCAAAGAAGGAAATGATTCCTTACGAGAGCGCAGAAAGTGCGCCGCTGCTTGCATTAGATGATTCTATTTTAGACTTGCATGTATCGACTCGCTTGGAGAATCTACTCATGCGCCACCATGTGAAGACCATTCGCGATATGCTTTCGTATCCGACCACGGAGTGGGAGCTCGTGAAAGGGATGGGAGCCAAATCGCTATGCGAGCTACGGGATATATTGAGACGATATAGCAGGATCGATCCGAATCAAAAACCGTCGCAGGGGCCGAAATCTGCTATAGAGCTGGCAGATGAGGCGATTTCATACGATATGCCTATCGGGCGGGCACACTTTGGTACGCGTGTGGATAGGGTACTTGCGAGTGCCGGCTTTCAGACGCTGGGGGAAGTGCTGCATTATCCGAAGGAAAAGTGGGCGGAGATGTCTGCACTGGGGACGAACAGTCTCGCACATCTTGTAAAGGAAATCGAAGTGTATCGCCAGGCGGCAAGAGCGACGGCGAAAGCAGAACGTGAGAAAAGGAACCGCGACATCTCGAAAGACCAGCTGCGTGAGGAAGCGGAGGCGATGGAAGACTTCGCGGATATGCTCATGGTCACCTATGAGCATATGATGAGGGTTGCAAAGCAGGCAGAGGCGCAGGATATCCCCTTAGCGGAAGGCATCTGGCAGGATGAGACGATACGGAAAGCGGCACAAAACTATGTGCTTCGTCTTCTTGTCCACGAAAAATATGAAGGCGCGTCTTTTGAGACGCTTTCGGCAGATTTTCCACATAGGATTTTTGATGAAACTGCTTTTGTGGCGCTTTTGGACTCCATGGAAAAGCAGCAGCTCATCTGGAAGCAAGGCAAGCGCTACTACTGTGTCTATCCTTCACTGGAAACGGTACTCCCCTCGGTTTGCCGGGAGCGGAATGCCAAGGTGTTGAAACTTCGTTTGTCGGGACTGTCGCTGGAAGAGGTGGCAGGGCAAGTGGGGGTGACACGCGAACGCGTGCGCCAGATCCAGAAGAAGATTTTCTCGAAGCTCCCGCCCGTACGGGAAGGATATTTCGCTTTCTACAAGCAGAAATATATCGGACTGACGGATGACGATTTTCAATACATTTTCCAGCTTGCAGAAGAGACGTGCCATTTTATCTCGCTTTACTTGGATGAGCAGCGGGTGAAGGAAAAAGATGTGGATGCGGGACAGCGTCTGCAGGCTTTGCGTGCCGTGATGCATGATCAGATACTGGATGCGAAAATACAGGAAAGGGCGGACGCGCGGCTGAAAGCGATCGATCCGTATTTTCTCATCGATGGAAAGCATGTGATGAAGAATCGCCAATCCCTCATCCGCTTTGCCATCAAAAGATATTGCCAGGATGCAAAACCTTCGGGTGCGTTACTTGAAGATTACCTGCGGCTTTTGGATAGTCTTTCCGTTTCGCGTGAGAATCCGCGCTTTTCCCTGAATGTGAGATATATAGAACATTATTTCTCGGAAATGACGGTATTGGTGAGCTGCCATCGACAGGTTCGCTATTATGACATTCTATCGATGGACTATCAGGATTTGCTGGATACGCTGCAGCTGACCGCATATAGCAATGTTGAAATATCCAGCCGCAAGTTTTTCCGTGACTACCCAGAAATCATGGAGCGGTATGATATCAGAGACGAGTATGAACTGCACAATCTTTTGAAAAAGCTCTGGGCGCATGGTCATTACAATGACTATCTGGATGATGCACATCGAATGACTTTTGGCAGAATGCCAACGCTGAAGATTGGTCATACAGATCGTAAAAAACAGGTCGTGGATATCATTCAGGAACATGGTTATATTTCTTACATGGATCTGGGATGCGCGATAGAAGAAGCGTATGGTGTTCCTCAAAATGCTGCAATGGCGAATGGCTGGGGCGAAACCTGCAAAGAGTATTTTGACCCTGGTACGGGGATGTTTCATATCCCGGAGACATTTCTTCCTGAGGATAAGGTGGAGCGCATGAAGAAACGCCTGCCGGAGGATTTTTATCTGATGCAGGATATCCTCGATACGTACTTGGAAGAATATCCAGAGGGAAATGTATGGGATATCGATCCGGCGGCTGTAAGGCAGATGGGTTTCATCTCGCATCGGAAATATGTGATCCGTGATACCTATAGCAGTGCAAAAGATTTCTTCAAAAAGCTGTTTGTAGAAAATGAAATACTGGATCTTCGAGATCATCCTGAATATGCGGTATCTTCCATGTTTTCAGCAGTCTGGCTAGGTCTTGCCAAAGATTTTAAGGTCGTAGAGGTTGAGCCGAGCGTATTCTGCAATAGCCGGTATTTGGAAAAACATGGAATTACCCAAGAGGTTATCCATGAATTTTGTGAGAATGTGTATCACTTCGTGGGAAATGGGAAATGCTTCAGCATCAAATCCTTGCAAGCGCAAGGTTTCGACCTTCCGTGGCAGGATGCTGGATGGAGCGATTGGTTTTATGGTTCTCTTCTGGCCGCCGATTACGATCATTTCAACAGCCAGAAATTTAGCTCGGAACATCTGCTGCGCAAGAGACAGATGCAGCGGAAACTCAGCATGGCGGATCTCGTCGAGGAAATCGTCAATGGTTCGGAAAATTTGCTGACGACTTCAGAAATTTCCGGCATCATCGAGGATACCTATGGGATCGAATTTCCTCCATTCAAAGTGAAGGAAATCGTAGAATCGAATGATGATACATTCTGCGAGAAAGTATTGTATTAAAGCGTGAGAAAGAAATGAAAATAGCAGTGATAGATGCAGACCTCCTCGGGCGGCGAAGGCATCGTTTTCCGAATCTGGTCTGCGAAAAGATTTCCGGCTACTACAAGCAGGTGGTGAAATTGCCGCCGGAAAATGTTGTTTTAAAAACGGATTATGAACATCTGGAAGAATTTGACCGTGTGTTTATCGCCAAAGTCTTCACAGATACCCCCGTTCCGGAATGGCTGCAACATGTGTCGCAGCCTAAAGAGCTTCTGATTCGTGTGGGGCGGCCAGACGCCGGAGCGCTGCCTGTCGAGAAGTGGCTGGAGAAAACTGTGGGATATAAAATCAATGGAAAGATACCTGTCAACGTAGGCGGCACAGGTTTCTTTTTTGATCGTGCTCCCAATCTGCCTGATGTCATCGAGCATTGCATGCCTGACTACCATCTTTACGACAACTGGATCGAGGAGAAGGTAGAGCAGGCGAAGAAAAAGGCAGAAAGTGAAGGCCGTGAATTTCATCGCAGCCGGTTTCTGGTACAGTTCAAGGAGTACCTGGAGTACAGCATAGGGTACTTGACCCGTGGGTGCTTCCGGCACTGCGGCTTCTGCGTGAATCAGAAATATAACAGGGTATTCCGTCATAGCCATTTGACGGAATTTTTAGATCGGGATCGCAAGAAGATCTGCCTTCTGGATGATAATTTCTTTGGATATCTTGACTGGCGGCCGCTTCTGGGAGAATTGCTCGCAACAAGGAAACGATTCAAGTTCAAGCAGGGAATGGATGAACGTCTTCTGACGCCAGACATAGCGAAGGCACTTTTCACATCGAACTATGATGGGGATTTTACGTTTGCCTTTGATAACATCAGCGACTATGACCTGATTCATGCAAAGCTGGAAATCATGAAGCCGTACAAGAAGGGACGGAGCGTGAAATTCTACGTGCTGGTGGGATTTGCATCCACCGATTGGAAGGATATCCGAGATACCTTCCGGCGTATTGAGCTTCTGATGCGGTATCACTGCCTGCCATATATCATGCGCTATCAGAATAAGAATGAAGCGCCTTGGAAGGCTTCGCCGCTTCATGCGATGTATGTGGCGATTGCCCGTTGGTGCAACCAACCGAATATTTTCAAAAAGATGAGTTTCAGAGAATTTTGCAAGGCCAATCAGGCGATGAAGAAGACGCCAGGCTATTGCTCTGCCATGCAGGCGATGAAGGATTTCGAAATGAGACATCCGACGCTGGCAGAAGAATTTTTTGATATGAAGTATTCCGACTATTCTGACTGAGGGAGCTGATTCCTATGGATTTTTTCGAGGAGTGGGGAAGGAATCTGGAGAACGCTAAGTACCTGTATGCGTTTCTGTCTGAGAAAGAATATGTGAATCAGGTTTTCCTGTCCGGCACAGGGTCAGAGGAAGAGAAAGCATGCCGCGTGCTGTCCAAAGTGTCGATCGAAAGACTGGTGGACTGCATTTGCCGTCTGTCTCCGAAAAAGGAATTTAGTGTGGCGGATATTCCCATGTTCAGCAGTCTCGAGCGCTCCATCATTCGCGTCCCCGAGTTGTTGGAATTTGCAGACGATGGACTCTCTTTTGATGATCTCGGCTATCAGCTGATGCAGTGTGCCACGCAGATAGCTAAGAAGAAATATGGGGAGAACCAGTCAAAAACGGCCGCACTTTTCAGCCTTGTATCCATTACGGATACGCGGCCTAAGATGGTGCATCTGACGTCTTTGGGAAAGTACCTGATACCGATACCTTTTCCGGAAAAGTCGGAGATTTTAAGAAAACTGCTACTTCGTAATGCTTATCTGCACTGCCTCATTCACAAGGCCGCGAAAGGCAAGGTGCGGTATGCGGATACGGTTGTCTGCGTTTCCCAAAGCACAGCGGTGAGGAGGCGTGGCAATGTGCGGGAACTGATGGAATTTGTTTTGAAAGGTACGAAGAAAGAACAGCTTTTGCAGCATATCGATTGGGAGGTGTAGCCATGGGGCTGAGAGATTTATATCTGGAGTCCTGCTATGAGACAGAAAGCAGCAAGGAACATCTGCTGGAAAAATTCTATATTCCGGTCTTGAAAGCGACGAAGCGGTACTACCGCATTGCGGGCTTTTTCAGCTCGACTGCTTTGACAGTAGCCGCGGAAGGTATTGAGGGGCTCTGCCAGAATCACGGGCATATGTACCTTCTCGTCTCTCCGCAGCTTTCTCGCAAGGACTTCGAAATCATTCAGAAACACCAGCCGCTTGATGAGCACGCGGATCTGTTTCAGGAGCTGAAGCTCGATGAGGCGGCCGATGATCATCTGAAGCTCCTTGCCTACCTGCTGGATCAGGGTTTTCTGGAAATCAAGATCGTCGTATGCAACAATTCACCGACCAGCCTTTTTCATCAGAAAGTCGGCATCATGGTCGATGAGAGGGGAGACATGATTTCCTTCTCCGGCTCCATCAATGAAACGGCGCAGGCATGGCTGGAAAATATCGAAGAATTCAAAGTCTTCCGCTCTTGGGAGCTGGGACAGCAGGTCTATGTGGATGCGGATAAAAAGAAATTCGAGGACTACTGGAGCAATCGAAAGGCGTCCATCGCGACGGTTTACGATATCCCGGAAGCCGTCCGAGAAAAGATCGTCAAGATCAAGCCGAAAGATCCATTCGATCTTGATTGTATGAAGCGATACAAGAAACCGGGTGAAAAAGACCCGATCGGACTCTTCCAGCACCAGAGAGAAGCCGTGCAGAAATGGAAAAAGAATCAGGGCCGGCTCCTTATGGAAATGGCGACAGGGACAGGGAAGACGCGGACGGCCATCGGCTGCATCTATGAAAAAATGAAAGAGAAAAAGCCTTTTCTTACGATTGTCGCGACACCGCAAAATACCCTCTCGCGCCAATGGCAGGCGGATATGGAGAAGGGGGTCTCCTTTGATTATAGTCTTATCGCGGATGGGACGAACCCGAAGTGGAAGAAAGAACTTGAGAGCATGCTCTTGACATTTTGGAAATACACGAATGCCATCGTGTACACCACACATGCCACGGCTTCCTCTGATAAATTTATAGAGCTCATTACAAAGTATAAAGGAGATACGCCGATTCTTTTCATCTGTGATGAAGTCCATGGGATCGGCTCGGATAAGCAGCAGAAGGCGCTTCTTTCCTGCTATGAGCAGCGCATCGGTCTTTCAGCGACGCCGGAACGTCTCTTTGATGAAGAAGGTACGCAACTCATCCGGGACTATTTTGGAAATCAGTCATTCGAATTCGGCCTTTGGGATGCCCTGCATACGAAAAATGAAATCACACAGAAGCCTTTCCTGAATCCTTACGTCTACCACCCGCTCTTTGTCCATTTGTCCGAGGAAGAAAAGCAGAAGTGGGAAAAGCTACAGCGAAAAATCAGGCCGCTTGTCTTTACGATCGAGAAGCTGAAAAAACAACATAAACCGTACCAGAAAGAGAAAAAGGTACTAGACAATCTGTATGAAAAACGTGCCGATATCGTCAAAAATGCAGAAGAAAAGATGGCGGTGCTGGATGGACTGCTGGACAGTATGGATCCAGACTCGATCCAGGATACGCTTCTCTTCACATCGAACGTGCAGATGGATGGTTGCATGCAGATGCTGGCCGAGAAGAAAATCACGCGGGCAAAAATCACGGAAGAGATCTCCGCCAGCAAGACGGATAGAGAGACGGGCCTGACAGAACGGCAGGAAATTCTGAAAGGGTTTGCCACTCACAGCCTGCAGGTCGTCCTCGGCATCAAGTGTATGGATGAAGGCATCGATATCACGACTGCCCGCGTGGCGATCATCCTAGCAAGCAGTACGAATCCTAGAGAGTACATCCAGCGTGTCGGACGTGTCATTCGACCGGCACCAGGGAAACAGATGTCGGAAATCTATGATTTCATCGTTTTGGGCGATCAGGATCTTCCGCTCTTAAAGAATGAAGAAAAGCGCGTCGCGCTGATTACGCAGAATGCCGATAACTATATGGATGTATACCAGTTGTTCAAGGGAAAAGGTGTGGATTTAAATGAGTATCAGCAAGAGAATTAAAGACCAGATCGAAGCGCTTGATGTGAATCGGAATATGAAAGATCTGATGCTGGATATCCTGGAAGCGCAGAGCCGAGGAAGCAAAAAAGCTTATGATAAAAAGATTCAGGAGTATCTGGATAAGCAGAATAAAAAAGGAGGAGAGGCGTGATGGGCATTCAGATCGATCGACTGTCATTTGTAAATTATCGCCAGTATGGGACGTGTGAAATCAATTTCAAAAAATCGGAGAAGGCTGATACCCAGCTCTTTGCCATCATCGCGCAGAATGGTACCGGGAAGACGACGGTGCTGAAGGCGATCACATGGTGCCTCTATGGGAAAGAGAATCCGCGTGAATCGAATGCAAAAACGGAAACACGGAGCCTGCCGCTTGTGAACAGCTCAGTCCTAGACAAGGCGAAGGTGGAAGAACGCGTGCCGGTTTCTGTGTCGTTCCGCTTTACCAATGAGTCCCAAGATGTCATCGAACTTACCAGAAAAGCATTTTTCATGAAGCACAGCAATGGCACCGTCACTGGCAGTGCTCCTTCTTTCATGGCGACGGTCACCCCGCATGATAATTCCAATACCAAAACGCTTAGCGAAGAAAATGCAGGCATTCTGGTGAAACAGTACTTCGATGAAGCCATTTATAATTTCTACTTCTTTGATGGGGAAAAATTGAAGGATTTCTTCGCTACGCCGCTGAAAGAGTCGATTTATAATATTGCACAGGTCAATCTTTTGGAAAATACGATCAATGCGACGAACAATAAAAAGGTGGCGTTGAATTGGCAAGAAATTACCGGACTACGCCAATCTTTTTTCGGAGAAAACAGAGAAGGAAGATTGGATCGCTGCCACGACGAAAGAAATCGAACGAGCGAATAGAAAACTGGAAGAAGCCAAGCAGCGAGAAAATTCCTATGATAATAAGCTGATGGGATTTCGTGAAGTAGAGCCATTACAGAGGGAAAAGAAGCGTCTGGAGAGAGAAGAAAAGGCGCTGGAACAGGAAGACGCTAAGAACAAAGCAGAACAAACGACCATTATCAAAGAATACCTGGTATTGCTCACGATGTACCCCAGACTGAAGAGAATCTATCGCTACATCTCGGCTAAAAAAGAAGCGGGAAAACTGCCGCCAAGCATTGATAGAAATCAGATTTTGGAATTGCTGCACCATAAAGAGCAGCCCTGCCCGCTTTGCCATAGTCATCTGACGGAAGAAGCCATTCTTCATTTGGAAGAAATTTTGAAGGAAAATAAAATTTCCTCCGCCACCTCCAATTTTTTAAGCTGCATGATATCGCCGCTGGAGGTCTATCTCGATAGAGCACGGGAGTATATGACTCAGCGTGATGCCTGGCGCAACAGGGTCATTGCTACCCAAAAGCGGAAGGCAGAAAATAAGGCGCAGCTGGAAGAGAATAACCGCAAACTGGACGCTTATGGTGGCGATGCGGGAACGGCGAACGTAGCTTTGTGGAATAAAGAACGTGACCAGGCAAAGGGGGAAATCAACAACTATAATAAAGAAATCGCAGGCCATAAAGCGATGATCGCAGTCAAAAGTGCAGAAATCGCCAAACTGGATAAGGAGCTGTCTGTGTATGAGAAGCAATCAGCGATTCAGGAAAAGCAGAGAGAAGAACTGAATGTATTAAAGAAAATTGGCGATGGTTTCACAAGGGTCAGAGATGCGATCGTCAATGAAACCAAGAAGGAAATGCAGGAACAGACATGGAAGACATTCCGCTCTATGATCTGGAAAGAGAATACTTTCGGAAGCATCTCCATCGATGATCAATATAATGTCGAAGTTTATAACATGCAGGGGCATATCATGACGAATTCAACTGGTGCTACAGAAGCCATGGCACTGGCATACGCTTTCACGCTTTCCGTACATCAGGTTTCTGGGAAGAACTGTCCGCTCGTCATCGACTCTCCCTTAGGCCGCGTATCGGATGAAAACAGAGTACGCATGGCTAAAGCGCTCCTGAATATCGCGAAAGAGAAGCAGATCATCATGCTCTTTACGCCAGATGAATATTCTCCCGCAGTGGCAGAAATGTATGATAAGAAAGCAACCGTGCGGCATCTGAACCTGTCTAAAGATGAAAGTGTAGTAGAAGGAGTGGATCGATAATGGCAGATAGAGCGTATATTGCGGACGAAAATAGGGACTACATCAATACCCATGGGAATATCCTCGATCTCGAAGCGACGCCGAATAAGGAAATCTTTTTTCTCACCATGGCACTTGGCATGGACGAGCCGAAAAAGCTGCCAACCAAAAAGACGGGCTGGATTCTCTTTAAGACATTTGATACCAGGGACCAGGCTCTGATCCAGGCGCTGCGTCTGGGGGCAGAGGATGTGAATGAAGAAAATATCAATGATTTTACCGACTTTGACAAGTGTATAGACTATGCAGAACAGTGTTCGGAAGCAGGCTTTGAAAAGCTTAGGCAGATGGTCGCGGATGCAGATGGTGATAACACGACGCT
>OIYX01000813.1_pt1 | contig 10254 bp, 7 predicted proteins | sample 1588431 | NCBI WGS metagenome assembly OIYX01 (sample SAMN03283241) | human gut metagenome | biome: human-associated habitat; material: feces | host: Homo sapiens | place: Peru | collected 2012
AATGGATTTCGATGTTCTGGGTAGGCATTGAATCTTGGTGCGACTACAGGCGCACGGGCTACCCTATTCTCAAGACAAACGGTCCTGCTGCCGGCAACAACTACATTCTGCCCACGCGCCTGAGGTATCCTGCAGATGAGAAATACCGCAACCCGGCCACCTATCAGGAAGCGCTTGACAGCTGGCTCGGCGGGACGAACAATATGCAGACAGACCTGTGGTGGGCGTCAACGGCGGAAAGTCGAGGCAACAGGCTGCGCGGAAGAAAATAACAGACAAGATATTACATCTCAAAATAACTGGACAAAAATTCAAACATATTCTTAGTTTTGATATGAAAGGATATAATATAATATTGCCGCTGATTCTGTCGGTCATCGCAGCAGGCTGTTCAAAGGAACCTCAGGACAATCAGAAGAAGGAACTGAAGCCCATAGAGTTCAGTTGCACCTACAATGACGCTGAAGTCAAGTCGCTGCAATTCAATTCGGCCAGCAGAAGCATACGCGTTGGCGTGACGCTCAACAATCAGGACATATACTGGAACATGGCATCAGATGCCGATTGGTGTCAGGTCGCGGAGGAGACCCATAAAGGAGACGGCGGATTCACCTTGAACATTCTCGCAAATGGCGAGTATTCAGACCGCGAGAGCGCGAACATCACTTTCGTCTCCGGGCAATATAAATGTTTGGCAATTCAGGTCAGCCAAGCAGGCAACATATTTATAGTCAATAAGTTATTCTCAGTAAGTTCCAAAACGTCAGGAACAGAAGAACTTGAAGTTTCTGTAATGGACGGAGTGGAATGGGAAATTGTCGGAAACGACTGGATGTCAGCCGCCAAAGTTGGAACTCCCGTCTCTGAAAACGGCGTGACCAAGACAAAGGTAAGTGTCAGCTGGAACGCCAACGAGTCAGCAGCGCGGTTCGGCTCCATAGGCTTCCGCCGGGCGGACCTGACCGAACCGGATTCGCAGTTCAGTGTCTTCCAGTTCGGAAACGAGATGACCTATGACAACGAGGGCAACATCGTTCTGCCGGCTCAAGACTGTCCTTCCGTAAAGATAACCGTACCTGCATCCGGAGTGAGTGCAATAGCTCTGCCGGAATGGATTACCTATTCCGTGGAAAGAAATGAGAACAACACCGACACCTATAGTTTTGTCGTTGCCGACAATCCAAGCGACACTCGGACCGTACGCAGGCCGCAAATTACTTTTGATGTCGCGGACAAGGATACGGATGTCGTGCTTCCATCGATTAAGCAGGAATATTATACGGTGAACGGAATTATGTCCGCCGATGGTCTGAAACTGTTCGCGCAGACGGTGAATGATGGCGGAGACACAAGCGAATGGAAAAAAGACGGCAAGGTTATATTGCTGAATAATATAGATATGTCGTCAATGTCAGGGGAATGGATTTCTGCCGGAACAACAGCACATCCGTTCACGGGGGTTTTCGACGGACGGTACAGAAAGATTCTGAACCTGAAAGCATCCTCCCCGCTTTTCGGAATATGCGAAGGCGCGTCCATTTCAAATGTCGTAATCGACGAATCATCGGCATTCTCCACAAGTGGGGAATATATGACAGAATGCCTTGTTGCGGCTCTTGCCGGTTCACTGACGGACTGCAAGGTTTCCGAATGCAACAACTACGCGAATGTAACGATGAGTGCGTCGTCGCTGAATGCATCCACCTCGGCGTTTGTCGGAGGGCTTGCGGGACGTTCACAAGGCAGTACAATCATAAGCAACTCCCACAATTACGGCTACGTCAATGTCACCGATGCCTGCAAGACGGCCAGCGGACAGGGGCAGTTTCATGTCGGAGGACTCGCGGGCATGAACGGCGGAAGCATTGACAAGTGTTCCAACAACGGAGCAGTGTCGGATGCGGCGGTGTCATACAACCATTATCTCGGTGGCGTCACCGGCTCAAACGCCGGAACCGTTAAGGACTCCAAAAACTGCGGTCGCGTCACAACTTCCGCATTGAGACTCGTTGACAACACAAATGACGCATCACGCTACATCAGCATGGGCGGCATCGTCGGATGGAATATGACGGACGGGGCAATCAGCGGCTGCACCAACGATGCCTCACTGGTATCGGGCTCAGACGTCAAGATTCAGCGCATAGGCGGAGTCGCCGGCTATCTTGAAGGTGCGCAGCTTTCCGGAAACACCAATACAGAAAACGGAAAGTGCGACATAAACGGAGCCACAACCGACCAAAGAGGTGTCCGTCAGTTGTCATTGGGCGGGCTATATGGTGAATTTGTCTGCGACGCCGTGCTGGACCTGAGCAACGAGGGAGAAGTTTCTGCCGGTGTTCTCAATGTTTCGGAATATGAAAACAACACGAATTTCACAACCGTCTTTGTAGGTGGGCTAATTGGACGCGGTTGCGTGTCATCCAACCTTACGGTGAAGCATCCTCAGTGGAAATCGACGATAACGCTGAATGTGAAAAACAAAGAATACGGAAGTTTTGCACTCGGAGTCGGAGCTGTCGTGGGCAGTGCCGGAGTTTTCGGAGACAAACCATCAGGAGGTCATCTTACGGTCGAGGACGCCGCGACGGAAGGCTACATCACCTTGACGGCGAGCAAGAATAATGCTCTGAAGCATAAATACTCAGGTCTTGGAGGTGTCGTCGGATTCGTCTCCATAGGCGGAGCCACACTTCTCAGATGCACAAACGGCACAAACATAACACAGTCACAAGATTGTGCGAAGTCGAACGGCTATGCCCAGCACGCCGGAGGAATAGCCGGAGTCATCATGGGCGGCAACTCGGAAATAAGGGACTGCCACAACACCGGAGAAATCGACAACGAGCACTACAACAACAATCCGTGGAATGTGAGCGGGCAGCAGTGCGGCTCCGCGGCCGGAATCATCGGAGCTTACGGATATAACAACAGTTATAATGGCTCTCTGGTGGTTTCCGGATGCACCAACTCCGCTTCCGTCAAGTCCTACAGGGGCATGGCCGGCGGAATAGCGGGCTATCTGCGCAACGCCGAAATCTCCGATTGCAGCAACACCGGAACAATGGCGAACGGCACCCGCGCTTACGTCGGAGGAATCATCGGCATCGCTGACAAAACGTCAATCACAAACTGCACTGCAACCTGCAAGGTCAGCGGCACATCCGCCGGTTCCGAGATTTTCAGCGGTGGTGGCGTAGCAGGAATACTCTGGACCGGCTCAAGTTGCAAGGAGAGCTCTTTCTTTGGCGATGTCATCAGCCAAACTGAAAAGCCCAAGTCAGGCGAGACAGCCGGCAGTATTGCCGGTTCAACAGCATCGGGAACGACTATAAACGGCTGCAAGGCAGGAGGAACCGTCCGCGGAAATGCCGTCACTGGGTCCAATTACTCATCTTTCATCGCAGGAGACAGCAATGCCACCATCTCCTCATGCACTTACTGGGACGGGAAATAATCGTTAAAATGAAGAGAATATCCATATTATTGTTGCTGCTGGCCGGTTTCTGGTCATGCACTCCTGCAGCCAAACCGTCGGAAACTCCAGGGGACGAGCCGGGTGAAACAAACATTCGAGGAATAATCTATGACGACAATGCACAGCCGATGGCGGGCGTAATCGTGTCAGACGGATACCAATGCGTCAAGACCGGAGCCGACGGTCGATTTGCGATGGAAAGCGACTTGGACAAGGTGAAATTCGTGTCCGTTGTCCAGCCTTCGGGCTATCAGACGGCGGTGGCATCCGGCAAACCGCAGTTCTGGAAAAGGCTCGGCAGCGGCGATGCCCAGCAAATCAACGGGAGCTATCAGCTCCGGTTCACGTTGAACAAGATCAAGGCTGACCCGGAAAGGTTTTCAATGATTATCGCAGGAGACCCCCAGCCGCGCGCTGCATCGGCAACCTACGACAATTTCGCCTACCATTCGCTTGATTGCAGCGACGATCTGTGGAAGGATATAAGTGAATATGCTTCCACCATCAGCGGACGCCCCATCTATGGAATGATGCTTGGCGATATCGTTCATGAAAATATGTCACTGTATGCTAACTACTGCAAGAGCCTCGCGAAACTGAACTTTCCGTTCTACAGCGTGATCGGCAATCATGACAATGACCCCACCGCGGCCAACGACGATGCGGGAGCGGCATATTTCGAAAACAATCTCGGTCCGAGGAACTATTCCTTCAATGTCGGGAAGTTTCATGTCGTTGTTCTAGACAATCTGATAATGCGCCTTAATTCGTCAGGACAGCTCAAGGATTACGACCAGGGACTTACTGACGACATTTGGAAATGGTTGCAGAACGACCTGTCATACGTGGATTATTCGACTCCTCTCATCGTCTGCGCACATTCGCCGATGTTCATGATTGCATCGGGCACCGACCGCTCGCAGACCACGACGACCCGTCACGGCGCGGACTACGCATTGCTTCTTTCAAAGTACAAGAAAGTCTATGCGTGGGCAGGTCATGTACACAACAGCTTCAATTATGTCTATGACGCGTCCTCAAAGTTCCCGAACATCGAGGTGCACACGGTTTCAAGGGCGACGGGGGCACTATGGATTAACGAGTGGCTATGCGAAGACGGCACCCCGCGCGGCTACATTGTGGCGGAAGCAGACGGCGAGAACCTGTCATGGCAATTCAAGCCTATAGCATATCAGAGCAAAACGGCCGTCGGAGAGGTTCCGTCATACAAACTGAGGGATTTCACCTTCAATGCCGACGGAGTCGCGATGCGTGGCGGGAAAAAACTGGATGCAACATACCAACTGCGGGCATATCCGCGTGGTACATACGACGATAAATATGTATATGCCAACGTTTTCATGTATGACGAGAAATGGGGCGATGTAAAATTCACGTCGTCAAAGAACGGCTCCGCTGTCATGAGCAAAGTGACTGAAAAGAACAGAAAATATGACGCGGCCTACAAGGAAGTCTTCGATTTCTACAAGGCCTCCGGCTCCGCGCTCAGTTCATCTGCGGACTTCAAGCTTTTCGACAATTCTGGCAATGTAGCCACTCCGGTGACGCATCTTTTCAGATGCTATTCGTCCGCAGAGTCCGACTCGGGAACCGTCACTGTCACGGACCGTTTCGGCAATGAATATTCCACAACTGTTTCATGGTATGAAGAGATTAGTTTCCATTTTCCTGCTTCTCCTTCTGGCGGTTGCCGCCTATGCAGAAGGCATCGGAACTTATAAGGATTTGTTGGAGTTCGCCTCCGCGTGCAACTCCGGACAGAGCATTGAAAAGTGGAGGTCGGAGGACGGCTCCATCTGCCTGACTGCTGACATTGACATGTCAAAGGTCAAGAAGTTCAACGGCGTCCAGTCTTTCGGAGGCGTGTTCGATGGTTGCGGATTCTCTATCCTTAACTGGAAGACTCAGCGGGGACTTTTCGGAAAGATTCTTGACGGCGGAGCGGTCCGCAACCTGAAAATCGGAGAATCCTGCTCTATGAAGGTCTCAAGCGGAAATACCGAATTTTATGCCGGATTCATAGCCGACGTGAACGAGGGCATAATAGAGAACTGCGAGAACCACGGAAACATCAGCCACCGTTCCGGATACACGGAAAAGGACATTTATGTCGGCGGCATAGCAGGTGTCAACAAGGCCTCGGTGTTGCACTGCCGTAACTTCGGGCAGATAGTGTCGAAAACAGTCGGCGCGGAACAGATCGGTGAGCTCTCCGTCAATCTCGGAGGCATAGCAGGAGGAGGCTTTCTGAAGACGGAGATGTGCCCAGTCATCGCTTGGTGCGAGAATCTCGGAAGCATTGATTTCGACGGAGACTCTCCAGTTTGCAATGTCGGTGGCATTCAGGGAAACGGCTTCAAGGTGCCGGTGAAATTCTGCGTAAACAGAGGCGACATAATGGCCGAGACGGCGGCTGGAGAGCCGCGTAATGCCGCATTCATATCCCAAGCTCGTGTCGGAGGCATTGCCGGCATGACAAAAGGCGACATCATGTGCTGCGACAACTTCGGAAAGGTCAGTTCCTCCGGCCCGCACTCCCCTATGACAGGAGGAATCTGCGGTATGCCTCACGCCGCGATAGTCCTCGGAGACTGCGTCAACTATGGCATGGTGCGCATCACCAACGATTCTCCAGGTTCCGTCGGCGGCATTGCAGGTTCAGTCAACAGGCCCGTCCACATACGCGGCTGCATAAACCGGGGTGATGTCGCGTTCGACGGATTCAGCCCTGACAGGCGCTCTGCCTGCGGCGGCATAGTCGGCTCCGTCGGGGTCAAGAAAGACGCGAAGGACGGAGGCTATGTCCGCAACTGCGCCAATTACGGGAATGTAACAAGCGGCGCGGGCGGCAACAAGTTTGAGAATAATGCCAAGGCGATACACACCGGAGGTATTGCAGGATGGACGGCCGGTTCGGACCAGGCGACAGTTATGCTGAAGGACTGCTCAAACTATGGCAAGGTGACATCTGCCGGCGGGAGGTGCGGGAACATTTCCGGAGCCTGTGTCAAGGTCACGACAGGACTGCCTTCTGATATCCCGATGATTGGGCTGAGGCTGCCGAACTCATGTCCGACGGAAGCAATGTGTTTGGCAGGGTCACTGACACTGAAGGAAATGCAATCGCCGGCGTTGTGGTCAGCGATGGTCTCCAGAGCGTCCAGACCGATGGATATGGCTATTATTCCATGCGCAGCAATCTCGAAGGCGCCGTATTTGTCTACATTTCATTTCCTTCGGAATATGAGATTTCTTCCGTCAATGGCCGTCCGTCCAATTACAGACGCATCGCACGCTATCAGAAGGCAGTTATGGCAAATTTTAAACTTGAACCTCGCAAGAGCGCATCGGACAAATTCACTCTGCTGATGATTGCAGACCCGCAGATGCGTCCGTTCGGTGTCGATAATTCCGCAGAGGCATATAAAAATTCAGTGATTCCCGATGCAGAGGCGTTCAGAAGCGGAGTGAACGGTGACTGCTATTCCATAGACCTCGGCGACCTCGTGTATAACTATCTGACTGCATACGACGACTATCTTGACATCACCGAAGGTCTCAAGTGCCCGACATTCAACGTTATAGGCAATCACGATTACGACCAGACCACCCTCTACGCCTCCCGTCTCGGCACAATGCACTACGAGACATACATCGGACCGCTCCACTACTCCTTCAACATCGGAAAGATGCACTTCATCGTTCTTGATGACATCGTTTATAACAGAATGTCAGCCAATGAAACATACCGTTCTGGTCTGGAGGACAACACATTGAAATGGCTGGAGGGGGACCTATCGTTCATCCCTCACGACACTCCCCTTGTGGTCTGCGCGCACTCGCAACTGTTCAAGAAGCGTTCGAGCCATTCGACCCGAGGTCTGAACTACAAAGGCTACAAGGAACTTTTCTCGCGCTATTCAAAAGTCTATTCCTGGGCCGGGCACAATCACGAGAACTACAGTTACGACTATGCCGGCAAGGGTTTCGGATTGGACAACATATCCTGCATCACTGTCTCACGTGCCACAGGAGCCCTCCGTCTTAACAAGTACCTGAACAGCGACGGCACCCCTCAGGGCTACATGGTGGCAGAGGTCGAAGGCAAGTCCATGCGCTGGTACTACAAGTCTCTCGGCCGCGACAGCAGCTACCAGATGAAAGTCTATCCTCCGCGCCGCACTGACGGGGCGAAAATCGTTGCGAACATCTGGAACTACGATGACGGCTGGAGCAGTGTGGAATGGTGGGAGAACGGCAAAAAAGTCGCCGATATGCGTCAGACGGAAATGGAAGATCCGGACTATGTGGACATCTTTACCGAAGTGAAAAACGCCACAACCCGAAAATATTGCGCTCCGCAGAAAAGTCACAATATGTTCGAAATCATGCCGTCTGCCAATGCCCGCTCCGGCGAGGTCCATGTCACCGACAAATTCGGTGTAACCTACATCTCTGAAATTCAATGGTAAGGCGTCTGGAGCGTCGTCTTCCGATGCGGATTTTCATTGAGTTATTATTATATTCTCGTAATTTTTATGTAAGTTTGCATATTTGAGGAGATTGGATGTTGGGGAAGGTTGTTTTATTTGAACTGGGGATATGACGAAAAGGGCTTGGTATGCTTTTATGGTTGCTGTCGCAGTGATTGCACTGTTGGCAGTTTCTTTTGTGCCCCACCATCATCATAACGGGTTTATGTGCCTGGCGGACGAGCATTATTCCTGCTCCGATTCACACGGGACTGATGTCGCAGGTGGTTTGGGAAAAGCAGATTCCTGCACGGCAGCGGCCCATCATTGGCACTGCGACGGCAATTCCGGACTTTGTGACGGGAAAGAAGGGCATTGCTGCGGCGGCTCAGGACATAACGACGACCGGTCATATTGCATTGAAGATGAGGCTTTTCTCAATTCTCGAACAGAAAATTATCAGATGCACCTGCTTCCGCAGCCTGTGCAGTTTTTCATAGCCATTGTCATCGCCTATCTTGCCGATGACACCGCAATCAACGACGAGGAACACGATTTCGGGGATCTACCGCCTTGTCTTTACAAATCCGCAAATATCGACGGGACATTCTCCCTTCGCGCTCCCCCATTCTTCCGTGCCTAAAGCATCGGGAATATATTCTTGTTTCCTGATAATGTCAGCTCAATTCTGACACGGATGCGGCATTGATTATATGCCGGAAATAATTGAATCATAAAAACATACAATATATATGAAGAAGAACATTATCACCGTTCTTTTCTTTGCGGTCCTTTGTATTGTGGGCTGCAAATCCAAGAATGGAGGGACCGACAGTTCTGCGGCGGGACATACTCACTCTGAGTCCTGCACACATTCACACGAGGGGCATTCACACGAAGGGCACAGTCACGACGCTCATTCACACGAAGCCCACAATCATTCTGAGCATAATCATAGTGCGCACTCTCACGACGCCCACTCTCACGATGCCCACGGACACGATGCCCACTCTCACGACGCTCACGGACACGATGAAGGGCTGCACGCCGGAGAAATCAAGTTCAGCAAGGCTCAGGCAGAGGCGGTTGGACTGGAAACAGAAATCGTCACTCCGGCACCATTTCGAGGAGTCATCCACACCGGCGGGCAATTCCGCAACCTTCAGGGCAGTGAGGAGAACATCGTTGCCACAACATCCGGAGTACTCTACTACTCAAATCCTTCAATATCAGAGGGAACGTATATTACAAAGGGCGAAAAAATCGCTTCGGTCAGCGCACGGCACCTCCAGGACGGAGACCCTGTCGTGAAAGCAAAAGTCGCGTTTGAAACTGCTGAAAAAGAATTTCATAGGGCAGAAAAACTCGTTGCAGACAAAATCATTTCAGAAAAAGATTTCGAACAGGCAAAATTGAACTATGAGACAGCCAAAGCCTCCTATGAGGGACAGGCGGCAAACCTTTCGGAGCAGGGAGTGAGCCTCAAGAGCAAAGCTGCCGGATATGTGAGCAGGATTCTTGTGGGGCAGGGAGAATATGTCAGCGTCGGGCAGATTGTTGCTAAACTCGTCAGCAACAACAAGATGCAATTGATTTCAGACCTTCCGGAGGGTCATTTCAAAGATCTCGGCAAAATTCACGACGCCAATTTTCAGGCGGCGTATGACTCCGAGGTCTATAACGTAAAGGCTCTCAAAGGACGTCTAGTCTCTTGTGGAAGAGTGGCTTCTGAGGGTTCCGCCTATATCCCGGTGACATTTGAATTCGAGAATCGCGGAGGATTCATTCCGGGCTCGTTTGCAGAAGTTTGGCTGCTGAGCGACAGCCGGGAGGACGCTTTGAGCGTTCCTGTGGGGGCGCTGTCCGAAGACCAGGGCGTTTTTGCTGTTTTTGTGCGGCTTGAAGAGGAAATATTCAAACGCCAGGAAGTCACAATCGGGCACAGCAATGGGCAGCGAGTGGAGATTTTGACGGGGCTGCGGGGCGGCGAGGAGGTTGTCGTTCGCGGCACCCATCAGGTTAAGTTGGCCTCTGCGAGTACTGCCATTCCTGGTCACACCCATAATCATTGACGGGAATGAAGAAAAGGCGGCCTGCCGCGTTGCTCAGCTTGCCAAAATCCTCACAACCAACAGGTTGCTGCGGTATTTGGCTGCACTGAGCGCCTTGCATCCCATCCTTTTCTTCATCCCCTCTCACCCAAGCTTAGTGGTCTCTGAAATAAATTGCTGAAATAAATTGCTGAAATAAATTGCTGAAATAAATTGCTGAAATAAATTGCTG
>OIYX01000814.1_pt1 | contig 10249 bp, 11 predicted proteins | sample 1588431 | NCBI WGS metagenome assembly OIYX01 (sample SAMN03283241) | human gut metagenome | biome: human-associated habitat; material: feces | host: Homo sapiens | place: Peru | collected 2012
CCCGCCATGGGCGAGATGCGCTACATCTCCTTTGCCGTCGTGATGGGCAGCTGCGTCCTCTTCAGCTCGCTCCTCGGCGTCCTGCTCGGCGAATGGAAGGGCACGTGTGCAAAGACGAAGGCCGCGCTCGGCGCGGGGCTGTTCGTCCTCGCCGTCTCGATCGGCCTGGCGGTCGTCGCGAAGACGGTCTGAGATGAAGATACTCGCAGGTCTCGGCAATCCCGGCGCGCAGTACGCCAACACGCCCCACTCCGTCGGCTTCGAGGCGGTGGACGCGCTTGCCGCCGCCGCCGGCGTCGCGTGGGAGGAGAAGCGGCCGTTCAAGTGCCTGATGGCGAAGGTCGTCCTTGCCGGCGTGCCGACGCTGCTCGTCAAGCCGCAGACGTTCATGAACCTCTCGGGCGAGTCGGTCGCGCCGGTCGTGAAGTACCACAACGCGACGCCCGCCGACCTCCTCGTCATCCAGGACGACATCGACCTCGCCGTCGGGCGCCTCCGCATCCGCACGGGCGGCAGCTGCGGCGGGCACAACGGCGTCCGGAACATCATCGAGCGGCTGGGGACGCCGAACTTCACGCGCCTCAAGATCGGTGTCGGCAAGGACCGAGCGAACGTGATTGCGCACGTCCTCGGCAAGTTCGACCCCGAAGCGCGCGCCGTCATGGACCGCGCGGTCGCCGCCGCCGCCGAGGCGGCCATTGCGATCGTGCGGGACGGCCCGGCGCGCGCGATGAACCTCTACAACGGCTTCGACGCGACGCGTCCGCCGCAGGCTTGAACTTGAAGGAGAGACTATGGCAGGCTTGAACGAAACGCCGCGCGCCAACCGCATCCACATCGCGTTCTTCGGGCTGAGGAACGCGGGGAAGTCCACGCTCGTCAACGCCTTTACCGGACAGGACATTGCCATCGTGAGCGACGTCGCCGGCACGACGACGGACCCCGTCTCGAAGGCGATGGAGATTTTGCCGCTCGGCCCGTGCCTCGTCACGGACACGGCGGGGCTTGACGATGTCGGAGACCTTGGCGCGATGCGCGTCCGCAAGACGCTGGACGTCCTCGCGACGACGGACATCGCCGTCTGGGTCACGGCCGCGTCCGCCGGATCGGGCGACGACGTGCCCGCCGACTTCCGGGCGGCCTGCGTGGCGCGCGCGGTGACGCTGCTCGTCTACCGGCGCGGCGATTCGGTCGAGGAGCTGAAGCGGAAGATCGCCGCCGTGCGCCTTGAGGACGACACGCCGGGCCTTCTGGACGGAATCGTGTCGGCGGGCGATCGCGTCATCTGCGTCTGCCCGATCGACGAGTCCGCGCCGAAGGGGCGTCTGATCCTGCCGCAGGTTCAGGTCATCCGCGACTGCCTCGACCGCCACTTCGCGTGCACGGTCTGCCAGCCGGCGGAGCTGGCGGACTGCCTTGCGTCCGCCGCCGACGCCGCGCGCACGGTCGTCATCACGGACTCGCAGGCGTTCGCCGCCGTCCACCAAACCCTCCAAACTTTCCAAACGCCCACTCCCCCGAACTCCCAACCCCCCAAACATCCAAACGCCCAAACGCCCAAACCCGTCCTCCTCACCTCCTTCTCGATTCTCTTCGCGCGGCAGAAGGGCGATCTGGACGCCTATCGTGCGGGGCTTGCGGCGCTGGCGGGGCTGAAGGACGGCGACCGGGTGCTGGTCGCCGAGGGCTGCACGCACCATCGGCAGTGCAACGACATCGGGACGACGAAGATTCCCAAGGCCTTGGCGAAGCTGACGGGCCGAAAGCTCGACTTCGCCTTTTCGAGCGGCGGCGGCTTTCCGCTTGAGTCGGCGGACGGCGTGCGCGTCGCGCTGGTCGTCCACTGTGGTGGCTGCATGCTGACGCGGCGCGAGGTGCTGCGGCGGATCGCGGCCTGTCGGGCGGCGGGCGTGCCGATCGTCAACTACGGCCTTCTGCTGGCGGCGGCGAACGGCCTGCGCGCGGCGGACATGCTGGTCGCGGGCGACCGCCCGTAGCAAGGGCAGACAGGCCCGTCGTCCCCGTGCTTCCGGCACGTCCCCAAAAAGTCTCTTGCGCGTCCGACGGTGTCCGGACATGAACTTGAGCCAACGATTGCTGGGGATTCGAATGGGATCAAGGCAAGTCGTCCCGAAAATCCGGGATAAGGTGCTGCACAAGGCGGATTGACCGTTCTCGTGCGATTTTGGTATACTACGGCCCGTTTTGACCGTGAGAGTGTAGCGCGCGTGCGCGAGAGTATCGCGGGGAATTACCAGAAAAGGCAAAAATGGATCAGATTCGGATCAAGGCGGAGGCGCGTACCGAACAGGGTACGGCGGCAGTCCGTCGTTTGCGCCGCACGGGGATGATTCCCGGTTCGGTGATGAAGATGAAGAAGGGCGGCACGGAGCTCGTCAAGCTTCCGGAGCACGACTTCATGATGGCGATGCGCGGGCGGACGGGCAAGCAGGTCCTCGTCACGCTTGACATGGACGGCCGCGAGATTCCGGCGCTTCTGCGCGAGATGCAGAACGACGTCCTCAAGGGCACGCCCATCCACGTGGACTTCAGCGAAGTGTCGCTGTCCGAGAAGGTCCGCGTCACGGTTCCGCTCTACCTCGTCGGCGAGGCGAAGGGCGTGAAGCTCGGCGGCGGCGTCCTCGAGCAGGTTCTCCGCACGATCGACATCGACGTCCTCCCGACGGACATCCCGGAGAAGTTCGACATCGACGTGTCGGCGCTCGACCTGGACCAGACGCTGTTCGTGCGCGACCTCAAGCTCGGCGACCAGTACACGGTCGTCACGCGCGGCGAGCTCGCGCTTGCGGTCGTCAAGGCTCCGGACGACGTGCCGGCGGCCGGTGGCGCGGCTGCGGCGGCTACGGACGCGGCCAAGGCCCCTGAGGTCATCAAGAAGGGCAAGGAAGAGGAAGCCGGTGCGGCTGCCAAGAAGGAGGAGAAGAAGTAATGAAGAAGTACGATGCTCTCTACATCTTCGTCGGCGTCGCCAAGGACGATGCGGTCGAAGCCCCGCTCGAGAAGGCGTTGGCGGAAGTGACGCGCGTGGGCGGCAACGTCCTCGAGAAGGTCGTCCTCGGCGGGCGCACGTTCTCGCGTCCCATGAAGAAGCGCGACCGCGGCACCTACGTGAAGGTCCGCCTTGAGCTCGACCCGGCCAAGGTCGACGAGCTGGTCAACCGCTATCACCTCGTCGAGGACGTCTTCCGCGTGCAGATTCTCGCGGTCGATGACCGTCGCGAGGCGAAGATCGCGCAGGAGCGCGCCGAGCGCGCCGCGATCCAGGCGAAGAAGGACGCGGCGGCCGCCGCAGCGCTCGCCGCCAAGGTCGAGGCCTGAGTCGGAAGGGGGTGCCGCGATGGCGTCTTTCAACAAAGTGATCCTGATGGGCAACCTCACGCGTGACCCGGACGTGCGCGTGACCGGGGCGAGCGGCATGAAGGTCGCGCGGCTTGGTCTCGCCGTCAACGAGCGCCGGAAGGACCGCAACGGCAACGTGCAGGACTTCCCCGTGTTCGTCGACGTCGACGCCTGGGACAAGCTGGCCGAGCTTTGCGGGCAGTACCTTTCGAAGGGAAGCTCCATTCTCGTCGATGGGCGTCTTCAGATGGACACCTGGGAAAAGGACGGCGTCAAGCACCAGAAGCTCAAGGTCCGCGCGAGCACGATCAAGTTCCTGCCGAAGGGCGACCGCCTTGCGGGCGGCCCGAAGCCCGTCGTGGAGCAGACCGCGCCCGAAACGGCCGAGAGCGATCCCGCCGACATACCGTTCTGAAAATAATCGAATGGTCGAATGTTCGAATGATCGAATGGTCAACGGACAGGAAGATCGAATCGTAAACCTTTAAGGAAAAACACAATGGCTTTCAAGAAATCCAACAGCTCGGCCGGCGAGGAGTTCGCCGCGAGGAAGCGTCCGCCGCTCCGCAAGGGCGACGCAATCGACGTCAACGACATCGAGACGCTCAAGTACTACATCACCGACTACGGCAAGATCCTGCCGGCGCGCATCACCGGCGTGACCTCGCAGCAGCAGCGCCAGATCCGCCAGGGCGTCAAGCGCGCCCGCAACATGGGGCTCATGGCCTAACGGGAGGAGCAGCGATATGGCACAGCACATCGAAGTCATGCTCATGGACAACGTGAAGAAGCTCGGCAAGGCCGGCGCGATCGTCAAGGTCGCCCCCGGCTACGCCCGCAACTACCTCTTCACGAAGGGCCTCGCCGCCGTCGCGACGGAAGCCGCGAAGCGCCGCCTGAAGAAGCTCGAGGCCGAGCGCGCCGCGCGCGCCGCCGAGGAGAAGAAGGCCGCGCTCGAGCTCGCCAAGAAGCTCGAGAAGCTCGAGATCACCGTCTCCGCCCACACGACGGACGGCAAGCGGCTCTATGGCGCGGTCAGCGTCACGGACATCCTGGCGGCGATCGAGGCGAACCGTGGCGTCAAGGTCGAGCGTCATCAGCTCGAGCTCGACGACGCGCTCAAGGAAGTCGGCGTCTACGAGCCGACGATCGATCTCGGACGTGGCGTCACCGTCAAGTTCAAGATCACCATTCTCGACGAGGAAGCGCCCGAGGCGTGACCAAGCTCGAGGAAAAATGGAAACTCACGCGGGAGACGGTCGGCAACGGCCGTCTCTCCGTAATCATGCCCCTTTACCGCCTCGCCGCCGAGGCCGAGGGGAATCTGCGCGCCGTCGCCGCGCTCTTCGAGCGGCATGGCGTCGAGACGGAGCTCGTCCCGGTCGATGACGGCAGCGGCGACGGCACGGCGGAGATCCTGCGCGGCATCCGGCTGGACGGCTTTTCGCACGTCACGCTGAAGAGCGTGGTCTGTCCGCGCAACGGCGGCAAGGGGGCGGCGCTCCGCGCGGGCTTCGAGGCGTCGAGCGGACGCTACGTGCTTCTGCTTGACGGCGACCTGGACATCAATCCGCAGCAGACGCCGCACTTCTTCGAGCAGCTGGTCGTCCGCGCGGCCGACATCGTCGTCGGCTCCAAGCGCCATCCGAAGTCCGTCGTGCAGTACCCGTGGCACCGACGGCTCGCGAGCGTCTGCTATTTCGCGTTCGTGCGCCTGGCGTTCGGGCTTCGGATCACCGACACGCAGACGGGCATGAAGCTCTTCAAGCGGGAGGTCCTCGGCCCGGCGCTCGACCGGATGCTCGTCAAGACCTACGCCTTTGACCTCGAGCTTCTCGCCATTGCCGCGCAGCGGGGCGCGAAGATCGTCGAGGCGCCCGTCGTCATCCGCTTCGGCGACAAGTTCGGTGCGCTGCGGGCGGAGACCGTCCGGCGGATGATGCTGGACACGCTGGCCGTCTTCTACCGGCGGCGGATTCTCGACTACTATTCGAAATGCCTCGTTCCGCCGAAGCTCGACCGCGCGCCGCTCGTCTCGGTCGTGATCGCCTGCCCGAAGACGAGTTGGATGCTGGACGAGTGCCTGGACGCCCTTCGGGGGCAGTCGTACGCGAACTGGGAGGCGATTGTCCTGCCGGACGCGGCGGAGGGGGGGCGGACGGCGGACGCGGGGCGCGTTCGCTTTCTCCCGACGGGAAAGGTGCGCCCCGCCGAAAAGCGCAACCTCGGCATTCGCGCGGCGAAGGGCGAGATCGTCGCGTTCATCGACGACGACGCCTACCCGGAGGCGCATTGGCTCGAATACGCCGTCAAGTACTTCGGCGATCCGGGCATCGGCGCGGTCGGCGGGCCGGGCGTGACGCCGCCCGGCGACGTGCGCCTGGCCCGGCTGGGCGGCCGCGTCTACGAAAGCCTCCTCGTCTCCGGCACCTACAGCTATCGCTACCGCGCGGGCGGCGTCCGGATGGACGTCGACGACTATCCGAGCTGCAACCTCCTCGTGCGCAAGGACGTCCTTGACCGGCTCGGCGGCTACCGGACGGACTTCTGGCCGGGCGAGGACACGCTTCTCTGCAAGGACATCGTTGACCGGAGCTGGAAGCGGATCGTCTACGATCCGTGGGTCATCGTCTACCACCACCGCCGGCCGCTCTTCCGCCCGCACCTGCGCCAGCTCGGCCGCTACGGCTTTCATCGCGGCTATTTCTGCAAGCGCTTCCCGTCGAACTCGCGGCGGCTGTCGTATTTCATTCCGACGCTCTTCGACGCCTACCTGGCCGGGTTCGCGCTGCTCGCGGGGCTGGCTGCGCTCGGCTTCGTGCCGGGGCTGGCCGTGGCCGTCTGCGGCGCGCCGCTGGCGCTTTACCTCGCGCTCGTGGCGGCCGCGTCGTTCAGCCTGCACCCCGTGGACGACCTGCTGACGGCCCTTGGCATCGTCCTGAGCCACGTCTGGTACGGCCTCCAGTTCCTGCGCGGGCTCTGCGCGGCGAAGGCGCCGTGCGAATACATCGGCGCCGACCACGCGGGCGGCGGCAATTTGGTATAATGTTGCGCTATGAAACTGATTGAAGAGCTGAAGGCTCGCGGACTCGTCGAGGCGCTGACGGATCCCGAGATCGAGAAGGCGCTGGAGCAGCCGATGACGGTCTACTGCGGGTTTGACCCCTCGGCGCGTTCGCTCCAGGCCGGGAACCTCGTCTCCATCATCGTCCTCAAGCGCTTCCAGCAGGCGGGCCACAAGGTAATCGCGCTCGTCGGCGGCGCGACGGGGCTCATCGGCGACCCGTCGGGCAAGTCGGCCGAGCGCAACATGCTGACGGTCGAGCAGGTCGCCGCGAACAAGGCGGGCATCCGCGAGAACCTCGCGCGCATCCTCGACTTCGACGGGCCGAACGCGGCCGTGATGGTCGACAACTACGACTGGTACAAGGGCACGAGCGCGATCGAGTTCCTGCGCGACATCGCGATCAACTTCCGCGTGCCGCAGATGCTCGCGAAGGAGTCCGTGAAGAAGCGCCTGGAGGCGCGCGAGGGCGCGCTCACGTTCACCGAGTTCTCCTACCAGATCCTCCAGGGCAACGACTTCCTCCATCTCTACGACACGTACGGCTGCCAGATGGAGGTCGGCGGGGCCGACCAGTGGGGCAACATCACGGCGGGGACGGATCTCGTGCGGCGGATGCGCGGCAAGACGGCCTACGGCCTCACGTTCCCGCTCCTGCTCGACTCGACGGGCAAGAAGTTCGGCAAGTCGGAGGGCAACGCGCTCTTCCTCAACGGCGAGATGACGCCCGTCTTCGACTGGTACCAGTACTTCCTGCGCACGCCGGACGCGGACGTGATCCGCTACCTGAAGGTCTTCTCGCTGCGTTCGCTGGACGAGATCGCCGCGCTGGAGGCCGAGATGAAGGCGCATCCCGAATCGCGCATTCCGCAGAAGGCGCTTGCCGAGGAGATTACGCGGCTCGTCCACGGCGAGGAGGGCCTCCGGAAGGCCCAGGCGGCGACCGAGGCCCTGTACGCGAAGAAGACGGCGGCGGACGTCGCGAAGGCCGAGAACGTGCCGAGCGCGACGGTCGCGCTCGCGGACTGCGTCGGCAAGGCGGTCTTCGCCGTCGCGGCGGCGGCCGGGATGTTCAAGTCGAACGGCGAGGCGCGTCGGCTGGCCCAGCAGGGCGGGCTTTCGCTCAACGACGCGAAGGTCGACGAGAAGCGTCTCTTCGCGGCGGACGACGTGAAGGACGGCGTGGCCGTCCTGCGCTCCGGCAAGCGGAACTACTTCGTCCTTCGCTTCGCGTAGGGAGCGGCTGTCCGGGATCTGACGATGAAAACGATCGAGCGCTACGTCTTCGGTTCGTTTCTGTCGAGTTTCGCGCTCGCGTTCCTCGTCCTCTCGTTCGTGCTGACGATCGGGCTTCTCGTCCAGATCGTCGGCTTCATCATGGACGGCGTGCCGATGTCGCTCGTCGGCGAGTTCTGCGCCGTCTCGATTCCGGAGACGCTCCAGTGGTCGATGCCGCTCGCCCTGCTCGTGAGCGCGATCCTCGTCTTCTCGCGCCTGTCGGCCGACAGCGAGATCGCGGCGATGCGCGCGTGTGGCGTCAACCTCCTCGCCGTGATGAAGTGGCCCGTTCTCTTCGGGCTTGGCTGCACGCTGCTGAGCTTCTGGGTCAACAACGAGGTCGTGCCGCGCGGGCATGAAGTCCGCCGGACGCTCAAGACGCGCGTCTCCGTCAAGACGGGCATCAGCCTCCTGGAGCCGGGGCGCGTCATCGACGACTTCAAGGACCTGAAGATCTACTTTGCCCGCAAGGAGGGGAACTGGCTCCACGACCTCGTCGTCCTCGACTACTCGACGCCGGGCGTCGACCGCATGATCACGGCCGACAAGGCGCTCGTCACGCAGCGCGAGAAGGACATCGACCTCGAGCTCTACCACATGACGGTCGATCCCGTGGACGCGCAGCACCGCACGATGGCCCGCGCGAACCGCTTCGTCTACACGCTCAAGGACGCGATCCGCGACTCGACCTACCGGCGGCGCACGAAGGACTTCCGCTTCGCCGAGATGTGCGCGACCATCCGGGCGGACGAGGCCCGTCTGCGCGCGCTTGAGGCGGACGGGCACGTGGCCCCGGCCAAGCTCGACCTGGCGCAGCGCGAGCTGAGCGGCAAGAAGGTCGAGCTCAGCAAGCGCTTCGTCTTCGCGATGGCGTCGATCTGCTTCGTCCTCGTCGGCATTCCGCTGGGCATCCGCTCGCAGCGGCGGGAATCGACGGTCGGCATGGCGATTTCGCTCGCCGTGGCGCTGGGCTATTACGTGCTCGTGATTCTGATGCTCTCGTGCGAGGAACGCGCGGCCATTCGGCCGTGGCTTCTCATCTGGCTGCCGGTCGTGGCCTGCTTTGCGCTCGCGGCCCGGCTTGTCCGCCGGCATCTCTAGTCTCTCTTATCAGTACAGGAAAGGAAGTGTTGTTCATGGCGAAGATTCATCCGACGGCAATCGTCGAGGACGGCGCGCAGCTCGGCGCGGACGTGGAGGTCGGGCCGTACGCGCACGTGGGGCCGAACGTCCGCCTTGGCGACGGCACGGTCGTCCAGCAGGGCGCGATCATCGACGGGCACACGACGCTCGGCACGCAGTGCCAGGTCTTCCCCTACGCCTGCATCGGCATGAAGACGCAGGACCTCAAGTACCGCGACGGCTCGGTCAGCTACGTCGAGATCGGCGACCGCACGGTCATCCGCGAGTTCGCGACGGTGCATCTCGGCACGGCCGACGGCGAGAAGACCGTGATCGGCTCGGACTGCCTCTTCATGTGCTACTGCCACGCGGCGCACGGGGTCGTCCTCGGCGACCACTGCATCTGCTCGAACTCCGTTCAGCTCGCGGGCGACGTGCATCTGCAGGACTGGGCAATCGTCGGCGGCTGCGCGGCGGCCCACCAGTTCTGCACGGTCGGCCGCCACGCGATGGTGGGCGGCATGACGAAGATCCGCCAGGACGCGCCGCCGTTCATGCTGACGGACATGGTCGAGGGCGCGATGAAGGTGATCGGCCCGAACGTCGTCGGCCTTACGCGGCGCGGCTTCGGCCGTGACGTCATCCAGGCCCTGAAGGAGGCCTACCGCTTCCTCTACCGCGACGGGCTCAACCGCACGCAGGCCCTGGAGCGCGTCGAGAACGACGTCGAGCCGTTCGACGAGATCCGGGAGCTCGTCGCCTTCTACCGCAACTCCTCGCGCGGCGTGGCATGAACGCCTTCGGCTTTTCGGGGGCGACGTTCGACTCCCGGCTCGTGAAGCCGGGGATGCTCTACGTCGCGCTGAAGGGCGAGAAGGCGGACGGCAACGCCTTCATCCCCGACGCGCGCGCGAAGGGCGCGGCGAAGGTGATCGGCGGGCCGAACGCGCTCGCGGAGCTGCAGGCCCTCGCGCGCGACTACCGCCGCGCGCTCAAGGCGACGGTCGTCGGCGTGACCGGCTCGGCCGGCAAGACGACGACGAAGGAGCTGCTGCGGACGTTCCTCTCGTGCGCCGGGAAGACGCACGCGACGGACGGGAACTTCAACAACCACCTCGGCCTCCCGATCACGATTCTCAACTGTCCCGAGGACGCGGACTTCCTCGTCGTCGAGATGGGGTCGAACCATCCGGGCGAGATCGCGGCCCTCTGCGACATCGCCGAGCCGGACGTCGGCGTCGTCACGGGCGTCGGCACGGCCCACCTCGAATTCTTCAAGTCGCGCGCGGGGATCGCGGACGAGAAGGGGACGCTGCTCGCGCGGGCGAAGGACGTGGCCGTCTTCCCGGCGGCGGACGACTTCGCGGCGGCTCTCGCGGCGCGCGCGCGCAATCCCGTCGCCGTCGCGGCCGAGCCGCCGGCGGG
>OIYX01000817.1_pt1 | contig 10214 bp, 4 predicted proteins | sample 1588431 | NCBI WGS metagenome assembly OIYX01 (sample SAMN03283241) | human gut metagenome | biome: human-associated habitat; material: feces | host: Homo sapiens | place: Peru | collected 2012
GGCGGGCGGGGCGAGGGGCGGGCGGACGCGACAAGCGCGTCCCTCCCGGCGGGGCGGCGGACGGGTCTAGAACGTCTTGCCGACGAGGTGCCTGCGGTAGGCACAGGCCGTTTCGTTGATCTCGCGCGCGTTCACGCGCAGGTTGTCGAAGACGCCCTTCCCGCCGTCCTTCCCGACCTCCAGCACCGTGTTAAGCGCCTCCGCCCTGCAGAAGCCGACCGTGAAGTCGCGCACGATCGACCCGAATGCGCCCTCCGCGCGGAACGCCGTGTGGCGCAGACCCTTGTTCGGCGCATACCAGAAGCAGAAGCACTTGTGGTAGACGCCCGAGGTGCCCGGCGCCTCCAGGAAGCCGATGCTGAAGTGGTCGCTGTAGCAGAAGTCGAAGAAGTTGTTCGAGGCCCGCACGTTGAAGCCGCAGCTCGTCCCGTAGTCCGCATAGTTGCAGGTGTAGAGCGGATGGACGTTGCGGAGGCAGTTGCCGCCCGAACGGAGCAGCACGCCCGTGTGGACGTCCGCGATGCGCAGATTCGTAAAGGTGTTGTCGTAGCCCTCCACGAGGACGCCGATGGAGTTCGTGGCCCCGTTGCCGACGATGTTCACGTCGAGGATGTCGCAGTCGGACGAGCCGTTGTTCGCGCCGCGCTTGACGTGGACGCCCACGCGCACGTGCTTGATCGCGACATCGCGGATGCGCGTCTCGCGTCCGCCGTCAATCGAGACGCCGTTCGCGACGCCGCTTCCGTCCAGCATGCCGCCCGTGAGGCCGTAGTTGCTGCCAATCGTGCGGATGTCGTTCGCCGGATGGCTCGCGCCGAGCCGCACCAGGGCCTCGGGGGAGGACCATCCCGGCGCGGCCTTGAGGACGGCGTAGTGGGAGAGGCGCAGGTCCACGCTCCGGCGCGGATGCGCGGGCGTGAGGATGGGCTTCGCGAGGAGGTACGTGCCGTCCGGGAAGTAGAGCGTGCGGTTGGGGTTCGCGTCGATGAGACGCTGCAGGGCGTCCGACACGTCCGTCCCGCCATCGGCCACAAGATGATCCGTGACGACCACAAAGCCCTGCCGCGCCGCCTCCGGCGCCGCCAAACCGCCCAGCGCCACCAGCGCGCAGACCACCATGCCGCACATCTTTCCGACCATTTCCGTCCTGTCCTTTCCTTCCTGAAAACGCGGCGCACGCCGCCGCGCACAGTATAGCATGTTCCGTGCGGACGTGCGGAAAATCCATATACGCCTGCTCCGGCTGTTTCGAGATTTCGAGAATTTCCCCTTGCGAAGGGAACATGGGTCTTGGTATCATGTAGAAGTTGCGGTTCTTCAGAATTTCTTTTCTCGTGGGGCGACGGGTATTTTTCGCCCTGTCTCGTGACTTTTCGTTCACCCCTCAACGCAACGAGGTGAAGCATGAAGAAGAAAGAGACGATGCGCGCGCGCCTGGGGACGGCCGGGCGGCTTGCGGGCGGACTGTTGGCCGGACTGCTGGCGATGACGGCGGCCCGGGCCAACGAAACAACGTGGATCGGCCCGGCGGCGGGCAGCGCGTGGCACGACGTCCAGAACTGGGACAACGGCGTGCCAACGGCGGACTCCACCGTCCACATCGCCGTGGAGGGTAACATGACGATCGCGCCAGCGGTCCAGCAGAACGCCACCCTGCTCCGTCTCCGCGCGACAGGAGAAGGCACACTGACCATCCCCCACACGGGCAACGGCCTCTTCTTCGGCAAGGACGCGGACGGAAGGTGCGGCGTGGACATCTCGGAGGATGTCGTCTGCGTCGTCCTGACGACGTTCCAGCCCGCCTCCTTGAACCTCCTGCCGCACTTCGTCAAGGCCGGCGCAGGCACGCTGGCCCTCGGCGACGGCACGACGAGCCCCAGCTTCGGACGGGGGAGCTGGAAGTTCGCCGGCGTCGACATCGCCGCCGGCACGCTCCGCATCCACTACAAGGGAAGTTCCGACGCCTTCGACCCGGGGCGGCCCGCCATCCTGCACATCGGTCCCGGGGCGACGCTGGACGTCCAGGCACTCAACTGGTTGGTGAACTGGGGCCGCCTCGACGTGGCCGCGGGCGGCCTGGCAAACCTCAACGGCAAGCAGGACCTCATCGGCGGCCTCAGCGGCGCCGGCGTCGTCTCGAACGTCAACGAACTCACCTGTTCGCTGCAGGACGGCCCCTACCTCTTCACGGGGCGGATCTACGGCACCAGCCGGATCCTGCTCCAGCCCCACATGCCCGAAGCGTCCAGCAACTCCACGGCCAAGGTGGCCTGCACCGTCGAACAGGGGCGCTTCATCGTGGGCCCGGAGGCGCTCGCGAACATAAACACCGTCCTCATCCCCGACGCGGCGGTGGACTACCCGCAGGCGCTCCAGTTCGCGCCCGGCTATCCGGAGGGGACGGTCTTCGCCGCGAAGAAGATCACCTATCCCGACGCCCTGGCGCTCTGCCTGGAGGACGCCGAGGGGAGGCCCGCCACCGTGCGGGCCGACATCCGCGCGACCGGCACCGCCCGCGCGCGGCGGACCTCCGGCAGCGGCACGCTCGTCCATGCCTCGGAAACGCTGTACACGACGAACACGCTCCTCGCGAACACGGGCGCGCTCGTCGCCACGGGGGTGGGCACGACGCTTCAGCTCGGGGACGGGCGCGACGCCGCTGCGGACGCCGTCGTCGCCGCGCGCGAAATCCGGCTCGCCGACGGCGGGACGCTCGCCGCGAACAACGTCGCGCCGTTCGCCCTGCCGCGCGTCGCGGGGAGCGGCACCGTCAACTTCCTCTCCGCCTCGGACGGGCCGGGCGGCAACACGCTCACGTTCGACGACCTCTCCCTCACGAACGGCACGCTCGCCGCCGCGCGTCCGTTCCCGCAGTTCGTCGTCAACGGCGGCATCTCCACGAACGTCACCTTCAACCCGAACGGGGCGACGGGCGCGGTCCTCACGGTACACGGCGGCTTCCTCCACGTCAGCGGCGGCGCAATGTCCGGCGGCGCCCAGTGTACCTTCCACCAGACGGGCGGCCACATCGTGACGGAGAAGCCGCTGAGCGGGTACCACGACGTCGCGTGGCAGTCCACGCCCAGCAACAACGCGATCTTCTACCATATGAGCGGCGGCGTGGTCGAATCCTACACGCTGGGCAACTACGGACGCGGCCTCGGCGCCGACCTCAGCGGAACCGCCTACATGAAGCTGCGCCTGGGCGCCAAGGTCTACGATTACCATCGCCTCTCGTCCGACGGCAAGAGTTTCCAGATCAAGATCGCCGACGACGCCGTGCTGGACGTCGACAGCCTCAATATCGCGACGGGCGAGGCTCCGTGCGAACCCCACGGCTACCACGGCTATCTGTGGCTGAACGGCGGCACGCTGCTCGTCGGCGGGGACATCTACTTCCCCTATGACGAAAAACGCTTTCCCAACGGCTTCGACGGGCGCGTCTACTTCAACGGCGGCCTCCTGAAGTCGACGCGGACGGGCACCTCCACCTGGTTCCACCCGTCCGCGATGACGGGCTACATCGGCGCCGGCGGCCTCCGCCTCGAAACGGCCCTCGACCTCTCCACGCTCAACACCCTCTCCTTCAACATGCCGCTCGTCCATGACCCCGCCTGCGGGGACGCTCCAGACGGCGGCATCGTCAAGACGGGGCGCGGTTGCCTCCTCACGCGCGGCGACGCCACCTACACCGGCCCCACGCGCGTGACGGGCGGCGCCATCCGCGAAGACGGCCACGCCACGGCGGCGCCGTTCGGAACTGCGTCCGTGGAGCTGGACGACGCCGGCCTCTATGTGAGCGCGGCCGCCGCCTACACGGTCGCCTCCGCCTCAGACGCCACGCTCGCCTACGATGGCCTTGCCTCGCTGGGTGCCTACGGAAGCGGTGCCGCCGGCGCCTCCCTTACCGTCGGCCCGCTCGTGCGCCGGAACCGCGGCGTGCTGCTGCTCGGCTCCCCGTCGGCGAAGACGTTCCCCGGCGAGACGGCGACGATCCAGACGACGGGGCCGATGCCCCTTTCCGCCGGCGGGCTCCCCGCACAGCCGGTCTTCGCCTACGCCGAAGCCGAGGGCCTCTTCCCGGCGTTCGCCTTCCTCACCTACGACGCCGCGCGGGGATTCGTCCGCGCGGCCTGTACCGACGACCCGGCGACGGCGGGCGCGGACGGCCTTGTGCAGATCGCCTCGACGCCCCGCACGCTGACCGCCGACGCGCAGATCGCCGGCCTCGACCTGCGCTACCGCAACGGGAACTCCGGCGCGCGCGGCCTCGTGGTCGGCGCGGGCCGCACGCTCAAGATCGGGAACGACGCGGGCTACGCGCCGATTCTGCTCAACGGCACGCGCGGCAACAGCTCCACGCCCCACCAGTCGATCGAGGGCGGCACGCTCGACTTCGGCGCCGCCGAGGGCCTTGTGCTCAGCGGCCAGAACGCCAACTACGGCGTCTGGCGCGCGAACAGGATCACGAGCGCGATGACGGGCTCGGGCGGCATGACGTTCGCGGGCGGCATCTCGGAGAAGTGCCGCATGGACCTCGAACTGCACGGGGCGAACACCTGGACGGGCGGGACGGTGATCGAATCGCTCTGCGTGAAGCCGATGGTGCAGGGGGCGCTCGCCAACGGCCCGGTCACCGTCCACGGAAGCACCGGCATGGGCGGCGGCATCTGGATTCCGGCGGAATCGACGCTGGCGGAGCTGCCGAACGCGCTCACGCTGGCGGGCCGCGGCTGCTACACGGCCTGCCACTCTGCCAGAACCGGCACGCCCCGCGAGGGGGACTACGGCGCGCTGTGCGCAGACCGCAGCGTGACCGTCTCCGGCGCCGTGGCGCTTGCGGACGACACGCTCGTGCGGGTGCGCAACAGCACCGCAACGCTGTCCTTCACGGGCGGCCTCTCCGGGGCGGGGCACCTGACCGTCGCCGGCAACGGCACCGTGCGCCCCGGCGCGGGCAACACCTACACGGGCGGCACCCGGATCGAAGGCGTCGTGGAATGCGACGCCCCCGATGCCCTGGGGACAGGCCCCGTGGAGATTGCGCAGGGCGCCCAGCTGCGCTTCACGAACACGCAGCCGCTCGTCTTCCCTAACGACGTGTCGGGCACGGGCGAGATCGTCTTCGCCGGCACGGCCCCGGTCACGTTCGCGGGTACGGGGACCTTCTCGGGAACCGTCCACGGGTCGGGCGCGCTCGCCGGCGCGGCGGTCTCCTTCGTGAAGGACGATCCCGGCGTCGCCTGGCTGACGGCCGCGAACACCTACGGCGGCGAAACCCGCGTGAACGCGGACACGCTCGTGCTCGGTCTGCCGCCGACCGCCGAGACCCTGCCGTTCGCCGCGGCCGCGACCGCGCATTTCGACGCCTCCGCAGCGGGGACCGTCACGACGGAAACCCATGACGGCGAGACCTACGTGACGGACGTGCAGGACGCCGACGGACGGAGCCTCTCCTGGTCGAACGCCAATGCCGAGGGCGACCAATCCGCGCTGCCGCGTTTCCGCCCGGGGGAGATCAACGGACGCGACACGCTCTTCTTCGACGGCTCGCGCGACCGGCTGGCCTCGTCCGTCCCCGTCGGCGTCCAGACCGTCTTCGCCGTCTTCCGCGTTCCCGCCGGCAGCCATCCCGTTGGGTGGAACTGCACGGGCTTCTTCGGCGTCAGCAATGCCGACAGCGGCCTGCGCCTCAACGGCGGCCGCACGTTCTCGCTGGATTCCTGGGCCAGGTTCGGCGAAGCCTGGATCAACGGCGTCCGCAGCCGCACCTTCGCCGCCGACACGGTCTGCGTGGCCGCGTTCACGCTCAACGAATCCATCACCCAGAAGACGGCGGTCGGCAACTACTGGGGGGATTCGCGCTACGACCGGACCTGGTGGGGCGACATCGCGGAGATTGTCTGCTACGACCGCACGTTCAACGCCGACGAACGCGGGGAGGTCGAGCGCCACCTTGCCGCGAAATGGGGCGTGGCGCTGCCGGAGGTCCCCGTATTGGTGAACGTGATTCCCGCCACGTCCGCCGTCACCGTCGCGGCGGGCGCGACGATCGAGCTCGCGGGATCCGACCAGGCCTTTGCGTCGCTGGCGGGGGCGGGCACGGTGCAGAACGGCGCGGCCCGGTGCTCGGCCGTCACGCTTGGGACGGGGGCGTTGGCGGATTTCACCGGCACGCTCACGGGGAATCTCACGCTCCGCGTGGTGGGTACGGTGACGCTGAACCCCGCAGTGGTGCGCGTCGCCCCGACGGTCGACCTCATCCTCACGGCGGGCGCCTTCCTCGACCTGAACGGCGGCACGCTCACCGTCCGCAACGTCTCGGGGACGGGCTGGGTGCGAAACGGCACGCTCATCGTCCTCGGCGAGGACAACCGCCGCAATCCCGCAACCATCCTGATCTTCCGTTGACGCGCACAGGTACGAACGGACGCGACAAGCGCGTCCCTCCCGCCTCGCGCCCTCTTAACCCTAACCAGCGCAATGAACCGTCTGGCAACCCAGAAGCGTACGGGCACGCTGGAGTTCTTCCGACGTGGGAGGGCGGGCGTCGCACAACGTGTAGGTGAGGCCGAGCGCCTGCCACTTGTGGACGCCGAGCGCGTGGTAGGGCAGCACCTCCACGCGGCGGACGTTTGGGAGCGTGCGGATGAAGGCGCCCGTCCGCCGGAGGTCGTCTTCGCCGTCCGTGAGGCCGGGCACGAGGACACGGCGGATCCAGACGGACGTGCCGAGTTCGGCGAGGTAGCGCGCACAGTCGAGAACGGGCGCGTTGTCCGCGCCCGTGAGCGCACGGTGCGCGTCCGCGTCGAAGAGCTTGAGGTCAAGGAGTACCGTGTCCGTCGCGCGCAGCAGGCGCTCCTGCGCCGCATCGCCGCGCCGGAAGCAGCCCGCCGCCGTGTCGAGGCACGTCGTCGCGCCCGCCGCGTGCGCCTTCTCGAAGAGTTCCGCGACTTCGGCGGCCTGCAGCATCGGCTCGCCGCCGGAGGCCGTGAGGCCGCCCTCCGCGCCCCAGTACGCCCTGTAGCGGAGCGCGCGGGCGAGGACCTCATCGGCCGTCGCCTCGAACGCGGGCGGCTTCGCCCACGTGTCGGGGTTGTGGCAGTAGCGGCAGCGAAACGGGCAGCCGCTCAGGAAGGCGATAAACCGAACGCCCGGCCCATCCGCCGCACCAAAGGTCTCAAACGAATGGATTTTCATGGTTTACAGATTCCTCCTCAGCCCTCTCGACAGATTTCCTTCACCTTCCAAACTCCACACCTCACGGCAGCAACGCCAAAATGACAGACGGATCGAGTTCCATCTTCATCAGCGCGAAGAGCGCGGAACCCGCATCCTTGAGCGAGGCACCGATGTGCCACACCGTGTTGTCAATGATGAGGAAGCGATCGTGCGACTTCTGGTAGCCCTTGACCGTAATCGGCAGGGACGGATACTGTTTCGCGTAATTGGCGAGTGCCGGAGCAAGTTTCGGCGAGTTGGGCTTAAGCGTGTAGACCGTGCAATCGACCTTGACACGACGATTGCCCAGCAACAGTAGCGTCCGCTCATCGATGTAGTTGTCGATGAGGACGATGCGATGCAGCGCCGTCTTCACGATGCGCGTCAGCTCGAACTGCGCATCCAGCATCTGCCCATCGCACAACACTTTCTCCTTGGGCGGAAGCGTGGTCTGAACAAAGTAATCAACCTTCTCTTCCAGTTCGACAATCCGACGGTCATGCGATGCCAAACGACGATCCATCTCCCCGGAAAGGGCCAAATACCGTCTATCGTCGACTGCGACACCATTTAGGATATACCGTTTCAGAACCTGCGTCGCCCAAATGCGGAACTTGGTTGCCTGAAGCGAGTTCACCCGGTATCCAACGGCAATGATCACATCAAGGTTGTAGAAGTTTATGAGATGATGCTGCACCTTACCGTCAATGGCCCCATGTCGGGTGGTTGTTTCCATTTTGGAAACGACCAGTTCCTCATGCAACTCCCCTGTTGCAAAGATGTTCTTGAGATGCTTGCTGATTGCGGCTTTCTTCACGCCAAACAAGTCGGCAATCTTCTGTTGCGGCAACCAAATGCTCTCATCTTGCAACCTAACTTCAAGTCGCAGAGTTTCACTCGGCTGATACACGACAATCTCGTTCTTCTGCGTCAGAAGTCTTTCCTCCATCTCAAGACCTCCTTGCCAGATCAACGATGTGACCGGATTCCCGCTGGTCGTTTACAGCTGGCCGTATGCCCCGATCAGCTCCAGGACGTGCGGAAGCGGGTCGTCCGGCGCCAGGGCGGAGCGGTCGTAGTCCATCACGCCCGCGACGGTCTCGCCGTTCACCGTCCGGTCGAGGAACGCCGCGACGTGCGGGTTCGCCTTCAGGTAGGCCGTGAAGAACATCCGCATGGACGTATTCCCGTCATCATGACCCCACGCGCCATCCGCAGCGGCCATGTCGACGGCCGCCGCCCGCTTGGCCTCGCCCCAGTCCGGCCAAATGCGGTCGGCCAGCGCGCGCGCGAAGTTCCGCAGTCGCTCGGTCGTCGTCGCGCCGTTGTCCAGCGGCATCGGCTCGCCGTTGCGCGTCGCCGCGAGAGCCGCGAGGGCGACCGTCGCGTGGACGGGCTTGGCGCGCGTGGCGACGGAGTCGATAACCAGGCTCTTGAACTGGTCATCCGGGAGCCCTTTGGCCTCCGCCCGCAGGGCGTCGACGAGTTCCTCCGTCTTGCGGAGAATCGCCTCGGCTTCGCTGCCGATTTTCTGGAACTCCGCGTCCGACCCCGACAGGCGGTAGGCACGGACAGACGAGTTCTCGCGGTCGAGGTAGGCGTCCTCCAGGCGGGCGCGCTCCGCGTCCGTCAGGCGCAGGCCTTCCACGTCCTCCGGGTTGACCTGCTGCGCCACGTGCGCGGCGAAGTCCTGCGCACCCCGGCAGATCTCGCGGAGCCCGTCGGCGTTCCGCGCGAGCTTCTTGAGGTCAACGTCGCGGCTGGCGGCCTTCGCGGCGACCGCCTCGTTGAAGATCAGGCGGTTCAGGTCCCAGTCGCCGCGTCGGGCGAAGAGCCGGTCCGCCGGCCGCGGCAGGGCGCCCCGTTTCACGAGGTCGTCCTTCGCGTCGGACGCCAGCTTCACCGTGTCCAGTGCCTTGACCAGTTCGCCGAAGTCGCCGTGTGCGGCGAGTGCCGCGCGGGGCATGAAGGTCTTGAAAGCCGGATGCGACAGGGCCTCGTCCGCCGTGATGCCCATCTTCTCGGCGAACTTCTCCCGCAGTTCGTTGACCAGCGCCGCGATGTCGCCGCCGTCGCCGAGCAGCAGCTCGCCGAGCGCATTGGGCCGCCCCGTGTCCGGCGCGAAGAACACCTCGCCGCCGCGTCCGCCGCCGAGGCCCGCGAGCGTGCGCTCGTTGCGCGTCCGCACGGAAACCGCTTCCGCTTCGCCTGATTGGCGGAGACTCGCCAAGTCGGCGACGATCTTGGGGTCGGCGAGGAGTTCGGCCTCGAAGGCCTCCGGCAGACTCGAAAGCAGCGTCGCCTGTGCGACAAGCGAGGTCGTGGCGGCCAGCTTCTCCGACAGCCGCCTGAAGGCCTGTTCGATCATGGGTCGGATATCGCGGCCCTCAAAGGTGCCGTCGTTCATCATGTAGTTCAGGTAGACGTCCTGGGGCAGGGAGGCGAGCGCATGGCGGGCCGCATCGTGGAATGTCGTCGCGTCCATCTCCGCGAACCCGGCCTTGAGGTCGGCGACGATCCGCCGGAGGTCGGCCTCCGGCAGGGCCTTGAGGCGGTCGACCTTCTCCTGAACAATCTGTTCGGCCTCCGCCTGCGACAGCGCACCCTCGATCTTGACGACACGGCCGGCACCGGGATTCTCGGCATACTTCGCGCCCTGCAGGTGGCGCATCTCCGAGTTGGTGATCGCAACGCCGGGATGCGTGCGCACGTCCTCCTCGGGGCGCTTCCACCACTTGTCGGCGAGCTCCGTCCCGTCAGACCTCAGGCCGTCGAACGTCGTCCACTCGAAGACCACCGTCTGGCCGCGCGCCTTGAAGAAGTCGAGTCCGAGCTTACTCGTCTGCCGCCAGAAGGCGCACGTCGCCGCGTTGTCGAACATCTTCCACGCAAGATCCGCCCGTCCGCGCGGCGCATGGCGGTCGACGATCTCCCGGAGGCGCGCGGCGACGCCCCTCACGTCCAGTCCCGTGAAGTCGGCGTCAACGGCCTCG
>OIYX01000821.1_pt1 | contig 10202 bp, 11 predicted proteins | sample 1588431 | NCBI WGS metagenome assembly OIYX01 (sample SAMN03283241) | human gut metagenome | biome: human-associated habitat; material: feces | host: Homo sapiens | place: Peru | collected 2012
CTGAGTAAGAAGGACCATGACACCTTGTCATGGCCCTTTTTGTTTGACGTTTAGGGCTAAGCAGGTTCTCATGGATTCACGTGGGCGGCAAAATGAAGTGCCGATAGACTTTTTCGCTCTTAGCATCCCGAGCCAAGTCATGACGGAACGGGAAGCATGCTATCTGCACGATTTCAGAAAAACGACATTTCCTATTTCAAAGCACGGATCCCTGTTTTTCCCTTGCGATGCATCCTTTGTTTTGCTACAATAAAACTTACAGGTTTTCGATAAAAAGCCTGCTATCTATCTGAAAAAACAGGGGGAACGGATACGCTGCTCCCAGTGCTTGATATGAAATGGGATTTCTATAGGAGGAAACTATGGCAGAATTTACCGCCGTTATTTTAGCTGCCGGACAGGGCACACGCATGAAGTCTGAATTTCCAAAGGTGCTGCACCGCGTATGCGGAGTACCGATGGTCGAGCAGGTCATCCGCCTCGTGCGAGAAGCGGGCTCGGATCATCAGGTCGTGATCACCGGCTTCAAGGAACATCTGGTAAGAGAATATCTTGGAAATCAAGAGGTGTCCTTTGTCCATCAGGAGGAGCAGCTTGGGACCGGCCACGCTGTCATGCAGGCGGTGCCGGAATTTGAAAAAGACAGAGACAGCTATGTGCTGGTCATCTGCGGGGATACGCCGCTGCTGCGCGCGGAGACGATCGCGCATCTGGCAAAGACCTGCAGGGAAGAGGGCGCGGCTGCTTCGGTGCTGACCGCGATCCTTGATGATCCTTTCGGCTATGGCCGTGTGCTCCGTGATGAAGCGGGACACATGACATGCATTGTAGAACAGAAGGATGGCACGCCGGAACAGCTCGCCGTCCATGAGATCAATACAGGCACGTATGTCTTCCAGGTGGGCGCCCTGCTCGATGCACTCGAAAAGATCGACAACAAAAATGCGCAGGGTGAGTACTATCTGACGGATGTTTTCGGGATCATGATCAAAGAAGGCCTCAAGGTCGTTCCGGTCGCAGCGGACGATGCCGATGAGACGATGGGGGTGAATTCCCGCATCCAGCTCGCAGCCGCTGACCGCATCCTGCGCCTTCGCAAAGCAGAAGAGCTTATGGCTTCCGGTGTCAGCATCATTGACCCGGAGCATACCTATATCGAGCAGGATGTCGAAGTCGGCTGTGATACCGTGCTGCTGCCGGGTACTATGCTTCAGGGGAAGACAGTCATCGGCAAGCACTGCGAGATCGGACCGGATACCCAGCTGGCCGATGTACACTGCGGTGATTTCACGCATCTGAACCGCGTGTATGGTCATGAATGCAGCATTGGCAGCTATGACGAGATCGGGCCTTTTGTCCATCTCCGCCCGAATACGGTACTGCATGACCATGTGAAGATCGGTAATTTCGTTGAAGTCAAGAATTCCAATGTGGGCGATGGCACGAAGCTGCCGCATCTCATCTACTGCGGCGATTCGGATCTGGGCAAGAATGTCAATTTCGGATGTGGTACAGTGACTGTCAATTTTGACGGGAAGGACAAGCATCGCTGCACCATTGATGATCACGCCTTCATCGGATGCAATACAAACTTGGTCGCTCCTGTCCATATCGGAGAGAGAGCCTTCACCGCCGCTGGCTCCACCATTACAAAGGATGTCCCGGCAAAAGCTCTTTCGGTCGCGAGAGCGAAGCAGAGAAATATCGAAGGCTGGGTCGACGAGAATACGTATAAAGATTAACGGATCCCGGGTTTTACTGATTCTGCGGTCAAAGGGAAACTATATGACGCCCTCTAGGCGTTCGCTGCATCAAATGGTTTGATATCTTTTCCATCAAAACGTTGCGGCTTTTCGATGTTTCGTCCTGCGATCCTGCGGGGCCTTTGGTCCCTGCACTGGCGATTTTCAGGCGATCATCAAACTTTTTTTGGCATTTTTGCAAAGGATTGGTATAATATAGAAGCAATATGCCTGCCGGGGCAAAAGGGAGTGACGCTCCGACGGCAGAAAATACATTTTACAACTTTCAAAGAAATGAAAGGAAAGGGAGAGGCAGCAAATGGACATGGAAGACACTTCTAAATTGAAAATTTTTACAGGGAATTCTCACCCCGCACTGGCAAAGGAAATTTCCGACTACATCGGAGTTCCGCTTGGGAAAGCCATCTGCGGCAAATTCAACAATGGTGAAATTCAGGTGATGATCAATGAAAGTGTCCGCGGCAAAGACTGCTTCATCATTCAGCCGACCGGTGCACCGGTCAATGACAATCTGATGGAAATGCTCATCATGATTGACGCACTGAAGAGAGCATCTGCCCGTCATATCACCTGTGTAGTACCTTACTATGGCTATGCACGTCAGGACCGCAAGACTCGCGGCCGTGAACCGATTTCCTCTAAGCTGGTCGCTGACCTGATGTCGGCAGCTGGTGCGACCCGTGTAGTGACCATGGATCTGCACGCAGGACAGATTCAGGGATTCTTCAATGTCCCTGTAGACCACCTCATGTCTGCATCTCTGCTCGCAGACTATGTAAAATCCAAGAACCTGGAAAACCTCACCATCGTTTCTCCGGACCTCGGCGGCGTTACCCGTGCAAGAGAGCTGGCTGACCGTGTCGGTGCTCCGATCGCCATCATTGAAAAACGTCGTCCGGAACCGGGCGTAGCCAAGGTCATGAACATTATCGGTGATGTGAAGGACAGAAACTGCTTTGTCGTCGATGATATCGTAGATACCGCAGGCTCTCTCTGTGAAGGGGCCAAAGCCCTTGCAGAAGCCGGTGCAAGAGATGTCTATGCAGCTGTATGCCATCCGGTACTGACAGATCCGGCTACGGAAAGAATCAGTAAATCCAATATCAAGGAACTCATCGTTACCAATTCTCTGCCGGTTGAAAAAGAAAAAGTGGAAGGCCTTGGCAGCAAGCTGACCCAGCTTTCCATTGCTCCGCTTCTTGGCGAAGCCATCCTCCGTATCTTCCATGACGCTTCCGTCAGCTCCCTCTTTGATAAATAATGAAGATCATTGCAGGCCTGGGAAATCCGGGAAAGGAATATGAGCATACGCGGCACAACATGGGTTTCGATGTGATCGACATTCTGGCGGATCGCTGGAAGGTCGCCAGCTGGAAGAAGGACATGAAAGCCGACATTGCCACCGTCATCGTGGGCGGAGAGAAGGTTCTTCTTGTGAAGCCGCTGACGTATATGAACCTTTCCGGCGAAGCGGTCGGCGCGATCGCCAAGTACTACAAGGTGGATCTGGATGATATTTTCATCATCTGCGATGACCTTGACCTGCCGCCGGGAAAGACACGCATTCGTAAAAAGGGATCGGCAGGCGGGCATAATGGGATCAAGTCTCTCATCGCTTGTCTCGGGAGTGAGGCGTTTCATCGCTTCCGCATCGGTGTAGGCCATCCAAAGGACGGGCACACCGTCATCGAGCATGTCCTGCAGCGCCCTTACGGGGAAGATATCGAGCTTATCGAGGCGGCGAAGATTCATACCGCTGACTCCATCGAGGACGCATTGGCTCATGGCGTCGATCATGCCATGAATGCTTTCAATCCGAAAAAGAAGAAATAGGAATAGCGATTCAAAAGCAACAGCCGTGGGCTGTTGCTTTTTCCGTGGGGAAATGGGAAAATGTAGAAGTGGAGGTAGCCGGAGAGACGAAGAGACTGGATTTTAGACTTTCTTTTCATTTCATCGCTTGCAAGACATAGGACATTTTCCCCGCATGACGATCATCGTGGAAGCGGGGCGTGGTGCTTTAGTATCCGACAGCTCTGCGAAGTCCTGATCCCGGTCTGCTATCATCGAAAAATGATTCATATAAAAAGGACGCAACTATGACACATGGCACATTGATAGTTCTGGAGGGCATTGACGGCAGTGGAAAGGCGACCCAGTCGGCCCTTTTGGAAAAGAAACTAAAAGAAGCTGGGAAGGATGTCATGCATATTTCCTTCCCTGATTATGCGAGCGACTCGTCGGCCTTGGTAAAGATGTACCTCAAAGGTGACTTTGGGGTGGATCCCGGCGATGTGAATCCATATGCCGCTTCTCTTTTCTATGCGGTCGATCGTTTCGCCTCATATCGCATGAAGTGGAAGGATTTCTATGAGAAAGGCGGCATCATTATTGCCGATCGCTACACCACAAGCAATATGGTACATCAGATGACAAAGTATGATAACGAGGAAGAGCGGACGCAGTTCCTCTCCTGGCTGGAAAAGACCGAGTACGAAGAGCTGGAGCTGCCGCGCCCGGATCTTGTCATCCTTTTGGATATTCCTCTTAGGATGTCTGAAGCGCTGGTAAAAGCCCGGGCTGCCGAGGGCGGTTCGATGGATATCCATGAGCAGCATTTGGACTACCTCAGGAAGTGTCATGATGCCTATCAGGCGCTGGTACGCTTTTACGGCTGGGAGCGTATCCCGTGTGCCAGAGAGGGTGTGCTTCGAGGCGTCACGGATATCGGGCGCGATGTGGATGCAGCGGTAGAAAAGGTCATGAAAAACAGGAAATAGGAAATGAAAGATAGACGGCTCAGGAAAGACGGATACTGTGATGCATCAGTCTTTCCCGGACCGCTTTTTTTCATGGAGTGAAAATGGATCACGATGGAATCAGCGTTTCCCAAACCTCCCGTTTATGTTAAAATAGAACCGTTATCAGGATACCCCGTATGGTATCCGGGAGGTGCGTATGCTAATTCAATGGTTTCCCGGTCATATGACCAAGACGAAGCGGATGATCGAAAGTCACCTAAAGGCAGTGGATGTCGTAGCTGAACTCTTGGACGCCCGGATTCCGATGTCGAGTGCGAACCCCATGGTGGAAGAGCTGGTGCAGGGCAAGCCTCGGATCGTCATACTGAATAAAGCGGATCTGGCGGATCCGAAGGCGACGGATCGCTGGATCTCTTATTATCAGAAGAAAAATATACCAGTCGTCCCCATGAGCGTCGGGAACAGCAAAAATAAGAAAAAGCTGCTGTCTCTGATCCGGGAGACGGCAGAGCCGATGCTGGCGAAGTGGCGAAAACGAGGCATCAAGAGCCGCTCGGTGCGTCTCATGATCCTCGGTATTCCGAACGTGGGAAAATCTACGCTGATCAACTTTCTTGCCGGCACGGCAGCGACGCGTACGGCGAATACTCCGGGACATACCCGGGGTAAACAGTGGGTGCATCTCTCTGAAGGACTTGATCTGCTGGATACACCGGGTGTACTCTGGCCGAAATTTGATGATCAGGTCGCAGCGCTCAGGCTGGCGGCAACAGGTGCGATCGCAGGCGATGTATTCAATGCCGATGAGGTCGTCCCGGAGCTGCTTGCTTCTCTGGCAGAAACGGCACCCTGGGTTTTGCAGGAAAAGTACAATATCGAAGATGTCCATCAGGATCCGCAGCTGCTTTTGGAGGCGGCCGGAAGGAGAAGAGGCTGTCTTCTCCCCGGCGGAGCCATCGACTATGATCGCGCAGAAATGGTGGTTCTCCGTGATTTCCGAAGCGGGAAGCTCGGGAAGCTGACGCTGGATCCGCTTCCGGAAAAATAATGGAAGAAAGATGGCTCCGATGGTTCATCGGTCTCTATAAGACGCAAATGCTTCACCAGAATTTCTATTTTGGAAAAAATGTGTTTTTATCGATGAAAAATTCCAAGGCGGCGTATTCTTATTTTGTGATGCACTTTCCCGCAGCATCTGAAGGATCTTCTGGAGCTTATGAGAATCTGAAGCTGACCGCCTTATTTTGCTGTTGTTTTTCTCTATCACAGTACAAAATCATGTGAGGTACTATGACTATTTCTGAAATCCGTACCATCCTTTCACAGGATGATGTTGCAGAAGAGCTTTTGCAGGAGATACTTTCTGATGAGAGGAAGGGCGTGAAGACCCTTGTAGGCTCCTATATGAAGCGTCTCGAGCGAAAGAGCAGGGAGCGTCTCCGTGTGGAGTCTATGTATGACGTGGAGAGCCGTTTCTATCAGGAGGGACTCACACATATCGTCGGGATCGATGAAGTGGGACGGGGACCACTTGCCGGACCGGTAACGGTCGCGGCAGTCATTCTCCCACCACACTGGTTCTGTGCGGGGCTCAATGACTCGAAGAAGGTCACACCGAAACACCGCGAAGAGATCGCAGCGAAGATTTATGAGAGCGCATTGGATGTCTCTGTTGTGAGTCTTTCGCCGGAAGAGATCGATGCTGTAAATATCTATGAGGCGACGATGATGGCGATGTATCAGGCGGTGAAGAATCTGACGGTCTCGCCGGAGGCGGTCATTGTCGATGCGATGCCGCTTCATTTCAACTGTCCGACCGAGTCCTTGATCCATGGAGATGCGAGGAGTGCCTCTGTTGCGGCAGCTTCCATCGTGGCAAAGGTGTATCGTGATCATCTGATGGATGAGTATGACAGGCAGTATCCTGGCTATGGATTTGCCCAAAATAAAGGCTATGGCACTGCCGAGCATATTGCGGCGCTGAAGACACTTGGCATCACGCCGATTCACCGAAAGAGCTTTGAGCCGGTAAAGAGCATGGTGCTTGGAAAGTGAGAAGGCTTTGAGACGTCAGATGAGGGGCGAATAGACATTAGACGGATAGACTGTCAGATCGCCATCCGGTGAATAAAGATAGTGGCCGCCAGTTACGTACAATATATGAGGTATATCAAATGAAACAATGTATGGATGAAGAAAATCTGCATCGCCGTCTTAGAAAGATCATTGGTCAGGTGCAGGCGATCGATCGTATGATCGAAGAAGACGTTCCCTGTGAGGATGTCATCACCCAGGTGAATGCGGCAAAGTCTGCTCTGCACAAGGTGGGACAGATCATTCTCGAAGGTCATCTTCAGCACTGCGTTCGAGATGGCATCGAGCATGGCGATGCCGAGGAGACGATCGCTCGCTTTGCCAAAGCAGTAGAACGGTTTTCTAATATTGTATAATCAGAAATGAAGGCAGCATAAATATATTATAATAAAGCACAATAAAACAAGCCCTATATTCTAATGGGCTTGTTTTATTGTGACGGCTATCTTTTTGATGTATAATTAAAAATGCTGGTATTTGGTCATTTGCCATCATTTTTTATGAATCAGGGCAAACGAGATCCAGAGTTTATTGATCATGGTGAGGAGATTATTTTTGTATCCTGTGAATCTCAAAGCGGCAGGCCTTCGTGCGCTGGTCATCGGCGGCGGCCATGTGGCTCTTAGAAAGGTGAAAAAGTTAATAACAGAGGGAGCAGACGTGACGATCCTTGCGCCGGAAGTCGTTTCTGATATCGAGACGCTTTCCGAGGCAAAAAAGGTGCACTGGGAAAAGCACCTTTTCCGTGGTGACGATCTCTCTTCCTATGGACTGATAGTGACAGCCTGTGGTGTGAGGGAAGTGGCAGAAGCGGTGCAGCAGGCATCGAAGCAGAGCCATTTCCTTTATAATGCTGCAGATTTTCCTTCGCTGGGGAATTGCTCACTGCCGGCTGCTTTTGATGCAGGGGGCATCCAGATCACCGTTTCTACGAATGGCCGCTCGCCTGCGATGGCGCGGTATATGAAAGAGTGGCTTTCTCTGAAAATCCCCGAAGGCTTTGGCCTGTGGCTGGACCGGGTGGGAAAGATGAGAATGGAAATGAAAGAAAGGATCAGCACCAGCGAGGCCAGAGAAGCCTTCTGGAGAGCTGTTTTTACTGAAGATATCATGCATCTGGTGATGCAGGGGAAATTAGACGAAGCAGAGGAGTGTGTACGTCATGCAGTTGGTCGTTTTGGGGCTGAATCATAAGACAGTCCCGGTAGATATTCGTGAGCAGTTTGCGATTTCGCCAGACAGTGCGAGAAGCGGGCTGATTCATCTGGATGAACAGGAAGGGATCGAGGAAGCCGTCGTGCTTTCCACCTGTAACCGCACTGAGATCTATGCGGTACTCAAGGATGAGACAGCGAAGGAAACATTGTACGATTTCTTTTTAGCCCTTTCTGGAAACAGCGAGGCGAAGGATGAGTATTTCTTCTATTTTGAAGGGGAAGCCTGCATCCGACATCTTTTCGAAGTGGTCTCAGGTCTGGACTCCATGGTCATCGGAGAGAGCCAGATCCTGAATCAGATCAAGACGGCGTATACGATGGCGCTCGAAGAAAAAGCGACCCGCACCATCCTGAATACTCTCTTTCACCGTGCCATCCGTACGGGCAAGCGTGTGCGGACGGAGACGCAGATTTCCTACAGTGCGGTATCTGTCAGCTATGCAGCGGTGAAACTCGCGGAAAAGATCCTGGGTGGCTTGGACGATCGTACTGCCATGGTCTTCGGGGCAGGTGAGGCGGCTGAGCTGCTGGTGAAGAATCTGCAGGGCAAAGGTCTCAAAAAGGTCATTGTGACAAACCGTCACATTGAGAAAGCAGAAGAACTCGCAAAGAAGATCGACGGCGAGACGGTCCCGTTCAAAGGAGCACTCCAACATGCTGAAGATGTTGATATCATCGTGACAGCGACCGGAGCTTCTCAGTACATCGTAAAAGCATGGGATGTCAGAAACCTCATGATGAAGAGAAAGACACGTCCGCTGGTCGCTATCGATATCGCAGTGCCATGCGACATCGAGCCGTCGGTCGGTGATATCCGCCATGTGACGCTTTACAATATCGATGATCTGCAGGATATCGTCGAGAGCAATATCCGTTTCCGTGAAGGGGAGGCAGAGCGTGCGAAGGGCATCATCGAGGAAGAGATAGAGTCCATTGAGGACCGCTTCACGTATCTGTCCACGCGTCCGGTCATGGTGTCTCTTTCGGATAAGGCCGAGGAGATCCGTCAGCGCGAGCTGCGTCATATTTTTGCTAAGATCGATGGACTGACAGATGAAGATAAGCGTGTCCTGCAGTACATGACACGCATGATCGTCCGCAAGATCCTTCGCGAACCGATGATGCATCTCAATGAACACGCGGGCACCAAGTGGGAAGATGCGGATAAGTCAGCCGTGACCCGTCTCTTCAAGCTGGATGTCAGAAAGGGGCAGGCACTTGAAAAATAAAATCACCATCGCGACCAGAGAGAGCCTTCTGGCTCTCTGGCAGGCGAAATACGTCGCTCATGCTTTGGAAGAAGCACATCCGGGGCTCACTGTCGAGCTTTTCCCCGTCACCACGAAAGGAGATCAGATCCTCGATCGTCCGCTGGTTGAAATCGGAGGGAAGGGACTTTTCATCAAAGAGCTTGAGGTCATCCTGCTCGAAGGGAAGGCGGATATCGCCGTCCACTCTTTGAAGGATATGACAGCGGAATGTCCGAAAGGGCTCACTATCGCCGCAGTCACGACGCGAGAAGACCCCAGAGACGCCTTCGTATCGAACAAATACCGGTCGCTGGACGATCTTCCGCTTCATGCGAAAGTGGGGACATCGAGCCTCCGGCGTCAGGCACAGCTCCTGCACCTGCGCCCGGATCTGGAAATCAGATCCCTGCGCGGCAATGTGCAGACCCGTCTCCGGCATCTGGATGAAGGTGACTTTGACGCTATCATTCTTGCGGCAGCAGGACTCAAACGTCTCGGCCTTGCTGAGCGCATCTGCTCTTTCATTGATACAGAGACAAGCATCCCGGCTGCAGGGCAGGGCGTCATGGCGGTCGAAGCCAGATCAGATGACAAGGAAACACTGGACCTGATCTCCTTCCTGCATGACAGCGATGTGGCTTCCTGTATCACCACGGAGCGTGCGTTCCTTGCCAAAGTCGGCGGGGACTGCAAGGTGCCGGCTGGTATCTATGCGACAGCGAAAGATGGCGGCATCAAGGCGCATGCCTTCATCGCTTCCACCGATGGAAAGAGACTCTATCGCAGCGAGAGATCGGCTGCTGTTTCTGAAGCCGTATCTGTCGGGAAGGCTCTGGCTGCAGAGCTTTTGGATGCCGGCGGAAGAGAAGTGCTTGAGGAAATGCAGAAAATATAAATAAGGGTTCAAGATCCGAGGAGCCTGCGAGGTGCGCTCCTGCGTCCCCGATAGGGGGCTGCATAGGAGCGAGGGCATGCGCCGAATATATAGCGAGCGATTGTGGTATTTCAGTCACCCGTCACTTCTGCCCCCTCATCTAACCAAGAACTACCCACTAAAGAAAACGAGGAGATTTCTATGAAAAAAGGGAAAGTATATTTGATCGGAGCTGGTCCGGG
>OIYX01000826.1_pt1 | contig 10190 bp, 8 predicted proteins | sample 1588431 | NCBI WGS metagenome assembly OIYX01 (sample SAMN03283241) | human gut metagenome | biome: human-associated habitat; material: feces | host: Homo sapiens | place: Peru | collected 2012
CCAAAGAACAGGCGAGGGCTGATAAAAAAGCTGCAAAGCGTGAGAAGATGATGAACATGCCATCATATCGTCTGATGGTAGGTACGGCAAAGTATATGGACAAGTATTTCTTGGATCCTATCCTTGGTTTCGTTCTTCCTGCCGGTATTGGTGATGCTTTGACGAGCGTGTTTGCATTCCCATTCATCTATTACAGTCTTTGCGTGGTTAAGTCGATTCCGCTGACTTTGGCTGTCATCTATAATATCTTGATGGATCTGCTGATAGGTGCCATACCTTTCTATATAGGTGATGTGCTGGATGTATTCAAGCGTTCGTATGTAGAAAACTTGAAACTGATTACAGGCTATATCGAGGATGATAAGGAGATTATCAATAAGGTGAATAAGAAGGCATTCTGGACGGCTGTGTTCATCGTCGTGCTTTGTTGGTTGATTTATGTGGTAATTTCGTGGTCTATTCGCTTGGGAACCATGGCTTGGGATTGGATAGTTTCATTATTCTAAAATATGAGTAGCATCATTTTCTTTCAACCCTTCGTTGGCAAGGATTATGCCAACGGGGGGATATTCGGCAAGCGAATCATGATATTGGGCGAGAGTCATTATTGTGATGAGGAATGTGTGGATTGTGGAGATTGCCGTCTGCATCGGGAGTGTATGAACTTTACGCAGCAGGTGCTTGATGATTATCTCAATGAGAACAAGGAACGGCAAAACTGGATGCGGACTTTCCTGAAGTTTGAGCGTTCGTTAGTGGGTGAGGAGACCAATCAAGCGATGAGGCTGGAGATCTGGAACTCGGTCATCTTCTTCAACTATCTGCAAGTGGCGATGGGTGGCCCTCGCGAGGCTGGCACTTCCGAACAATATCACCAGGCTGGCAAGGCTTTCTTCGAGGTCATCGAAAAGTACCAACCTGAGTACATCATCGTATGGGGCAAGAGGCTTTGGAATAATCTTCCTAATGTAGGCTGGCAGGATGGCGACGACATCGTAGTGGATGGTTATCCTGTTGCTACAGGTGCTTATCATCTGAGTAATGGCAAGCAGGTGAAAGTGATGGCGGTGAATCATCCTTCCGTAGGCTACTCCTGGGACTATTGGTACAAGGTGATACAAAGATTTATTGTTTGCTAAAATAAAACAAGAAGTTTAACGTCATATATAAAAAATAGAAGATTATGAAGTTAGCAGAAGCATTGAGCATCAGAGCCGACTTGCAGAAGAAAGTGGCTCAACTGAAAGAACGTATCAAGGAAAGCGCCAAAGTGCAGGAGGGCGATGAACCCTGCGATAACGTGGAGGAATTGTACAAGGAACTGGATGAAGATCTCGTCCAGTTAGAAGACCTTGTTTATCGTATTAACATCACCAACGTTCAGATAGTTCAAGGCGGAGACTCCTTGACTCGATTGATAGCCAAGAGAGATGTCTTGTCGATGCGTGTCAATGCATTGAAAGAGGTGGTGAACTACGTAGCTGCCAACGATACTCGCTATGGTAGAAACGAACTGAAATATGTTAGAACCATAGATATAAAGGCTCTTCGCAAGGAGGCTGATACCTATGCCAAGCAGTATCGGGAACTCGACCTGAAAATTCAGAGTTTGAACTGGACTGTAGATTTGGTAGATTTGCAAGACTTGCACCGATAATGGAGCGAGGATTGAAATTTTCATTGAGTAGATTAAAATTTTCGGAGAAAAGATAGAGGCAGCAAGAAACTGACATCAGGCAATAGGTCTGTGTTAGCATTATTAAAAATTCATGTGTTTCATGCAAAGAGACGAGTTTGTTCACAGTTCATTTCAAGCATCGGGCACAAGTGTATCGCGCATTGGTATATGACAAAAGTCAGAAACGCCAGCATTTAGCATTACCATTTTGTTGGCTATCTTTTCTCCTCTTTTTAGGCATTTCTTGTAAATATTCATTAGATATTTAGAGATTATGGACAATCGTGTAAAATTCTATAGTTGGCTGATAGGCCTCTTGGATCGTAAGCATCTTACCTTTGAGGAGATTGCTAATGAGTGGCGTGATGCCAACGCTAATCAGGATGAGGATGAGCTGGACAAACGTACCTTTCATCGTTATCGTGAAAATATCCAGTCGCAGTTTGGCATTACTGTGGAATGCAACAAGAGCGATGGCTATCGGTATTATCTGAAGCGTGACCCCGTGGAAAATGACGATGTGACGGAATGGATGCTGAGTTCCCTGCGGTTGGCTTCGTTAGGTGATATGCTGAAGTTTCACAATAAGGTGATGCTCGATACGCCGCCATACAACACGGAATATCTGGATGATATTCTTGCAGCGATAGATAAGCAATATCTGCTGAAGTTTAAGTATGTTTCGGGATTCGGAGCAGAGAGCGATATCGTGCTGCAACCGGCTTTCGTGAGATATTATAAGCAGAGATGGTATGTTGTGGGGGTTAAGAAACAACGTTCGGCGTCCGAAGGGAAAGCCAATTCAAGTGCTGCGACCGATGAGAAGAAGCTTGTTCGCTGTCTTCCTTTCGACCGTATCAGTTTCCTGAAGCTTATTTGCGAGAAGCATCCGTTGCCTGCAAAGTTGAAGAAGTTTCTGACTCCAGAGAATTATTATGAAGATTGCTTTGGCATCTATCGGATGGAAGATGTGCCCGTGGAGAAAATCCGCATCCGTGCCTTCTATCCGGAATACAACTACATCGAGGAGGTTCCGCTGCACGAGAGTCAGCAGAAAGTAAAGGAGTCGAAAGATGGAATGTATCGGGAATATACCCTCACCATTCGCCCCAGCCGTGATTTCCTTCAGGAACTGTTGTGGCATGGCAGAAACCTCATCGTGCTGAAACCCGAGAGTTTGAGGCAGGAGATGATTGGTATCTTAAAGGATATGACGAAGAGTTATGAGACGGGCGAATGTCAGAATGGGGAGGAATAAGGGCTTAATGTTTCTATCCAGGAAAATGGGAAATTCAAGGGTCTAAGCTACATTGCTAAAAATCCCGGCAAGAGAATAGCTGCATGCTATCTCCTGCCGGGATTTATTATTTTATGAATCAATCTTTCCCTACTTATGCTTCTGGTAATAAGCAATGCCACGCTTTACATTTTCCTTTACTGCTTTGCTGGAGAAGGTGGCACCCGTAACGCCATCTATCTGGACAGTAGCCGCCTTGCTGGCTTTCATGCCATTCCATTTGTTGAGCAAACCCTGTTTTACTTTATTGAAGTAGTTGGGAGTCTCCTTGTTGGCAAGCGGCTTGATTTCTACTATTTTTCCTTTCTTGATATAGATAGAAAGGGGCGTATTACCACGAAATCCTTTTACGTCTTTACACAGCGTGGTGGTATTGATGATGTAAGTACCGTCAGCTTCCTTGGTCATTACCCCAGAGTGTGAGCTTCTGGTTGTTGCAATCATGCTACTAATCATTCCCAGACTTAGTATTACCGCTAAAAACAATGTTTTTTTCTTCATAATTGTATTTATTGTATCCTATAATAATATGGCACAAAATTACAAAATTATTCTGTAATAAGCAAAGTGGCATTTGAAAATCATCATTTTTAGGTATGCGCTAATTTGGTATTCCGTAGGTTATCTTCTTGGTATCCCATTTATCTTTTGGCTGCTCCGGCTCGTCAGGATAACCGATGATGATACCATTTAGTGGAATCAGATTGCCAGGCAAATTCAATGTTCTGGAAATGATGATTTTATTTTTGAAAGTTCATACCAGGTAAAAACCGGCCGTCAGAATGCATCGTTCATATGCGTTCTAATGACCGGTTTATTTTTATTTCTTTTTCTTTAAAATAGAGTATTGGCTGTATTTAATGAGTGATCCCGTAGGACAGACAAAGCGACAGTATGGTCGCATAATTACCGTAGAGAGTGCCACGAAGGTTATGGCAATGGCTATGACCACCCATGATGCCGACTGGAATACAAAGGCAGAGAAGGGTTCATAATCAATCCAGTCGAACCATATACCCGTCCACAAACACAGCATGAGTATGGCCCACAGAATCTGGCGGAGCCAATCTATGCGCTTGGCTGTCGTTGGTTTCATTCTGATTTTATATCCTACGCATTTCCCTGCAAGTTCCTGCAAAGAACCGAAGGGACACACATGCGTACAATAGTATGATTTCTTGCCGAAGAGTGGATATACGAATGCCGTGATTAGCATGATGACCGGCACTATCAATGCCACTACGTTCATGCCATTTGACATATAGCTGATGATTGATGTATAGTTTAGAAAAGAACCGCACCAGAATCCAAGCACTATGACATTCAGAATTTGCTGAGCTATCCTATATCGTCTGTTCTTAATGAAAAGCGGTACGATGGCTGCCATGAGCACAACAATCAGTCCGGCTATAGCCTTTGCAGAGAAATCAAACTCTGACCATATTGAAGTCTTTACAGGATTCTTGGCTGCATATTGAAGTCCTCGCTGCACGTTTCCGATGATTGCCTTCGAAGAGAACGTCGCACCAGAAACGGCATCCACCTTCATCTTCTGAGCGTCTTCTATCGTCTTGCCGTTCCATTTTGTCAGAAGGGCAGAAGCCTCAGTAAAGAAATCGGGAGACTCTGAGTTGGCAAGTGCTCTGATACTCTTTACCCTGCCATCCTGCAAGGTAATCTCCAATGGCACGATGCCTCCGTAGCCTACAATGTCTTTTCCAAGTTCTGTAGTATTCAATTGCACGGAACCATCTTCAAGTACAGCCATTGGCTCTGTCTTTGGCGAGACCGTCTGTTGCTGATTCACATAGCGTCCTGCCACCTTGCCATCTCTACGGATACTGACGACCACTACCATCAGCACACATATCAGCAAACAAAGCAGTTGTTGTAGTTTTCCTGAATAATTACCCATCATTTTTTTCATCGGATTATCTTCTGTTATTCTTATTATTAATTTATATACCCAACAAGTATGACACTAAAATGGAGTTAATTCGACACGAAGTGAGTCATGGTTTCTACCAAAACCATCATTTGGACTTCTAAAATTCGAGATGGTTTATTGTATTAACGGTATTTAACAAGTTTACCATATTAATTATCCCGGCAAGAGAATAGCTGTATGCCATCTCCTGCCGGGATTTCCTGAAAACTTACAGTCTTGTATCTATCAATGCATGTTCATTTGCTTTTGGCACTAATTCTTAACTGTAAGATTCTGTTTTTTTACCTCTTTACAATTTCCTCCCACCATAATCTGGAAGTCGCCAGGTTCAATCACATGCTTTAATTCAGCGTTATAGAATTTGAGCATTTCAGGGGTGATGTCGAAGCTGATTTCCCTGCTTTCACCTGCAGCCAGATGGATGCGCTGGAAACCTTTCAGTTCCTTGACAGGGCGAGAGATGCTGGCAACCATATCACGGATATAGAGCTGAACTATCTCGTCGGCATCACGGCTGCCCGTATTTTTTACGTTGATGGTGGCGGTAATCTTCCAGTCATCCATATTGACTTGATGGCTACTTAGCTTCAAGTCGCCATACTCGAAAGTGGTGTAGCTCAATCCATAGCCGAATGGATAGAGAGGACCATTGCTTACATCCATACAATTGCTGGCAAACTTGGCAAATTTCTGATTGTCATCAGGTACTGGTCTTCCCGTATTCTGATGATTGTAATAGAGAGGCTCCTGTCCGGTTGTCTTTGGCATGGAAGTGGTTAGTTTACCTGATGGGACCTTGTCGCCGAAGATGACATCGCAAAGTGCATCTCCCACTTCAGAACCACCAAACCATACGTTCATGATGGCAGGAATGTGTTCTTTCTCCCATGACAATACCGTAGGGCGACCGGCAAAGTTGAGCAATACGACAGGTTTTCCCATCTTTGCGAGTTCTGCCAGAAGTTCCTGCTGCACATCCGGCATTTCCAGATTAGTGCGGCTTGCACATTCTCCACTCATGTCGGCAGTTTCGCCCATGGCGCATATAATCACGTCTGCTTCCTTTGCTATCTGCAGTGCCTCGTTCTTCATCTTTACCTCATCTCCCCAGGCGATAGATTTACCCAGTTCGCCGTTCTTCTGAAGTTCCCTATCGCGCCAGATATTGCTGCCCTGTGCGTATAATAAGGTGGCTTTGCCATCGAGTGCCTTCTCCATCGCCTCCTTGATAGTGGTGTATTTCTCTGGTGCCTGAGCCACGCTCCATGTACCGGCTATGTTGTTTCGGGTGTCGGCAAGCGGACCAATCAGAGCAATCTTTCCCTGCTTTTTCAGAGGAAGAATATTTCCTTCATTTTTCAGAAGCACGAAGGTCTCGGCTGCTACATCGCGCGCTATCTGTCGGTTTTCGGCAGAGTAGATGTCGGTCTTGTTTCGCTTGGTATTGCAGTAGCGGTAAGGATTGCTGAACAATCCCAGTTTGTATTTTGCCTCGAGGATGCGTCGGCAGGCAGTGTTGATGTCTTCCTCCGTCACCTTGCCCTCTGCCACACTTTGTGCCAGATGCTTGACGAAGGCATTGGAGCACATATCCATATCCGTGCCTGCCAGAAGTGCCTGCTCTGATGCTTCTTTCAGATCCTTGGCAGTGCCGTGGTTCAGAATCTCGGCGATAGATGCATAATCTGTTACGAGAAAGCCCTTGAATCCCCATTGTTTTCTCAAGACATCGGTCATCATCCATTTGTTGGCTGTAGCTGGTATGTAGTCGATGAGATTGAATGATGACATCACGCTGCCTACGCCAGCCTTCACCACAGCCTCGTAAGGTGGCAGATATTGGTTCATCATGCGCACACGGCTCATATCTACTGTGTTATATTCCTTTCCGCTCTCAACACCTCCGTAGAGGGCGAAATGTTTCAGACACGCCATGATACGGTTGGCTCTCAGAATCTCTTCTGTGCGCATATCTACGCCCTGGTAACCCTGTGTGAGTGCAGCACCCATCACGCCGCTCAGGTAAGGATCCTCTCCGTTACCCTCGCTGATTCGTCCCCATCGGGCATCGAGTGCAATATCTACCATGGGCGAGTAAGTCCAGTTGATTCCTGCCGCACTGGCTTCCTTTGCCGATACTTCGCCTACCTTCTTCATCGCTTCTGTATCCCAGGAGCAGGAGAGGGCGAGGGGGATAGGGAACATGGTCTCGTAACCGTGGATTACGTCCATGCCCACCAGCAGCGGAATGCCCAGACGGCTGTTCTTGATGGCGATGTCCTGGAGAGCCTTGATTTTGTCGAGCCCCTTGATGTTGAATACGCCGCCCATGTTGCCTTTTGCAATGTCGCCACCCACCTGGGTGTTCAGGGCTCCACCGGTAGTGATGTCGCCAGCCACCATCAGGTTGAGCTGACCGATTTTCTCCTGCAGAGTCATCTTTGCCATCAGCTGGTCGATATACTCCTTCATCGGCAGGATTTTACCTTTTTGAGTTGTTGTTGCAACTTTCTTCTTGCTGGCGGGTGTATGGGCGATGGCAGGAACCATCAGCGAGCCAGCCAGCAGAAATGATAGTGATATGAATGCTGTTCTCATATTTATAATGTTAGTAGGGTTATTATGTAACTTATATCATTGTTAGTATTGTTTTGCAAAAGTAATAAAAAAAAGAGAACCCACATAGGATGAAGGGTGAAAATGTGGATTTTTTTATTTCAGTTCAAACGCCTTTTTGAGTTTCAGCTGATCGGAAGCATTTCCGACGAGCGCCTCAAACTTGCCTGCTTCAGCCTTCCAGGATGCAGCTGTTTCATCATAGAAGCTGAGTGCCTGCTTATTGATGGTGATGTTTACATCCTTGCTCTCTCCCGGCTGCAGGTAAACCTTCTGGAATCCCTTCAGCTCCTTGTAAGGGCGATCGACAGAAGCCTTTACATCATGGATATAGAGTTGGATGGTTTCTGCACCGGCACGTTTGCCAGTGTTCTTTACATTCACGGTAAAGGTGATAGAGTCATTCTGATTCATCAGATTCTTATCACTGCGAAGATTAGAGATGGCAAACTGAGTGTAGCTCAATCCATGTCCAAAGGCGAATGCAGGCTTGATGTTTTTCTTATCAGTCCAACGGTAACCTACGTAGATGCCTTCCTTATACTCCTCATCAATGATGTTGCCCTCAGTCTTGGCTCCACCTTCCTTGCGCCAGGTGCCCGGATAGGTGTTTAATGCGTGGGCACCCACTTCCTGCAATGAGTTTACCCATGTGAATGGTAATTTGCCGCTAGGATTCTTGTCGCCGGTGAGGATAGAAGCCAGAGCTTCACCGCTTTCGCTACCGATAAACCATCCCTGTACGATACCTGCTACCTTCTCTTTCCAAGGCATAGCCACTGCATTACCCGAGATATTCACATAGATGAAGTTCTTATTGGCTTTAGCCAATGCTTCTATGAGCTTGTCTTGAGCGTATGGCAATTCAAGCTGTTTGCGGTCGTGACCTTCGCAATCCTGATAATCGCTCTTGTTCAAGCCGCCAAACATCACCACGTAATCAGCATGCTTGGCCTTTTCTACGGCTTCGGCTATCAGCTCAGTCTCGCTGCGTTTGTCCTCCAGATTCTGTCCGGTAGTTACGCCATTGTAATTTCCGCTAACATCGCCTACATAACCTCTGGCAAACTCCACTTCCACATTATCTTTTTCCAGTCGTGATTTTAATCCATCGAGTGGCGAAATCTCCCGCTGTACCTTGAGAGAAGAGCTGCCTCCGCCCACGGTCATCATCTTCACGGCATTTTCTCCTACTACCAAAACACGTTGTGCCTTCTGGGTCTTGATAGGAAGCACATGGTTCTTGTTCTGGAGCAGTACGATGCCTTCTTCGGCAATCTGTCTGGCTGCTGCATAGTGGCTGTCAGAACAGAGGAAACCGTGAGGACGGTTCGGATTCATGGTGGTGCGATAGAATAGGCGTAATACGCGGCGCACCTTTTCATCCAATTCCTTGGTGGTGTATTTACCTTCCTGGATACCTTTTATATATGGTACGGCAAGGTAGTAATTATCGTAGGCATTGCTGGCACCCATAGTCAATCCATTCGTCCATGTGCCGAACTCTATGTCGAGCCCGTTCTTCACGGCTTGGTCGGTATCGTGTGCGCCTCCCCAGTCGCTTACCACTACGCCGTCATATTTCCAGTCGCCCTTCAGAATCTTGTTCAGTGTCCACTGGTTGTGGCAGTTGTGTTCGTTCTTGTAGAGATTGTATGCACCCATGATTCCCCAAGTCTTTCCTTTCTCTACAGCAGCCTTGAAGGCTGGGAGATAGATTTCATGGAGGGCACGGTCGCTCACGATGACGTTTACCTGATGACGGTATTCCTCGTCGTTATTGAGGCAGTAATGCTTTACGCAGGCTGATACTCCCTTAGACTGTAATCCTTGGATATAAGGTACAACCATGATGCTTGCCAGGTAAGGATCTTCACCCATATATTCGAAGTTGCGTCCGTTCAATGGGGTGCGATAGATGTTCACGCCAGGACCTAGAATCATGTCTTTTCCTCGATACAGAGCCTCTTCGCCTAATGATTCTCCATAGATTCTGCTCATCTGTGGGTTCCAGGATGCTGCCAGGCAGGTGAGGGCAGGGAAGGCAACGCAGGAGTCGTTGGTCTGACCAGCCTGCTCCCATTCGTCCCACAGTACATCAGGGCGAACACCGTGAGGACCGTCATCTGTCCAGAAATCAGGAAATCCCAAACGGGGAACTCCTGCAGAGGAAAACTTACTCTGTGCATGAATGATGCGAATCTTTTCTTGCAGCGTCATGCGGGCAATGGCATCGTCGATGCGTTGCTCTACTGGTTTGGTGTTGTCGAGGTAGACGGGCAACTTACCAGTTTGTTGTGCGCTGGAGGTGGCTATAGCCGCCATCGACAGTGCGCAGGATAGAATGAAGTGTTTCATGTTTCTTGTGAATATTATTTCTTATGAATATTAAATTGTTAGTTATGAAAATGCGTATCTGTCATTTTTGGATGCAAAGTTACTAAATAATTAGACATAAAACGAGTGCTTGCAAAGAAAAAGTGGAAAAATATCATTGGTGATTTTTATAAGTACCTGATAAAGAGCGTTATATGAAAAATGAAAATGTGGCTAAAAGTGGGAATACTAAAGTTTCGCAAGTGAAAATTCACAAGCGTGATTTAACGTAATTTTGGAATAAAAAAGGCTCTGAAGTTTGTATAACTCACAGA
>OIYX01000829.1_pt1 | contig 10178 bp, 10 predicted proteins | sample 1588431 | NCBI WGS metagenome assembly OIYX01 (sample SAMN03283241) | human gut metagenome | biome: human-associated habitat; material: feces | host: Homo sapiens | place: Peru | collected 2012
GAGCCGATATACGGCTCCTTCATTTGCAGGTCGCGGATGACCGTGAGCATCCCGTCCGTCCCGACGGCCGCGCCGACGTCGAGCTTGCCGGCGTATTTTTCCAGCAGCGTGATATGCGGATTGGCGACATAGCCGCGCACGTTGCCCTCGGCGTCGGACGTGGCCAGCAGCGTGCCCAGCGGGCCGCCGCCCTTGACCTGAAGCGTCAGCGCGCCGTTTTCGACCTTTTGCAGGTTGCCCATCATCGAGCAGCCCGTCAGCAGACGGCCGAGCGCCGCCGTTGCGGTGGGCGTGGTCTTGTGGATCTGCCTTGCGCGCTCGACCAGCTTGGTCGAGCGGATGGCCATGGCCTTGACGAAGCCGTCCTTGCTCATGGCGCGAATGATATAGTCCATGGTTGGTTACCCTCTTTCCTTTTCGGCGAAGAAATAGATGCGCTGCTCCTGCGGCGTCGGCGCCTCCGGACGGCAGTCGCCGAGCGGACGGATGTTGACAAAGCCGGCCTCGGTCAGCCAAGCGGTCAGCTCGTCCGGCTCGTAGGCATATTCGCAGTGCTGCTCGAAGCTGCGCCGCCAGAGCGCGCCGCAGCGGCGGAACAGGTCGATGCCGTAGTAGCACAGGCGCTCCTCTTCGTCAAACTCCGCGCGCCAGACGCAGTAGCTCTCGTCGTTTTCGTCGAGAAAGACCTGCCCGTCGAGACTGCGCAGCTTGCACGGCGTGTTGATGTCAAAAACAAAAACGCCGCCGGGGCGCAGCGCCTGATGCACGCGGCGGAAGGTTTGGCGCACGGCCTCCGGCTCCGTGACGTAGTTCAGACTGTCGAGCAGACAGAAAACGGCGTCCACCGGCTCGGGCAGACGCAGCTTTTGCATTTTTTGGCGGATGAAGAACGGCGGCCGCTCCAACGCGGCGCATTTCTGCGCGGCGACGGTGAGCATCTCCTCGGAGCAGTCTGCCGCCAGCACGCGATAGCCGCGCTGCGCAAGCAGGGCGGACATGGAGCCCGTCCCGCAGGCAAGATCGAGCACCGACTCCGGCCGGACGCCGCCCGAGCGCAGCTCGGCTTCGAGAAAGTCGAGAATGTCGGGGTAGGGGATGTCGCGCGTCAGGCCGTCGTAGGAGGCCGCGAGCGTCTCGTAGGCCATTTCAGTCCTCGCCGCTCATGCGCCGGAAGACCATGGAGTAGGCGCCGGTGCCGTTGACGAGCGAGCGGTTGACGCGGCTGACGGTCGCGGAGCTGGCGTTCGTCTCGGAAAGAATGTCGTTATAGATCATGCCCCCGTACAGCATTTTTGCAACGTCGTAGCGCTGCTCGATGGCGTTCAGCTCGGCCTGCGTGCACAGGTCGCAGAGGAAGTCGTGGCACTCCTCGGGGGTCTTGAGCGTCAGCAGGGCGCGATAGAGCTCGCTGTCGGGGTTTGAATGCTTGTTGCGGTTGTTCATGGCATACCTCCGTCGTTGATACGAGATCATTATAACTCTTTTACGAACGAAAGTAAAGCCCCTGCGGCGAGAAAACCTCCAAACTTTTGTAAATGAGATGCGGATTCAGCGAATTTAACAAAAATATGGCGCATTAAGAAAAACTGACCGTGAAAAAACTGTTTATTTTGACAAAATTTCAGGTAAAGCACCGTTTTCGTCCGGCGGCATTCGGACTATGCAAAAAAACGGGTGGGGGTATGCGTGAGTTTTGCTTGCGAAAATGCTCGAAATGTGTTATAAATGTATAGATTGTGTGAAAGTGGAGGTTTTATCTATGAACAAAATTACAATCATCGGAACCGGCTGCGTCGGTTCGACCATCGCCTACACGCTGACCGTGATGGGGCTTGCGTCCGAGATCGTCATGATCGACATCAACAGCGAGAAGGCGCTCGGCGAGGCGCTCGACATCCGTCAGGGCACGCCGTTCTGCAACCCCTGCTCCATCTATGCCGGCGACTATCGCGACGCCGAGGGCTCCGACATTGTCATTCTGACTTCCGGCATTGCAAGAAAGCCCGGCCAGACCCGTCTCGAGCTGGCGCAGACCAACGTGAACATCACCAAAATGATCATTCCCGAGATCACGAAGTATGCTCCCGACGCGATCTACATCATCGTCAGCAACCCCGTGGATATTCTGACCTATACCTTCCATAAGCTCTCCGGCATCCCCGAGAACCGCCTGATCGGCTCGGGCACCATCCTCGACACCGCGCGCCTGCGCGCCCGTCTGAGCGAGTATTACCGCATCAACCAGAACAACGTGCACGCCTATGTGTTCGGCGAGCACGGCGATTCGTCGTTCATCCCCTGGTCGGTCGCCAACATCTCCAACGTGCCCATCAAGGAATGCGGCAAGCTGATGTCCATGCCCGGCCTTGCCAACCCCGAGCTGGACTTCGACGAGATCGAGCAGTACGTCCGCAAGTCCGGCGGCCGCGTGATCGCGCGCAAGGGCGCAACGTTCTATGCCGTCTCTGTCTCCGTCTGCCACATCTGCAAGTGCATCCTCAGCGGCATCGACACCACCATGACCGTTTCGACCATGATGCACGGCGAGTACGGCATCAGCGACGTCTGCCTGAGCACGGTCAACATGATCGGCCACAACGGCGTGCGCGGCAAGGTCAACATCCCGATGACCGACGAGGAGATCGTCAAGCTGCGCCACAGCGCCGACACCCTCAAGGACGTCATCCATAACCTCGACATTTGACCGAAAAGGGGAGTGTGACAATGGAGTACCGTATCGAGCACGATTCCATGGGCGAGATGCAGGTTCCCGCCGACCGCCTTTGGGCGGCGCAGACGCAGAGAAGCCACGAAAATTTCAAGATCGGCGTGGATATTGAGACCATGCCGCGCGAGATCACCCATGCATTCGGCATCCTCAAAAAGGCTGCCGCGCTGGCCAACGCCGCGCTCAAGCCCGAGAAAATGACGCAGGAGAAGCTCAAGGCCATCTGCTCCGCCTGCGACGAGGTCATCTCCGGCGAGCTGAACGGCCATTTTCCGCTCGTCGTCTGGCAGACCGGCTCCGGCACGCAGTCGAACATGAACGCCAACGAGGTCATTGCCAACCGCGCCAACCAGCTTGCCGGCGCGAAGCTCTGCCACCCGAACGACGACGTCAACATGAGCCAGTCTTCCAACGACACCTTCCCGACGGCCATGCATATTTCCGCGGTGCTTGCCATTGAGGACAAGCTGCTGCCGGCCGTCGAGCTTTTGATCGGCACGTTCAAGCGCCTTGAGGCTGAGAACGACGACGTCGTCAAGTCCGGCCGCACGCATTTGCAGGACGCCACGCCGATCAAGTTCAGTCAGGAGATCTCCGGCTGGCGCTCGAGTCTTGAGCGCGACGCCGAGCTGCTGCGCATGGCCGTCAAGCCGCTTCACGAGCTGGCGCTGGGCGGCACCGCCGTCGGCACCGGCCTGAACGCGCCGAAGGGCTTCTCCGAGCTGGTCGCGGCCAAGGTCGCCGAGCTGACCGGCAAGCCGTTCGTCACGGCCGAGAACAAGTTCCACGCGCTGACAAGCAAGGACGAGCTGGTCTTTGCGCACGGCGCGATCAAGGCGACGGCCTGCGACATGATGAAGATCGCGAACGACGTCCGCTGGCTGGCAAGCGGCCCGCGCGACGGCCTCGGCGAGATCCATATTCCCGAAAACGAGCCTGGCTCTTCCATCATGCCCGGCAAGGTCAACCCCACGCAGTGCGAGGCCGTCACGATGGTCGCCGTGCAGGTCATGGGCAACGACGTCGCCGTCGGCATGGCCGCCTCTCAGGGCAACTTTGAGCTGAACGTGTTCATGCCCGTCGCGGCCTATAATTTCCTGCAATCGGCGCGTCTGCTGGCCGAGGCGATCGTCTCGTTCAACAACAACTGCGCCGTGGGCATCACTGCCAACCGCGAAAAGATGCATCATAACCTTTATAACTCCCTGATGCTCGTCACTGCGCTCAACCCCTATATCGGCTATGAAAACGCCGCGAAAACCGCAAAAAAGGCGTTTAAGGACAATATTTCGCTCAAGGAGGCCTGCGTGGAGCTGGGCTTCCTGACGGCCGAGCGCTTCGATGAGGTCTTCCATCCGGAGCAGATGGTCTGACGGGATCGGGAGGCAACTATGAAAGTCAGTTATTTCCCCGGCTGCACGCTGCGCAACAAGGCGCGTGACCTTGACCGGTACGCGCGCGCCAGCGCCGAGGCGCTGGGCATCGAGCTTTGCGAGCTGCCCGAGTGGCAGTGCTGCGGCGGCGTGTTCGTCAGCGCCAAGGACGAGATCGCCTCGAAGCTGCCGAGCGTCCGCGCCTTGATCGCGGCGCGCGACGAGGGCCGGCCGCTTGTCACGGTCTGCTCCGCGTGCCACAACGTCATCAAGCAGACCAACGACGCCATGCAGCACGACGCGGCCTTTGCTTCTGCCGTGAATGCCTATCTTGCGCAGGAGAAGCAGCCGCCGCTGCCGTACCACGGCGAGACGCAGGTCGTGCACTATCTCGAGCTGCTGCGCGACACGGTCGGCTTTGAGAAGATCAAGGCGGCCGTGAAGCATCCGCTGAGCGGCCGGAGGATCGCGGCCTATTACGGCTGTATGCTGCTGCGCCCGTCGAAGGTGCTGCAGTTCGACGACCCGGAGAACCCGACGCTGCTCGAGGAGCTGCTGCGGGCGCTGGGCGCCGAGCCGGTCTATTATCCGCAGCGCAACGAGTGCTGCGGCGGCTATGTCGCCCTTGAGGACGCGGAATCGGCAAAAAAGAAGTCGAACGCCGTCAGCAACGGCGCTGCGGCGCACGGCGCGGAGGCCATCGTGACCGCCTGCCCGCTCTGCCGCTATAACCTTGTGAAAAACGGGAGCGCCGTGCCGGTGATCTATTTCACCGAGCTGCTGGCAGAGGCGCTCGGCGTGAAGGAGAATGTTGATGGATAACAAAACAGAACGCCGGAAGGAGCAGCTTCTGCGCATGAGCGGCGTCAATCCGCTCAAATGTATGCGCTGCGGCAAATGCTCGGCGACCTGCCCGTCCTATGATGAGATGGAGTACCATCCGCATGAGTTCGTGTACATGGTCGAAAAGGGCGACCTTGAGCCGCTGATGCGCTCAAGCTCGATCTATCAGTGCCTGTCCTGCTTTGCCTGTGTCGATCGCTGCCCGCGCGGCGTCGAGCCGGCGAAGCTGGTCGAGGCGATCCGCGTGATGGTCGAGCGCGAAAAGGGCGGCAATCACCTGACGCCGGACGCGATCCCCGCCCTGCTCGACGACGAAATGCCGCAGCAGGCGCTGATGAGCGCCCTGCGCAAATATGCAAAGTAAGGGGGCGACGGAATCATGCAGCGAATCGGAGTGTTTGTGTGCCATTGCGGCACGAATATCGCCGGAACGGTCGACGTGAAAGCAGTCGCCGAGGCAATGAAGCGCGAGCCGGGCGTCGTTTTTGCAACGGATTACCAATATATGTGCTCGCAGGCGGGTCAGAACATGATCTGCGACGCAGTGCGCGAGCATAAGCTGACCGGCATCGTGGTCTGCTCGTGCTCTCCGCGTATGCACGAGGCGACCTTCCGCAAGACGGCGGCCGCAGCGGGCATCAATTCCTATATGGTCGAGATCGCCAACATCCGCGAGCAGTGCTCTTGGGTGCACAAGGATATGCAGACCGGCACCGAAAAGGCCATCATCCTCGCCCGCACGGCGGTCGCCAAGGTCAACCTGAACGCGCCGCTGACGCCGGGCGAAAGCCCCGTGACCAAGCGCGCGCTCGTCATCGGCGGCGGCATCGCGGGCATTCAGACCGCGCTCGACATCGCCGACGCGGGCTTCCCGGTCGACATCGTCGAGACGAAGCCGACCATCGGCGGCAAAATGGCGCAGCTCGACAAGACCTTCCCGACGCTCGACTGCGCGGCGTGTATCCTGACGCCGAAGATGGTCGACGTCGCCCAGAACGACAAGATCCGCATTTTCTCTTATTCCGAGGTCACGGCCGTCAAGGGCTTCGTGGGCAATTTCGACGTGACGATCAAGCGCAAGCCGCGCTACGTCAACGAGGACGTCTGCACCGGCTGCGGCCTGTGCACCGAAAAGTGCCCGCAGAAGAAGGTTCCCAACGAGTTCAACCTCGGCATGGATAACCGCCGTGCCATCTATATTCCGTTTGCGCAGGCCGTGCCGAAGGTCGCGGTCATTGACCCGAACTACTGCATGATGCTCAAGACGGGCAAGTGCGGCATCTGCTCGAAGGTCTGCGGCGTGAAGGCCATCAACTACGAGGCCAAGGAGGAATTCGTCGAGGAAAAATACGGCGCGATCGTCGTGGCGACGGGCTTCAACCCGATCTCCATGGAGCCGTTCGACGAGTTTGCCTATGCCCATTCCAAGGACGTCATCACGTCTCTGGAGCTGGAGCGCCTGATGAACGCGGCCGGCCCCACGGGCGGCACGCTGCTGCGCCCGTCCGACGGCGAGCATCCGCACACGATCGTCTTCGTGCAGTGCGTCGGCTCGCGCTGCGAGGCCTGCGCGCAGAAGGGCAAGGAATATTGCTCGAAGATCTGCTGCATGTACACGGCCAAGCACGCCATGCTCATCCGCGACAAATATCCCGACACCGAGGTCTACGTGTTCTACATCGACGTGCGCACGCCCGGCAAGAATTTTGACGAATTCTACCGTCGCGCGGTCGAGGAATACGGCGTGCACTATATCAAGGGCATGGTCGGAAAGGTCTCGCCCGAGGGCAAGAAGCTCAAGGTGCAGGCGTCCGACCTGATCTACGGCAAGCAGCTTCACATCGACGCCGATCTGGTCGTCCTTGCGGCCGCCATCGAGCCGGACAAGTCCGCCCGGCCGCTTGCCACCATGCTCACGGCCAGCATGGACACGAACGATTTCTTCACCGAGGCGCATCCGAAGCTCCGTCCGGTCGAAAGCCCGACGGCGGGCGTGTTCCTCTCCGGCACCTGCCAAGGCCCGAAGGACATCCCAGAGACCGTCTCGCAGGCCGGCGCCGCGGCCTCAAAGGTTATCGGCCTGCTCTGCAAGGATCGTCTCGTGGGCAACCCCTGCGTCGCGCATTCCGACGAAATGATGTGCAACGGCTGCTCCACCTGCGAAAAGGTCTGCCCCTACGGCGCGATCACCTATCAGGACAAGGAATTCCGGATGCCGAACCGCACCACCCGCGTGCGCCGCATCGCCGTCGTCAACGAGGCAGTCTGCCAGGGCTGCGGCGCCTGCACGGTCGCCTGCATGTCCGGCGCAATGGATCTGCGCGGCTTCAGCACGAAACAAATCATGGCGGAGGTTGACGCAATATGCAAGTGAACGAATATAAGCCCCTGATCGTGGCCTTCTGCTGCAACTGGTGCTCCTACGCCGGTGCCGACCTCGCCGGCAACAACCGTCTGGCCTATCCGGCTGAGGTCAAGATCATCCGCGTGCCGTGCTCCTGCCGCGTGAACCCGATGTTCATCCTGCGCGCCTTCCAGCGCGGCGCGGACGGCGTGATCCTGTGCGGCTGCCATCCCGGCGACTGCCACTATACCTCCGGAAACTACTATGCCCGCCGCCGTATGGCGCTGCTGTTCTCGATGCTCGATTTCCTCGGCATCGAGCGCGAGCGCACGCGCGTCGAGTGGGTCAGCGCCGCTGAGGGCGCAAAATTCGCCGCGACGATGAACGACTTTGTCAAGACCGTCGCCGCGCTGGGCGAGAACAAGAGATTGGAGGATCTGCGATGCAAGAAGTGAACAAGCTCGTGGAACGGGCGTCGGCGCTGCTGGCCGACGGAACGGTCGACCGCGTGCTCGGCTGGAAGGCCGGTGAATTCGGCTACGACGTGACGCCCGCCGTGTTCCGCAGCGCGCAGGAGCTGGAGCAGTCGTTCGTCTGGAACGATTTCTGCGGCGCGAATTTCTCCAAATATCTCGTGAAGGAGACGCTCGGCGAGGGGAAGGTTCTGGTCTTCCTGAAGCCCTGCGACACCTATAGCTTCAACCAGCTCCTGACGGAGCACCGCTTCGACCGCGAGAAGGTCTACGCCGTCGGCGTACCCTGCGACGGGATGCTCGACGGCGGCAGGCTGCGCGACCGCGCCGGGGAGCTGGCCTCGTTCGCCGTCGACGGCGACACGGTCACGGTCGAAACGCTCTATGACGGCACGCTCACGCTGCCGCGCGCGGAGCTGCTGCCCGACCGCTGCGTCAACTGCAAGTCCAAGAAGCACGTCGCCTATGACGAGCTGCTCGGCGAGGACGGCGGCGTGCTCGACTCGCACCGCTTCGACGAGGTCGAGCGGCTCGAGCGCATGACCGCCGACGAGCGTTATGCCTTCTGGCAGAACGAGCTTTCGCGCTGCATCCGCTGCAACGCCTGCCGCGACGTCTGCCCGGCCTGCACCTGCGAAAAGTGCGTGTTCGACAACCCGAATTCCGGCGTGGAGAACAAGGCGGCGGCCAACTCCTTTGAAGAAAAGCTGTTCCACATCATCCGCGCCTTCCATGTGGCCGGACGCTGCACGGATTGCGGCGAATGCTCCCGCGTCTGCCCGCAGCATATCCCGCTGCATCTGCTCAACCGCAAATTCATCCACGACATCGACCGCTTCTACGGCGACTATCAGGCCGGTGCGGAGGTCGGAAGCCGCGCACCGATCGTGAACTACACCAAGGACGATCTTGAACCGTCCGAGGCGGCGGAAAGGAGCGGAGCCAATGCGTAAAATTGCAATCGAACAGCTCGACGCGCTGTTTGCCGCGATCTCCGCGGCCATGCCGCTGTATCTGCCGGTCGACACAAAGGGCGGCGCGAAATTTGACCGCTGGACGCCGGAGAAAACGCTCTCCGACAAGCTCAACACCGTCCGCAGCGCGAAGGACTTCTTCTTCCCGCAGACGGAGAACCTGATGGATTTCAAGGTCTCGGGCAAGAAGGTCGAGATCATCGACACCCGCCGCGAGGACGAGGATTTCGCCGTTTTCGGCGTGCGCGCCTGCGACGTGCGCAGTCTGGCCGTGCTCGACCGCGTGTTCCTCGCAGAGCCGGTCGACAGCTTCTATAAAAATCGCCGCGATCACGGCATCATCCTCTCCATGGCCTGCACGCGCCCGGCCGAGACGTGCTTCTGCGGCACCTTCGGCATCGACGCGGCCGCCCCGGAGGGCGACGTGGTCTGCTGCCGCACGGCCGACGCGCTCTATCTGGACGCCAAGAGCGAGAAGGGCGCGGCGCTGCTTGCCCGCGTGGCCGACCTGACCGCCGAGTGCGGCGACGAGGCCGTGCTCGAGCAGCAGAAGCTCATCCGCGAGCGTCTGGCGAAGCTGCCGCTTGCCGGGCTGTCCGCCGAGGCCTTCGGCGCGGGCAAGACCGATCGGTTCTTCGGCGCGCCGGAGTGGAAGGAGCTTTCCGAGTCCTGCTTGGGCTGCGGCACCTGCACCTTCGTCTGCCCGACCTGCCAGTGCTACGACATCAAGGATTTTAACACCGGAAACGGCGTCACGCGCTTCCGCTGCTGGGACTCGTGCATGTATTCCGAGTTCACGAAGATGTCGGCCGGTCAGCCGCGTCTGACCCAGCTCGAGCGCTTCCGCCAGCGCTTTATGCACAAGCTGGTCTATTTCCCCACGAACAACGACGGCATGTTCTCCTGCGTCGGCTGCGGCCGCTGCGTGGCCAAGTGCCCGATCCACATGAACATCGTCAAGGTTATGAAGCGCTTAGGAGGGCAGGAACATGCTTGAGAGAAACGATCCGCTGATCCCCGTGATCGGCGAGGTGACCGACATCCGCATCGACACGCCCGATGTCAAGACCTTCCGCGTGGTCACGCCGGACGGGAAAAAGCCGTTTGAGCACAAGCCGGGGCAGTGCGCCATGCTCTCGATCCCCGGCGTCGGCGAGGCGATGTTCTCCATCACCTCATCCCCGACAAACGAGGAATTTATGGAATTCTCCATCAAGAAGTGCGGCTGCGTGACGCAGTGGCTGCACGCCATGGACGTCGGCCAGCAGATCACGATCCGCGGGCCTTACGGCCGTCCCTTCCCCGTGGACACCGACTTTGCCGGGCATGATCTGCTGTTCATCGCCGGCGGCATCGGCCTTGCGCCGCTGCGCTCGGTCATCAACTACTGCCGCCACTACCGCGACCGCTACGGCAAGATCGACATCGTCTACGGCTCCCGCT